>Ga0105049_10002952_pt1 | contig 20166 bp, 20 predicted proteins | sample MAT06_FD_78087 | JGI IMG/M metagenome (GOLD analysis project Ga0105049, IMG submission 78087) | Freshwater microbial communities from Lake Fryxell liftoff mats and glacier meltwater in Antarctica - MAT-06 | ecosystem: Environmental > Aquatic > Freshwater > Ice > Liftoff microbial mat | place...
AGTGAGACCGTGATGGGCGAAAGAAAATCGGTGATCTGTCGAATGGGAAAACGTCTTTATGACGATGTTCTTGAAGAGCGAATCGATCCCCGCGGCCGTCCTTATTATTGGGTCGGAGGTTCAGCGGTGAGAAGCCGGCTGGATCCCGATACGGATTGTGAAGCAGCTTAAGAGAAGAAAATCTCTGTCACGCCGATACAGCTCGATATGACAAACTATGGTTTTTTACCGAAACTGAGCCTCTGGGATCTTCCCAAGTATGAAAGTTCTAAGAAATGAACCTAAAGTTAACGGATTGTTTTCTTAAATATAGCGCAAGCTTTCTAAAGAGCCGTTTACAATAGGTTCATGGAAGTGGAATCTCGCTCCCGTAAGAAAAAATCTATCATGGGCCCTATTCGAAAAATTGGTGGGGCTGTCAGAAATAAAATCGGTAATCAATATATTCAGTATCGATCGAAGAAAGAGGGCCATTCTGCCTTCCAGCAAAAGGTGCCGATCTTTATCGATTCGTCTCGATATATTGTAAGAACTGCCTCTTCGTACGAAGAGTTGAGGCAGGCTCTAAGATTAAGGTACCAGGTTTTTATTCGCGAAGGTCTCCATCGTAGAAAAGCCATGGGTCTCGATATCGATCGATTCGATTTTGTAGCCGACCATTTGCTGGTTGAAGACAAAGCTTCAGGCTCGGTGGTAGGCACGTATCGAATTATTTCATCCCTCTTTTCAAATGAATTTTACTCTGACTCCGAATTTGAGCTTTCTGATTTTTTGAAAGAGCCAGGAATTAAGTTAGAGCTCGGCAGAGCGTGCATTGAGATCGAACATCGTAATGGAGCGGTCTTGACTCTTCTTTGGAAGGGTATTCTAGAATATATGTCGCTGACGAATTCTCGTTATTTGTTTGGCTGCGCCTCGATTAAAACGGTTAGTATTCGAGAAATTGCCTCTGTCACCCTTCATTTAATAAAAGAAGATAAGCTCTCGGATCGTTGGAATATTCGACCTACCGATGCGTATTGCGCGAGAGGCCTCGAAAAAGAATTAGCACGGCTTTCGGCTCTTGGACCCACAGACGCAGCGGCGGAGAAGATCCCCCCCTTGTTGAGATCGTACTTTAAGGCCGGAGCCAAGATCATGGGCATGCCAGCTTTAGACTGGGACTTTCAGTGCATTGATTTTCTCACCATTCTTGAAAAGGACTTGCTCGACGGAAGTTATTCGCGAAAATTTAGTAGCAGATGATAAATGATTCGGTTTCTAAGTTTCTCCGCCTTTTTATAAAAGGCGGTTTATGTTTTCTTATTATTTTTGTGCATATCGTTTTGGGTTTGATCTCTTCTTTGATCCCATCTTCTAAGCTAAAGCGGTTGGTTCGAGTTCAGTCTTGCCATCGTCTCGCAAAGCTTATGCTTAAAGTTTTGGGAATCCACGTCGAAGGACATCCTCGGATTCCAGAAATTTCGGGCCCGGTGATGGCCGTGGCCAATCATGTTGGCTACATCGATATTGTTTTATTTCTCTCTCAGGTTCCCTGCGTATTCATCACCTCTCAAGAGCTGGGGTCGAATCCCATTATGGGTCCGATTGCGAGATACGGGGGTTCTTTTATGGTGGATCGTAAGAATAAGTTTGGGCTTAAAGAAGAAATTCGTCGGATTGAAGATCTGATGAATGAGGGCTTTCCGATCTTTCTTTTTCCCGAAGCCACTTCATTCGATGGATCAGGAATTCTTCCCTTTAAGCGGGCGCTTTTGGAGTCGGCGGTCAGAGCCCGAGCGGTAATCTTTCCGTTTTGCATCAACTACCTGCGGGTCGACAATGAAGCTTTGAATGTTCGTAATCGCGACACGGTTTGTTTTTATGGGGAAGCCGTGTTCATTTCTCATCTTAAAGGTTTGGTCGAGACCAAGCGTATAGACGTCGAAGTTCTGGGTTTAGCACCGGTTTCGGTGGGAGAGGGCGATGACAGTCGAAGTCTTTGCCAAAAACTCGAGACTGAGATTAAACAAGCTCACAAACCCGTCGCGGCTTAACTGAGCTAGCAGTAAAATGGCCAGTAAAATGGAGACATGACAAGTGAGACGTTTCAATTCGACCGAGCCAGAATCAAGTTCTTCAGAAACTAAATTTAGCGTTTTTCAAAAGTTAGCAAGACTTCCCTTAGTGATTACCTTGGTAGTTTTGTTCATCGGCTGGGGATTTTTTTTCTATTGGAGCGTGCATCAAAAATTCGAGTCTCATATTAAAACGGGAGCTTTGGTGGCTCGCTATTTAAAGAGCGAACTGAGTGTAGAGATTGACACTTGCCGCGAGCAAAACTCCGTTATTTTTTTAAAGAATCAAGATGGCTCAGATTTCAATTTGCCCGAATGGGTGAAGATCGAGAGAGCCAAGGGAGAAGAGTCGGTAGTCGGCAGAGTGATGAAAGATCAAAAGCTCATTTGGGATCACGTTCCGATTTCATCTTGTCGTCTCTGGCCTGAGATTTTCGCGCTTACTCTGAAATCTACTTCGCAGAGCCCTATTAAGCCCTTGTAATCACTTAGTTTATTTAAGCCCAAGATTTGCATCTTTAGAGCGCGAATGCGATCATCTGTCTTAGGAGTCTTATTTTTACTTTCAGCCTGCGGCCAGCCAGAGATTGAGCCGGCAGTGCCCTTCGAGCCAGATGTTCGGGTCGATCGTAACATTTCATTTAGCCTCGAGGCGCCTTACCGATTGGGAGACGGACTGTCGGTCGGCTCAAGTTGTCAGGCCGAGATTTCTGGCGAAGAGCTTTCGGGTACGCGCTTCGAGTTTGATTTTGAACTGACGGGTGGGACTTCGACCTTGAGTGTTTCACTCGAAGGAATTTGCGGCGTCGACTTTGCCACTAATGTGGTTGCCGTTCTTCAAAGCGGAAAGATTCTTTCTTCAGCATTCTTAGAGGAAGGTGCCGTAGTAAAAGCCTTGACTCCGTTTCGAGCCGAACCCGGTAAGTATACAATTATTGTTGAGTCCGGTAGTCTTCAAAATGACCAACTTGATTTTGATTTAGACGATTTTTTAATTAAGAAACTCAATATTGCTTCGAATCAGACTTTAAAAAAGGGCGAGGTGAGAGTGCAGCGAGATCCGAATCGAACGCGTCAGTTGCGGTTGAGCGCAAATCGTGCGGTTCGCCTCGGAGACCAAGGGGGCGATGGTTTGACTTGTACATCGGAAGTCCCTGTTACTAACGCAAAAACCATTGAGTATCATTTTCAAGTTCCGGCGTCGGGAGCCGTCGTAGATATTGCGGATCCGAAGATGTGCAGTGTCAGCATGAATGAAAATGATTTCTTTTTGCTGGGCCCCGGGGGGTCAGTGAAGCTCTATACTTTAGTAAATTCTGGCTTTTCTGGAGCCTTTCCGAGCCTAACCCTGGCTGCGGGTGTCTATCGAATACAGGTGCGTTCTAACCCCGCACTTCAAGGCACCGATTTTGACGACTTTTTGATTCGATCGATGGATCTGTGGAGCGATGTAGCCTTAACGGGTTTGGGCATCCACGTGATTGAATAATCACCCATCGGTTTAGAAACGTGGTATAGAAAGAAGTGATGTCCCAACCCAAAGCCAATACGAATGATTTTAACGATGCGGCAACCCGAGTGAAGAAGTTGCCTTCTTTGCCTAAAGATATCCTTCTTCGTCTCTATGGACTCTTCAAACAAGCGACCCAAGGAGATCAAAAAGAAGGCCCTAGGCCTGGCGTATTTGATTTAAGCGGTCGGGCCAAGTTTGATGCCTGGGCCCAGTTTTTAGGAACCAAGCGCGAAGTCGCCGAGAAAGAGTATATTGCTCTCGTCGAAGATCTTGAGCGCGATCATGCGATCGATAAGTTCTAATTTGGGCGACTCAAAGCGCAGCTTACGATTTTCTTCGTAGCCATTCTAATTCTGGCTCTGGCAAAATGAAGTGGCGAGGGCTTAGATGATCAGACGTACTTTTTGGGTTGTTGGGATAGGCATTCTTTCTCTTTTTATCTTTTCAAATTTGGGCGAAGCAAAAAATTCAAAAGCGATTGGAACCTACGAATATAATTTGAAGAAGTATCGCGGAAAGCAAAATGTGCTTTTGGTTTTTGCTCCGACCAAGAAAACCGCTGAATTTCAACAACAGGCTGAGATTTTGAAAGAGCAGTTTAAGTTTTTAAAAGAGAGAAATTCGGCTCTATTTTACGTTTTAGTGAGTGATGATGGGCGAGCGGACAATCTAAAGCTTCGAGACCTAGATGCTAAAGATCTTCGAAAGCAATTTGGAGTAAAAGAGGGAAGTTTCTTAGTTGTCGCCGTTGATAAAAATGGAAAGACCACAGGCAAGAAAACCACGCCCCAGACTCTCGAAGAATTAAAAAAGATTTTAAAGCCCTAGTCGTGGCACCCACCCGAACTATGTCAACTCGTCTGCGGTCTTGTTTCTTTGACTCGAGTGTCCGAGATGTGATTTGAATACGGAGGTCAGAAATAGGCACGGGCGATTAGCTCAGTTGTTGAGCCTTAAGGCGAACCCAGTATTTGGCGAGCGCTGGCGCTCTAACCAACTGAATTGAATGTTCAAATTGTTTTTGTTCGGGCGATTAGCTCAGTTGGTTAGAGCGCCACCTTGACATGGTGGAGGTCGATGGTTCGAGTCCATTATCGCCCACCACCTTTTGCCAGCTTTTGTTAGGCAGCCGATTCATTTTCGTATTTGATGATGTATGTTGTTCAAGGTTTTAGGGATTGCTCATTTTGCTGTGGCCACGCCTAAATTTCAGCCGATGATGGAGGCTTTCGAAAAAGCTTTCGGCAGTAAGTTAGAAGACACTGAAGATGTTCCTGAGCAGAAAGTACGAACAGCCTTTACTCATATTGGCGGAGTTCCTTTTGAGTTCTTAGAGCCCTTGTCTAACGATTCTCCGATCACCAAATTCTTAGAAAAGCGGGGGAGTGGAATTCATCACGTCGCCATCCGTGTTGATAATATTTTGAATGCCATCGCCGATCTAAAAACGAAGGGGTTTATTTTCATTGATGAAGCGCCCCGCGATGGAGCGCATGGCATGAAGACCGCTTTTTTACATCCGAAATCTTTTCACGGAATTTTAGTCGAGCTTGTTGAGTGAGCGTCAGTTGATTGCTTAAAGAGGATAAGTATGGAGACAGAAAACATTCAGGGAAGTTGTCACTGCCAGACTGTGAATTTTGAAGTCCAAGTCGATTTAGAAAAGACTGGAACTTACAAATGCAATTGTAGTTACTGCGGCAAGGCTCGTAACTGGGGAGTAATGATAAAGCCGAATCAGTTTCGTTGGACTAAAGGAGAGTCTAGCCTTTCTGAATATCAAATTACTCCGGGGAGCCAGAATTTTTACTACTTTTGTAAGAACTGTGGCGTTAGGATTTGTACCCGAGGATTCATCGAAGAGATTGGTGGTGATTTTATGAGCGTTATGGTCTCAGCCTTCGATGGGATTTCGCCTGAGCGTCTTGCGAATCTGAGAGTTCAATTGATGAATGGACATGATAACGATTGGTTCAACACGCCCAAGGTTTTTTCTCATTTGTAAATTCAGCCCTCCTCAGTATCTACTAGCACTGAAGGCTTCCTCCCCAGTAAACTCGAGGCATGAAAAAAATAGCGATCATTCTTTCTGCATTTTTTTGGGTGGCTTTTACTTTTGGACAGCAAGAATCTGACGATGAATTAGGTTTAGAGACTGCAAAATGCACTCGGTCTTCCCAGTGTTTTTCGTATGAGTATTGCAGCAGTAGTGGACTTTGCGTGGACGCGAGCAGGACTCCTTGTCTGTCGAGTAGCGATTGCACGACTGGCGAGAGCTGCAACTTAAATGTTACACCTCACAAATGCCGCTAAGCTTAAGGGCTGGCACTTCGACGAGAATCGAGACGCAGAAGTGAAGAAGAAATTAAAATTGCGAGATATTTGTTATTGCGAATAAGGGGACGGCCTCTCAGATCAAACAGGAGCTTAAGAAAAATAGAATTCGGCTCCCTAAATTTATAATTGAATCCGAGCCGAGAGATACGGCCGCGGCGGTCGGATTGGCTCTTAAAGCTCTGCGGGGTCAGCCGACACGATTTGTGACGATAATAAGTGCCGATCATTTTTCGGAGGCACCAGCTCGGTTTCAAAAGTTTTTTTGTTTGGTCAAAAAAGAAGCTCTTCGGTATCCCGACCAACTATTTTTAGCGGGAAGTCTTCCAGAGTCCTTTCCCACGAAGTCACACTCGAAATTTGGTTGGATTTCTGTAAAGAAAGCAATTGGGGCTAGAAGCAACTCAGTGAAGTCTTTTGCTGAAAAACCAAGTGGAGTGAGACTGAATCGCATACGGAAGAACGGTGGACTTATCAATTCTGGAATGTTTTTTGGGCAGCTCGAAACTTTTAATCGTGCTTACGAAGAGCTGTTTCCGAACGCCCTCGACAAACAGTTTCGGCATTCTCAACTGCCAAAAATACCGATTGATAAAGTGATCTTTGAGAAATTTAAGAAAGTGCGTTGTGTTCCATTGCGAGAAAGATGGGTCGATTTGGGCTCATGGAGCGAGTTAGCTAGGCAAGGTATGGGGGATGAAAGCACAACAGTAGAGGGTCGAGGGAATTTTTTTTGGTCGACCGAAAAAATGCAGGCATTTTTCTTTGGAGTGAAAGATTTGGCGGTTGTGAAAGTTGGAAGCCGAATTATGATTGTTCCGTTGTCGAAGGCAGAGAGCCGAGTCCTGGACCGTTCTCGAGGGAGAGGCTCTAATTACCTTGAACGATCATGAGTTTCAATTGCTAAAGGGGCGGCTTTGACAATCGCTTAGCATCTGATCGGATCAAAAAAGATTCTATTTCTAAAGAAGAAAAAGTTTTGGTTACGGGGGCTTCGGGTCTTGTCGGTGAGGCAGTTTTGAGAAGGTTTCAGAATCAAGGTGGATTTACTCTCACGGGAGTTTCATCGAAGGATGTAGATCTTCGTCTAAAAGAGAAAACGTTTCAGATTTTTGGCGACCTTTCTCCCAAGATCGTCATTCATTGCGCGGGCCGTGTGGGCGAGTTATTAAGAACTTCTACTGGAGCTGGGATCACTAGCTCCGTCTAAAAGCGAGCCAATAAACTGTACTTCACCTGGTGAATGTTTTTTAGGTCAGGACGATTTCCTCTCCCAATCGCGTAAGTGAGATCAGTGAATATAGTCTTTTGGATTCGACCCATCAGTTTCATTCCTCCCCCAAAAGCGGCATCATTTCTTTGATCATTGGTGGGTAGAAGTTCACGATAGGCGACTGCATAAGCGAATGGGCGGATGGCAAAAATGCCTTCGTCTTCAAAATAGAATCTAAAACCTAAATCGCCAGAGATTACTCGAAGCGCTCGTACCGAGCTCACGAAAAGCGATTCATCTCGCTGCGCAAACTGACCCGACCGAATCGCACTTAAACGATCAGTCTTTCCGATTGTGCTACTACCTTGTACTCCGGCCACCACTAGAACCGGCTTCCAAAGCTGTTCTGAAATTCTAAGCCCGAGGCTTGCCTTTCCGTAGTGATCTATTTTTTTACGAGTCCCAATGACGCCCCAAAGATTATTCTTCGTCCGACGAAAGACTGCTACGTTGCAAGTCGTTCGAAATCCAAAGTCCGCCAACTCTGTACTTGGTTGAGACGGGCCGGTGTCTAGACGTAAATGAAGAGTGCCCTCGAAAAAATTCTTGGGATTCGTAAACATAAGAGTGGTATCTGATTTCTTATAGATTTGAAAATAGCGACCACTCGAAGAGAGTTGAGCGTGAAGGGGTATTCCGGCGATCTCATTTTTGAAATCCATGCCAAGTAATCCCCGATAAGAGTGAGCTTTGAATTCGAAATCATTAAAGTCTTTTCCATCAACACTGGGGCTGTCACCATCATTGGCGATTTCTATATCGCCGCGAGCGTACCAGGCCCATTTTTTATGAAATTGGTGCTTTATGACGGCTCGATTTTGTTTATAGGCCGTCATCGCTTCAAAACTCCAAAACGGAGCCTCCGGACCGGAGTAGCGGTATTGAAAAAAGGGTTTCAAATAGTTAGAAAGCCCGGGACCATCGTTAACGACCATATCGCCTCTAGACCCAAAGCTAAATTCGTGAGCATCGAACTCTGCTTCTTGAGCCGGGGAGCCCGAGACTGAACTCAGCGCAAGAATTATAAAGAATGTGGCCGCGAAGAACCTGAAAGATCGCCTAAATACTCGATAGTCATTCGAAACTTGAGTCATAAGTTTGCTCTTCTAACTTATGAATATTTAAAACTCTAGTTTTCAGGTCCTGAATCTTCAAGCTCTTGAAAACCTTGCATTCGTAGGGCGAGTTGACAGCTCGCGACTTCGTTCTAATCACACCCTCTATGAAAATTAATTTCTCATCTTTTTTGTTAGGTGCGTTTGCCCTCGGAATTTCATCTAACGCCATGTTTGCACAAGCCTCGATTCAGGCTCCGCTTTCTAAAGAGCAGATCGAATTTGTAAATCAACGAGCTCCGATTTTGATTCAGCCAGAGTTTGAAAACCAAACTGATAACCTGTCGCCATTTGACTACGATGTTTTTATGAACAAAGCAGAGGCAGGTTCAAAGCCTTCGATATCGACAAAAGACAATTTTAACGATGCAGCACGAAAAGCGATTACTTTTGAAATTGATCGGGCTTCTGGGACCGCTAAAACAAATGTACCTGCAGTAGTTGATTGGGATTTTATCGAGGTGGGTGGAGCCGTAAGCTTGAATTTTCTTTTTCATCGTCCTTTGAGTTGGGGATTCATGAGCGACCGTAGAGTTGATAGTGAAGGGGCGATCCTCGCATTCAAAAAGAAAGAGGTCGGCACAGGTTTAGATTTCGTACAAATGATTGGCTGGACCAATGCTCACGGAGTTCCGCTTTATGGAGCTTGTTCGGCTGAATCCGCAAAATGTTTAGGGCCGATCTTTTCAGTAAGTCCTTCACTAGAAAAGTTTATAAACACTCAGGGAAAATCAAACGGCCGAGTCGTGGCCCGTATTGGCGGTCGTGACGGTCAAGTAGATGGTCGAGCTTTGATTGTTTCAGAGCACCATACTCATGCCCTAGCTTTTGTGACGGATATCGAAACACTGAAAAAAGACATCGATCTTAAGAAGGCAGTTATTTATTACCCGGCCGGTGCGACAGAGTTACCTGAGCTTCAAAACCGATTCTCAGGCGCTATTTTTGTTCCTTATGCGCTTCGTTCTGAAGAATTCTCGAGCATTATTCGTCGCAATATCAAAGAGGTTGCGGCCAATAAGACTCAGCCAATCTTAATTACTGATAGTGGTGAAACAGATCCTAAGAAACCTTCGGCGGTAAATTCTTTTTGGGGCCATGAGATTCAGCAAATGGGAATTCCTTCTGAGTTCGTCGATGCCGAAGGCAAAGCCTCGGGAGCAAACCCACCTTCGTCATGGGGCGTTACTGCAGTCTTCACGAATCAATTGTCCTCAGTTGGGTAACATTTTGACCAAATGCTTTCCCGGTTTCTTTACTCTAGAAGAAATCGAGAAGGGCGCTGACTTGATGATGCGTAATAACTTTATGTCAGATGTAGGACGAGTTCCTGCAGCTTCTAAATAAACAAAAATTTATGAACGATTAAGGCTTCGACCACCTGGGGGTATAGAGCTTGGCTATCCAAGCTAATCCTCTATCGCAGGTTCGAGCGATCAATCCCCTGGGGGCTGCCGAATTCTTGCCAAGCATTATTTCTTGGGTCTGACGATCGATCGCTGCATCGCCCTTCCAGGTTTTCATGAGCAGCGGCAGGCCCACGGTACCGAAAACAATCAACTGCGTTATCCATGCATACAATTCTGGCTTGGCAAATTTGATATCGGTCCAATTGATTCCTAAGAGCTGCACGTCTCCGGTAAAATCATTGAGATTAAACCAGGGTGCTTGAGTGGCCGCTAAAGCCGCTGCGCCCAGAGCGATGGTCCTTGGTACGGCTCCAAAAAAGTTTAGATAAGATTCAAGCGGAAAGCGTCTTCCTTCACCGAGCTCCCCATTTTGATTCAATCGGCCTAAAAGAATTTGGCCGAGTCCAAACGAGGCCACAAAGGTCGCCGTGCTAATTACCAAAGATTTAACTAAAAACTCTGGCAGATTTATATTTGCATAGTGACCTAAGACCAACACGGTTGCGGCCATGGTGCCGACCATTCCGGCAACGACCGAAAGCTTCTTCGTGTAGTTGATTACTTTCAAGGCATAAAAACTAGCCACAAAGCTTGTAACGGAGAGCGCAACCGTCGCGGCCATCTTCATCGAAGGTGTTATACCGGCGGTTAATCCATCGATGGCCTGCACTCCAGCACCGGTGACCACCATCATGGTGGTGACGAGCGCGGCGAAATTCATATTCATCGCGATGTTTCCTTGAAGCCCAAACTTTTGCCAAAATTGGTTCCACTTTCCGCTATTTCGAATGAAGTTGGCTTCTTGTCCCAAGACGCTGGCTCCCCCTGCCCACGCGGTCGAAGACCACCCGCCTGAAAAAGCGCTACCGAAGAGTCCCAAGGGTACAACTAAGGCGAGACGAATATTTTTAAGGACGCGATTGAAAGTTTCTTCTCGTTTTAACGGAAGAGCCGGATTCGGAAGCGCGACTTGATCTTCAGTTTTGATATTTGAATCGAGTTCAAACTTAAACTCTATAAATATATCTTTTTGCGAATGGCGACTGAGGCCTTCTTTAACCGCCGCTAATAACCTAGCATCATAATGCGGAATACGAATAACTTTTTGGTCGGCAGTGTCGGAGTAAAGTTCGGCCGAGAGCTTGGCAATTAATTGAAGATCAGCGCGATCGAGCTTTGGAGATCCAAGATCATAAAGATGAGAAAGGAGGAGAGCTTTCTTTGAGATTCCAACTTGAATGAATCCGAACCCTGAGCGCTTCAAACGCTCGTTCACGTACTCAATCATCTCGGGCCGCAAATCTACTTTAAAAACTCTGGGCTTTTGTGGCGAGGCCTCAAATAAACTCATTAAATCGGTTTGAATACTTACCGCATCCGGATTTGCAGATTGCAAGCGAGGGTCGGCGCGCATGGCTCGGGCTAAGTTTTGAAGATTCAATATAAATTGGCCTGTCCCTGTACCGGTACTCAAGTTCAAATCTTTCGCGATGCTAGACTCAATTTGTGCCGCGTAACTCTGGAGAGCCCCAACGGGTACTTCTTTCGAAAGAAGGGGAGAACAAAGTAGTAAAAAAGAGACTACAACTTTAGACGATAGCCAGAGCAATTTTTTGGAATGAAACATAGAAACCCTCTTTGTGAACCGAAGCCTGAAATTTATCGGAGAACAAACCCTTGAACTCTCGATCTATGCGACTATCTCGAAACTAAAAAAACTCAAAGTCTAAACCGACTTTCCGCGTCATTTATTGTTATGTAAACACGTCGAGTGGAACTTATTCTTTGTTTCCTTTCGAAGCTAAATCGATAAAAACTGCGCCAAGAATGATCAAACCTTTGATGACGTTTTGATAGTTGCTTTCGACATTCATCAGACTCATTCCGTTACTGAGGGTTCCGATGAGGAGTGCTCCTAAAAGTGTGCCTTCAATTCGACCGACACCGCCTCGGAGGGAGGTGCCGCCAATGACCACTGCTGCAATCGCGTCGAGTTCATAGAGCGCGCCCCCGCGAGGATCAGCGGTGGCTAATCGTCCACATTCGACCCAGGCGGCAAGACCTACACAGAGTCCCATTACCACATAGGTAAGAAAAACAAATCGCTCTACAGGGATCCCACAGAGTCTGGCGGCTTCTGGATTTCCTCCCAAGGCATAGAGAGATCGACCCCAAACACTATGGTTTAAGACGACATAAAAAACGAAAAATAAAACAGCGGTAACAAGAACCGAAATGGGAATTCCTTCGTGGCCGTAAAAAATTTTCAAAGCGCAAATACTCAAAACTAAAATTGCAAAAATCTTTGCCAAAGAACGAAAGGCTTCTCCCTTTCTAGCGATTTTTAAAATTGGAAAACTAATTGCAAAAATAGCAGCTCCGCTAATCAGAATTAAGCTTAGAAACGGAGATAGCGACGAGTCTCCAATCCAACGAAACGACGAACTGAATCCGGTGATTTGATTCGATCCGCTCGAAATATGCGCGAGTCCCCGAGCAATAGCGAAGAGTCCCAAGCTGGCTACAAAGGCCGGCATCTTAAGTTTTGAGACCATTCCTCCGATAGCGCCTCCGGTCAGAGCTCCGATAGCCAAAATCGCGGCCCCGGTGGCGAGAGTTCCCATCATTCCAAAATCAGCAAATCCTCCATCGCGCTGCAAAAGTCCGGCTCCCACTGCGCATAAAGCGAGGACGCTTCCTACACTGAGATCGATCCCTCCAATCAAAATAACCAGCGTCATGCCAAAAGCGAGAATGCAGTTCACCGAGACTTGTCGAAAAAGATTGGTAAGATTTCTTTCTGTAAGAAAAGCGTCATGAGCCAAGCTAAAAGCTAAAATCAAAAGCAAAAGAGTAAGAAGCGGAATCCAAGCGGAGGCTTGACGGAATCCATTCTTAAAAACAAGTTTTCTAGATATTTTCGTAGACATCATTCACCCACTATTTCAATAAAACTTATGTAAAGTCGTTTAGCCGACACCCGCTGCAAATTTTATAACGGCTTCAGAATTCATTTCGAAACGATTCAACTCGCCGGCAAAAATACCTTCTCGCATTACCATCACTCGATCCGACATGCCGAGAATTTCGGGGAGCTCAGAAGACACCATTAAGATGCTCACTCCGGTTTTGGCCAGGTCGCGAAGTAGGCGATAGATCTCGGCCTTGGCTCCGACGTCGATTCCTCTCGTCGGTTCATCGAGAATGAGAATCTTCACCCCTCGGGCCAGCCAACGGGCTAGCAAAACTTTTTGCTGATTTCCTCCAGAAAGCGTTCGAATCGGTTGAGCTCCGCCGCGGGTTCGAATTTTCAAAGCCAAAATATTCTTATCCACCATCTCACTTTCTTGATCGCGGTTGATGAGCTTCAGTTTTGAGATCATTTCTAGATTTGGTAGAACTAAGTTCTCCGAGACACTAAGATGCAGACAGGCCCCGGTTAGTTTTCGATCTTCTGTCACAAGCCCTAATCCATTGTTGATCGCATCATCTGGTTTTTGAATATCTACTTCTTTGCCAAACAAAAAAACCTGCCCCGAAATTTTTTCTGCCTTTAAGGCTCCAAAAATGGCCATCACTAGTTCGGTGCGACCGGCTCCCATCAAGCCAGCGATCCCTAGAATCTCTCCCCGATGAAGCTTTAGGTTGAGATTGCGAAGCAAGGGTCGTCCTGAGGGTCCGGGCTTATAAGCCAAGTTCTTCAATTCTAGGACGACTTCTTGGCTTGATTCGGTGGGCGGCTTTGGAGGAAAGACATCTTCAATTTTTCTGCCAACCATTTCACGAACAAGATCTTCATCGGTAGTTTCTGACAGATCTCTTATGGCGACCAGTTCTCCATCGCGAAGTATAATCACTCGGCCGCAAAGGCGGCGCACTTCGTCGAGTTTGTGTGAAATCAGCAGGCAAGCAATTCCCTTTTTTTTCAGATCATCAATAACTCGGTAAAGAGTAGCGATCTCTTTCTCAGTTAAAGCAGAGGTAGGCTCGTCAAAGATCATAATTTTTGCTTCGGTCATTAGGGCCCGAGCAATTTCTACCATCTGTTTTTCGCCAGTTCGGAGAGTCGATAAATTCTGTTTAGGATCAAGATGGCTTAATGAAAGCGAAGCCAAAATCTCTTCGGTTTTAGTTTCTACCAATGCCCAATCAATCACTCCCTTCGCAGTGGGAAAGCGGCCCATAAAAAGATTCTCGACCAGGCTTAAATTCTCAAAGACGGAGAGCTCTTGATGAATAATAAAAATCCCTCGGTCGAGAGCATCGCGAGGAGAGTTAAAAAGGCAGGCTTGATCGAGTAAGCTAAACTGCCCTTCAAAACTTCCCGAAGGCCAAACTCCGCAGAGGATCTTCATCAAAGTAGATTTGCCGGCGCCATTTTCGCCAACGACCCCAAGGCACTCACCGGGCGAGAGGGCAAAAGAAAGCCCTTTCAGTACGGTCACGCCTGAGAAAGACTTTCCAACATTACACAATTCTAAAAGTGGCACGAGATAAGAGATCAGCCGCCTTGGCCGTAGACCGCTTCTTTCGTATGAAATCCAGACTGAATAATCACTTCATTCAGATTCTCAGTTGTCACTGAGAATACGGGAGTATTAATTATTTTCACTCCCGAAGTAGACACTTCCTCAGGAATAACCGCTTCGCCTCTTGCGAGCTTGACGGCACTCTCAGCAGAAATTCGAGCTAAAGGTTCAATCGCTTTTAAAACTTCGAAGGTCTGACGTCCGGCCACGATATCTTTGATCGCTGTTAAATCGGCATCAGCTCCCGCAATGAAGATTTTCTTGTTCAAGCTGCGCGCTCCAGCGGCCTGAACCGCGCCGCGTGCCATTCCCGAGTTGTTTGCAAGTATGGCCTGGATGTTGTCGTTTTGAGCGGTGAGAGCATTCTCAACGGTATTCATAGCCAACTTAGTCGACCAGCCTTCGTGCCATTGATGAACGACCACTTTGATCTCTGGATAGCGGGCTAGAACCGAAATGGCGCCTTTGGTAATGGTTTCGGCGACAGAATGTCCTGGTGCTCCGCTAAGGATTACATAGTTTCCCTTGCCGCCAGTAGCAAGTACCGCAGCTTCTGCTTGCAGAACGCCCACCTTAAAAGAATCTTGAGTTACGTATAGATCGAGAGTGGGATCGTCGATGATCCGGTCATAAGCGATTACGGGAATTCCAGCCTTTTTGATTTTTTCGACCATGCTTTTAGCAGCCTTCGAATCGACCGGCTGAATGACAATAGCTTTGACTCCCACCGCAATCATATTTTCAACTTGATCCATTTGCTTCGAAACACTCGAATCTGCGGAGGCGAAAACTACTTGGGCGCCTAGCTTTTCTGCGGTCTCGGTGAAAAACTTCTTATCTTTGGCGTATCGCTCCTCTTGCATATTATCGAGAATGAATCCGACTTGCAGAGCAGAGCTTTTATTCGAGGATTTTGTGCAAGCTGTGAAGAGAATTGCCAAGGCTGAAAGAGCCAAAATTGAGAAATTAAATTTAGAAACCCATCGATTTACTAGACCCATAAAGAACCTCCAAAAAATTGAAGCTAAGCTGTCTCGTAATTAAAGGCCGTCGTCAACTATCTCCTGTATTGGGCCAGGCTAAAGGAGGGACCGTAAGTCCCTGATTTGAGTCTAAAGTTTGAGCCCGGGGAGGGGCGTTGACGGATCTCGTGGTCCAGCATAAACAGAGGCCATGAAAAGCATTTTGAAAAGCATTTTTAATAGTTTCTTAGCGATTTGTTTGGTGGCTCCCGGGCTTGTGGCGCCGGCATTTGGACAAGAAATAGTAAATGGAAGGGCAGTCTCTGGAGATGTGACCATTTCCGGAGATGTTTTTACTTTTAATAACCTTGAGGTTCTCAATTCTAACTTCACGTACGTCATTAAAACCTCTGGCACCTTGAAACGAGCAGGCTTGCAGGCTGGCAAAGCCCCGGCTGCGAACGCCAATGTGGTTTGGGATCTTAAGTTTGAAGCTTCTCTTAAAGATGGCGGAACAGCTTCTTATGGATCTTGGGCTGGTTCGGTGGCCGCAGCTGCTGACTCGGATGGTCGCATTGCTTACAGCCACACTTTAACGGCGATTAATAGGGCTTCTAAGATTGATGCCAAGTCTTCAGGCAAACTCGTCAGCCCTTCTCGTTTGACTACCGCGAAAACGAAAGATGTAAGCGTCGAAAAAATCAGCGAAGGCAAAAAACTTAAGTACAGCGTGAAAGCCGAACCCATGACTTTTAACGCCCTTACGATTGGACAGGGACCCAACGGGCGACATCCTGAAGTGAAGGTTTCTGGAGAGATGGCTTACGAAGTCACCACCAAAGATTGGTTAGTGAACGGACTCACTTTTACCTACAATGCTAAAGGCAAGAACGTTTCCGACAAGCTCAGTGGTGGAATGGCTTGGGACGGAAGCGCCTACCAAGTTGCCTTCTTATTCAATGACGATCTTTCGAAGGGAAGCGAAGTTTTGGATGTCAAATCTGGCGACTTGAAGAATCTAGTGGTGGCGCCCTCTGAAGCGAGTTCAGTGACCGGCCGTATTACGATCGACAGTGGTAAAATAAGTTTTGATTTAAGCGCTCAAAACGCAAATGAAGCTCAAGTGATGAATCTGTTCAAGTTCTTAGTGATGACACTGGTGCCGATGAATTCTTAGTTTTTAAATGAAATTCAAAATATTCAATTCAAACTTGGAAAAGGATGAAGGTGATAGTCGCCATCCGGGCCCCTAACCAGCCAGCTGCTTAAATTCTTTTGTTTCAAAAAATCCTGAACTAAAACGTCGCTCTGAAACACGGGGGAAAAGCCAAAGTCAAAATTGGCCTCGGTATTCAGCGTTCGATAAACATTTATGAGAGTCCCCCAAAATTGAGGTCCGTTCTCAAGCCTCGTACGAATGATCGACGCGGGCTTGCCTTTAGCGACGTCTGCGACCACATCTAAATAGAGATCTGCCGGAGGAAAGAGATCGCTTATTCGGCGGAAGGGGTGCGACTGATTTGAAGTTACGACGAAGAGATCTTGCGGGCTTTGTCTTGCGATCGATAACCACCGGCCAAGCCGGTTCGCCGAGTAATCTGTAATATCAAAATAGAGCAAAGGCTTCTTTCTCTGAGCCAAGGTCCTCAAGAACTCAGCCTCACTAAAAGTCAGGCCGGGAGAATCTACAAAAACTTTCTTTCTTTCGTCATTGGTCAACGGAATTAAAAGCTTAACTGCGATCTTAGCTTTTCTAAACTCCAGCTTCCACCCTGTTTGAGAATCTGGAAAGAAAATCCAATCGTCAGAACGCAAGGGCTGGTCCAGAACTGAGAATACGACGTCAGAGTCTATTAATGATTTCTCGAGTTCAGATCGTAATAGGACCTCCTCAATCTTCTCGACAGTATAGCCTTGCCAGTACTCTAAAAACATCGATAGCCAATCTACGAAACTTTGTCGGATGCGAGGGATCTTTCCGATCGTAAACAGAACTTTTAATTCTTGGTCTTTGGCGAAGCTAGGAAAGTCACTCAAGTTGCGGTTGCCTAAATTTTTCTCAATTTGCACCGTCGCTTGGTCTTCGATGATGACGTTCTGATTTTGACAGCGAAAGACTTTTTTTGCGTTCTTTGTCAGCTCAAAATGAACAATGCCCAATGGATCATCGTCACATATAAAAACGCCTCGCTGGTCTTCTTGACCCGACAATCGCAGAACTAGGGCGTTTACTTTTCGCTTCCTTGCTGCGCCTACAAGACTTCGAACCCGATCTTTGGCAAAGGACCATATTGCACCGTCTTCAAAAGTTTTGAGCCTTATCAATTCTTTCAGATCATCTTTAATCTGATTCTTGAGTTCTAAGCTGAGAACATCGAAGGCCTCGATATTAGACTCCTCGGTGTCTCGCGAAATCAATTCTTTGTCTTTAGGGTCAAGAGATAAGAATTGTTTTGAGAAGCTTTTTGGATCTTCTTTAAGGTGCGTGCCAAGAACTCGAACTAACTTCTCCAAATCTTTTTCGTAGATTTCGTGTCGGTGCTCTTGGTTATTGAATCTTACTAGATGCCTCCGGCTCTTCATTTGGTTTAAAAAGACTGGCAAAGACTCCGCGGTCGTAGGCGCACTCGTGAGGGCAAATGAAAGGATAGAGTTCAGAATCATGTGTGCTTCGGCCTCAAAAATTGGAGGGCATCTTTTAAATACTGAGGCGTCACATGGAGGTATCGCTCTGTAGTTGATAGCTGTCGGTGCCCAAGAATCTCTTTGAGCGCTACGAGGCTTGCCCCGTTGGCCGCTAGTCGGGTGGCAAAGGTATGTCGAAGGGCATGGGGGTGGAGCTTCTCTTTCATTCCCGAGCTTTTTTGCAAACGCCTAAACAATTTTTGTACTGCTCGAGGCGTGATGGGTGTGCCTTTCGGCCCGGCAAAAACGAACTCTGAAAGTTCGGCTCGTCTTTCTTCTTTCCAAAATCGTAGCAGAGTTTGAAGAGTTGTCGTCAGGGGAAGTTGTTGCTCATGCCCCCCTTTTCTAACCACCCGAAGCCACTCGCCATGGATATCTTGAAATCTTAGCTGCAACATTTCTTGTAAGCGAAGCCCGAGCTCCACTCCCAACGAGAGTAAGAGTCGATCCCGAGTGGGAAATCGGCTTCGAAACGAAGCATTCTCTAGAGCGAAAACTTCTTCTTCTCGCAAAAAGCGGGGGACCTTATGACGGAGCTTGGGGAAAGGAATTTTCTCTAGTTCGGTTAGAAGCGAATTAGGAAAGCTTCTTAAGAAATTTCGCCATACGATAAGCTTTCGAGAAGCGGTCGAAGCGGCGAGGCCCGTGAGATAAGCACTAAGCTCCCGAGACGATTCAGTTTTAGAAAAGAAATCTAGAAGCTGAGTTAGATCTCTACGATAGAGCTCTAGCGTAGACGGTTGGAGTCGCTTCTGATCTTTCAGTCTAAGTAGAAAGGCCTCTAATTCTTTTGCCCAGTTTGTACTTGCTTCAGACTTAGCCACTTCACCCAGTGTCACGCAGGCGCGCGGTCGGGCTCAAGTAGTTTTGTAATGCGCTTTTCAAGTGGCGGATGAGTCGACAAGAAAGCCATTAAGCCGCTTGTCTTTCCTGAAATTTTTAAGCTTGAAACGGCATTTTCTTGCATGAGCGCCGGCTGGTAGTTTCGCTGCAATGCGCGCAAAGCTTCAACCATTGATTGCGTCCCAGCCAAGTTGGCCCCGCCTCGATCGGCTCGATATTCTCGGCCCCGAGAATAGTAGGCAACGACAAGCATTCCCAAGAGTCCTAAGACAATTTCTAGAACAATCACCGTACCGAAATGAACGATATGTCGCATTTCGCCTCGAACAGAATTTGCCACGATACCAGCAATGATTCTGGCAAAGAACATTACAAACACGTTCACGACCCCTTGAAGAAGAGTCATGGTCACCATGTCTCCGTTGGCGATGTGGGCCACTTCGTGGGCGAGAACACCCTCCACTTCTCGTTTATTCATTCTATTTAATAGACCGCTCGAAACCGCTACTAAGGAATTGCTCTTAGAGGGCCCAGTTGCGAAAGCGTTTAGATCGGGGCTCTCGTAAATTCCAACCTCAGGCATTTTAGGAAGTTTCGCGGCATGCGAGAGCTTTTTAACGGTCTCATAGATTTCGCGAAGCTGTGGATTCGTTTCATTCTCTTTGATGATCTTAACTTTCATCGTCCATTTAGCGATGGTCTTACTAAGTAGAAGCGAAATAAAAGCGCCTCCAAATCCCCAGACACAACAGAAAATGAGGAGACCGGGGAGATTGTAGCCGCGAGAAGAAGCCCAATAATCTAAACCTAGAAGTTTAAATAAAAAGGTGAGGGTAACAATTATAAGAATGTTGGTGAGAGAGAATAAAAGAATTCTTTTAAACATACTCTCTAATGTAGTTATTTTTTTCTTAAAGTAAAGATTTGGCCTTGCCAGAAGCTAAAAACCCCCTCCAAGTCCAAATCCTCAATGACGTACTTGTTATTTTTTAAACAACTCGGCGATCTAAAACGAGCTCACTGAGCTCTTTTTGCAGAAGCATGCCTGTCATTCATTAATTCTGAAACCAATGCGGCTCCCGAGTTGATGGGGATGAGCGAAACATCAGCGTTACTTTCAATAACGTTTTTCAGCTCTAGAATTTCGAAAAGCGTTTCACCAACTTCGGGGTCTAAATAAATTTTCTGCAAAGCTTCTCCAACAATTCGAGGTCGAATCGCTTGTGCTTTTGCAAACTCTACTGCCGCTTGACGTTCGGCTGAACTCGTGATGATTTTTACTTGGTTGGCTCCATCTTGCTTAATAGCCGAAGTCACTTGGCGAAGTCGGTTGACCACTTTTTCTTCAATTTGATTAATCATGCCAGGGTCTCGAAAATGAACTTTTCGAATATAAACCGAGCCCACCTTATAACCCCATTCTTTGGACTGCCCAGTCACTTCGTC
>Ga0105049_10002953_pt1 | contig 20162 bp, 14 predicted proteins | sample MAT06_FD_78087 | JGI IMG/M metagenome (GOLD analysis project Ga0105049, IMG submission 78087) | Freshwater microbial communities from Lake Fryxell liftoff mats and glacier meltwater in Antarctica - MAT-06 | ecosystem: Environmental > Aquatic > Freshwater > Ice > Liftoff microbial mat | place...
CCTCTTTTTCAGGAATCTCGACATGTCGGCGGAAATCGCTGCCTATTCCCCTGGAAGTCCTTAAAATGGAATCAGAACTTCGGTGACCGGAGAACTTGACTTGAGCCCTTCGCCCCCATCGCACCCGGCGCCGGACGTGCTCAAGGCTTTTGCCGTGGGGAAGGTTCCCCAGGAAGAAGCCAAGGGGATTCTCGACCATCTCGAGACCTGCGCCCTGTGCATGCAGACCGTTGTCGAGGCAACAAGCGACCGATTCGTCGATCGCATGCGGCGAGCCCAGGGCCAAAATTCCCCGAACCCACGGCCAGCAACGCAATCCCTGGCGATCCCCCCGGAGTCGGTTCCGACGGAGCCCCCGCCCTCCACTTCCCAGCCTGCTCTCTCGGCATCCCTGTCTGAGAGTGCGGGGCCGGTCCCCGAGGAACTGCAAAACAACCTCGAGTACGAATTGCTCCGCGAACTGGGCCGCGGCGGCATGGGCGTTGTCTATCTCGCTCGCAATCGGATGATGAATCGGCTCGAAGTTCTCAAGGTGATGAATCAGGGACTCGTCGACGAGCCCGGGAATCTGGACCGTTTTCTCCGGGAGATCCAGGCCGCTGCCCAGCTCTCGCATCCGAATATCGTCAACGCTCACGCTGCCCGGCCGATCGGTAAGCTGATCGTCTTCGCGATGGAGTATATCGACGGCGACGACCTCTCGAAACTCGTGAAGGCCCGCGGACCTCTCCCCGTTATCAATGCCGGCCTTTATGCCCAGCAAGCCGCCCTGGGGCTCCAGCATGCGTTCGAGAAGCGAATGGCCCACCGCGACATCAAGCCGGCGAATCTCATCCTCGCTCGTAAGGGGAAGAAGCACGCGATCAAGATACTCGACTTCGGCCTCGCCAAGATCACCAGCGAGACGGGCTTCGAGGGCGGGCTCACCGGCACTGGCATGATGCTGGGCACCCCCGATTACATTGCACCGGAGCAAATTCTTGACGCCCAGGCCGCGGACAGCCGGGCCGACATTTACAGCCTGGGTTGCACGCTTTACTACCTCCTCACCGGCGGGCCGCCGTTCCGGGCGGGCAGCCTGGATGAACTGCTTTACAAGCACCGTGAGGTCGACCCTACACCCGTGAATCAGGTGCGCCCGGAGGTGCCCGCCGAGATGGCTGCGGTGGCCAAGCGGATGATGGCAAAAGATCCCGCCCATCGCTATCAGTCGCCCGGCGAAGTCGCGGCGGCTCTCGGGTCGATTCTCAAGGGCTTCGATCGCTCCCGAAACCGATCGACTCGCTCGACCACGCCGCCGGACCCACCCGCGCCGCGACACGTTCGGCTGAGCACGACCAAGCCCTCGAACAGGACGGACCCGCCGGAGCAAGACGTTCTCGAGGACGGCATGGGCCCGGGAGCGTACTCGCTCGACGATGCAAGGCCCACGAATTCCGCCACCTCGCCGGGCGTCACGGCCCCTCCGCTGTGGGGATGGACGTACGCGGCGCAGGCCCCTCCGACGCCGCCCGCGGGTCCCGCGACGCCGCCGGGCAGCGTGCCGCATCGTCCACCGTTCAGCATCTCGGGGACGGCGCCCATGGCGGTGCTTGTGCCACCAAGCCCGCCTCAGCCTCAGGGTCAGCCTTTCGCCGCACTTGAACGAGCCAACGACCGGACGACCATCGGCGACGCGGCTCGCGGAGGCCCGGATCGACGGCGATCCCGGGGATCGTCCTGGATGCTCGTGACGCTCGCGGTCATCGGCTTGCTTCTGGTTCTGCTGGGACTTTGGCTCACAGGAGCGCTCAAGGCCCCGGCCAGGAAGGAAAGAGCCGTGGTCGAGAAGACCGAGGCTCAAGGCACCCCGACGCCCGGAGTGGTGAAAACCCTGGAGAGCGTTCCTGCACCCATCGTCGGAAGTGTGGCGACCACGCCACCTTCAAAGAGTTCGGCGCCGACAGTCGTGACCGAGCCGCGAGAGTTTATCAGCCCGACGAATGGGACTAAGTTCGTGCGGATCAAGGCTGGCACATTCACAATGGGTTCCCCCGATAGCGAAGCGGGCCGAAGCAAGCTGGAGGTGGCCCACGAAGTGAAGTTGACGCGAGACTACTACCTCGGGATTCATGAAGTTACGAGGGGCCAGCTTCGCAAATTCGTGGACGAGACTGGTCACAAAACCGAAGCCGAAGCTGACGGAAAAGGGGGGCACGGGAAGTTCGTGGACGATTTCCGGCAGGACGCAAAATTCACCTGGCTCACCCCGGGATTCGAGCAGACGGACGAGCACCCGGTCGTGTTGGTCAGCTGGAGTGATGCCTTGAAGTATGCCGAGTGGCTCTCGAGGAAAGATGGCCGAGCGTACCGTCTTCCCACGGAAGTTGAGTGGGAAAATGGCTGCCGCGGAGGAGTCGGCGGTTCTCGCGTCTTCGGCGTTGGAATTGGCGGGATCATGACTCCCCTGGATGCGAACTACGGCCGCTTCGACGCGATCCGATTGACGAAAGCCACGTCCTGGGTCGGAACCACAGCCGTCGGAAGTTACAGGGCGAATGACCATGGGCTTCACGACATGCACGGCAACGTCTGGGAGTGGTGCGGTGACTGGTCCGGTATCTATTCGGCCGGCAAAGCGGAAGACCCCTCGGGCCCGTCAACAGGATCCGAACGGGTCGCACGAGGCGGCAGTTGGCTTAATTCCAGTAGCTACTGCCGATCGGCGAACCGCTATCAAAATACGCCCTCAGTTCGAAGCAGCGTCCTCGGTTTTCGTCTCGCGCTCACACCACTGTCGCCTTGAGCCTCAAGCCTTCAACTTGATCATCTGACCTTGAGACTGTATTCAGAAATTCCACCTCACCCGTCCGTTACGGGCGAGAGCAGCAGCAGCACGATCACCGCGGCCAGCAGCACGATCGGGGCCACCCAGTACGGCGGACGGGGGCCGGGCGGGGAGGCGGACTGGTCCTTGTCCGAGGCGTCCACGCCGGCGCCGACACGCAGCAGGAGCACCAGACCCACGATCAGGCCCAGGCTCGTGAAGAGGAAACAGATCGGAAAGAACGCGAAGGGTGGAGACATGACCAGAATTGTATTCTCGATAGGACTCGCCCGTCTCCGTCTGGACTCTCCTGGCGATTGGCGAGAGAATAAGGATAAGGATTCCTCCGTGATCCCACCGCAATGGCTCGTCGTTTCTCGCTGAGAAAGCTTACCCCATGAAAGTCACGCTTGATTACGGTCGCACCGGCCTGGAGGTCACCCTGCCCGCGGATCGGTTGATCGCCCCACCTTTGGCCATTCGTGAAGCCGTTCCCCTCGCCGATCCCGAAGCGGCCCTCGAGGCGGCCCTCGCGAATCCGATTGGCACAAGGCCGCTGGCGGAACTCGCGGAGGGGAAGAAGACCGCCTGCGTCGTCGTCTGCGACATCACGCGGCCCGTGCCGAACAAGCTTATCCTGCCGCCGGTCCTTCGCACGCTCGAAGCCGCGGGCATCCCCCGCAGCGGGATCACGATTCTCGTCGCCACCGGGTTGCACCGGCCCAACGAGGGCGAGGAACTTGTCGAACTCGTCGGGGAATTCGTGGCGACCCACTATCGCTGCGAGAATCACTTCGGCAAGGATCGCGATTCCCACGAATACCTGGGCACCACGCCCAACGGCGTCCCGGCCTGGATCGACAAGCGCTTCACGCAGGCGGAACTCAAGATCACGACGGGCCTCATCGAACCGCACCTGATGGCGGGGTATTCCGGCGGCCGCAAGGTGATCTGCCCCGGGATCGCGGCCCTTGAGACCGTGAAGGTCTGGCATGGTCCGCGATTCCTGGAACATCCCAAGGCCGACGCGGGGAGCGTGGAGGGGAATCCGGTGCATGCCGAGAACACGCTGATCGCGAAGATGGCGGGCTGCGACTTCATCGTGAATGTCTGCATCGACGGCAAGCGCAAGATCACCTGGCTCGGTGCCGGCGACATGATCCTGGCCTGGGAGCACGGCGTGCAGTTCTGCCGGGACACGGTGAAGTCCGGCGTGCCCGCGGCCTGCGATGTCGTCGTCACCAGTTGTGCTGGGTATCCGCTGGACACGACCTGGTACCAGGCTGTGAAGGGCCTGACCGGGGCGATGCCGATCGTGAAGAAGGGCGGCACGATCGTGCTGGCCGCGAGCATGACGGAGGGCCTGGGCAGCCCGGAATTCCAGGAGATGCTGGCGGACTATCAGACGAACAACCGCTACGATTCGCCGTCGCCGCACGCCACTTGTGAGATGGACGAATGGCAACTGGTGATGTTCAAGAAGGTGCTGGCCCACTGCAAGGTGAAGGTGGTGACCCAGGGCCTTCCCGCGGACGTGCTGCGAAAGTGCCGGGTGGAGCCGGCTTCGAGCGTGGAGGCCGCCGTCGCGGAATCGCTGGCGGAGTACGGCCCCCAGGCGACGCTCGCGGTGATTCCGAAGGGGCCCTATGTTCAACCGTACGTGATGGGAGCGTAATCGATGGCCACAACTGCCTGCCCTGGGTGCGGCCTACCGCGTGCGGAAGCGGAAGCGGACAAGCCCTGCCCCGTTTGTGAGGCGGTCTCGCGAGACCTTTCCGACCTGCCACGACGCGACGTGGCCGACTCCGCTTCCGATGGCCTGCCGGCGGACGGCTCACAACTGGCGACGGCGCGAAGCGAACGTTCGCATGGTCATCGCCCTGAAGTCTTCGCGGGGATCGTCGGCATCGTGCTCGGCGTGTTGCTCACAGTACTGGTGCAATCACTGATCCCCGCGCCGAAGCCAGACGCTGCGACATCGACGGCTTCTCAATCCCTCACGCCACCGGCAACTGACACGCCGCCAACGCCCCTTCAACCGGTGCCGGAGTCGCAGCCACTCGAAACCGGGCCGATGCCCGTGGTCGCGGATAACGTCGCCCCGTCGCCGCGTGAGATAACTCAGGAATCCCTGCCGGTGGGCGATGCTCCCCACATCGTCCTGGAGGTGAATCGACCCGACGGCACCATGTCCTTTCCCGGCTACGGCGGCCTGGTGAAGCCCGGCATGAAGATCATTCTTCGTGGTCGGCTTCACACACTGAATATGAGCCCGATTGAAGGCCCCATCCATATCGACGCGAGTGGGCTCACGGTCCAAAAGGTGAACGTGAACGGCAAGATCAACGCGGGCTCTGTGGTGAAGATCCACGCGCCAGGTGGGAGTGTCCTCGTTCACGCGACGATCTCGGAACGATCGGAACTGACAATCGACGCTCCCGAAGGCGAGGTTCTGTTTCGCCCTCCCTCCAGCACGACACGGCATGTGCCCCGCATCGAGAGCGGAGGCCGTGTGAACGTGACGGCCCGCAAGGTCGAGTTCTTCGCACCTGTGATCGGCGATGGCTCGCGGATCACGCTGCTCTTGAACAATCTGGGAATGCTCAAGATTCCCTCCGTTCAGGGGGCTGTCGTGATCGAGTATCGTAAATCCCGCGTCGAGGACGAGGCGCCTCGTGTGGAGATTCCGGACCTCGACCCGCATGCGACCCTCCGCCGTGTGAACTGAACAGGAGACAATCGATGGCGATGGTGCCCTGCCCCGGCTGCGGCTTGCCACGGGCTTCCAGCGAAGTCCAGAATCCCTGCCCGGTTTGTGCGTCAGAGACAGCGTCACACGCCACGACCGCTCCGAAGACCGACGCTCCCGCCGACGCCTTCACAAGCCTGCCCAAGGACACCACGCAACTCGAAGCCGCAAGCTCGCACCGGGGTCGCGGCCATCGACCTGAAATCGTCACCGCGATCCTCGGCATTGCCTTCGGTGCGGGGATGGTCCTCGCGATCTCGCCGTTCTTTGAAGCGAGTCGTGCCCCGCAGCCTTCGCCCGATGTCACGAATCGTACCCTTACGGGCCTGGCTTCCCCCGCATCATCCGCGGCAGTGCCAGCCGTGCCGCTGGATTTCTCAGCGATTCTCGCGGAGTTGCCCGCACACATCGCACCGGTGCCGCGAGCGGCTGAGGCCTCGTCGCTCTTGATCGCTCCGGAGCCCCGCGAGGTACCCGGCAGCGCCGTCCGCCCGGCTCTCGTGGTCACGATCGACATCGATCAACCCAACGGTTCCTTCGTCCTCTCGAAAAGCGACCTGTTCCACAACCAGACCGTGATTCTTCGTGGCCGGGTCAAACGCTTCCGCACCTACACCCAGCCCGGAATCACCATCGACGCCTCCCAGCTTGTGGCCGAGGAGATTTACATCGCGGGATATGTGCTCGGCAAGTCGGTTCTCAAGTTGAACGCCCCGAAAGGCCTGGTCACATTCGCGGGAGGGATTCTCGGCCAGTCGCGTGTGGAAGTGATGGCGGTGGAGGGACAGGTTTACTTCAGTTCGTCCGGCCCGAACATCACGGACGGCTCCACGCTTATCGTGAAGGCTGCCAAGCTGCGTTGCAAGGGTGACATCGCGGGCCAGAAAACCCACCTGGACGTGACCCTCTCGAACGGCGGCAGCATCACCGCCAAGGCGATTCTCGGCCCTGTCCGATTAGATTACCGCAAGACCACGCCGCAGGATCTTCGGCCGACACTCGACTTTCTCACGCTCGACCCCAGGGCCACGATCCAGCGCGTGGATTGAACGCTCAGTTCACCACCGCCAGCGACCGCCCCGTTCGCCAGGCGCGCTCCACAGGCTTCTCCCGGATCACCTCGTGATAAAGCGTGTCCCGCTCCACGGGCGTGCGTCCCGCTTCTTCAATGAGCCTTCGCAGATCCGCGACGCTCAGTTCCTGGGGCGAATCGCTGCCCGCGGCGTGGTAGATCGTCTCGTGGACCACCGTGCCGTCAATGTCGTCCGCCCCGAAACTCAAGGCGACCTGGGCGGTCTTTACGCCGAGCATCTGCCAGTACGCCTTGATGTGCGGGAAGTTATCGAGCATCAGGCGGGCGATCGCCATCACCTTCAGATCCACCAACCCCGAGGGCTTGGTGAGAGTCTCACCAAGGGGGTTGTTCGCGGGGTGAAACGCCAGGGGGATGAACGTCTGGAAGCCGCCGGTTTCATCCTGGAGTTGCCTGAGGCGGAGCATGTGATCGAGGCGATGCTCCGCCTTCTCGATATGGCCGTAAAGCATCGTCGCGTTGGACTTGCCGCCCATCTGGTGCCAGTCGCGATGCACGCCAAGCCACTGATTGGCGTCCGCCTTGTAATCGCAGAGGTGTTCGCGAATTTCAGGGTGGAAGATCTCCGCCCCGCCGCCAGGAAGGCTGCCAAGGCCGACGGACTTCATCTCCGCGAGCAGTTCGCGGATCGGCCGTTTCGTCAGGCGTTCAAACCAGTCCCATTCGACCGCGGTCCACGCCTTCAGGTGCAGGTCCGGGCACTCGGCGTGAATGTTCTTGATGATGTCGCGGTACCATTCGTAAGGTAGCTGGTGGTGCAGCCCACCGACAATGTGCAGTTCGGTGCAGCCTCGACGAGTCGCCTCGCGAGCGCGATCGAGCATTTGTTCCTCGGTCATCACATACGCCTTCTCGCCCTTCAAATCCGAGCGAAAGGCACAGAATCGACAACGATAGACGCAGACATTCGTCGGGTTAAGATGCGTGTTGACGTTGTAATAAGCGACGTTACCGTTCTTACGTTCGCGAACGAGGTTGGCGAGTTCGCCAAGCGTGAAGAGGTCCGCCTGCTGTTCGAGGAATAGGCCATCCTCCAGTGTGAGGCGGGTGCCGCTGAGCACCTTGTCGCGGATCGAATCAAGAGACGTATGGCTGGTCGTCATGGTGTGCCTGCCGTGAGGTTTTGGGTTCGTTTTAGAACCTCACTCCATGAACCGCAAACAACCTCCTCGAACAACCTCCATCAAGCCCGTCCAGCGAGCGTAGCAGCGTAAGCTCGCCGTGGGCAAGCCGAACCAGCCGTGGCGAATCCTCGGGTTGAAGCACTCGTGCCGATTTGATCGTCCCTCCACACAACGGTTAAGCCTGATCGCCTGGGAACGCTTCATTTCCTTGCTGCCACCTGGCGGTTCAGAGGGGTTATGTGGGGCTGTGAAAATGACGCCATTTCCGAATCCTGGCGATTTCGGTTGCTGCGCCAGGCTGGAAAGTTAAAGTGAATGGGGCCATTTCCACAACGGGGAGGACACAACCATGCGTAAGTGGATGATCGTGACGGTTTTCACACTCGCCGGCCTGCTGGGTAGCGAGAGCCGGGCATCCGCCTTCTTCTGGTGCGGGTGGAATTCGGGCTGGTGCGGCGGCTGGTGGACCTGCGGCTACCCCGCGTTTGCTGGCTATCCTTATGGATTCGCTGGTCTTAATGGTGGCCCTGGCGCTTACTATTATGCCCCCTATTACGGCTGGTTCTCCAACTACAACTACTCGCACTCGCCGTACGCCTGGCCAAACGGATACGTCGCGGGCCAGTACCCGGCCCACCTGCCAGGAGTGGCGGGTCATCAGCCTAATACCCCGATCGATCGTTTCGGTGCGGCCCCGACGCAGGGTCAGCCTGCAACAGTCGTGGCCTCGCTTCCCGAGGACGCGGTCCTGCTTTTCAACGGCGTCCCCGCAACGGGTGCCAGTGGTACGACGCGGTCCTACCAGACAGGCCCATTAACTCCGGGACGGGCGTATGAGTACACCCTGACCGCCCGCGTTACACGCGACGGAAAGGACGAGATCGTGACCGAGAAGGTGGTGGTGAAGGCCGGCGAATCCACAAAAGTGAGCCTGATGCCAAAGACGAGCGTGGCCGGGAAGTGATCTTCGAATCGCCACGATTACGCCGCTGCGGAGCGTCGCGAAGGGAGTAAGACTTCGCCACGCTCCGACTCACCCCATCAACTTCGCGAGGCCGCGCAGGCCTTGGCGCATTCCTCGCAGATCTTCGCACACCGCTTGCAGCAGGCGGCCGCGGTGAGGTCGACCAGGATAACGCCACGGAATGGCACTACATCGCTGACAGATCTTTCTTCTGCTCGCCTTACGGGCCTTTCTTGAAGGGGATATCGCTCTGGTCCTTCTGGGATTTTTCGACGAGGGCCTTGAAGGTGCTTCGCCGCGTTTCCTTCCATTGCTCCAGGCCCTGAGCCGTCACGATGGATTTGGTGAACAGCATCGATCGGCCCAGCGGTCGATTGGCACCAGGGGCTTTATCCTTGGCGACCACGCAGAACGTCACCTGATCGCCAGGTTCGAGTTTCGTCAGTTGACCGTTCGGATCCCGCTTCAGATTGCCACCCACCAGGAAGTTGTACCTCCCGCCGACCTTGCGATCGCCCGGTGATTCCTCGGGGTTCTCCGAGGGCACCTTGTAAAGTTCGACCTGCCCCCGTTTCCCCGATTTCTGAAAGAGACCGATCTCCGGCACGAAAGGGCCAAGCACTGCCAGGTCCGCGTTCACCGGGTTCAGCCGCTGGGTGTTCCACTTTTCCACTTCTCGCTCCCCAAGGGACGGGAGGTCCACACCGAGGACGGACATGGCCACCGGGACGCGCTTCTTCTCCATCTCGTTGTTGATGCGGTAATAAATCGAGATCTGATCGATGCCGAACTTGGAAGCGGCACTGTATCCAATACGACAGGGATCGCCGCCCAGGACGAGCGGCACGCCGCTAAGATCGTAGTCCGCAATGGGCCCCTTGCCGTCGAACGCCTTGGGGTCCGGATTCTTGAGAGCCTCGGTGAGCAGTTCGACCTCTGGCGGTTCGTCCTTTTCGAGTCGAAGGGCTCGCGTTGGGGGCGTGAGGTTGGTGAAGCCGTTATCGTCCGCGATCTCGATGCGGTACTGCTGCAAGCCGGGGTTCAGGTCGAAACGGTCTTCCGCGGACAGGCGATCCGGGGCAAGCACCATGGCCCGACGTTCAAGGTTGTCGCGTTTCGTGACGGGCTCGACACCCATGAGCACGAGTTCCGCCCGTGCGATGGGCTTGGCGAATGTGGCTCGAACGCGAACGCCCGAACCAGGCAATGCCGCCACCTCGCCTTGATTCTGGAACTCCTCGTAACGCTGCCCCGCCCGGGGTCCGCTGGGCACGAGGCCGAGATATTCGGGAAGCAGGGCCCAGGCCTCGATGCTCTGCACCGACGGCCGCGGTTGGAAGTTGACCTTGCCCCGATCGCGGGTGCGAGCATCCGAGAGGCGTGCCTGGAACTCGAAGTTCGCGGTCGACTGAGGCACCGTGGCCGTGAAGAGAGCCTTGCCCGGCGCGAGCGCCGAGTGGAACTTCAGTTCGTATCGCTCGGAAGGCTGGCCCTCCGGATAGACGTAAGCGGTGCCTTTCGAGGTCTCCTGAAACTTGCCGTTCACTTCGTAGCGGATCGTGACTTCCTCGCCCGCGGGCCAGAGAGGGATGGTGGTGTTCACAAGGCGGATGGATCGGGGAATCTCAACGTCGAACAGGGCCTGACGCTTGAGGAGTGCCGTGGCCACCGGTTGGTTGAAGACGAAGAAGAGACCCCAGAAAATCACGATGGGCAGGAGCACCATGCCCGCCCAACCGAGTCGGGAGTAATCGATCAGACGTGTGAGGCGATGCCGGGCGGCCATCTCGCCGGCTTCGCGCGTGACCGCTTCGATCATCGTGCGGGACATGCCATCCGTGCGAGCCGTCTTGCGGTTCAACTGGATCGCCGTCACCAGCCGATGGTCGAACTCAGGGATTGCCTTCTCGGCCTGTGACGCGAGGTCGTCCACCGGCGGCGTGGCAGTCCAGGGCCGCACGAGGAAAAAGTAAGCCAGCACCGCGGCCGTCACGGCTTGAAAAGCGATCATCCCGAAGCGGAGAACGGAGGGCACATCCGCGTAGCGGTCGTACCAGTAGTCCAGAGCGCAGCAGAAAGCGAGCGCCACCGCCATGACAGCGAGAAGACGCGCCCCGCCCCACACGAGCCGGATCAGCCGTTCGCGGAACCGCCAGCGATTCAGTTGCTTCAACAACGCGTGCATGGTTAGGCCTATCAGGATGCGTGTCGATCAGTACACTTCGTCGTGAGTTACCATCGCAATCAAGGAGATCGCTTTCAACCCTTCATGCTCGATGAACTCAAAGAGAATTCGCAAGTCGCCGCCAGCACTGCATGCCCAGCAGCCGACAAACTCGCCCTTCAACTTGTGGGTCTTCAAGGAAGGGTGGAATGCATCTTCCACGAGAAGCGTCAGCACTCCTGAAGAGGCTTGGCGGCGTCGAGGTTCTTCTTGGTCAACCGCCTCGCGCTCTTCAGAAAGCCACCCGAAGGCAGGAGAACACGGTTCACTCGTGGATCGCTCGCAGGATAACTTCAGGTGTCATGACCTGGCAACATCCTGCTGCGATCTCCCGTCGAGCTTCTTCCACATCGGCGAGCAGGCGCTGTCGACGATATTGCGTGAGCCGACGCTTGAGAATCGCGAGCAATTCTTCTTGCTTATCCATCGTCATCGAATCCACCGACTCAAGGATTTCGTTGAATGGACCCGTCTGTGTCATCCGTCACCTTCCCGCCGAATCTTATCAAACCCTTGAAGCCCTGGAAGTCGCAGAAGTCTCTTCAGCATCGTTGCCTCTGACACCGGCCGCTTGCATCAACTCAGGCTGTTGAACTTCCTCAGGAACCACTCCATGGTGAGCAAGCCCAGGAGCAGGAACATCGCCCAGCGGTTCCAGAGAAGGATTTCGTTCTTCTGAATGCGGGGCGTGAACTGGGGCTTCATGTCGGTCGGCAGGTTGATGAGGTCTTCCTCGCGGTAGAACTTGCCGCCCGTATCTGTGGCGAGCTTGATCAGCTCGGCCTCGGCCATGCCGCCGGGGGAGAGTTCGTGCGTCTCGGGCAGATTCACGCGATATTCCAGCTGAGCCTTGTCCTCGCCGTTCTCGACGCGAAAGCGGAATCGTCCCGGTTGGTTGAACGGGAGGGTCGCGACATAATCGCCGACCTGCCCGGGCACGGGCTTGAGTTCGACCGTTGACACATCGGCACCCAGCGGCGTGCCATCGTCGCGAACGATCTTGCCGCTGAGCCTTTCCACGGTCAAGGGCTTGAAATCCTTGGTGAGCAGGTGGGCGTACACCTGGCCGGACTTGCCGAGAACGGGTTCGCTCGTGTCCAGCGAGAGTTGCGTAAGCCGGGTCCCCACCGTCCGGCCGACGCCGGCGATGTAAACCGCCTGGCTCCAGAATCGCCCAAAGTAAGTCTCGGCTTCGTTGAACCGCCAGCGCCAGGTTTCGTCGATCCCCAGGAAGAGCACGTAGCCCTTGCCAAAGTAATGCGAGGCCATGAGCGGCATCGGCTTGCCGTCCGTCGTCGCTCGCGGGTGCGTCAGCAGGGCCTCCGCACCCGGGCGGAGCTTTTTCACCGGATAGTACCAGTACATCTCGGGCAGCGTTCGCCAGACTCGCACGTTATCCACCGGGTCATCTTCAAGGCTCAAGAGGGGGCTGCGAACACCCTGAGCGGTGAGTTGCGGACGGAACGCAACAGGCAGCGCAGGCGAGTCATCCTTGAACTTCTGACTCACGATTTCCACCGGGAGCACGCCATCGAACTCCGGACGCACGAACGGAGCCTCGCCATTGAGGCGGCCGGCGATGTGGATCAACCCGCCGCCCTCCACCACGAAATCACGGATCTGTTTGGTCTGCTCAGCCGTGAGGAAATCCCCCGGCAGATCGCCCAGGATCAGCAGGTCGTACTGGTTCAGTTCTTGCTGCGTCTGTGGAAACCCTTTGACCCAGGGCAGCCCGGACTGCATCGCGGTGCGGTCGGCATCGACGAGATAAAAGTGGGCGTCCACCCGGCGGTCGCGGAGCAAGTCTCGCTGGAGGAACTTGAAATCCCAGCGAGCATAATAGTCGATCATCAGGATCTTGATCTTCCGCTGCTCGATACGCACCGAGCGAATAATCTCATCCGTGACGGTCGTGGTCACGCCCACACCGTTGCCGGTGGTACCTGTAACCGTGACGGTGGCGACAAGTTCCAGATCCTTCTTTTCGGCGTCCGCCTTCGTGGGCACGAAGCCGACGACTTCACGCAGATCGTCCCCTTCTTGCACCGTGCGGGGCGGGCTGGAAGCGACTTCCTGATCGGTCTTCTCATCGCGGCCCGTGCGAAGCTTGAGCGTGACGACGGCCTTGCCTTCCTTGATGCCTCGGACGCGATAGCGAACGGGGACGCCAACGGTATCGTCCACGAAGAGCGAGTCCGGCACGGCGATGTCGCGAATTTGCACATGGCCGAACTGCGAACTGCCGACGCCGTAGACGTAAAGCGGGACGCTGTTGTCCTTGCACTTGGCCGCGAGGTCCGCCAGCGAATAACGGCCGCTATTCTCACGACCGTCGGTCACGAGCACCATCGCGGCCGGTTGGTCGGTCGAGTCGCGATCGAGGAGTTCCCAGGCACTCGCGGCAATCGCAGAGGAGTTGCCGACGGCCTGCAGATCCTTGATCCAGGCGAGGTCATTGGCGTTCTGCTGGGTGCGTCGGCCGTCGAACACCGCGGCATCAAGTGGGCCGACATCACGCAGGCGATCGAGCAGCCTGAGGTTCGTCAGCGCCGACTTCGCGATGTCGATTCGCGAGGGATTCGCAGGCAGATTCGCAGGGAGATCCGAGGACGTGGGAGAAGTGGGGATCTTCTTGTCCGCAGGAGCCATCCCGTAAGCAATCGCGGTCCGCCACTGGTCCTCGAAGTTCGGACGTGGATCCTGACGGCTCATGCTCTGAGACACGTCAATCAGCACGGCGACCGGCCGCTTTCGACTTTCCTGGAACTCCGTGACCCACACCGGCCGCAGCAGCAGAAACGCCACCGCCGCGACAATCGCCATGCGCAACAGGGCGAGAGCGATCCGCGGCGCCACCGCCACACGGCCCGATTCAAAGACGTAAAGGGCGCCGACGACCGCCATGCCGATCACCGCGAGGGCGATCGCCAGGTACGGATTGAACCAGCCTCGCAGGAAAAGCTCACCGAACAGCGTCATGGACATCATGGAACTCTCGATCAGGCTTCCGTCGAAGCCATGCACCCCGTCAGGTCTCGAAGACGCGACACAACTCAGCCACGACAATGCTTACACCGATCGCCCGCAAAACCAGGCCCACCCGGCTTCCAAGACGACCAGGAGCAGCACCAGCAACAAGACGTACTCGGTGTACTCCTTCGCACTGCGATGCTGACCCAGGGCGGCTTCCGTATCCGATCCCGCGTTGATGATCGAGGGCTTGAAGCCGAGGTAATTCTCGACATCCGCATCCTGGGCCACGTCCAGGTTCTGCGTCTCGCGAAGGTCCGGATTCGTGAATTCACCCGCCTCCGCCTTTCGGCCGGAGAGATGCAGGAGCGTGTAGGACGTCATCGGCACGAAGGCGTCGCTCTTCGTGGGGAAGTTCCCCCAGCGGGAGTCGAAGGATGTGGTGCAAAGGATCACCTCACCCTTCCCCAACACCCGGCTCGCCACCAGCGGCTGGCCGTTGGAGACGCGAGCCACCACCCGTCCGCCGGTCGAACCGGACCCGCTCTCTTTTAACTTGTACATCCGGGTGATCTCGGGCGAGCGGAACACGGCACTGTACTTCGTTTTGAACGGGCCCAGGAACGACGTGTCGTCAACGCTCTCGGGGGCCGGTTGATAAGGATATTGTTCCGCTGTCGAGGCGATCTCGCCGAGATCGAACGGCAAGAGCCCCTGCCCTCCGGAGCCCAGCACCTTGTTGTAACCCTCCGCGTCGACAAGATCGCCGCAGGCAATGACGAGCCCGCCTCCGTCGCGAACATAAGTCGCCAGGGCTTCGACAAAGCTCTTCGACAGCCCCGCCACGCCCGCCTTGGCCTCACTCGAGGATGGCACGTTCACCAGATACACCACATCCGCCTCCTCGAGCACGGCCGCACTGGCCTGCTCGGGAGTGTAGACGCTCGGTTGGATCACGTAGTCTTTCCGCAGCGTATCGCTCACCGGTGCGAGGGCCGCACGGACGAAATGGCTGCCCGCCTCGGTGGGGTTGTTCGCATCCGGCGAGCCATCAATGATGACGACATTCAGCTTGTTGCGAACCAGGATCACCTTGTGAAACTCATTGTCGCCGGGGAGATCATCGCCGCTGAGGCGGGCCGTGATGACACGCGATCCCGGGGCCGTCAGCAGGCCGGAAAGCGTGACGGGGATCGTCTCGTCCTTCTCCAGGCGATCGATCGTCTTCTCGTCGCGAGCCTCGTCTCGATCGGTGCTCCGTTCGCGATAGGAGAGCGTGACGCGGATGTTACTCAGCGTCGTGCCACCGGTGTTCCTCACCAGCACATCGAAGGGAACCCGCGTGCCCGTGTGCGGGATCACGGTCGGCATCGTGATATCAGTGATCGCTGCGTTGTTCGTGGGTTGCCCCGCCTTCGAGCAGCGAATGAGGACGAGCCCGCCCAGCTTGCGAATCTCCTCGGCCTTGGTGTGAAGCGAGCTCTGCTGACGCTCGAACCCGGACTTTTGCAGATCCGAAAAGAGGTACACTTCCTTGGCCGGCGAGGAACCGGAGGTCAGCGTCGGAATCGCGTCCGTGAACCCGGGAAGAAAGTCCGTGGACTGGTTCGAGATCACCACGGTCTTCAGCGTCTGGCGAGCCTGGTCGAGGTTGGTCCGCACCTTGGGGCCGATCAGGTTCGCACGATCCGAACTCGTGAAGATCTGCACCGTGGACCGCGGCGGCAGGGAATCGAGAACCCGCAGCGCTTCCTCCTTCGCTCGCTCTAGCCGGGTCTTCTCGCCATCGCGAGCGCCCATCGTGTAAGAAGTGTCGATAAGGAAGACGGCATCGACGGCTTCACCCCGCGCGGAGAGAGTAGCACTTTTATTCTGCAACTGCGAGAGGGCCAGCGCGATCAGCAGCAGCAGCAGGCAACGCAGCGCGAGGAGCACCCATTCCTGGAACTTCAGCCGACGACTGGTCTGCTCCACCGCCTGCTTGAGGAAGTTCATCGCCGCCCAGGGCAGCGGCTTGTAACGCGCCTTGTAGAAGAAGTGGAGTGCGATCGGCACCGCCACCGCGGTGGCTCCAAACAGCATCAAAGGTGCAGCAGGCGCGATCATCGACATTCGCCTTCTTGTGACCCATCACATGGCAAGCGGGGGACGGCAGTCTCCCGGGGCTGTGGTAATCTCGAACCTTCCCAATCCTTAACAATCATCCGTCAAACATCTCACCGTGGCAGACCTCGGGGGACTCACGTCCCCCGCTCGCCAGGTGAGTGCAACGACATCGACACTTACTTCTTCTCGGAAGCATCGGGCTTCTCGGGGGGCGTCGGAAGCTTGATGTCCGGTACAGGAAGCTTGATGTCCGGTACAGGAAGCTTGATGTCCGGTACAGGAAGTTTGATGTCCGGCAACGGAAGCTTGCTGTCGGGCGTCGCCGTGATCTTCGGCAGCGGAGGGACCGGCACTTCCACCAGGTGAGTCTTCTCCTTCTGCTTGAACTCCGGAATGACCTCGCCGGTCTTCATCAGCGTCACCACCGTCACGGTCGGCTGCTTGAAGTCGAAGGCTTTCCCGGGTTCCGGCTTCTTCTCGGGCACGGCCTTGAAATCCTTGGGCCGATTGCTGTTGTCGCCCATCGCGACCACGAGCTTGTCCCCGTCGAATTTGTAGATCCCCAGGTCCGCCTTCGCAGGGCCTTCGCTCATCTTGCCATCCTTGAAGTCGATCGACTTCTGGGGTTGCCCCTTGTCGTCAAGCTTGATGGTGTTCAGGTGACGCGGATCCTGCTTCACGTCGACGACATAGCTCGCCGGTTGAAACTCCTCGGCGGATTCGAAGAAGTACAGCTTGTCGCCCTTGAAGGCGAGCCGCATCTTCTCCACAATTTCCTTCGGCATGCCTTCGCCGGGCGAGCCGGAGTCGAATTCCACGACCTTCCAGACGCCCTGAAGTTTGTCCTGATCGTTGGAGGCGGAAGCGCCGCCGTCCTTCTTGCCGCAGCCCATCGTGAACGCCAGCGAGGCCGCCAGCATCAGGAATGCACAGAAACGCATGTTGCCTCCATACAGAGAGAGATACGTAGCCACCATCATCGACGGTTCAACAAGAACCGGAATACGATGAATTTCCACCGCGGGTCTCCGCCCGCGGCCTCCGTTATCTCCGACTCACCTGTAACCGGCGAATCAGATACTCGCCCAGCGGACCCGCGAGCGGTTTGTCCGTCACCAGGCGAACATAATCGACACCACTGCTGTCGCAGGCTCGTTGCAGGTCCTTGAGATACTCTCCCACCGCTTTCAGATACGCGGGCCGAAGCAGGTGGGGTCGGCTCATGATCTCCTCGAAGCCTTCCAACCCGATAAAGCGGATGTTGCCGTCGAGAGGGAAGTCGACTTCGTCCCGATGCATGATGTGGAAGAGGATCACCTCATGCCCGCGGAAGCGAAGGTGGCGAAGGCCCTTCACGAGCGTCTCGATATTGTCGAAGGCGTCCGAGATCAGCACGATGATTCCGCGCCGCGAGACGACGTCCGCCACCTGATCGAGCAGCGGGCCGATGTTCGTCTTCTCCCGAGGTTGAGTGTCCTGGAGAGTATGGAGAATCGCATTGATGTTCGCGAGGTTGCTGCTGGGTGGCAGCTCCGTTCGCCACTTTTCGTCGAATGTACGAAGCCCAATCGAGTCTCGTTGCCGAACGATCAGATACGCGAGTGAGGCGGCCAGGAGTTTCGCATATTCGAGCTTGTTCGTCTCACCGGCTCCGTAACGCATCGAGGCGCTGGAATCGACGAGCAGGTGCGAGATGAAGTTGGTTTCCTGCTCGTACTGCTTGATGGTATATCGTTCGGATCGGCCGTAGCTTTTCCAGTCGATATGGCGAATGTCGTCGCCGGGAACGTATTCGCGGTGCTGAACGAACTCGACGGAGAAGCCCTTGAAGGGCGACTTGTGATCGCCGACGCGCAGGCCCTCGACGACTTGCTTGGCCTTGAGACCCAGCGCTTCCGCGCGGGAGAGGATGTCCGGTCGGAGGTATCGAGTCGTCGCGGCGTTCACGAATGAGTTCCAGGTTCCAGGCCGCTCGCGGCAGAGCGCTTCGGCGATCCAATCAGATTTCGATCCACAGCGCTAAGCCGTAAGCGGCGAAGACTAAGCCGCCACCGCCTTGGCTGCGGACTTGATCAACTGTCGCACCACTTCCTCGATCGTCAGCCCTTCGCTCTGGGCGGCGAAGTTCAGAATGAGCCGGTGGCGAAGGATCGGCATCGCCACCGCGACGACGTCGTCGCCGGCGACGTGGTTGCTGCCGCGAAGCAAGGCGTGGGCCTTGGCGGCAAGGATCAGGTTCATGCTCGCGCGGGGGCCGGCGCCCCAGGTCAGCCACTTCGTCACAAAGTCTGCCGCTTCCGGCGTGCCCGGGCGGCTCAGGCGGGTGATCCGCTTCGCGAAGTCAAACACCTTATCCGACACCGGCACCCGGCGCACGGTATGTTGCAGGGCGATGATGTCCTCACCACTCAATACGGGGTTGATCGACACTTTGTTGTCTGACGTGCCCGCACGCATGATCTTCTCTTCCTCATCCGCTGTCGGGTAGTCGACCTTGATCATGAACAAGAAGCGGTCCAGCTGAGCTTCCGGCAGCGGATAAGTCCCTTCCTGCTCGATGGGGTTCTGCGTGGCGAGGACGAAGAACGGGTTGGGCATCGGGTGATCGATGCCGCCGATGGACGTCTTGCGTTCTTGCATCGCCTCAAGGAGGGCGGCCTGCGTCTTCGGCGGGGTCCGGTTGATTTCGTCCGCCAAGACGATATTCGCGAAGATCGGCCCGGGAAGAAACTTGAACATGCGTTCGCGGGTCACCGGATCGTCCTGGATCACCTCGGAGCCGGTGATGTCCGACGGCATCAAGTCCGGGGTGAACTGGATCCGCTTGAACTTCATTTCCAGGGCTTGCGAGAGCGTGCTCACCATCAGCGTCTTCGCCAGACCAGGCACGCCCATCAGCAGTGCATGGCTACGGCAGAAGATCGCCATGAGTAGCTGATCGAGCACCTGGTCCTGCCCGATGATGACCTTGCCAATCTCCTTACGAAGCTTTTCATGGGCGTGGCGAAGCTTCTCGATCATCGCCATGTCGTTTTCGACGGCAATCTGACTCATGGTGGTGAAGCCTGAAGGTTTGAAGAGTTCGGAGGATGGTAGGTAGGGGCGATTGTACCGATCTGGGCTGGATTGTGTCACGGAGAGGAGAAGGAAATCGGAGCTTTTTAACGATTAGGGCGGCGGTACAACCCTCACACCGCCCACGACCACATCGAAATGTGAAGCCCACCGAGCGATAAGGATCACCACCTCACACTCGGTCGTCCTCGCGTTTCCGCGAATCGTGACAACTCACTTCTTGACCTTGAGATTCTTGTCAAAGAACCCTTGGATCTTCTCACGCATCTCGGGGGAACTGAAACCTGGGCCTCCGTGGCCGGCGTCCTTGATGACGACGAGTTCGCAAGGCACCTTCACGGCCTTGAGCGACTCGACGAGGATCTCGCTCTGCGCCAGGGGCACCAGCGGATCCTTGTCGCCGTGAACGATGAGCACCGGTGCGTCGTCCGAGGTGGCATAGGTGAGCGGGTTCGCTTTGGCGGCCTTGGACTTGTTCTCCTGCACGGCACCGCCGATGAGTTTCGCCTCGGGGGACATGGGGCTGTCGTGGTCGATGGGGCCCTTCACCACGGTCTGTTTGTTCATGAGCGTGAAGTCGGTGGGGCCGAAGAAGTCACAGACGGCCTGGACCCGGCTCGAGACGTTCTTGTTAGCGCCGTCGCCTTCGAGGTCCGTGACATCGCCGGAGGTGCCAAGCAGTGCCACAAGGTGCCCGCCGGCGGACGAACCCCAGACGCCGAAGTGGTCGGCATCGAGGTTGTGCTTCTTGGCATTCGCACGAAGGAAGCGAATGGCCGCCTTGCAGTCCTCGATTTGTGCGGGGAAAGTCGCCTGGCTGCTGAGGCGGTAGTTGATGGAGGCGACCGCGTAGCCTCTTTCGAGGAGAAACATCCCCGGCCCGCCACCAGCCTTGCTGCCCGCCTGCCAGCCGCCGCCGTGAATCCAGATGAGCAAAGGCAGCGGCGACTCGGACTTCGGCAGGTAGAGGTCCAGGGTGTTGCGTTCACCTCGTTCGCCGTAGGCGAGATCGCGATGCGCGGCGACATTCGTCGGAAGAGGCGGCGCTTTC
>Ga0105049_10002955_pt1 | contig 20159 bp, 16 predicted proteins | sample MAT06_FD_78087 | JGI IMG/M metagenome (GOLD analysis project Ga0105049, IMG submission 78087) | Freshwater microbial communities from Lake Fryxell liftoff mats and glacier meltwater in Antarctica - MAT-06 | ecosystem: Environmental > Aquatic > Freshwater > Ice > Liftoff microbial mat | place...
ATCCATATGGTGCTCGCGTGTGTTCTCGTGGCACTCGTCACTCTCGTGCTCCTGACGCTGCGGCGCAGTGAGAGCGAGCTCGTCGCCGAGTCACTGACCCGTCCGGACGCAGTCGAGGCTCTCGCGCGCTGACCAGAACCGATCGCGCGGGCGCCTAAAACGGCAGTAGCGGGTCGATACCGACGGCGACAAAGAGCAGGGTCAAGTAGGTGATGCTGGCATGGAACACTCGCATAGGTGCCGCCTCAAGGCCTCGCACGGCCCGACCGTAGAGCCGATGGCTCTCGATGATGAACCACCCGCCCGAGAGCACCGCGACGGCCGTGTAGAGCGCACCCATCGGCGCGATCGGAATAAGGAGCAAGGACGCAGCAACGGTCGCCCAGGCGTAGAGCACGATCTGCACGCCGACGGTGGCGCGATCGCGCATGACCGCGAGCATCGGCACATCGGCAGCCGCGTAATCGTCGCGGTATTTCATCGAGAGCGGCCAATAGTGCGGCGGAGTCCACAGAAATACCACGAGGAACAGGATCACCGGAGGCCAGTCCAGCGAGCCCGTCACGGCGCTCCAGCCGATAAGCACGGGGAAGCAACCCGCGATGCCGCCCCAGATGATGTTTTGCTCGGTGCGTCGCTTGAGCACAAGCGTGTAGATGACGACGTAAAAGAGGATCGCGCCAAGCGAGAGCGATGCAGCGAGCCAATTGGTGGTCAGTCCGAGCCACACGATCGAGACAACGCCGATCGTATAGGCGAACACGAGTGCGGAGCGTTCAGAGATCTCACCGGTGACCAGCGGCCGGTTCTGCGTGCGGTTCATCACGCGGTCGATGTCACGATCGATGTACATGTTGAACGCGCCAGCGGACCCGGCCGAGAGAGCGCCCCCGACGAGAGTGGCGAGCACGAGACCGATACTGGGGAGTCCGTTCGCCGCGAGAATCATGACCGGCGCGGTGGTGACAAGCAGTAACTCGATGACGCGCGGTTTCGTCAGCGCCACGTAGGCAGAGATAGTGCGACGGATGCTTCGCGGTCGCGTCGTGACGGCGAGATCGAGAGCGGTATCCATGGCTCCTTCTTCGTGGCGCGGAAATGTCTTCATTCTACGGGAGCCTTGTTGCGAGGGCGCCCCGATCGCGCCCCGCGGGCCTTACGACCCTCTCTATACTGGCGGGGGTCGACGACGCCCTGCACGTAGTCGTTCGTGCAGGAGCAGGTGCGGCCTACATCCGACTGAAGAAAGGGCCGTACCGACGCCATGACCGACCTGACTTGGGATGACCTGGACCGCCACGCCGTCGACACCGCCCGACTGCTCGCCGCTGACGCCGTCGAGAAGGTCGGCAACGGCCACCCCGGAACAGCTATGTCGCTGGCCCCCGTCGCATACTTGCTCCACCAGAAGGTCATGCAACACGATCCCAGCGACCCGCGCTGGCTAGGTCGCGACCGCTTCATTCTCTCGGCGGGTCACAGCTCGCTCACTCAGTACGTGCAGCTCTATTTGGGCGGCTACGGTCTCGAGCTCGACGACCTGAAGGCGCTCCGCACGTGGGGCTCGAAAACTCCCGGCCACCCTGAGTATGGCCACACCGACGGCGTCGAGATGACCACCGGCCCGCTCGGCCAAGGTCTCGCCTCGGCCGTCGGTTTTGCCTTCGCCGCACGCTTCGAGCGCGGGTTGTTCGACCCCGAGACCGCCGCCGGTGAGAGCGTTTTCGACCACCACATCTACGTGATCGCCAGTGACGGCGATCTGCAAGAGGGAGTGACGAGCGAGGCTGGTTCTCTTGCCGGTCACCAGCAGCTCGGCAACCTCATTGCGATCTACGACTCGAATCAGATCTCGATCGAAGATGACACGAACATCGCTTTCACCGAAGACGTTGCTGCACGCTACGAGGCCTACGGCTGGCATGTTCAGACCGTCGACTGGAAGAAGTCGGGCGAGTACGTCGAAGACGTGCACGCACTGCACGCAGCAATTGAGGCCGCTCAGGCAGAAACCGGCAAACCGAGCCTCGTAATCGTCAAGACGATCATCGGCTGGCCTGCTCCGACTAAGCAAAACACGGGAAAGATCCACGGCTCGGCGCTGGGCGCCGATGAACTCGCCGCCACGAAGACGGTCATGGGCTTCGACCCCGAGCAGCAGTTTGCCGTGAGTGACAGCGTCATCACCCACACCCGCCTGGCTATCGATCGAGGCCGCGGCCGGCATGCCGCCTGGACAACCCGATTCGACACGTGGGCAGTTGCTCATCCGCAGCGCAAGGCCCTACTTGACCGGATGCTCGCGGGCGAGCTGCCCGCCGAGCTCGACGCAGCGCTGCCGGTGTTCGAGGGCGGTACGAGCGTTTCGACCCGTGCCGCCTCGGGCAAGGTCATCAACGCCATCGCCAGCGTGCTTCCCGAGTTCTGGGGCGGCTCGGCTGACCTGGCCGAGTCGAATCTCACCACGATCACGGGCGGGGGCTCATTCGCGCCCACCGAACACTCGACGCACGAGTGGGCAGCGAACCCTTACGGTCGGATTCTGCATTTCGGAATCCGTGAGCACGCCATGGGCGCCATCCTCAATGGCATCGCCTTGCACGGTGGAACGCGCGTCTTTGGCGGCACGTTCTTGATCTTTAGCGACTACATGCGCCCTTCGGTGCGCCTCGCGGCCCTCATGCGCGCGCCTGTGACGTATGTCTGGACCCATGACTCGGTGGCGCTGGGAGAAGACGGGCCGACGCACCAGCCCATCGAGCAACTAGCCGCGTTGCGGGCTATCCCCGACTTTGCGATCGTGCGGCCAGCCGACGCTAATGAGACGGCGCACGCCTGGAAGGCCGTGCTTGAGCGTCGCTCCCCCGCCGGCATTGCGCTCACGCGCCAAAACGTTCCGGTCTTTTCTCGAGGCACCGGAGCCGCCTCAGGCCAGGAACTCGCCGGGGCGCACCACGTCGCGAGGGGCGCATACGTTCTCGCTGAAGCGGCCAATGGAGCACCTGACGTCATTCTTATGGCGAGCGGTTCTGAGGTTGCGGTGGCGATGGATGCTCGCGCGCAGCTGGCAGAGCAGGGCATCCACGCCCGCGTCGTATCGGCGCCGTGCCTCGAGTGGTTCGAAGAACAGAGTGCCGAATACCGCGAGTCGGTGCTGCCCGCCGACGTGACGGCGCGCGTATCGGTTGAGGCCGGCATCGCCCTGAGCTGGTATCGCTACGTGGGTGACCGAGGTCGCACGGTGTCGATTGAGCACTTCGGCGCCTCCGCCGACTACCAGACGCTCTTCCGCGAGTTCGGCATCACCCCCGACGCCGTTGCTGCCGCGGCCCGCGAAAGCATCGCGGCACACTGACCGCGACCATTCCTCCACCCACCACCACACGTCACGATTGAGGGCCTCATGAGTTCCAACCCCACTACACAGCTCAGCAACCTCGGTGTCAGCATCTGGCTCGACGATCTGTCGCGCGACCGCATTACGTCGGGTGGTCTCGCAGCGCTCATCACCGAGCGCAATGTGGTCGGCGTCACGACCAACCCCACGATCTTTGCCGCCGCGTTAGCGACCGGCACCACGTACGACGCTCAGATCCACGAGCTCGCTACTTCCGGCGCGGACGTCACCGCTGCGGTGTTCGAGATCACCACTGATGATGTCGCCGCCGCGAGCGACATCTTCGCGAGTGTCTATGGCGCCAGCGGCGGGCAAGACGGCCGCGTCTCGATCGAGGTGGAGCCCGGTCTCGCGCACGACGCGGCAGGCACGATCGCTCAGGCCCGACAGCTCTGGAAAAAGGTCGGGCGCCCCAACGCAATGATCAAAATTCCCGCGACGCTCGAGGGTCTCGAGGCCATCACTGAGACGATCGCCGCAGGCATTAGCGTCAATGTCACACTAATCTTCAGTCTTGATCGCCACCGAGCTGTGATCGATGCCTATCTCGCAGGTCTCGAAAAGGCCCACGCAGCCGGCATCGACCTGTCGACCATTCACTCGGTCGCATCGTTCTTCGTCTCGCGTGTCGACACCGAAATCGACAAGCGGTTGGTCGACATCGGCACACCCGACGCGCTCGGTCTCAAGAGCAAGGCCGGTATCGCGAACGCGCGACTGGCCTACGAAGTGTTCGAGCAGGCCTTCGCTGGCGAGCGAGCCGCGACTCTGATGAAGGCTGGCGCCAACGCTCAGCGGCCCCTGTGGGCGTCAACAGGCGTCAAAGACCCAAGCCTTCCTGACACTCTGTATGTGACCGAACTCGCGGTGGCCCGCACCGTGAACACCATGCCGGAGAAGACGCTGCAGGCCACGTTTGATCACGGAGTGATCACGGGAGACGGCGTCACGGGCAGCTATGACGGGGCGCGCGGCGTGCTCGACGCGCTGGCCGCGCTGGGCATCTCGTACGACGAGATCACCACCCTGCTCGAGAAAGAGGGCGTTGAGAAGTTCATGGTGAGCTGGAACGAACTTCTCGATACCGTGAGCGCCGCACTGGAGGCAGCACGATGACCGTCACGGTTGCCGCACGCGGCGCAGCACAGCTCGCGATCGACACCCATGTTCCCACCCTCGTTGACCAGCTCGTCGCCAGCCGCATCACGGCGGCAGACAGCACACTGTGGGGGCCTGATGCCGAGCCCGAGGCGAGCATCCGACTGGGCTGGACGCAAGCTGTTTCGGTCTCGCGTGCGCTCGTTGCCGACATCCTCGAACTCCGCGAGCAACTTGCCGAACGCGGCATCACGCGCATCGTGCTGTGTGGAATGGGCGGCTCGTCGCTCGCTCCCGAAGTCATCACCCGCACCGCGGGGGTGCCGTTGGTCGTGCTCGATTCGACCGACCCGAGCCAGGTCGCGTCCGCACTCGGCGAGCACCTGGGTCAGACTGCCGTAGTGGTTTCGTCCAAGTCGGGCTCAACCATCGAGACAGACAGCCAAAAGCGCAGCTTTGAGGCTGCGTTCCGCGGCGCCGACATCGACCCTACCGAGCGCATCGTCATCGTCACTGATCCCGGCTCGCCCCTCGAGCAGGCATCGTTGGCCGCGGGCTACCGCGTGTTCACCGCCGACCCGATGGTCGGCGGCCGCTACTCGGCGCTCACGGCTTTTGGTCTCGTGCCCTCGGGCCTAGCGGGCGTCGATCTGGATGCCCTTCTTGACGAGGCAGAAGCCGCGAGCCTGCCGCTCGCTGTCGATAGCGCCTCGAACCCCGGCTTGATGCTGGGAGCAGCTATCGCCGGAACCGTTCCCTTGCGAGACAAACTCGTCATCGTCGCTGATGGCACGCACATCGTGGGGCTTGGCGACTGGATCGAGCAGTTGGTCGCCGAGTCAACGGGTAAGAACGGGCGGGGAATCTTGCCCGTCGTTGTCGGCCCCGACGCGCCCGAACTGACATCGGGTGCGTCAGACGTGCAGGTCGTGCGGCTCGTTGCCGACGCGCGCGCGACGCGTGAGGTCGCCGACGGCGAGATCGAGCTTTCCGGCTCATTGGGCGCGCACCTGCTCACCTGGCAGTACGCGACCGCCGTCGCGGGAATGATACTTGGGATCAATCCCTTCGATCAGCCCGATGTCGAATCGGCCAAAGTGGCTGCGCGCGGGCTACTCGACTCGCGCCCCGAGCCACTCGCCGCACTCTTCGTCGACGGAGGCGTCGAGGTGGTGGGCCCCGAGGCATTGCTCGCGGGAGCATCCACCATTGCAGCGGCAACACGTGCGCTTGAGGCAGCCGTTCCCGCCGACGGCTACGTCGCCATCCAGGCCTACCTCGATCGTCTCGCGCACCCTGAGCTCGAGGTCGTGCGCCACTTCATTGCGATGCGCACCGGGCGACCCGTGACCTTCGGCTGGGGACCTCGCTTCCTACACTCGACGGGGCAGTACCATAAGGGCGGGCCAGCGACCGGAGTGTTTCTGCAGGTGACGGGAATACTCGGCGACGACCTCGAGATTCCCGACAGGCCGTTCAGCTACGGTCAGCTCATTGCGGCGCAGGCGGCCGGTGACTCCGCTGTACTCGCCGAGCATGGCGAACCAGTCGTCACTCTTCGCGTGCGAGACGCCGACGGTATCGCCGCCATCATCGCCGCGCTCTCCTGACCCGCTTCGCCTCCACAAGGAGAATCATGGCTCCCGTCGCTATCGCTCGCGACAGCAACCCGCTGCGCTCCCCCGACGATCGTCGACTCAACCGTATCGCTGGCCCCAGCGGGCTCATCATCTTCGGAGTCACCGGCGACCTGTCGCGCAAGAAGCTCATGCCGGCTGTCTACGACCTCGCGAATCGCGGGCTCCTGCCGCCCGGTTTCGCTCTCGTGGGGTTCGCCCGCCGCGACTGGGTTACGCAAGACTTCGAACAGGTCGTGCATGACGCAGTGAAGCAGTACGCGCGCACGCCGTTTCAAGAGGATGTGTGGCGCCACTTAGCCTCGGGCATTCGGTTTGTCTCAGGCGACTTCGACGATGATGACGCTTTTGAGCGGCTATCGGCAACACTCGCCGAGCTCGATCGAGAACGCGGCACCATGGGAAACCACGCGTTCTACCTGTCGATCCCGCCCAAGGCGTTCCCGCTGGTGACTGAACAGTTGCGTCGCAGCGGGCTCGCCGAGGCAAAAGCGGGTGAGTGGCGCCGTGTCGTGATCGAGAAGCCCTTCGGCAGCGACCTGACGACGGCGCGCGAACTCAACGAAGTGGTCGAATCGGTGTTTCCGCCCGACTCGGTGTTTCGCATCGACCACTACCTCGGTAAAGAAACCGTCCAGAACATTCTCGCGCTGCGGTTCGCGAACATGATGTACGAGCCCATCTGGAATGCCAACTACGTCGACCACGTGCAGATCACGATGGCCGAAGACATCGGTGTCGGAGGGCGCGCGGGATACTACGACGGCATCGGTGCCGCGCGGGACGTCATTCAGAATCACCTGCTGCAGCTTCTTGCGCTCACAGCGATGGAGGAACCGGTTTCGTTCGACGCCGCTGACCTCCGCGCCGAGAAAGAGAAGGTGCTGTCGGCAGTGCGGCTGCCGAAAGACCTCGCCAAGGGCACAGCGAGAGGGCAGTACACGAGCGGCTGGCAAGGCGGCGAGTGGGTGCCCGGATTTCTCGACGAAGAGGGCATGAACCCGGAGTCCGTCACCGAGACCTATGCGGCCATGCGCCTCGATATCACGACCCGCCGCTGGGCCGGGGTGCCCTTCTACCTGCGTGCGGGCAAGAGGCTCGGTCGGCGTGTGACCGAGATCGCCGTGGTCTTCAAGCGTGCCCCCCAGTACCTTTTTGCCGAGGCCCAGACGTCGGCACTCGGACAAAACGCCCTCGTCATCAGGGTGCAACCGGACGAGGGGGTCACCATTCGTTTCGGCTCGAAGGTTCCGGGCGCGGGCATGCAGGTGCGCGATGTCACCATGGACTTTGGCTACGGACACGCCTTCACCGAAGCGAGTCCCGAAGCCTACGAACGGCTCATTCTCGACGTTCTGTTGGGCGACCCGCCGTTGTTCCCGCGGCACGAAGAGGTCGAGCTCAGCTGGAAGGTCCTTGACCCGATCGAAGAGTTCTGGTCAACACAGGGTCAGCCCGACCAGTACGCGCCGGGCACTTGGGGTCCGCAGTCTTCCGACGACCTGCTCGCGCGCGACGGACGGGTGTGGAGGCGCCCGTGATTATCGATCTACCGGACACGACCTCGAGCCAGGTCTCAAAGACTCTCGTGCGAATCCGTGACGAAGCCGGTGCTGTCGCCCTCGGCCGGGTGCTCACTCTGATTATCACGAGCATCATCGGCGATGAGGAAGACGTGATTGCGGCAGCCAACGAGGCTTCACGCGAACACCCTATGCGCATCATTGTCGTGTCGACGGATGTTTCGGCCACAAGTGCTCGACTCGACGCCGAGATTCGCGTCGGCGGCGATGCTGGGGCGAGTGAGGTCATTGTGTTGCGCGCCCACGGCGACGCTGCGACTGATATTCGCGGGCTCGTGACCGGCCTGCTGCTGCCTGATGCCCCCGTGGTGTCGTGGTGGCCCGGCGAGTGCCCCGATGACGTGTGTGACACCCCTCTCGGCCGTCTCGCGCAGCGCCGCATTACCGACTCGGCGTCAACCAATGACCCGCAGCGCACCCTGGCTCGCATCGCGGCCGGATACCGTCCGGGCGACACCGACTTCGCCTGGACCAGGCTCACTCTGTGGCGTGCACAGTTGGCGGCAGCCCTAGATCAACCTCCCTACGAACCCATCACGCGAGTGCACGTGTCCGGGGCACCCGACAGCCCGTCGACAGCTCTCCTCGCGGCCTGGCTCGGGTTGCGGCTTCAGGTTCCGGTCGATGTCGATGTGGACGACGGCAACCCCTCGTCGGGCATCCACTGCGTGGTGCTGCATCGCATTAGCGGCGAGATCCGTCTCGAGAGAACTCGGCAGGGTGTCGTTGAGTTGACACAGCCAGGTCAGCCCAACCATGAGCTCTCGCTGCCGCGCCGAGGCTTGCTAGTGCCTCTCTGAAGAACTGCGTAGGCTCGATCCCGACGACGAGTTCGGCGCCGTAATCGCGAGCAGGTTCGGCAGTTCGAACGTCGCCTGAATCGTGCGCCCCCACTCCTCCAGAGAGGCCTCCCCATCGTGACCACCGAACGACGCGTTCTCGTGCATGCCGACCGTGCTGCACTGGCCGGCTCGGTCGCCGCCCGGTTCCTCACCAAAATGATCGATCTCCTCGATGAACGCTCGGAGGTACACGTTGTTCTCACCGGGGGAAGCGTCGGTATCGAGACACTTTCGGCGATCGCTGCGCACCCCGGCCGCGATCAGATCGACTGGAACCGCGTGCACGTGTGGTGGGGTGACGAGCGGTGGGTGCCCACGGGTCACGCCGACCGCAACGACGTACAGGCGCGACACGCTCTGCTCGACCTCGTTGCGATTCCCGCAGCCAACGTTCACCCGTTCCCGGCCTCAGATGAGGGCCTCGAACTCGAGGCCGCGGCCCTGCGTTATCGCACCGAGTTGGTCTCCGCTGGAGGTGGCGAGTTTCCGGTCTTCGCGATCACCTTCCTCGGCGTTGGGCCTGATGGCCACATTGCCTCGCTCTTTCCCGAGCGTGAGGGCCCGCGGGTTACCGAGCCCGGTGTGATCGCCGTGCACGACTCGCCCAAGCCCCCGCCGAGTCGGTTGACCCTCACATTGCCGCTACTCAACCTTTCGGAGCGCATCTGGCTGGTGCTCGCGGGCGCCGACAAAGCCGCGGCGCTCGGCCTCGCGCTCGCGGGTGCTTCTGTCGCAGACGTTCCGGTCGGCGGAGTGCTCGGCACGAAGCGCACGGTGTTCTTCATCGATGAGGAAGCCTCGTCAGAGGTCCCCGAGTCGCTCATCGCTCCGACCAACTATTGGACCGGAGCCATGGACCAGGCCGACTGGACGGCCGCAGAGGACTAGGCGGTGCCGCGGCGCTGACGCAGCTTCAGAAGCGCCTCGTCGAGAATCTGCGACGCCTCTTCGTCGGTGCGTCGCTCTTTCACGTACGCGAGGTGGGTCTTGTACGGCTCGTTCTTCGCCACCTGCGGAGGGTTGTTTTTGTCTCGTCCGGCCGGCAAACCGGTTGACGGCGAATCGATCGTTTCGGGAATCTCTTCTTCTGGAAGGTTCGCCGCGAAGTGGCGCACCGTCTCGTTGCCCATGGCATCCCAATACGAAATCGAGATGCGCTCGGCGTGGACGCCGCGATCTTGCTCGCCCATCGGGCCAGAGCCCACGCGCGAACCGCGGATGGCGCTGCCGCCTGAGACCATGATGTGCTCCTTACGCCGCGTTGAAACGCGTGATGAGGCCAAGCACGACGATCGAGCTGACCCAGACCAGCGCGAGGATGACCGTGATGCGGTTGAGGTTACGCTCCGCGACACCGGAGGCACCGAGGTTCGAGGTGACGCCGCCGCCGAACATGTCGGAGAGGCCGCCGCCGCGACCGCGGTGTAGCAGGATCATCAGAGTCAGCAGAAGGCTCGTTACTCCCAGGATGACCTGGAGCAAGACCTGAAGGATTTCCACGGATTGAACCTCTCACGGGTTTCGGACAGTCTCCAACCCTACCGGACGGCGGGCGGAGCGGGGATCAGGCGGTACCGACGTGCTGACGAAAGCGGGCGATGCTCGAGAACTCGTCGACGTCGAGGCTCGCCCCGCCTACGAGCGCGCCGTCAACATCCTGGTGCTTCATGAATCCGGCGATGTTCGCCGCCTTGACCGAGCCGCCGTACAGAATACGCGTGCGGTCGGCCGCCTGGTCGCCGAGCAGCTCAGCGATCGTAGCGCGCAAAGCGGCGCAGACCTGCTGTGCCTGTTCGGGCGTCGCGGCCTGACCCGACCCGATCGCCCAGACCGGCTCGTAGGCCACGACGAAATCGGCGTCGGTGGCGAGGGCCTCAAGAATGACCCTGAGCTGCGCCACCGGCACCGCCGCTGGGCCGTGCTGCTCGAGATCGTCAGCGGTCTCGCCCACGCAGATCACAGGCACGAGACCGTGCCGAAGAGCAGCGGCCGACTTATCGGCGATGAGCTGGTCGGTCTCGACGTGGTACTGACGGCGCTCACTGTGCCCGATGATGACGAAGCGGCAGTTCAGGGCAGCGAGGAATGCACCCGAGATTTCGCCCGTGTAGGCGCCGTTGTCGTGAACGGAGAGATCTTGCCCGCCGTATCGCAACTCGAGCTTGTCGGCGCTCACCAGGGTCTGCACGCTGCGCAGGTCGGTGAACGGTGGAAACACGGCCACCTCAACCGCTGCATAGTCGTGCTTCGCATCGCGCAGGCTCCATGCGAGCTTCTGGACAAACGCGATCGACTGGAGGTGGTCGAGGTTCATCTTCCAGTTCCCCGCGATGAGCGGGATGCGTGCTACTGCCATCCGAGAACCTCCAGGCCGGGGAGTTTTTTTCCCTCGAGGAACTCGAGGCTGGCGCCACCTCCGGTGGAGACGTGGCCGAAATCGTCATCGTGGAACCCAAGCGCGCGAACGGCCGCAGCCGAATCGCCGCCCCCGACGACGCCGAGGCCTGCGACGTGCGTCAAGGCCCCAGCGACCGCGCGCGTACCAGCGGCGAATGCCGGGAACTCGAACACGCCCATAGGGCCATTCCAGAACACGGTCGTCGACGAGGCAACGAGATCCGCGAACCGCGCGGCCGTATCGGGGCCGATATCCAAACCGACACCGGATGCCCCGGCCGGACCCTCTTCGATCTGATCGGCTGGCTGCACGGTGTGGTGAGCGTCGGCGGCAAACCGCTCAGCCACCACCACATCGGTCGGCAACACAATCTGAACGCCGCGCTGCTCGGCCTCGGCCAAATAGCCGCGCACCACGTCGAGCTGGTCGACCTCAAGCAAGCTTGCCCCCACCTTGTGCCCTTGCGCGGCGAGGAAGGTGAAGAGCATGCCCCCGCCGATCAGTAGACGGTCAACCCGCGGCAACAAATGAGCGATGACACCGAGCTTGTCGCTGACCTTCGAGCCGCCAAGTACGACTGTGTATGGGCGCTCAGGGTGTTCGGTGAGCCGGTCAAGCACGTCGGTCTCGGCTGAGATGAGAGACCCTGCCGCGCTCGGAAGCGTGAGCGCCAACTCGTAGACGCTCGCCTGCTTGCGGTGAACAACTCCGAAGCCGTCTGACACCATCGCGTCACCGAAACGCGCAAGTTGATCGGCGAAAGATTGGCGTTCAGCGGCATCTTTCGACGTCTCACCGGGATTGAAACGCAAATTCTCGAGAACAGCGATTTCTCCGTTGGCGAGGCTGCTCACAGCATCCGCAGCAGAGTCGCCAACGGTGGAGGACGCGAATGCAACTGGCGCACCCAGCAGTTCGCTGAGCCGTTGGACCACCGGTCTCAAGCTGTATCGCTCGTCGGGCGCGCCCTCGGGTCGGCCCAAGTGCGAGATAACGACCACCTTGGCGCCACGATGTAGCAGCGCATTGAGGGTAGGCAGAGATGCGCGGATGCGACCATCGTCGGTCACCACGCCATCGGCGAGCGGCACGTTGAGATCGCACCGCACGATCACGCGTCGACCTGACAGGTCGCCGAGGGACTCGATCGTACGCAGGGCCACGACGGGTTCTCCGGGGTTCTCGACCGCCTACAGGCGGGCGGCGACGTACTCGGTCAGGTCAACGAGGCGGTTCGAATAACCCCACTCGTTGTCGTACCAGGCCGAGACCTTGACGAGGTTGCCGCTGACATTGGTCAACTCAGAATCGAAGATCGACGAGTGCGGATTGAGCTGAATGTCGCTCGACACGATCGGGTCCTCCGTGTACTCCAGAAATCCTTTGAGGCGGCCTTCGGTAGCGGCTGCCTTGTACGCGGCGTTGATTTGCTCAACGGTCAGGCCCTCGGTGGGCGTGATCACCGTGAGGTCCACGATCGACCCCGTGGGCACGGGAACCCGATACGACGAACCGCTGAGCTTGCCCTTCAGCTCAGGCAACACGAGGCCGATGGCCTTGGCTGCCCCGGTCGACGCAGGCACGATGTTGATTGCGGCACCGCGAGCGCGGCGGAGGTCGCTGTGCGGTCCGTCCTGCAGGTTTTGGTCAGCCGTATAAGCGTGTGCGGTCATCATGAATCCGCGCTCGATACCGAAAGCGTCGTTGAAGACCTTTGCCAGTGGCGCAAGGCAGTTCGTGGTGCACGACGCGTTCGAGATGATCACATCGGTTTCGGGGTTGTAGGTCTCTTCGTTTACCCCCATCACGATCGTGGCGTCGTCGCCCGTAGCGGGAGCCGAAATGAGCACCTTCTTGGCGCCACCCGCAATGTGCTTCTTGGCATCGTCAGCCTTGGTGAAACGGCCGGTCGACTCGATAACGATGTCGACGCCCAGCTCGCCCCACGGAAGGTTGGCGGGGTCGCGTTCCTCGAAGACTCGAATGCGGTGTCCACCTACGGTGATGGAGTCGCCGTCGTGTGACACCTCCTGAGCCAACACTCCACCGACAGAGTCGTACTTGAGCAGATGGGCAAGAGCGGCATTGTCGGTCAGGTCGTTGACGGCGACGATCTCGAGGTCGCTTCCCTGGGCGAGTGCCGCACGCAAGTAGTTGCGGCCGATGCGACCGAATCCGTTGATGCCGACTTTCACGCTCACTGGATCTCCTGATGCTCAGACGCTCCACGGCGCCATTGGTGGTGGTAGAGGTGGTGGTGCGGTGCTGAAAAAGCGAAGACCGGGGCGCGAGCCCCGGCCACGATGCCTGCTACGACAGTAGCAGGAGCCCGTCCGTCGCTGAGCGAGCCGCGGAGAAACGATCCGCCACGTTCTGCCAGTTCACGATGTTCCAGAATGCCTTCACATAGTCAGCCTTAACGTTGACATAGTCGAGGTAAAAGGCGTGTTCCCACATGTCCAGCTGCAGCAGCGGAATCGTGGCCTGTGCCGTATTGCCCTGCTGGTCGAACAACTGCTGGATGATCAGACGACGCCCGATCGGATCCCACGACAACACGCCCCAGCCCGAGCCCTGGATACCCATTGAGGCCGCCGTGAAGTGAGCCGCGAACTTGTCGAACGAACCAAAGAACTCATCGATCGCTGCGGCGAGGTCGTCGGTGGGCTTGTCGCCGCCCTCGGGCGAGAGGTTCGTCCAGAAAATCGAGTGATTCACATGCCCGCCGAGGTGGAACGCCAGGTCTTTCTCAAGGCGATTAATGTTGGCGAACGAGCCGGTGTCGCGAGCCTCGGCGAGGCCGTCGAGTGCGCCATTGGCGCCCGCCACGTACGCGGCGTGGTGCTTCGAGTGGTGCAGTTCCATGATGCGCGCGCTGATGTGTGGCTCGAGCGCCGCGTAGTCATAACCGAGCTCGGGAAGCGTGTAGACAGACATGAGAGCGATCTCTCCTCCTGGTAAGGCGTCCGGTCACCGAGTTGTCGGCGACCGTGCTGACGGTTCGTCAGTCTACCGAGCGGAACCACCCAGTTGCTTCTGGCGTTCTCCAGGCGACGATGATGGTGGGCCTCACGAGCCCAGCTAGTCGAGGTCGATGTCGGGGGGAAGGTTGGCGTCGGTGCCGGGAATGCCCAGCTCGTCGGCGCGCTTGTCGGCCATCGCGAGCAAACGCCGGACCCGACCGGCGACGGCGTCCTTCGTCATCGGAGGATCGGCGTGGTGGCCGAGCTCGTCGAGACTCGAGTCGCGATGGTCGAGACGTAATTGACCCGCGTAGCGCAAGTGCTCGGGGAGCTCACCGCCGAGAATCTCGAGCGCGCGCTCGACGCGCGAGCACGCCGCCACGGCAGCCTGGGCCGATCGACGCAGGTTGGCGTCGTCGAAGTTCACCAGGCGGTTGGCCGTGGCGCGAACCTCGCGACGCGCGCGAAGTGCCTCCCAATCCTCCACAGTTGACTCGGCGCCCATCAGCCTCAGCATGTGACTGATCTTTTCGCCGTCGCGAATCACGACGCGGTGTACGCCGCGCACCTCGCGAGCCTTGGCAGCAATACCGAGCCGCCCCGCGGCTCCGACAAGAGCCATGGCTGACTCATTGCCGGGGCAGGTGATCTCGAGTGCCGCTGACCGCCCGGGGTCGGTGAGCGAGCCGTGAGCCAAGAAGGCACCGCGCCACACGGCGGCGAGCTCTTCGAGGGACCCCGTCGTCAGACGATTGGGGAGCCCACGAACGGGCCGACGCCGTGCATCCAGTAGTCCCGTCTGGCGCGCGAGCGTCTCACCGCCGTCTAACACCCGCACAACGTAGGCAGGGGTCTTGCGGATGCCGCCGGGCGACAGCATGGCGGCATCGCTGCGCATGCCGTACAGCTCGATGAGGTCTCTTCTCACCCGACGCGCAATCGCGGGAGTGTCCAGCTCGACCTCGACTGCCACCCGACCTGAGATGAGATGCAAACCACCGGCGAATCGCAGAATCGTCGCGAGTTCGGCAGCGCGCACCGTGGTCTTCGTCACCGCTAACTGCGAGAGCTCGTGCTTCACATCAGCGGTCAACGCCACAGCGGTATTCCTTTCGAATCGCTTTTCGACGGTAGGGCATGGGACTCGACTTTACTCGCGTCCGAGGTCGCGGTGCTTCACAGTCACGCTCAGCTGAGGCAGCACACGCAAGCGTTCGGCGAGTTGCTGGATGATCGCGACCGAGCGGTGCTTGCCCCCTGTACAGCCGATGGCGATTGTCGCGTGCCGCTTATTCTCGCGCGCGTAGCCGGCCAGTACCGGATGCAGCATCGCCTCAAAAGCGCCCAGGAATTCGAGGGCGCCCTCCTGAGCGAGCACATACCCGCTGACGGCAGCGTCGAGGCCGGTTGCCGCTCGCAGCTCGGGCTGCCAGAAGGGATTCGGAAGAAAGCGCGCGTCGGCGACAATGTCGGCGTCGGTGGGCGTGCCGTACTTGAAGCCGAAGCTCTCGAGCGTGACCTTTACGCCTGGGCTGCCCTGCGGCGAAAAGACCTCGGTCACGGTCGTCGCGAGCTGGTGGATGTTGAATTCGGTGGTGTCGATGATGATGTCGGCGAGTTCACGCACCTCGAACATGCGCTCACGCTCGCGCGCGATGCCGTCGAGGAGAGTGCCGTCGTCCTGCAGGGGATGCGGCCGTCGTACCTGCTCGAACCGACGCACGAGCGCAGCATCCGTCGCCTCGAGAAAAACCACGCGGACCGAATCGCGTGATCGGAGCTCAGCGATGATTGCTGTGAGGTCGGCAAAGAGCTTTCCGCCGCGCACGTCGACGACCGCAGCGATTCGTGGCAGCGCGCTGCCCGGATGTACGGCGAGGTCGACCAACGGGCGCAGCATCTGCGGAGGCAGGTTATCCACCACGTACCAGCCGAGGTCTTCCAGGGCATTAGCGACCGTCGAGCGGCCGGCACCAGACATGCCGGTCACGATCAGCACATCGTGCGGGACGGAGTCGGGCATCGGTCCTCGTGTTCGCCTGGGGGTCGAGTTCTCAGCCTAGCTGTCGTCACGCAAGGCTCGGTGGACAAGCTGGGCGGTGGCAGGCCCAATTCCGCCGACTGCGGTGAGTTCCTCGACGCTCGCGGCGCGCAAGCGGGTCACCGAACCGAAGTGCTTGAGCAGCTCGTTCGTGCGGGTAGGCCCAAGACCCGGAACGTTCGACAATCGGCTACGGATGTTGCGCGACCGTGTGGTGCGCTGGTAGCGCAACGCAAAGCGGTGAGCTTCATCTCGTAAGCGTTGGAGCAGGAAAAGCGCGTCGGATGAACGCGGGAGGATAACGGGGAACTCGCTATCAGGCAGCCAGACCTCTTCGAGTCGCTTGGCGATGCCGCACACGGCGATGTCGTCGAGGCCCTCGTCGCGCAACGCACGGGCTGCGGCGGCGACCTGGGGCTGGCCACCGTCGATCACGAGTAGGCCAGGGCGGTAGTGAAACGCCTTGCGGGTGCCTGCGGCATCGGAAGGCATGTCATCGTTGAGGTACGCCAGCCGGCGGCGGAGCACCTGGTACACCGCATCGGTGTCGTCGCGGGCATCCGCAATCGCGAACTTGCGGTATTGATCTTTGCGCGGAAGGCCGTCTTCGAACACGACCATCGACGCCACGGGGTTGGTGCCGCCGAAGTGCGACACATCGAAGCACTCCAGCCGAAGCGGAGCCTCGGCGAGCCCCAGGGCCTCCTGAATGTCGGCGAGGGCTTGCGAGCGTGCAGTGAAGTCGCCGCTGCGACGAGTTTTGTACTGCACCAAAGCACCCAATGCGTTCGTGGCGACCGTGTCAGCCAGCGCCGCCTTTTCGCCGCGCTGGGCCGTCTTCACGAGCACGCCGCCACGCTCCCCCGCCTCGCGTCGGCGCTCGCTGAGTACCATCTGCAGGGCCGCCGCATCGTCGGGTAGTGCCGGCACAATCACCTCTCGAGCGGGTGCCGTCGTGCCGTCATAGGCGTTCTGCAGCACCGTGTCGACGAGCTCGGCCATCGTGACGTCGAGTTCTGTGTCGACCACCCAGCCACGAACGCCGCGGATGCGGCCGCCGCGAACAATGAACAGCTGCACGGCCGCCGCGAGCTCGTCGTAGGCGATGCCGAACACATCGACGTCGGTGTCGTCGTTGAGCACGACCGCGCTTTTCGCGAGCGCCGTCTCGAGAGCTCCGACTTGGTCGCGGATGCGCGCTGCCGACTCGTAGTCGAGCTCGCGCGCGGCCTCAGCCATGGCCGCCTTTAGCCCGCGAACGTAGCTGACATCGTTGCCAGCCATGAACGATGCGAAGTCGAGAGCGATGCCCCGGTGCTCCTCAGGGGTCACACGGCCGACGCACGGCGCCGCGCACTTGCCGATGTCGCCCAACAGGCACGGACGATTGGTGCTCTGGGCGCGCTTGTAGGTGCTGTCGGAACAGGACCGCATCGGGAAGGCCTTGAGCATGAGATCGACTGTCTCGCGCACCGCCCACACCTTCGCGTATGGGCCGAAGTAGCGAGCCCCGGGAATTCCAGGGGTGCGGGTGATCATGACGCGCGGTACTCGGTCAGCGAGAGTGATGGCCACATAGGGGTAGGTCTTGTCGTCGCGAAACTTCACGTTGAACGGAGGCGCGAATTCTTTGATCCAGGTGTATTCCAGTGAGAGCGCCTCGAGCTCGCTACCGACCACGGTCCACTCCACACCCTGCGCGGTCGTCACCATGCGCCGGGTGCGTTCGTGCAGGCTGTTGAGCGGCTGAAAGTAGTTGCTCAACCGGCTACGCAGGTTGTTGGCCTTGCCGACGTACAGGACACGTCCCGCGGCATCTGTGAACCGGTAGACACCGGGCTCGGTCGGGATCTCGCCGCGCTTCGGGCGCCATTCCTCGCGCGATGTCACGTCAGCGCCCCGTGGTGCCGCTCGCGGGCAGCAGTTCGCGCAAGAAGAACCCGGTGTGACTCTCTTCGACCGTCGCGAGATGTTCGGGGGTACCCGTTGCCAGCACCTGGCCGCCGCCGGCACCACCCTCCGGCCCGAGGTCGATAACCCAGTCGGCCGCACGAATCACGTCGAGGTTGTGCTCAATCACAATGACCGTGTTGCCCTTATCGACGAGGCCATTGAGCACGAGCAGCAGCTTGCGTACGTCTTCGAAGTGCAAGCCCGTGGTCGGCTCGTCAAGCACATAGACACTTCGCCCGTTAGAGCGTTTTTGGAGTTCGGTGGCAAGCTTGACACGCTGCGCCTCTCCTCCCGAGAGGGTCGTGGCACTCTGCCCGAGTCGCACGTAGCCGAGGCCGACATCGACAAGGGTCTTCAGAAAGCGGTGGATGGCCGAGATGGGCTCAAAAAACTCCGCCGCGACTTCGATCGGCATGTCAAGCACTTCGGCAATGTTCTTACCCTTGTAGTGCACGGTGAGCGTGTCACGGTTGTACCGGGCTCCGCCACAGACCTCACACAAGACGTAGACGTCGGGCAGAAAGTTCATTTCGATCTTGATAGTGCCGTCTCCTGCGCAGTTCTCGCAGCGGCCGCCCTTGACGTTGAAGCTGAACCGGCCAGGAAGATAGCCGCGCGCCTTAGCCTCAAGTGTCTCGGCGAAGAGGGTGCGGATGCGATCGAATACTCCCGTGTAGGTCGCAGGGTTTGAGCGTGGCGTGCGGCCTATGGGTGCCTGGTCAACGTGCACGACCTTGTCGAGGTGTTCGAGCCCGCGCACGCGAACATGCTTGCCGGGCACTTGCCGGGCACCGTTGAGCTTGTTGGCGAGCACCTTGTACAAGATGTCGTTGACGAGAGATGACTTTCCCGAGCCGCTCACGCCGGTAACCGCCACGAATGCCCCCAGCGGAAAGTCGACGGAGATGTCGCGGAGGTTGTTCGCTTTGGCGCCCTCGATGGTTAACACACGTGCCGGGTCGAGCGGGCGGCGAGCGACCTGGTCAACGACCTGTCGACGACCAGCCAGGTAGTCTCCCGTGATCGACTTGGGGTTGGCGATCAACTCTGCGTACGAGCCAGAGTGCACCACGGTGCCTCCGTGTTCGCCAGCGCCTGGTCCGATGTCGACGATCCAGTCGGCCGTGCGAATGGTGTCTTCATCGTGCTCGACAACGATGAGCGTGTTCCCCAGGCTCTTGAGCTTGAGGAGGGTGTCGATGAGTCGACGGTTGTCACGTTGGTGTAAACCGATTGAGGGCTCGTCAAGAACGTAAAGCACTCCGGTCAGTCCGGAACCAATCTGAGTGGCGAGGCGGATACGCTGCGCCTCGCCTCCCGAAAGCGTGCCCGCGGCACGGGCCATGCTCAAATAGCTCAGACCCACCTCGAGAAGGAATTCGAGCCTGGCCCTGATCTCGCGCAGCACGGCGGCAGCGATGGTGGCCTCGCGCTCGGTGAGTGTGATCGTTTGCATGAAGGAATACGCATCCTGCAGGCTCAGCTCGGCGATGGATGAGATGCTGTGACCGTCGACGGTCACGGCGAGCACCTCGGGTTTCAGGCGGGCCCCGTCGCACTCGGGGCACGGTACCTCTCGCAGGTACTCAGCAAACCTTTGCTGCGACCAATCGCTGTCGGCCTCGGCGTACTTTCGCTCGATGTAAGGAATAACCCCCTCAAAGCCCGTCGAGTACGTCACGTCGCGGCCGAACCGGTTGCGCCACTTGACCCGAACCTCGAAGTCGTTGCCCTGCAGGATCGCTTCTTGCGTGCTCTGTTCGATGTCGCCCCACGGGGTGTCGAGCGAGAAGTCGAGATCGCGGCCGAGCCCCGCGAGAAGCTTCTGAAAATAGTTGTAGAGCCCTTTACCCTGCTGGTTCCAGGGCAGGATCACACCGTCGTTCAGGCTCAGAGACGGGTCGCCGATGAGCAAGTCAACATCGACCGCCATGCGCGTGCCGAGACCCGAGCACACCGGGCAGGCGCCGAAGGGAGCGTTGAAGGAAAAAGTTCGCGGTTCGATTTCGGTCAGCTGCAAGGGGTGCCGATTGGGGCAGCTGAGGCGCTCACTGAACGTGCGCGAGCGGTCAATGGCACCCGCGTCGCGGTCGACGAAGTCGATCACCACCAAGCCCTCCGTGAGCCCAAGCGCCGTCTCGAGCGAGTCGGTGAGCCGCGTGAGGGCCTCGTCATTGGCCAGAAGGCGATCAACGACGACGGCAATGTCGTGCTTAACCTGCTTCTTCAGCGTGGGCGGCTCACTCA
>Ga0105049_10002956_pt1 | contig 20154 bp, 19 predicted proteins | sample MAT06_FD_78087 | JGI IMG/M metagenome (GOLD analysis project Ga0105049, IMG submission 78087) | Freshwater microbial communities from Lake Fryxell liftoff mats and glacier meltwater in Antarctica - MAT-06 | ecosystem: Environmental > Aquatic > Freshwater > Ice > Liftoff microbial mat | place...
CTGCATCACATCGCCTAACGCCGCCTCGGCGCTGTCGTTCCAGTGCCAGGTGTCGTCGAACGCCTCGATCTGCGCCGCGCTGTTCTGCCCGCCCGCCCCCTTGAACAGCACGTTGTAATCCGCGTTGGAGTTGAACGGCGGGTCAAGGTAGATCAGGTCCACCGACGCATCCGCGATGTGATCGCGCAGCACGCTCAGGTTGTCGCCGTAATACAGATGGTTCATTCAGCCCCCCGTAGGTCGGGGTATACCCCGACTCCCTCACCCCCCACACTCCCCCGGCGCGGTTAGCGGCAGGTTAACCACAAACCCCGTCGCTGGCAAATCATGCCCCCGACATTTCCCGCCGCAAGATCCGTACCAAACCCAACCAGATCCACCTTTGGCCTGTCCCGAACCCATCTGCATACTTTCTGCATGGTTTGTGCATAGTTTCTGCCCCCTACCCTTGCCCCCGCCCCTCCGCTATCCTGCCCCCAGCCCACAGGAGCCCACATGCCCAACCGTCTGCACCTTGTCTTTGGCGGCGAACTGGTCGATCCGACCCGCAACCAGTTCAAAGACCCCGACAATCTTCATATCGTCGGGATCTTTTCCACCTATGAAACGGCCTTCGGCGCCTGGAAGGCCGAGGCGCAGCGCACCGTCGATAACGCCCACATGCGCTACTACATTGCACATCTGCACCGCTTGCAGGATGCTGCCAACCAGCGCAGCGAAACCGTGGCTGCCAGCGGGTGACGGTGCCGCTTCGCGCAAGAAGGGCATGGGGATGGCGCAGTCTGTCGGGTTGAGGCTTTATCTGCTGGCGCAGTCGCGGCTGGCAGCAAGCCAATCCACGCAACCGGCGCATCCCCGGCCACCCGGCCCGCTGATCTGGCTGAATGCGCCGGGCCTTGCGGCGGCGCGGGCCTGCGGCGAACTGGTCCGCCGGATCGCGGCAGAGCGCGGCGATATCGGCTTTCTGGTGACCTTGCCGCAGGGGGTCACCGCACTGTCCGCCGGGTTGCCGCAAGGCGTTGCGCACCAGCCGTTGCCGCCCGATACGGTTGCGGCGGCGCTGGGATTTCTGGATTATTGGCACCCCGACATCGCCGTATTCAGCGAAGGAGCGCTGCCAATCGCGCTGATCGACCGTGCCCATGCCCGGCAGGTGCCGCTGTTCCTGATCGACGCTGTGCCGGGTAGCGGGACGCAGGGTTTGGTGCAGGGTCTGTTTGGCGTGACCCGCGCCTTGCTGCAGCATTTCGACCGGATATTGGCGCAGGATGAGGCGGCGGCGCGGCGGCTGCGGCGACAGGGTGCCCCGGCATGGCGGATCGAGGTGGCCGGCAAGATGGAGGAAAGCACCGGTGCCATGCCCTGCACCGAGGCCGAGCGTGACGCCATGGCCGGGTTCCTGCGCTCGCGCCCGGTCTGGGTTGCGGTGGCAGTGCCCGAGGTCGAGGAAAGCTCGGTCATCGCGGCGCTGCGCATCGCGCTGCGGCTGTCGCACCGGCTGCTGCTGATTCTGGTGCCCGAAGATCCGGCGCGCGGCCCGGCGCTGGCCGATTATATCGGGGGTGAGCTTGGGCTGAATGTCTCGCTCCGCTCCCGCGACGAAGACCCCGACAGCGAAGATCAGGTCTATATCGCCGATACCGAAGGCGAGTTCGGCCTGTGGTATCGTCTGGCGCCGCTGTGCTACATGGGCGGCACCCTGTTCGGCAGCAACCGCCCGCGCCACCCGTTTGAAGCGGCGGCGCTTGGATCAGCGATCCTGTTCGGCGCGATGACCGGCAACCACACCGATGCCTATGGCCGCCTGGCCAATGCCGGTGCGGCGCGGGCGGTACGCAATGCGCTGGAACTCGGCGATGCCGTCAGCGATCTGATGTCGCCCGACAAGGCGGCACAGATGGCGCATGATGCCTGGGCCGTATCGTCAAACGGGGCCGAAGTGACGGACAGGGTGATGCGCCTGCTGCTGGATGCGCTGGACGGGGCGGAGGACCGGCCTGAAATCAAACCAGCCTTGCCCGGCCCGGTGGCCGGCAGGGCACCGGCCTGATGCGCCCTCCGCTCTTCTGGATCACCCCGCCCGGCCAGACTTGCTGGCAGGCGCAGGCTTTGGCCCCGTTGGCCGCGCTTTATGCCGCTGCGACCGCACGGCGGCTGCGGCTGGGCAAACCTTTCCACGCCCCGGTGCCGGTGATCTGCATCGGCAATCTGAATGTCGGGGGTACGGGCAAGACCCCGGCGGCGATCCTGCTGGTGCAGATGCTGGCGGCGCGCGGCGTGGCGGTGCATCTGGTCAGCCGGGGTTACGGCGGAAGCCTTGCCGGGCCGGTGCAGGTGGTTGAGCAGCGCCATACCGCCGCCGATGTGGGGGATGAGCCGCTGTTGCTCAGCGCCTTTGCCCCGACCTGGGTGGCGCGTGACCGTGCTGCCGGAGTCAGGGCTGCGGTGATCGCCGGTGCCGAAGCCGTGGTGCTGGATGACGGGTTTCAGAACCCTGCCGTCGCCAAGAGTTTGTCGCTGGTGGTGGTCGATGCCGCGCAGGGATTCGGCAATGGCCGGGTGCTGCCCGCCGGACCTTTGCGGGAGCCGGTGCCGGTGGGGCTGGCGCGGGCCGATCTGCTGCTGTCGGTCGGTGATGCGGCGGCGCAGGCGGGGTTTGGCGATCTTTGGGGCAACGCGGTCACGCCGCCCCGGTTGCAGGGCCATCTGGCCCCGCTGGCGATGGGGATGGATTGGCAGGGCCTTCGGGTGCTGGCCTTTGCCGGGATCGCGCAGCCGCAGAAATTCTTTGCCACCCTGCGGGAGCAGGGGGCGGTGCTGGTTCGCACCCAGCCGCTTGACGATCATCAGCCGCTGTCAGACGCGCTGATGCAGCGTTTGTTGGCGGAAGCGGCATCCGCCGGGGCGCAGTTGGTTACCACCGAAAAGGATGCGATGCGCCTGCCTCAGCGCTACCGGCCTGAGGTTTTGACCCTGCCGGTGCGGCTTGTACTGACCGATCCGGCACCGCTGGAGGCTGCGCTGATCAGCGTCGGCCTGTAGCGCCCCGCTACCCCCAGTCCAGCACCACCTTGCCGCTGGAACCGCCGCGCATTTCGGCAAAGCCTGCCTGAAACTCCGCCACCGGAAAGCGATGGGTGATGACGGCGCGCACCTCCAGCCCGTTTTGCAGCATGGCGATCATCTTGTACCAGGTCTCGAATATCTCACGCCCATAGATGCCCTTGATCGTCAGTGCCTTGAACACGATGCGCGTCCAATCGACCGGCGCGGGCTTGGGCGGGATGCCCAGCATCGCAATCCGGCCCCCCATCACCATCGCGTCAACCATCGCGTTGAACGCGGTAGGCGCGCCCGACATTTCAAGGCCGACATCAAACCCCTGCGCCATCCCCAGCGACCCGATCACCGAGCGCAGATCGGTTTCAGCCACATTGACCGGGGTGACGTCGGCCACCCGCGCCGCCAAAGCCAGCCGGTCGGGATTGATATCGGTAATCACCACATGGCGCGCGCCGATATGGCGGCAGACGGCACCGGCCATGATGCCAATCGGGCCGGCGCCGGTTATCAGCACATCCTCACCGATCATGTCGAACGACAGGGCGGTGTGAACGGCGTTGCCGAGCGGGTCGAGGATCGCGCCGATCTCGTCATCAATCTCATCGGGCAGCGGCACCACGTTGAAGGCGGGCAGGCGCAGGTATTGCGCAAAGGCCCCCGGCTCATTCACCCCGATGCCCCTTGTTTCAGGGTCGAGGTGAAAGCGGCCCGACCGGCTTTGCCGCGACTGGCGGCCGATCAGGTGCCCCTCGCCCGAACAGCGCTGGCCCAGCGCCAGATCGCGGACATCGCGGCCCAGTTCGACAATCTCACCGGCAAATTCATGCCCGGTGATCAGGGGAACCGGCACGGTGCGCTGCGCCCAGTCATCCCAGTTCCAGATATGCACATCGGTGCCGCAAATCCCGGTCTTGCGGATGCGGATCAGCACATCATCGGTGCCGATTTCGGGCACCGGCTGCTGGTGCATCCACAGCCCCTCGCGCGGTTCCGATTTCATCAGCGCCGTCATGGTGTTTGGCCGCATCACAGCACCCCTACAGCTTTACCGGCGATGCCAAAGGCATCAAGCGCCTGATCCAGATCGGCGCGGGTCAGCGCCGCGTTCATCTGGGTTCTGATCCGGGCACGGCCCTGCGGCACCACCGGGAAAAAGAACCCCGCGACATAAACACCAAGCTCCATCAGCTTTGCCGCCATGTCCTGCGACAGCTTGGCGTCGCCCAGCATTACCGGAATGATCGGATGCGATCCGGGCAACAGGCTGAAGCCGAGCCGTTCCAACCCGGCCCGCCAGTGGGCCGCATTGTCAAACAGTTGCGCCCTGAGGGCGTCTCCCCGCTCCACCAGTTCCAAAGCCGTGATGCCCGCCGCCACCACGGCAGGCGGCAGCGCGTTGGAAAACAGATAGGGCCGCGCCCTTTGCCGCAGCATGTCCACCACCGGCTGCGGCCCGGCGACATAGCCACCCAGCGCGCCGCCCAAAGCCTTGCCCAGAGTGCCGGTCAGGATATCGACCTCCACCCCGAAATGCGCCGGGGTGCCCTGCCCCTTTGGCCCCATGAAGCCGGTGGCGTGGCAATCATCCACCATCACCAGCGCATCATGCGCCTGTGCCAAAGCCGCAATGCCGGGCAGGTTGGCCAGCGTGCCATCCATCGAGAACACCCCGTCAGTCGCCACCATGATGAACCGCGCCCCATCGGCACGCGCCTGTTTCAGCTGGCGTTCCAGATCCTCCATATCCGAGGTGGCGTAGCGGTAGCGTTTGGCCTTGCACAGCCGGATGCCGTCGATGATCGAGGCATGGTTCAGCGCATCCGATATCACCGCATCCTGTTCGCCCAGCAGCGGCTCGAACAGCCCGCCATTGGCATCGAAACAGGCGGCAAACAGGATCGCGTCATCCTTGCCCAGAAACTTCGCCAGCGCCGTTTCCAGTTCGCGGTGCAGATCCTGGGTGCCGCAGATGAAGCGAACCGAGGCCATGCCGTAGCCATGATCCGCCATGGCCCGGGTTGCCGCCGCTACCAGCGCCGGGTGGTTGGCCAGACCCAGATAGTTATTGGCGCACAGGTTGATGATGTTGTCGCGGCGCTGGCCATCCACCGCCACCGAAATCCGCCCCGCCTGCGCCGAGGTGATGGTGCGTTCGCGCTTGTAAAGGCCGTCGCGGTCGATGGCCTGCAGGGTCTGGGTCAGATGGTCAAGAAACGGGCTTGGCATCGGGGCCTCCGGTCAGGGTTGATCGGCGATAGATCACCGCAACCGCCGCCGCCCACCTGTCTGCGACATGGTTGCAGGATAAGCGGCGCGGGTTTTCAGGACTTGCGCGGCAGCGGGTTCAGCGCCTTGTTATAGGGCTGCCAGTCGGCAACCTCCGGGTAGAACTGCTTGCGCCATGCCCGTACCCGTGGGTTCATCACCCGCCGCCACAGCGGCGGCACCATCGCCGCTGCCGTCATCAGCGGGTAACCATAGGGCAGTTGCGGTGCCAGTTCGGTATCGTAGTTCTGCAACAGCGCAAACCTGCGGTCTGGCTTGTAGTGATGGTCGGAATGGCGCTGCAGGTTGATCAGCAGCCAGTTGGTCGCCTTGTGCGCCGCGTTCCATGAATGGCGCGGCTGCACATGGTCATACCTCCCATCGCCCAGATGTTTGCGCGTCAGCCCGTAATGTTCGATGTAATTGACCAGTTCCAACTGCCACACCGCCACCAGCGCCTGCAATGCGAACAGGCCCAGCCCCTCGGTCCCGCCAACCCGCAGTGCCAGCAGGCAAAAGACGGTCTGCAGCGCCCAATAGCGCCAGAACGGGTTGGCGCGGTGCCACGGCGAACGGCTGCGCCCCGCCAGCATCGCCTTTTCCGCCCGCCACGCCGAATGGGCCGATTGCCACAGCACCCGGGGGAAAAAGCGGTAAAAGCCTTCGTTGTAGCGCGCCGTCACAGTGTCGCGCGCGGTGCCGACATGCCGGTGGTGAACCCGCAGATGTTCCGAGCGGAAATGGCCGTAAAGCACCATTGCCAGCAGCAGATCGCCCAGCCAGCGCTCACCCCTGCCCTTTTGATGCATCAGTTCGTGGCTGTAATTGATGCCGATGGTGCCGGTCACCACACCGACCCCAAAGAACAGCCCGACCTTTTCCAACCCCGACAGATGGCTGGCGCGGGTCGCATACCAGATCAGGCCAAAGACCAGCACCAGTTGCAGCGGAAACCAGATCAAGGTGACAAGGCGGTACCAGAACAACTGCTCCTCGGGGGTGTCGGGGTCGGCATTTGCCCGGTTCAGGCCGGTCAGCGCGTCGAACAGGGTAAAACCGACCCAGCCGTAAAGCGGCAGCAGCAGCAGCGTCCAGCCCCCAAAGGCGGCGCTGACAACGGCAAGAGGCAGCATTGTCAGCGAGACCCAGAACGGCAGGGCACCCGCCAGTGGTGCGGTACCGGGTGATCGGGTCGGTGTTTGTGGCATGGTTTGCACTCCTGGTCCGCGATCATAGCGCGGCCGTGCCAATCCTCAATGCGGCTGAAAGGCGCTGGCAGCAAGGTCGAAGACCTTGCGCATCAGCGTAGGCAGATCAGCGGGGCGAAAGGCAAAGGGCGGCACGAACATGCCCCGGTCCGGCACCGTATCCGGCGGTACTTCGGCCCCCCGCACCGTCAGGCGAAGGTGGAAATGGGTAAAGGTGTGGCGCACCTCGGCAGGGCCCGCGAACCAGTTTGCGGCGACAGGCGGCTCGGTCCGGGGCATCGGCAGTGCAGCATCGACCCACTCGCTGCCGGGCCAGCCCAGCATGCCACCGAGCAGGCCGCTGGGTGGCCGCCGCTCCAGCAGCCAGGCACCATCGGCGCGGCGGGCAACAAATGCGAGCCCGTGCCGGATCGGCTTGGGTGCCCGGGCCAGACGGCGGGGCAATGCGGCCTGAATACCGGATGCCCGGGCGGCACAGGGGCCCTGCCACGGGCAGATCCCACAGGCCGGGTTCCTCGGGGTGCAGATCGTGGCCCCCAGATCCATCACCGCCTGTGCATAGTCACCCGGGCGCTGTACCGGGGTCAGGCCCGCAGCCAGCATGGTCAGCGCCTTTTTGGCGGTGGGCAACGGGGTTTCCACCGCGAACATCCGCGCCATCACCCGCTCTACATTGCCATCAACCACCGTGGCAGGCACATCAAAGGCAATCGCGGCAACCGCAGCGGCTGTATAGGGGCCAATGCCGGGTATCCCCTGCAATTCCAATGCTGTCCGGGGAAACCCGCTCAACGCCACCACCGCCCGCGCCCCCTTCAACAGATTGCGCGCCCGGGCATAGTAGCCAAGCCCGGCCCATTCAGCCATAACATCGCCGTCCGCGGCCGCCGCCAGTGCACCGACCGTGGGCCAGCGTGCCACAAAACGGCGAAAATAGCCGGACACGGCGGCGACGGTGGTTTGCTGCAGCATCACCTCCGACAGCCAGATGTGATAGGGGTCGGGCATGATGCCTGCAGCGCGGTCCGCCGGGGCAACCCGCCATGGCATCACCCTGGCATGGCCATCATACCATGCCAGCAATTCCGCCACCCGCGCCGCTTCGTCACGCAATGTTTATGCTCCTTGCCTGTGCATCGGGCTGGCAAGCCGCCCCTTTGCCGTTAGAATAGGGCAGAACCCACTGGTAAACACAACCACGATGCAACCGCCCAAAACCCACCGCCGCATGCGCGGCTTTGAACCCGCCGCCGGCTTGCTGCGCGCCCAGATCAGGGCAGCGGGTGAGCAGCGCGGTTTTGCCGAAAGCAGGCTCCTGACCCATTGGGCCGAGATTGTGGGCGACGATATTGCCCGCATCGCCCGCCCGGTCAAGATCGGCTACCGCCGCGATGCCTTTGGTGCCAGCCTGACCCTGCTGACCACCGGAGCCGCAGCGCCGATACTGGAAATGCAGAAACCGAAGATACTGGAGCGGGTGAATGCCTGCTACGGCTATGCCGCGATTTCGCGCATTGTCATCACCCAGACCGCGTCAACCGGTTTTGCCGAGGGCCAGGTGGCCTTTGCACCTGCTCCGCAGGTTGCGGTACGGCCTGACCCGGCGATTGCGCTCAAAGCCGCCGAAGTGGCCGCACCGGTGCAGGATCAGGGGCTGCGTGACGCCCTTGCGGCGCTGGGGCAAAATATCTTAACTCGCCCAATCAAATTGAGCGCTGGCAAACAAAAAGGCACCTGACATGGCACAGAAACTGGCATTGGCGGCACTGGTCGCCGTGGTGATCGCGGGCGGCGCGTGGTTTGCGACGCAAAGGGATGCCGGTATGGCAACCAGCACCGGCGCTCTGCTGGGTGCGGCATCGGCTGAAACAGCGGCCCCGACAGACGCCGCCGCCGCCGTAGATCCGGCGCTGTTGGCTGACCGTAGCATGGGCAACCCCGATGCGCCGGTCAAGATGACCGAATATGCCTCGTTCACCTGCCCCCATTGCGCCAATTTCAGCGAAACCGTGTTCAAGGATCTGAAAACCAACTACATCGACACCGGCAAGGTCTATTTCACCCTGCGCGAGGTTTATTTCGACAAGTTCGGCCTGTTGGCCGGGATGATGGCGCGCTGTGGCGGCAATGACCGCTATTTCGGCTTTGTCGATACGTTCTTCAACTCCCGCGACCAATGGCTGAATTCCGAAGATGCCGCCGTGATCACCGACAACCTCAAGCGGATCGGCCGCACCGGTGGGATGAGCGACGAACAGATTGACGCCTGTTGGGCCAACCGCCCGCTGGCCAACGCGCTGGTCGAGCAGTTCCAGAAGAACATGACGGCTGACGGTGTCGAAGGCACGCCATCCTTCCTGATCGACGGGGTGAAATTCACCAATATGTCCTATGAAGAATTCGCCAAGGTCCTTGACGACAAGCTGCAATGACCACGCCGCTTGCCGGGCTGAAGGTGGTGGAACTGGCGCGGATTCTGGCGGGCCCGTGGGCGGGCCAGACTTTGGCCGATCTGGGTGCCGATGTCATCAAGGTCGAAGCGCCCGAAGGGGATGATACCCGCCGCTGGGGCCCGCCCTTCATCGACAGGGCTGGCGACCGGTCTGCTGCCTATTTCCACGCCGCCAATCGCGGCAAACGCTCGGTCACCGCCGATTTCCGCACGGCCGAAGGGCAGGCGCTGGTGCGCGATCTGGTGGCCGGTGCCGATGTGCTGATCGAGAATTTCAAGGTCGGCGGGCTGGCGAAATACGGGCTGGACCATGCCAGCCTTGCCGCGCTGAACCCCCGGCTGATCTATTGCTCGATCACCGGTTTCGGCCAGGATGGCCCCTACGCCCACCGCCCCGGCTATGATTTCATCATTCAGGGCATGTCGGGCCTGATGTCTGTCACCGGCGAGGCCGATGGCCAGCCGCAGAAATGCGGGATTGCCGTGGTTGATCTTTTTACCGGCATCTATTCGGTGACGGCCATTCTGGCTGCGCTGCACCAGCGGCAGACCACCGGCAAGGGCCAGCATATCGACATGTCGCTCCTGGATGTCGGCACCTCGGTGATGGCCAATCAGGCAATGAACTATCTGGCCACCGGCACACCACCGAAGCGCATGGGTAATCAGCATCCCAATCTGGCCCCCTACGCCGTGTTCACCTGCGCCGATGGCTGGATCATCATCGCCACCGGCAATGACAGCCAGTTCCGCCATCTGTGCGCTCTGCTCGGCCTGCCCGGCCTGCCCGACGATCCGCGCTTTGCCGCCAACGCCGACCGGGTGGCGAACCGGGCCGAAATGACGCGAGCCCTGACCGAGGCAACCCTGAAAAGGACCAAGGCCGATCTGATCGCGGCCTGCGAGGCGGGCAATGTGCCTGCCGACCACATCTATGATCTGGCAGAGGTGTTTGCCGACCCGCAGGTCATCCACCGGGGCATGCGGATTGACCCCGAAGGGGTGCCGGGCGTGCGCTCGCCCTTTGTCTTTTCGGATGCGGAGTTGTCGCTGGGCCGCGCTTCGCCCAAACTGGGAGAACATGCCGGGGAAGTGGCGGCAGAGTTGCAGCGGCGCTGAAGCGGACACCACCCAAAAAACCCCCGCCCTGTCCCTTGGGATGGACAGGGCGGGGAAGGTCGTGCCGTGGCGGACCACTGGCACTGGCGGTAACATCGTGAAATCGTGTGGTTCAGTGCGGCCGACCGAGCTGATCTGCCTCCATCTCTGCTCTGATCTGCTGGCGCAACCAGTCGATCGGGATCAGCTTGCCTTCGCGCTTGAACGACCAGTAGGTCCAGCCGTTGCAGCTTGGTGCCCCTTCCAGTGCCGCACCGACCTGATGGATCGAGCCTTTGCTATCCTGCGACACCAGCGTGCCATCGGCGCGCACCTTGGCGGTGGCACCGCGCGGCGAGGTCAGCACCTCGCCGGGGCTCAGCATGCCGCGTTCGACCACCTGACCAAAGGGAACCCGTGGCTCGGCGCGGCGCGACCCCGTCACCTCCAGCCCCGCCGCATCCAGCCGCCGCACCCGGGCAAGCCGCTCAGCGGCGACCAGCCGGTAAGCCTCTTCGCGCTCGATCCCGATGAAATCGCGGCCCAGCATCTTGGCCACTGCCCCGCTGGTGCCGGTACCAAAGAACGGGTCGAGCACCACATCGCCGGGATGGGTGGTTGCCACCAGAATGCGGTGCAGCAGGCTTTCGGGTTTCTGCGTCGGGTGGGCCTTGTCGCCAGCGGCATTCTTGATCCGCTCATGGCCGGTGCAGATCGGCAGCACCCAGTCTGAGCGCATCTGGATACCGTCATTCAGCGCCTTCAGCGCTTCGTAGTTAAAGGTATATTTGCTCGCCTCCGACTTTGACGCCCAGATCAGGGTTTCATGGGCATTGGTCAGCCGCTTGCCCTTGAAATTCGGCATCGGGTTCGATTTGCGCCAGACCACATCGTTGAGGATCCAGTAGCGCTGATCCTGCAACGCGGTGCCGACGCGAAAGATGTTGTGATAGGATCCGATGACCCAGATCGCCCCGTTGGGTTTCAGCAATCGCCGCGCCGCCGCCAGCCAGTCGCGGGTAAAGCGGTCATAGGACTCGAAGCTGGCGAACTGGTCCCAGTGATCGTCCACCGCATCGACCAGAGAGTTGTCGGGCCGGTGCGGATCACCGCGCAACTGCAGGTTATAGGGCGGGTCGGCAAAGATCAGATCGACCGACGCCTCGGGCAGTGACAGCATCGCCTCGATGCAATCCCCGGCCATGATCTGATTGAGCGGAAGCGTTGCCGCCCCCGGTATTTTCGTCACTGTCATCATTGCCTCTGCCCCGCGCATTGTCGCGCTGTTGCTTGCAGCCAAGATGAAGGTAAGGTGATTCGCCGTCAAACTCTTTATGAATCAAGGTGTTGGAGAATTTTCTTGATACAATATCTTGTGGACGGGCCCAAACGAACGCCTATGGTGAGGGGTTGGCCCTAGCCGCACCAACGCCTCGCGGTGTTCTGCCGTGGGGTAACCGGCGTTGCGTTCCCAGCCATAACCGGGATGCTGTTGCGCCAAATCCACCATGATGCTGTCGCGCATCACCTTGGCCACAATCGACGCAGCGGCGATGGAAAGCGATAGCGTGTCACCTTTTATCACCGCTTGACCGGCGATTTTCAGGCCACGCGGCAGCAGGTTGCCGTCGATCAGCACCAAACCCGGCTGCTGCGGCAGCCCGTCGATTGCGCGCACCATCGCCAGATGGCTGGCGCGCAGGATGTTCAGGGCGTCGATCTCGGCCACCGAGGCATGGGCCACCGATACCTCGGCCCATTCCATCAGTTGTGCGGCCAGCGAGGCGCGGCGCGCCGACGAAAGCTGCTTGGAATCGTTGAGCCCCAGCGGTATCCGCGCCGGGTCAAGCCGCACGGCGGCGGCGGTGACCGGCCCCGCCAATGGCCCGCGCCCCGCCTCATCCACACCCACCACCCACAGCGCACCCTGCGCGATGGCGGCGCTTTCTCGGCTGAAATCGGGGCGGGTTGGCGGCATGGCGGGATATGACGCAATTCCACCCGCTCGGGCAAGGGTGGCAATGAAGCGGGCGAGAGGTTGGTTCCTCTCGCCCCGGGTTGGTGGGATTTTGGCCACCGCTGCCGACAGGGTCCGCCCACACTGGCGCAGGCGGTGCTTGCCTCATCTGGCGCATCAGGGATGCGGCAGATGGGGTTCAGTAGCCGTGCTGGCGCAGGCAATAGTCGGCATAGACCTGGTTCCAGCCACCATTGCCGCGATAGTTGCGGGCGCATTGCTGTGGCAAGGCGCGGTGGTAGCCCGCGCGCCACAGGCAATCACTGGAATAGGCGCGTTCCCAGCCGAATTTGGTCTGCACCTTGATCAGGCACTTGCCCGGCAATGCGGCGACCGGCGGTTGCGGCACCGGATGCGGTTGCGGGTAGGGGCGCGGCAATGGATAGGGCTGCGGCACCGGTGCCGGGTAATAGGCGGGCGGTGCCGGGTGGCCGTTGCCCGCGTTGGCGATGATGCCGATGGCGGCAAGGCCCGCCAGAAGGGCGATGATGTCGCGGGCGTCGGGGTCTGCCTGTGCCGGGGCTGCCCCGGCGGCGGCGAGCGCTGCCGATGCGGCTATGGCGGTCAGTCGGGTGCGGATGGTCATGGCGGTTCCTCTTGGCAATGCCGGGATGGCACGGCGGGTCAGCACTGCCGGGAAAGTCCGGCGGGTCGATAAGCCGAACATGGGGAGGAGGGGCGCAGACAGGCAATATCAGCGCTTTGCTATCGGATATCCGGGGCGGTGACACCGGGTTGATATTGAATAGCCGGGGTTCTGCGGCCAGATTGGCACCATGACACATGCTCCCCCCCTTTTTCTCGCGGCGGCACTGGCGGCCATTCTGGCCACCCCGGCCCATGCCCTGTGCTACGCCGACTTCAAGGCCAAGCAGGATGACCCCCTGCGCCTGATGTATGGGGTGATCGAGTTGCAGGATCCCGCCTGCACCCGGCCAAAGCTGGCAGAACGCACAATTCAGGACCGCATAGCCATTGAGGGCTGGACGCTGCTCAATGTGCTCGCCATCTTTGGCCCCGAAGGATTGGCGGAAAGGAAAGACAGTGCCGGGCCCTATTTCCTCCGCTATTAAATCGCGGTTTGGCGAGAACCGGGTGGTGGTTCTGGGGCTGGCCGCGATTGTCGCCCTGCTGCTGGGTGGTGCCGTGGTGCTGTTGGCCAACCTGCCTGATGCCAACGCCTTCAACGCGCGGGTGGAGCGGATCTTTGTCGAGAATGACGGGCTGACATCCGGGTCGGATATCAGGTTTCTGGAGATACTGGGCCAGTCGGGCACCGCCTTTTCGGAAACGCTGGCCAGTTACCGCTTGGTGATCTTTGTGCTGCTGGTATTCGCCAGCGCGATGCTGGTGGCTGCGCTGGTGTTTCTGGTCACGATTCTCAGCCTGAACCGCCGCATGGGTGAAGTGCAGCGGGCGGGCATCCAGATCTCGTCGCTGCTGATCAGCCGTAGTGAGAATACGGTGTACCTCAACAACATGGAATTCAAGCTGACCGAAGCTGCGATCGAAACCCTGTCAGTGCTGGCAGAGGCGCGGATGGATGGCGATGTGATGTCGGGGGCCGAGATCGAGGCGGTGATTTCCGGACGCAACGCGGTGGATTGCGATGAGGCGTCGGGGGCCACCCGGATCAAACGGCTGCGCGACATGCTGGGCAACCAGATGGTCAGCGAGTTGCTGATCAAGAACATCGCCCGCAAGGGCTACATGCTGGCTGTGGCCAAGGATGTGATCCGGATGGTGTGATGGGTTGGTGCGTGACGGGCATGGACCAAAGCCGGGGGCGGCCTGACCGGAGTTTGCACAAACTCCGAAACGAAGCCTGCACAGGCTTCGGGTCGATTTCTGCAAAGAAATCGGTCGGGGTGGCGGATCGGAAAGCGGATTTCACCTCAACTCACCCGGTTCTAATTCCCCAATATGGTCGGCAACCGCAGCCCCTGTTCCCGGGCGCAGTCGACCGCCACACCATAGCCCGCATCGGCATGGCGCCAGACGCCCGAGGCGGGGTCGTTCCACAGCACCCGCTCCAGCCGCCGCGCGGCATCTTCGGTGCCATCGGCCACGATCACCACCCCGGAATGCTGCGAAAAGCCCATGCCGACGCCGCCGCCGTGGTGGATCGACACCCATGTGGCACCCGAGGCCGTGTTGACCAGCGCATTCAGCAAGGGCCAGTCCGACACAGCGTCCGACCCGTCCATCATCGCCTCGGTTTCGCGGTTGGGAGATGCCACCGAGCCGCTGTCCAGATGGTCACGGCCAATCACGATCGGTGCTGCAAGCTCGCCACTTTTCACCATGTCGTTGAACATCAGCCCGGCGCGGTGGCGGTCGCCCAGCCCGATCCAGCAGATGCGCGCTGGCAGGCCCTGAAAGGCGATGCGGTCCGCCGCCATATCCAGCCAGCGGTGGAGATGGTCGTTCTCGGGGAACAATTTCTTCATCGCAGCATCGGTCCTGGCGATATCTTCGGGGTCGCCCGACAGCGCCACCCAGCGGAACGGGCCGATGCCCTTGCAGAACAGCGGGCGGATATAGGCGGGGACGAAGCCGGGAAAGGCAAAGGCATCCTCCAGCCCCTCATCCTTGGCGACTTGCCGGATATTGTTGCCATAATCCAGCGTCGGCACACCCGCGTTCCAGAAATCGACCATTGCCGCAACCTGCACCTTCATGCTGGCCCGCGCAGCCTTCTCCACCGATCTGGGGTCGCTTTCCCGCGCGGCTTTGGCCTGTTCCACCGTCCAGCCCTGCGGCAGATAGCCGTTGAGCGGGTCATGCGCCGAGGTTTGATCGGTGACGATATCGGGCCGCGCCCCCCCCGCCTTCATCCGCGCCATCAACTCGGGGAAAATGTTGGCGGCATTGCCCAGCAGGCCGACCGACTTGGCATCGCCCGCCGCTGTCCAGCCCGCAATCAGCGCCAAAGCCTCATCCAGCGTTCGCGCCTTGGCATCGACATAGCGGGTACGGATGCGGAAATCGATCCGCGTTTCGTCGCATTCCACCGCCAGACAGCAGGCCCCCGCCATCACCGCCGCCAGCGGCTGCGCCCCGCCCATGCCGCCAAGACCGGCGGTCAATATCCACTTGCCGGTCAGTGACCCGCCATAATGCTGCCGCCCCGCCTCGGCAAAGGTTTCATAGGTGCCCTGCACGATTCCCTGCGTGCCGATGTAAATCCATGACCCGGCGGTCATCTGGCCATACATCATGAGGCCCTTGCGATCCAATTCGTTGAAATGATCCCAGGTCGCCCAATGCGGCACCAGATTGGAATTGGCGATCAGCACCCGCGGGGCATCCTTGTGAGTGCGCACCACGGCGACCGGGCGGCCCGATTGCACCACCAGCGTCTCATCATCCTCCAGATCCTTCAGCGTGGCGACGATCCGGTCGAAATCGCCCCAGGACCGCGCCGCCCGACCGATACCGCCGTAAACCACCAGCTCATGCGGGTTTTCGGCGACATCGGGGTGCAGGTTGTTCATCAGCATCCGCATCGCCGCCTCGGTCTGCCAGCTTTTGGCAGTGCACACCGGGCCGGTAGCGGGATAGATGTCGCGGCTGTTCTTGCGGTCAAGCATGATGGGCTCCGTTCGGTGAAAGAAGGGGGAGGGGTATTCCGGCGGCGACAGTCAGCGCACCGGTGGCGATCAGCGCGGCAGCCGCCTGCAGATCGGGGGCCAAGTAACGGTCATCGCCCAGCGTCGCCACATCCTGCCGCAACCGTGCCACCACCGCCTGCAGCGGCGTGCTGGTTTGCAACGGCGCGCGGAAATCGACGCCCTGCGCAGCGCAAATCGCCTCTACCCCCACAATCATGTTCAGGTTGTCCACCATCCGCCCCAGCCGCACCGCGCCATGGGCGGCCATACTGACATGGTCTTCCTGATTGGCGGATGTTGGCGTGCTATCGGTCACACAAGGCATGGCAATATGCTTGTTTTCAGCCATCAGCGCCGCCGTGGTCACTTCGGCGATCATCAGCCCCGAATTCAGGCCGGGGCGCGGGGTCAGGAACGGCGGCAGATTGAACGACAGCACCGGGTCAACCATCAGCGCCACCCGGCGCTGTGCAATCGCGCCGATCTCTGCCAGCGCCAGCGCGATCATGTCGGCGGCGAAGCCCACTGGTTCGGCGTGGAAATTGCCACCGGAAACGATCAGCCCGGCACCGGTCAGCACCAAGGGGTTGTCGGTGGCGGCGTTGGCCTCGATTTCCAGCGTATGCGCTGCCATCCGCAGCACATCCATCGCCGCTCCGGTGACCTGCGGCTGGCAGCGGATGCAATAGGGGTCTTGTACCCGGGCATCACCCACCACATGGCTGTCGCGGATCTCCGATCCGGCGAGAAGCGCCCGCATGAAGCCTGCCGCCTCGATCTGCCCGGCATGGCCGCGCAGGGCGTGAATCTCGGGCTGCAAGGGCGCGGTGGAGCCCATGATAGCATCGGTCGACAGCGCCGATGTCACCAGTGCCGATTGCGCCGCGTTCCAGCCATCGAACAGCCCGGCCAGCGCAAAGGCGGTGGAAAACTGGGTGCCGTTGATGAAGGCCAGCCCCTCCTTGGGGCCAAGCGCCAACGGTGCCAGCCCTGCCGCCGCCAGCGCCGCATCCCCCGGCATCACCCGGCCCTGATACTCGGCTTCGCCATGGCCGATCACTGCGGCCGTCATATGCGCCAAGGGTGCCAGATCACCGCTGGCCCCGACCGACCCCTGAACCGGCACCAGTGGCGTGACGCCGCGCGCCAGCATCGCCTCGATCAGTTCGATCAACTCCCACCTCACCCCCGACGCGCCACGGCCAAGGCTGAGGAGTTTCAGCACCATCATCAGCCGCGTATGGCGGCGCGGGATTGCCGCGCCAACACCGCAGCAATGCGACAGAATCAGGTTGCGCTGCAGGGTGGCGGTATGTTCGGGCGCGATGCGCAGCGACGCCAGTTTGCCAAAGCCGGTATTGACGCCGTAAACCGGGGCATCGCCCGCAGCAGCGGCGCTGATTGCGGCGGCAGCGGCTTCTACCGCCGGGCGGCAGGCGCGGTCCAGCACCACCGCCGGTTCGTCGCGGTAAACCAGTGCCAGGTCGGCCAGAGTGGTTTGGCCGGGGGTGAGGGTCAAAGCAGTCACAAAACGCCTCCGATGATCCGCTGATGCAGCGGGTTGAAACCGATGCGATAGGCCAGTTCGGCGGGGTGGGCGCAGGTCCATACCGCCAGATCGGCGACCTGCCCTGCCACCAGTTGGCCGCGATCCGACAGCCCAAGGGCCTTAGCCGCGTGAACAGTGGCCCCGGCCAGCGCCTCGGCAGGGGTCAGGCGAAACAGGGTGCAGGCCATGTTCATCGCCAAGAGCAACGAGGCCATCGGTGATGACCCAGGATTCATGTCGGTCGCCACCGCCATCGGCACGCCATGGCGGCGCAGCAGGTCGATCGGCGGGGCCTGTCGCTCACGCAGGGTATAGAAAGCCCCCGGCAGGATCACCGCCACCGTGCCCGCTGCAGCCATCGCCATCACCCCGGCCTCATCGAGATATTCCAGATGATCGGCAGACAGCGCGCCGTGCTGTGCCGCCAGCGCTGCGCCGCCAAGGTTGGACAATTGCTCGGCATGCAGTTTGACCGGCAGGCCAAGCTCTGCCGCCACCGCAAACAGCCGGGCGATCTGGGCCGGGGAAAAGGCGATGCCCTCGCAAAAGCCATCGACCGCATCCACCAGCCCCTCGGCATGGGCGGCACGCAGGGCGGGGGTGGCAACTTCGGCGATATAGTCGTCGGCGCGCCCGGTATATTCCGGGGGCACGGCATGTGCGGCCAGAAAGCTGGTGCGCACCAGCACCGGGCGAAGCTTGCCGATAGCCCGCGCTGCCCGCAGCATCCGCAATTCAGACGCCATCTCCAGCCCATAGCCCGATTTGATCTCGATCACCGCGACGCCTTCGGCCAGCATCGCATCGACAAAGGGCAGCGCCGCCGCCACCAGTTCGGCCTCACTGGCCGCCCGGGTGGCCTTGACAGTGGACAGGATGCCCCCACCGGCCCGCGCTACCTCCTCATAACTCGCCCCCAGCAGGCGTAATTCAAACTCGGCAGCGCGGTTGCTGCCGTGGATCACATGGGTGTGGCAGTCGATCAGTGCCGGGGACACCATCCGCCCGCCAAGGTCGTGGGGGGGCCAATCGGCATAGGCAGCGGGCAGGTCGCGCCGTGGCCCGGCCCATGCAATCACACCCCGATCCAGCGCCAGCACCGCATCGCCGATCAGACCATATGGATCGCCACCAGGCTGCAGCGTGGCAGCCAGCAGGTTGGTCAATATCATGGGTGTCGTTTGCAAAGGGCGCGCTCCCGAATGGGCTATTGCCTGATAAGCTTCTATGCGATTATGGTTATTATGTCTACACATAAGGAGTTGATCGCGTGATTTTTGCCAGGCACGCCCTGCTTGCGGATGGCTGGGCCGCGGATGTCAGGATCAGCCTCGCAGAGGGCCGGATTACCGACATCAGCCCTGCCAGCCGCCCTGAACCCGGCGATACGAAAGTGTCGGCGCTGCTGCCCGCACTCGCCAACCTGCACAGCCATTCGTTTCAGCGCGCCATGGCGGGGATGACCGAATACCGCGCCCCGGGCCGCGACAGTTTCTGGACCTGGCGCGATCTGATGTATCGTTTTCTGGATCGCCTGACGCCGGAGCAGATCGAGGCCATCGCGGCGCTGGTGTTCATGGAGATGCAGGAGGCGGGCTTCGCGGCGGTGGGGGAGTTTCACTATGTTCACCACCAACCCGGCGGCGCGCCCTATGCCGATATCGCCGAACTGTCGCAGCGCATTTTTGCCGCGGCCAGCCTGACCGGCATCGGGCTGACCCATCTGCCGGTGCTCTATTCCTTTGGCGGGGCCGGGGAACAACCGCTGGCGGCCGCGCAACAACGGTTCGGCAACGATGTAGACCGCTTTGCCCGATTGCTGGAGAGGGCGCGCAGCGGCGCAAGGGCATTGCCCGCTGACACCCGTATCGGCATCGCGCCCCATTCCTTGCGCGCCACCAACCCCGCCGATCTGGCGCGAGTGCTGCCCCTGGCCGCTGGCCAGCCGATCCATATTCACGTAGCTGAACAGCCAAAGGAGGTGGCCGATATTCAGGCCTGGCTGCGGGCGCGGCCGGTGGAATGGCTGTTGGCCAACTGCGACATTGGCCCCGATTGGTGCCCGATCCATGCCACCCATATGAGCGCAGCGGAAACCGTGGCCCTGGCGCGCAGCGGTGCGGTGGCGGGCCTGTGCCCGATCACCGAAGCCAATCTGGGTGACGGGCCGTTTGACGGACCGGGGTGGATCGCGGCTGGCGGTGCCTATGGCATCGGGTCTGACAGCAACGTGCGGATATCGCTGACCGGGGAATTGCGGATGCTGGAATACAGCCAGCGCCTGCGCGATCTGTCGCGCAATGTGATGGTACCCGGGCAGGGGTCGGTCGGGCAGGCAATCTATCTGGCGGCGGCGGCCGGCGGTGCACAGGCGCTGGGGCGCGGGGCAGGCCGGATTGCCGTGGGGCATCTGGCCGACCTTTTGGCGATAGACCGGGGGCACCCGGCGCTTTGTGCTCTGCGGCCGGACCAACTGCTGGATGGCCTGGCCTTTGCCGCGCCCGACGACGTGGTGACCGACCTGTGGTCTGCGGGGCGGCATCAGGTCCGGTCGGGGCGGCATATTCACCGGGAAGGGATTCTGGCGGGCTGGCGCAAGGCGGTGGCGGGGTTGGTGGAGGGGATCCAGCCGAAGGAGCGTGATGAGCGTTGAGCAAAACTGCGGGCGGTCAGAGCGGAGTTTGCACAAACTCCGGAACGAAGCCTGCACAGGCTTCGGCTCGATTTCTGCAAAGAAATCGGTCGGGGCGGTGGTTGGACCGGCGATTCCACTTTAGCGCATCCACACGCTGGACAAAAACACCGATCCGAAAACCGCCCGGACTGCCTGTCGGCGGTTGCCCTTTACCCCAACCCTTTTCCCATCAGAGCGGCAATCATGCAGCAAG
>Ga0105049_10002960_pt1 | contig 20145 bp, 8 predicted proteins | sample MAT06_FD_78087 | JGI IMG/M metagenome (GOLD analysis project Ga0105049, IMG submission 78087) | Freshwater microbial communities from Lake Fryxell liftoff mats and glacier meltwater in Antarctica - MAT-06 | ecosystem: Environmental > Aquatic > Freshwater > Ice > Liftoff microbial mat | place...
GTGGGTGCCGCGTCAACGGCCCACGCGGAAAGGCCGAGCTCCTTGAGCACCGGCTCGAGCTGCGCGCGGTTTGCCTTGGCGATGATGAACGAACCAGCGCCGAACTTGTGGCCGGCTGCTTCGAACGGTGCTTCAGCGGCCATCATCTTGGTCGTCGCAAGACGATAGCGAAGCGCGACCATGTTGTTGTCGCCCGTGTGCTCGACAATGACTGTCGCACCGGCGCCAGCAATGCCACCTGCTGCTGTCACGTGATCCTTCACCGGTGTCATCGCTGCATTGAGAAACGCCGGATCCTTCACTTCGTAGAGGATGATGTTGCGCATCATCTGATACGTCCAACCGGTGTCGTCGTACGGCGACGGGTTGGTGGTCGGGTAGTTCTGGATCGAGAAGTACATGTCCGCGATGGTGCGGAACGGCTGGTCGCCGCGAATGAGCCAATCGCCCTTCTTCACGTCGACGTTGCCGAACTTTCCATCGGCATTGGCAACGTGGAACTCGAGCCCCTGATCGACCAGTTCGTTGACTGCTTCGGCCGCATTGGCCTTGGAGTGCTGGCTTGCCGGGATGACCCAACCCTTGATCGGGCCGACCTTCCCCTTCTTGATCGCGTTCTTGTTCTTGATCCAGTAGTTCTCGAGGAAGCGCTCGCGCTCCTTGCCCGTGTTCCACAGCGCGTAGAGCACGCCTGACTGCTGGATGTTGGTGTTTGCACGCGGGCCCCACTTGATGTCATTCGGCGTGGGATTGGGGCGGAACCACTCTCGGCTCTGATTGTAATTCGTGCCGCCGAGGATCTGCGTGAGCGACGTGTCCGGTTTTGCCGCCGTTGCAGCAGGAGCGCCGCCACGTCCAGCACCAACCACACCGTTGCACCCCGAGCCGTAGCTCTGCACTTCGTAGAACCGACCGATGGCGTTGTGCGAGTGCACGAGGAAGAACATGTAGTTCGGGACCCAGCCATCGTAGAAGCCGTAAGTCCACACACCGGGAACGCCCTGCTTCGTCATTTCCATGACGTCGTTCTCGGCCATCCACCACCATTCGTTGATGGTGATGGGGTCGAGCTGCTCGTTGTACGGGCCGGTACCTGTGGACACATAAAGCAACGTCTGCGCTTCGTGCAGATCGTGCAGAATGGTGGGGTGCCAGTCGTTGGCGAGCTTGCGGACGTTCTGCGTCAGCTTGAGGTACTGCCCCATGCCGTCGCGATTGTTGTCGTGTGCGACGTACTTGCCCCAGTAGGGCGTTGGTAGATTGAGCCCCGTCTTCTGACGATAGCATACGCCGTCGACAATTTTCTCGCGGCCGTCGACTTCGATGACGGGCGTGATCATCGTCAGCACGTTCTTGCGGATGCTTTGCACCAGCGGCGTCTCTTCGACCACGAGACGATACGCGAGCTCCATGAGCATTTCCGGGCCGCCGGTCTCCGTCGAGTGCATGCCACTCGTGATGTAGTAGACAGGCTTGGCGATGCCGAAGAGCTGCTTGGCGCGCGCTTCGGGCGTCTTGCGCGGATCGGCGAGTTCGTCGAGGTAGCCTTTGTACTTGTCGAGATTGGCGATGGTCTCTTCGTCGGCGACGACGAGCACCACCATGTCGCGTCCTTCTTCCGTCTTGCCTATGTTCCAGAACTTGGCGCGTGTGGGCGCGGCGTCGGCAACGGCCTTGAGGTAGCGATGAATGTCGGCTGCGTGTGTGAGATAACCCGGCGTTCCGACGATGCGATTGATGCCCGGGAACTTGAGCGTGGTGGGCACCTTGTCCGACGCGGGCAGATGGTCGACGAGGTCGGTGCTGATGCGCGGATCGGTGAGGTACTGCTTGATGAGTTTTGTGTACTCCTCATCCTGTTTCTGCGCGGCCTGTGCGCCGACGTGTGTTGCGGTCAGCATCGCTGCTGCGGCAACGCATGCGGCGGCAACGCATCCGGTCAAAGCCAACCGACGCATCGACGGTGTCGAGCGGAACATCCTACCTCCTGCTTGGGAAAGGATCGCCACGGCGAAAGGCCGCGCACTCGTACTGGAAAGACTCTGACTGCTCTACGCGCAGCCGCTCGATTTCGCGGCGAATGGGTGGTGAGAACAGAGCGTGTCGGTCGTGCGCGCACCAGAGCGAAGGTGGGTTTTTTCGGCGGGAAACGAAACGGGCCGGAGAGTGATCTCCGGCCCGTTCGACGGCATGATTTGATCCGATCAGGGAGGCGAATTCAGCGGTCCAGTGCCGCCCCAAGTGTACAGCGCCTCGCCCTTTACGCCGAGTTCCTTGGCGGGAACCGGCATTTCGCGCGGCGTGCCATCAAGCAGGCCGCCAGTGCGACGGCGCCAGTAATACGGAGCGGGGCCAAGGCCGAGCAACTCGATTTCCATCTCGTAGCCGAGGGAGGTCGTCAATCCGCCAACGCCATCGCCACCTGTTGCCGGCGAAAGGCCACCACGCGTGACGCGGGTCTTGTTGATGAGCGTGGCGGCCTGCGCGAGTGCCCCACCTGTGCGGATGAGGGCTTCCGCCCAAAGCAGATCGTTCTGGGTGGCCGTGATGACCGGGGCCGGGCCGAACCCCCCGTAAATGCCCGATGGATCCTGATTTTTTGTCAGATCCCAACGAACATGGCCGATGTTCGACTGGTGGTACGAACCACGACTAGGCCGGAAGATTTCGTCGCGCGAATAAGCGAAGTCGGTGCCAGCGTTGGCCGTTTTCGGGTTGGTTCCGAACCCACCAACGATGGAGGCGTCGCCGAACGAACCGTCGCCCATCCGCTTGTCCGGCGAGTTCGGCTTCGGATTGCCACCCGTCGGATACGGGGTCCGTTGCGTCACTGGATCGAGCAAGTTGGCAACGCGCGTATGCACGCGACCACCGTCGATGCCGTCAAACCAGACCAGCATTTCGTGGCACCACGCCACGCAGCCGTCGCCGACGAACACAAAGTCCACCGGCGTGCCGGCCGACATGCCGGCCTGTGTGAAGGTGAGGATCTGTGCCCAGTTGGCTGCCGTGTTTTCCGCGGCGTCACGCGGATAGTACCCCAGCGTGATCGCCGCCAGCGTATTGGCGATCTGGGCAATCTGCGCGCTGCTGTAGCTCACACCGTTGGTCCATAGCGCGGGCGTTGTGAATGCGTTCGCCCTGGCGATGGTCGCCGCCGATGTCAGCTTAGCCACCGCCGCATCACGGATCTGCCTGCGCGTAGAGTAGGTCAGGGTGGCCGGATCGGAGTTCTCATCGACGATGTACCCCTTGTCGTAGTTGAGCGCGATGTAACTCAGCCCCGCGCCCAGCATCAGCTCCGACACCGCCTCGGCGCGCTTGGTGTCTGACGCGTTGTTGATCACCGCGTTGTTCTTACGGATGGCCTTGAGCACGTCGACCGCCGCTGAGATGGAGGCGTACATGCCGACCCATGGGACTTCCATCGACGTGCGTCCAGCGGCGGCCGGATCGTTCTGCCACGGGCGTGTGAGCCGCTTGCCGTCGGCGTCGACGCTGGAATAGAGGTTCATGTTCCAGTTATTCCACGACGCCGAGAAGGTCTGCGCCTGCGTGACGAGCACGCAATTGCCTTCGCATCCGTCGTATGCGTTGAACCAGGTACGCATGGTACCGCCGGCGACGGCTTCGAGCGCCGCCGGATCGGACAGTGCGCGATTGGCATCAGGCGCGTTGGGGTTCACAACATCGAGCGAGCCGCAACCGGCGACGGAAACCACCGCCAGTACGCTGACTGCTCGCACAAATCGAGTCATCTGCATCGAGTGATCCTGTGTTGGCGAGTGGTCAGTAGCCGAGTTCGAGCATGAACGTGAACGTGCGGTAGGCGGGGTACGTGAAGTAGTCCACCTTGTAACCGAACGGATTGCCGCCGCCCGGTCCTGACACGTCTGGGTCATAGCCCGAGTACTTCGTTTTCGTCCACAGATTGCGACCGACGATACCGACGCGGGCTGTCTCGAAGCCAGTAAGCCTCGTGGCCTTCACGAGCGACTTCGGGATCTGGTAGTTGAGGGCCAGTTCGCGAAGCCGCACAAAGCCGCCGTCTTCGACGAACCTGCTGTTCGGATCGAAATTATTGTAGAAGGCTTGGAAGAAGCCCTGCGGCTTCTGCGATTCCTTGGCGACATCGCGCTGGTCGAAGTCGACGTCGCGCAGCTCGTTGTACGGCCACTGGCGGGTGTAGTTGTAGACGTTGCCACCCTGCTGCCACGTCACCACACCCGTCAGCGCCAGCCCCTTGAACTGGATGGTGTTGTTGAAGCCCAGGGTGAAGTCGGGGTTCACGTCACCGATCGCCTGCAGCGATTGGCCGTCTTTGTCGAAAAACTTGAGTGGGCGCTCATCCCTGGTGCGATAGGCCGTCTTGGAGACGTAGTATCCCAGCTCGTTCAGCGTGTAGTCTGCCGCCGTGCCGGAGAGCTTTTTGTTGGTGATATTGGTGGCCAGCTGATCGGCGGTCTGGATCCAAGTGGACCCGTACATGACGCCGAAAACCTGATCGGGTGCGACGCGGAAGATACGCGTGTTGCCGTCGGCGCCATCGGGACCGGCGAGATACGGTCCGACGCTGAGCGCGGTGATCTTGGAGCGCGTGCGATCGCCGACAATGTTAAGGCGCCAGAAGAAGTCCTTGTTGGAAGCCAGCACGGCACCGAACGAGACTTCGTGCGTGTTGCCTGCGAGGGTAGCTGCGTTCACCCACGTGTTGCGATAGCCTGTGGCCGCAGACGTTGGCACCTGCAGGATCTGATCGCTCGTGACCTTGTCGGAGTAGCTGTACTCGAGGGTGTAGTTCTTGAGGAAGTTTACGTTGAAGCCGGATTCGTATTCCTTCGAGAAGGCGGGCCTCAGGTTCGGATTGCCGAGGGTGACCTTGGAGGGGCTGCCACCGGCGACCGAGAAGACTTCATACTGCGCTTCGAACGGGGGCCGCAGACCAGCGGTGCCGTATGAGAAACGGAGCTTGCCTTCGTCGATGCCGGGGAGATGGAAATCCTCGCTGAAGCGGTATGCGGCCGAAGCGCGTGTGTACGTCGCCTTGCGTTCCTTCGCACCAAACAACGACGACTCGTCTTGACGCACGAGGGCGTCAAAGATGTAGCGGTCTTTGATGTCGAACGTGGTGATCGCGAACAGGTTGCGATTACGGATGGTGATCGTGCTCGACGACGGGATGGTTGGCGCGTTCGGGTCCTGCGCCGCCGCACCGAACTCCGTCACGCCCGTGACCGTCAACTTGGACGACTGCACGCGCACCGCATTGGTGAGCTGATCTTCGTACACCGTCGCGAGCTTGGTCGTATTGGTGAGCCAGTCGCCGATCTTGCGGATGGACGTCAGCGTTCCGCCGGTGTTGAACGAGCGATCGGAGGCGAGGCTTTGATCGAGCGAACCCGGACCCTTGGTTCCCGTCGAGCCGAGATACCCGATTGGCACGAAGAACTTATTGTTCGCGTTCGACACGTCGTAGTTGAAGTTTCCTTCGGCCGTGAGCCAATCGAAGGGGCGATAATTGAGCTTGACGACGCCCGTGAAGCGATCGCGATCGTTCCGCACCTTCTGGTTATTCAGCACGTACAGCGGATTCCGCACGTTGCCGGACGAGGGCGGCTGACGCACGATCGCGTTGTACGGAGAGCCGTCCTTGTTCGCCCCCGTGATATCGATGTTCGGCTCGAGGAAGCGAATGCCAAAGAACAGCGAGCCTTCGTTCGTCTGATCCGCCTGCGAGCGGCCGTAGAACATGCCCGTATTCAACGTGAGCTTGTCGTTGATTGCCTGATCCACGTTGATACGGAAGTTCTGGCGACGGTAGCCCTGCAGCAGATCAAGCACCCCGTTTTCCCGGATGTTCTGGAACGAGGCGTTGAAGTTCGTCGCGCCTTTGCGGTGGCCGATCGAGATGTAGTTGCTCATGGTCGTGCCAGGCTTGAACACCTGATCGAGCGCGTCGAACACCTGGGGGTAGCCATTGGCAGAGATGTCATCGGCGCGCGAGATACGCTGGCCGTTGGCATTGAGCTTGAAGCCCGTGGGTGTCGTCGGGTCGAGTTCGAAGGCGGTTGACGTGTTGAGCCCCACCTTTTTTGGCAGATAGCTCTGCCCGTATTCGTTGCGGAAGGTGAAGTTCGTCTGCCCCTCCGCGAGGTTGGAGCCGCGCTTCGTGAAGATCTGGATGACGCCGTTGGCGGCGTCAGAGCCGTAGAGCGAGCTGGCGGCCGCGCCCTTGATCACTTCGACGCGCTCGATGTCCTGCGAATTGATGTCCGCGAGGCCGAGGCGGGTGATGGTGCCGTCGACGATAACGAGCGGATCCTGTCGGCCTGCGAGTGACGTTGCCGAACGCAGCCGGATGGACGGCTCGGCGCCCGGCGACCCGGACGTGACAGCGACGCTGGCACCCGCCACTTTGCCGGCCAGCGAAGCGAGGGGCGAAATTGCGGGGGTCTCCTTGATGGCCGCCGCGTCGACCACGCTGACGGCGAAGGCCGTCTTCTTCTGCGACGTGGCGTCGGAGACGCCGGTAACGACTATCTGTTCGAGATTGAGCACGTCCTTCTCGAGATCGTAGTCCTTGTCGACGCGACCGGCCGTGATGGTTATTGGCAACCGCTTCGGCTTGTAGCCGATGAAGCGCACGACGAGGTTGACCGAGCGCCCGCCGTACTTCGAGACATCGACCGTGAAGCTGTACTTGCCGTCGACGGTCGTGATCGTGCCGGCACCGATCTCAGGGATACCGACACTGGCACCCCCGAGCGGCTGTCCCTTCGACGTGACCCTGCCAGCGAAGACCTCGGTCTGCGCCTCGACCTTGCCCGCAAACAGCGCGAGCGCTGCCACAGTTGCGGCGGTGCGCAGTGACCTTCGGATCAAGACACCATCCATTGCGTTACCTCGTGCGGTAAAAGGGGGCAGCATTTGCAAACCGGTGTGCCATCCGTATCGATTGTGCAACGCTTGGGCACCAGTATGCGGGCCAAGACGAAGGTGTGCAATGGGACGAGCGCTCCTTTTGTCCCACGTCACCGCATCTTGTCACCGTAAACAGTCTGGCCGGCCCGTGCGTCACCGTTCGAGCCCATCTGTAACGTTGGTCCCCACAGTTGCGACTTGACCCCAACCGAACGGGTGGTAACGTTGCATGGCCATGACCAATGGACGGCGCATCCTCCTGCTCTTCCTCGCCCACTGGGGGCTGCCGAAAGAAATCGGCGGGCAGCAACCGGGCGCCCGTCTGAATGGCGTCGTCATCGACAAGAGCACTGGCGCGCCGGTGGCCGAAGCCGTGGTGGTGGAGCTGTCCGGTGGGCGCAGCGTCATAACCGACTCGACCGGCGCGTTTCGATTCGACCGTCTGCCAATGGGAATTGTGCGCGTGATCGTGCGCGCGAAGGGATTCCCATCCGAGCCACTGATCGTTGCGCTTGCCCGCAGCGAGGTGATGGACCGCCGCGTCGAACTCGATTCGTCTGCAGCCGGCATCGCATCGAAAGTGGCCGCGGCCACCTCGTCCCGCATGGACCCGAGGGCGGGTCAGGTGCTCCCCAAAGTCTCAGTGGAAGCGACGCCAAGCCTCGGACCGCGGTTTGCGAACTTCGAGCGCCGCCGCGCCACTGGAGCCGGACACTATGTCACGCGGGAAGAGATCGAGAAGAACGGCTTCTCGTCACTCCAGGACATCGCGCGCACGATGCGTGGCGTGACGGTCGAATGTGGCGGTGGACTCGGCTGCTTCATTCGCATGGTCCGTGCCCCGATGCGCTGTCTGCCGGAATACATCGTCGACGACAACGTGGACAACAGCTTTGGCCCCGGGATTCCGGTGCGCGACATCGAGGCGCTGGAGGTCTACACGGGACCGACCGATGTACCGGGAGAGTATGCCGGACGCAACGCGGGCTGCGGGGTAGTCGTGATCTGGACGCGCTCGGGGCCGGCGAAGCGGCGAAAGGGGTAAGCGGAGAACGGCAACGGCATTCTCTCGCGGAGGCGCGAAGACGCGGAGCTACTTGGGCGCGGAGAGTGTGAGTGTGGTGCGCGTGGCGGGGAGCGGGACGGTTTGCGTTTCGCCCGAGGGCCAACGGACCCACAGCGAGTCGGCGCCGGTTGGCGTGGCGATGAGTTGCGTCGCCGCATCCATGGACCAGTAGCCACTACCGGCGTGCACTTCGCGGAGTGGACCGCGAGTGCTCTTGGCGATCACGCGCAGCTGTGCGCCGATGGCTAGCGGGTTGGATGACGGGCCGTTCAGTCGCACGGTGAGTGCCGGTGTGCCGCCGACGTTATGCCAGAGCGTCATCGGCGCGCCGTTCTGCGAGACCGCGAGATCGACGCGACCGTCGCCGTCATAGTCAGCGGCTGCGGCGCCGCGCTGATCGCCGAGCACGGAGATGCCGCTCGCGGTCACGGTCTGCGCGCGGAAACCGCCGGTGCCATCGCCCAAGAGGAGCAGCCCAGCGCCAGCGTCAAAGCGCATGGTGTTGATCTCGGTCGGATAGAAGTTCTGCGCCAAAAAAAGATCTTCGCGCGTATCACCATCGAAGTCGGCAACGACGACACCAAAGGCAGGCGCCAGTTGTGCTTCGGCTGGGAGCGACCGCGCTTCGAAGTGTGTGCCACGATTGAGAAAGACCGTTTGATCGAACGTGGTCGCACCGACACGAATGGCCTTGGCGGCAGCGTCGCCGAGCAGAGCGTCAACGTCGGCTTTGGCGAAGTCGGTGAATGTCGCGAACTTTTCCTTGATGGCCGGAATCGCCTCGCCGAGTCGCGAGAACGGATCGAGCGGCATCTCGCGTCGCGTGAGGGAGTCGGCGCGCGCGAAGATCAGTCCCAGTTGATTGTCCGCGACTCGTGCCACAACGAGTTCGTACGGCCGTGAGGCCGACGTCTGCCAAGGCGTGTTGCGCCCCCAACTCGTTGCGACGATGTCGAGTTTTCCGTCGCCATCGAAGTCGCCGACGTTCACACCATTCCATCGGCTCAAGCGATCGGCGAGACCGAGGTCGCGAGTGACATCGCGCAACTGCCCGGCGGCATTGTGCAGCACCCGGACGGGGCCAAACTCCGTTGTGAGAACCAGGTCCGGCCGGCCATCGCCATCGAGGTCGGCGAAGATGGCCGCCGATACGAGCCCGAGCGACGACAGCGATTTCGTGTTGGCCGCATCGAGCGTGAATGCGCCCGACGCTGAACCAAGCAGCAATCGCGACTTCGCCGGGAGCGGCCACGCGCCGGGGATAGCGCGCGCTGCAATGAAGAGGTCGAGATATCCGTCGCCGTTGATATCGGCCATGGCAAGCGCGCCGACGCTTGCCGTGTCGCCGGCGACGAGTGCTGTTGCGGCGCCAACGCGGGCACCGGCTGCCATGGAGAGTACGGAGGGTACACGCAGCGATTCGTCTGCCGTACTCGCCTCGTAGTTGGACTGACCAACTAGCAACGTTGTGGCACCACGTACATCAACCGACGGCAGGACCATGGTGAGATCGTAGCCCTGCACGGCGCCAGCAACGGGCATGGAGACAAAGCGATTACCCGCGTTGCGCAGCACGTTCAAACGTCCCCCGCGACCGGTCGCGAACACGAGATCCTCGCGTCCGTCGTGATCGACATCGATCCAGCTCACACCGGGCCCGAGTTGACTGAGGCGCGAGGGGAGCAACGACTGACGACGGAAATCGGCAAACAGCGAATCGATGTGTGACGCGCCACCCAACAGCGATGTGGCGTTAATGAACAGTGGTTGCGGTGCAGCGGCGCTATCGACAACGCGCGTGGTCGCGCTGGCCTCGTCAATCTCATAGAGTCGATCGGCGCGTGCGCCGTCAATGACGGTGTGCAGTCCGCTCCGCCAGATCACTTCAATTACGAGGCTGCTGTCGCGCGCGGCCGCGAAGGTGAGCTGTGCATCGCTCCCCGACAGGTAGTAACCACCCGATGTCATCTCACGCGACTGCGTGGGCAATCCTGGGCTCCGCACGTTCACCACCGCGCCGATGCCTTGCGTGTTGCCGGCGCTCCCGCGCAGGCGCACTGCGACACGTGATGCCGTGGACGTATTCCGATAGACGACCGATGGCGCGTTCAGTCGGGTGACCACAACATCGAGCGCGCCATCGCCGTCGAGATCAGCGAACGCCATACCCTGCGAGACAGCGCTATCGACTCCGAAGCCCCACGTACGGCTCGCGTCTTCGAAGGCCAGCTCGCCGCCATTTCGAAACGCCACGCTTCGCGTCATCAGGCGCGGAAATTCCGCCGACTCACGATTCCACGGCACGCGCGGGAAGCTGTTGCGGATGCGGTCGTACGGGTCCGCTTGCCGCACGTCGTACCGATGTCCGTTGACGGCGAGCAGGTCTTCATAGCCATCGAGATCGACATCGAGAAACGCAGAGCCCCATGTCCAGTCAGTCGCACTCACGCCAGCGAAATCACCGATCTGCGCCCAGGTGCCATCGCCGCGCGAAAGGTGCAGCATGTTGCGCATCCACTGCGTGCGTTCGGGCGAAAGGCCCACCGGCTTTTGCAGCGGTGTGTGCGTGGGAATGCCGCGCTGGCGTGCCGCCAGTGTGGGCGCGAGCATGTCCGTGGTGAAGATGTCGACGCGTCCGTCGCGATTGATGTCAGCGAAGTCGACGGACATGCAGGTGTTGCTGGTAACGCGCAACGCCATCTGCGGCGCGAGTTGAAAATTGCCCTTGCCGTCATTGAGCCAGAACTGGTCCGGATCTTCAAGGTCGTTGCAGACGTAGAGATCGGGCGCACCATCGCCATTCACGTCGTAAAAGCGCGCCGCGAGTGTGAAATAGTCCGGGTCGACGGTGAGTGGCGTACCACTTTCGTCGCGAAAGCGCGGGCCGAGCACCGGCTCCCGCGTGAAATGTCCGGTCCCATCATTGAGGAAAAACAGATCCGGCTCTGCACGCTGCGAGCGCATAAATCCACCAAGATCCGGACGGGCCTCGACGCGATACTCCTTCTTCCACTCGTCGACGACAACGACGGAATCGCCGACTTTTTTGAGCACCTGATCAAACGCGCGTTGCTGCGGTGGATAGGCATCGAGCGCGTTCTTTGTTTTATACGTTGCGACGTAGAGATCGAGCGAACCGTTGCCGTCAACGTCGGCGAGTGTCATTGTCGTCGCCATGTAGCCACCGGTCAATCCGCTCGCCGTCGTGCCGTCGGTAAAATGTCCTTTGCCATCATTGACGAACAGTTTGACGGGACCACCGAATGTGCCGACAATGAGATCGAGATCGCGGTCACCGTCGACATCGGCGAGCACCACACTCGTCGTCGAGAGTCCGGTGAAACTGAGCCCACTCGCCTGGGTGACATCAGTGAAGTGAAAGTCGCCGTCGTTGTGATAGAGCGCCGCTGGTTTCTCCTCTGACGCGAGCACCACATCCGGGCGACCATCGCCATCTACATCGCCGAGTGCCACGCCGGCGCCGTCGAGCAAACTGCGATTGGCGAGACCGCGTTCGTCGTCGATGTCATTCTGGTGCGTGAGTCCGGTTGCCGACGCGTTCAACAACTCAAAGCCCGCGTGTCCTTTGCGCGGCACATCGAGCGCGCGCCACCGATAGCCTGCCTCCTGATGCCACGTCGCAACGACCGAGGCTTTGTTGCACGCGACGCACGCCAACAGGGCCACGCACGCGACGTACTCGGCGAAGATGCGCGGCGTCATCGCGCGACCATGTTTACCGGAACGCATCATGATCGACAGCGCGTCATGAACGACGGCGTGTCTTGAGCGACTTTACAACTTTGCGCCCGATGCACTGCCCTTGCTGCAAGCCGTCGATGACCGCGGGGAAGAAGTGTACGCCGGCGTACACCCGCGACATCGCAACTTCGGTTCGCGCCGCGCTGAACGATGCGTACGGCCGCGGTGGCTGTCCGATGTCGACCTGCGTGGAGTCGATGTAGGAGATGGTGTCACCGAGTAGTCCGACCAGCACTTCAACGGCCGCGCCCGATTGCACGGAGTGGCCGGAGGGATATTCCGGGAAGGGTGGTGTCGGAATCACCGTCTGAAAGTCGGGATCGAACACTCGCTGCACGAACGAGACCGGTCGCACGACGTTGGAACGAAACTTCTCACGCCAGCAGCCGATAAAGGCATCCGCGATCGCGAGCGATGTCAGCGCGTAAAGCTCCACGGCATCGTCTGCACTCAATTTGCGACGCGCAACCATGAGGTTGACGACGCTGATCCAATGAAAGCCCGGGGTACCGGTGGCGACCGGATTGTCAGCCCAGAAGAGTGCGATGTTGCGCTGCGCCGGCGTCATTGCCGTCACGGTATCGTAGAACTGTTTCCCCATCTTCCAGAAGTCTGAGCCGGACGCTTCTGAGTACGCGGACGGGGGCGGGGGCGCGCACTCATCACCGTCGGCAATGACGAACGTGCGCAAATGGCCCCAGTACGGCTCGGTCGGGTTTGTCGGATTGAAGGCAGGTAGGGTCGTCCTGCCTTCGGGCTTCGGTCGATTGGTGAAGGTGCCCTTTGCGGTTGCACGCTCCACGTCTTCGTGAATGTTGGGATTGGTGAGCTGCACGAAATCCGATTGCCCTGAAAGCGTCTGCGGAACGAACTGCGCGACATTTGCCGTGTTCGTCCACTCTTCGCGCTTGTCCGACGGCACCCATGTGCGTCCACGCGTCGCGAAGAAGCTGTCGGTCGCAGCCCAGGCCAGAATTGCCTGCGCGAGCGCACGTCCATGTTCGAGCGCTCGTGCGCGATCGGTCGCATTCACACCCGCCCCCTCACGCGCACTCACCTGCGCACGAGCGAGCGAGTCGATGGTACGTCGGGTGCCCGGCATGCCATCACGAAACAGCGAATCCAACACCACACGCTCGGCTTCGGCCGCGACGATCGGTCCATCGAGTGCATCGCCGTCCGGAGCCGTCGGCAGCGTGGTCAACCCGTTCAGCTGACCAGCGAGCGAGCGGAGCGACGTGCGCGAGTCGGACGCGTAGCCTTCGTAGAGCGCCACCGCACTGTACGCCGATATTCGCGCGGCGATGGGCGGCCCCAGTCGCTCACTGCGCACGAATGCGAGGGACGTGCGAAGCCACTGGGACACCAGCTGCGGATCGACCGGTCGGCGTTCGCGCGCGCACGCTGCGCCCACGGTCGTCGCGACCGCGCACGTCACGAAAATCAGAAACTTCCGCGCTCGTCTCACCGACTGCGTCAATCGATCGCTCCGCCCTTGTGGACTGCGTTTGGGGTTCGTCGTGCATTCGGTGCGCGTAGTGAACACGGCCGCGATGATGAAACGCTTCCAGTCCGCTTCCGAACGTTACGCCGAGTGGGCAAGTGCCGGTAGGCAAGATACCTTTGCGGCATGCACCTCATCGACCGGCCCGCGCGCGCCCGAAATCCGCTGCGTCAACTCCCGATTGCGTTGTTCGCGCTGCTGCTGATTGCGTCGGCGCTCGCGTGCCGAAGCGAATCCCGGAGCGCAGCGGCCGAGGTCTCGGGCGAAGACGTCCGTCGTTTACCGCCGACACGCAAAGCAGCGGTGCCCGACATCATGGTGCAGGCAGCGGATCGTGGGCGCGTGATTGGCGGCGACGCCAGCGCAGTGCCGGTGTTCGTCATCAGCGACTACGAGTGCGCCGACTGTCAGAATTGGTTTGAAGCGACGTTGCCACTGCTCCGCGCCGAGTACGTCGACGTGGGGAAGGTCCGGCTGACATTGGTGCACTATCCGTTGCGTGAACATCCGAACGCCGTGGCAGCGGCGAGCGCTTCGTTGTGCGCAGCCGCCCAGGGCAAATTCTGGGAAGCGAGTGCGGGAATCTTTGCCGCGCGGTCGCGATGGGGCCGGCTGGCCGAGGCGACGGCGCTGCTCGACTCGATCGCCTCGGGATCTGCTGGGATAGACCCTTTCGCCTTCCGCGATTGCACGGCGACCAAGCGACTCGTGCGACAGATCCGCGCTGACATTGACTGGGTCGACAAGGGCGCCTTCGGGCCCCCTCTTACCGTGCTCGTCGGCACGCGTCGCGTGCGTGCTGGCGCGCCAATCACAGCACTGCGCGCCGCCATCGACTCGGCAATAGCGGGCAAGTAGTCGCCCCGAAGGAGAGTTTACAACTCATTCATGCCTCGGACTGGTTGACCGTCGGTGGCGTTGGCAGCAATGTGTCCGGGCTGTATGTGAACGCACACGGATACCTCCACGTCGCTAATCCCGTCCGAGAACGCGCATGATCCCGCTTCTACCACTGCTGCTCCTCGCTGTCCCCGTCGCCGTCGCAACCACCCTTGGCATGACACACGTCGACGGCTGGCGGACACGCACACCATCGCCCGCAGCCGCCCCGCCGGGACTCGACTCCACGCTGCGCGCCGCGTATCGCTGGCGTAACATCGGCCCCGATCGCGGCGGACGTTCGATCGCGGCCAGTGGATCGAAGGGTCGGCCGAAGGAAGCGTATTTCGGCGCGGTGGGCGGCGGGCTTTGGAAAACCACCGATGGCGGTGAGACCTGGGCGCCCATAACTGATGGCCAGCTCAAGAGTGCGTCTGTTGGTGCGGTCGCGGTGAGCGAAAGCAATCCGGACGTCGTGTACATCGGCATGGGTGAGACATGCATTCGGGGCAACATCATGCCGGGCGACGGCGTGTATCGTAGCACGGATGCGGGGAAGACGTGGACGCACGTTGGCTTCAAAGACAGCGACGGCATTTCCAAGATCCGTATTCACCCGACGAATCCTGAAGTCATATTCGTCGCCTCGTTCGGCAAGTACAGCGTGCCGAGTGCCGAGCGCGGCGTGTTCAAGAGTACAGACGGCGGCAAGAGCTGGCGCAAGGTGTTGTATCGCGACGACAAGACCGGCGCGATCGATATCTCGATCGACCGCAACGATCCCAACGTGATGTACGCAGCCATGTGGGAGGCGTACCGCAAGGAATTTCAGATGTCGAGCGGCGGCGCGGGCAGCGGCTTGTTCAAGAGCACCGACGGCGGCGAGACGTGGACCGAGATCACGCGTAACAAGGGTTTGCCGAGTGGTTTGGTGGGGCGCATTGGTGTGGCGGTGAGCTCGGCGAATTCGAATCGCGTGTACGCGATCGTCGAGAACGACAACGGGGGCCTGTTCAAGAGCGACGATGCCGGTGCGACGTGGACGCTGGCCAACGGCAGCCGCGACATTCGTCAGCGCGCGTTTTATTACACGCACGTTATTGCCGACCACAAGAACGCCGACGTGGTCTATTTGCAGAACACGTCGATGTTCCGCTCCACTGACGGTGGCAAGACGTTGCAGAACGCGGGCAACGGCACGCACGGCGATCATCACGATCTGTGGATCGACATGGATGACGCGACTCACTTGGTGAATGCGAACGACGGCGGTGGCGCCGTGTCGTACAACACCGGTCGCGCGTGGAGCGCGCAGGATATTCCGACCGAGCAGTTCTACCATGTGATCACGACGGCACATGTACCGTTTCATGTGTGCGGATCACAGCAGGACAATTCGACGCTGTGCACGCCGTCGAACTGGAATGCCGGGGGCGGTTTTGGTCGTGGCGGCGGTGGTGGTGGCGCGGGTGGCGCGCCGGCCGACCCGACATCAGGCGGCATGGCCGTTTCGTATCAGGTTGGCGGTGGCGAGCCTGGCTACATCGCGGCGGATCCGTCCGATCCCGATCTCTTTTATGCCGGTACGAACAACGGTGGCTATCTCGACAAGTTCAACCGCCGGACGGGGCTTGGCCGCGAAGTGAATCCGTATCCGTGGTTCTACTCCGGCGAACCGTCGAAGGAGATCAAGGAACGTTGGCAGTGGACGTACCCGATCATCTTTTCACCGCTTGATAAGAAGACGCTGTACGTCGGCTCGCAGCGGTTGTGGTCCACGAAGGACGGCGGCAAGACGTGGGCAAATCTGAGTGGCGATCTCACGCGCCATGCGCCGGAAACGCAGGAGAAGTCGGGCGGACCTATCACCGGCGATATGAATGGTCCCGAAGTGTACGGCGTGATTTTTTCGATCGGGCCGAGCAAGAAAGATCTGAGCGTGGTCTGGACCGGATCGGATGATGGACTCGTGCACGTCACGAAGGACAATGGCCGGACGTGGGCGAATGTGACGCCCAAGGACATGCCCGATTTCGGTCGTGTGAGCCAGATCGATGCGTCGGCGTTCAGTGCGGGTGCCGCGTATATCTCGGTGCGCAAGCCGCTGCTCAACGATTTCTCGCCGTACATCTTCAAGACGATCGACTACGGCAAAACCTGGACGAAGATCGTGAACGGCATTCGCGCGGATGACTACATCCATGCGGTGCGTGAAGATCCGACGCGCAAGGGACTGTTGTACGCCGCCGGGCAGCACGCCGTGTACGTGTCGTATGATGACGGGGCCAACTGGGAGAGTCTCTCACTCAATCTCCCCGATATTCCGACCGCCGATCTCGTCGTCGAAGCGAACGAGCTGGTCATCGCAACGCATGGCCGCGGGTTCTGGGTGCTCGACAACATTGCGCCGTTGCGTCAGGCGAACGCGGCGATCGCCGCGAAGGATCTCCACTTGTACACGCCGGCCGTCGCGGTGCGCGGTGGCGCCGGTGCGTCGATCAGTTATTCGCTCAAGACGGTGCCCAAGCGATTGTCGCTGCAGATCGTTGATTCGGCGGGCGGCATCATGCGCAGCTTCGAGCCTGACACGTCGCGCCCCGATTCTGCGGCGGCCGGCCGTGCAGGCGGTGGTGGACGTCGTGGCGGCGGACCGAGCACCATTCCCAAAGCGGTGGGGCTCAATCGCCTCAACTGGGACCTGCGCATTGCCAGCATCGAAAGCTTTCCCGGAATGATTCTCTGGGGGGCGGGCACCAACGGCCCCGCCGTGCCTCCCGGCAAGTACACGGTCAAGCTCATTGCTGACGGGAACACGCTCACCGCGCCGCTGGTGATCAAGAAGAATCCGCGTGTGACTGACGTGACGGACGCTGAGCTGCGCGCGCAGTACGCGTTTGGTAAGAAGGTGCGCGACAAGGCGACCGAAGCAAATATGTCAGTGATCCAGATCCGCCGCGTGAAAGCGCAACTCGATGATCGACTGAAGAAGGCCGCGGACGACGCGGCGCTCAAGAGTGCGGGCGCCACGCTCAAGACCAACTCGTCGGCCGTTGAAGAGAACGTCTACCAGGTGCGTAATCAGAGCGGTCAGGATCCGCTTAACTACCCGATCAAGGTCAACAACCGCATCGCGAATCTGCTGTCGATGTCGGAGCGCGGCGACGGCGCGCCGACGACGAACATGCCAGAGATTTTGGGGATCCTGACCAAAGAACTGAAAGGCTACACGGACCGCCTGGACATCGTCTGGAAAACCGATCTCGTCGCCGTGAACAAGGAACTCGCACGGCTCAAACTTCCGCTCATCGATCCGTCGTGCGTGAAGGCCGAAGGGTGCGTGGTGACGCCGTGATCGAACGTGAACGTCGTACGAAGCAACACTCCATGAGGCATCACCTGACGTCCCGTAAACTGTTGGCGCTCGCCGGGCTGTCGTTGACCGCGTGCACGTTGCAACGAACTCAATCGGCGGCGCCACTCAAGTCATCGGCGATGGACGACCACATGTCGCACATGAGTGCGGCCGACATGGCGGCGCCCATGCGCGGCGCGTCGCAAGGCACGTCGCAAGGCACACGAGGTATTCCGGCGAGCAACAGCACGGCCGAAGCGCGTCTCAAAGCCAGCCCGCGTCACGCGGAGTGGGTGAAAATAGCGTGGACGCCGGGGAGCGCCGATTCGCTGATGGCGTGGGTCGTGTATCCGGCGAGCAAGAACAGTCGTGCGAAAGCGCCGGTGGTCGTAGTCATTCACGAGATCTTTGGCCTGAGCACGTGGGTGCGTGGTGTGGCCGACCAGGTCGCGGCCGATGGATTCATTGCGGTTGCGCCTGATTTTCTTTCGCGCGTGCGCGGCGGAGCGAGCAACATCGAGCTGGCAGGCGATTCGGCGAGCAAGCTGATCGCCGGGGTGACGAGCGCTGACAAGAACATCGTGATCAACGCAGCGGCCAACTACGGGATGATGCTAGCATCGGCGCAGCAGAAGTACGCCGTCATCGGGTACTGCTGGGGTGGAACGGCGTCGTTCGGCCACGCCATTAATGGAGGGCTGAAAGGATTCTCGGCCGCCGTGCCGTTTTATGGCACACCGTACATGACGCAGGGAACGCCGGCGACCGCGACAACGGCTGCGGTTCCGAGCACCGCCAATGCTGATTCTCTGGCCAGGATCAAGGTGCCCGTGATGTTGCTGAGCGGATCGAGAGACGCGCGCATTGGTGCCGCGATGCCCGCCATCGATTCGATCATGAAGGCGAAGAAGAAGAAGTACTCAGGCACGAACTACGAGGGCGCGATCCACGGCTTTTTGCGCACGCAGGACGATCCAATCGCCACGCAGCCGGCGCGCGCCGGGGCGCCGCCACCAGCGCCGCGCACGGCGGAAGACATGCGTTCCGAGCAGTTGGCGAACGTCGCAGCAACGAAAGACGGCTGGGCGAAGACGGTCATCTTCCTCAAGAAGAACCTCGGGGTGAAGTAGTCAGCGCCAGCTCGTCGCCCGCAGGTAAACCGCGCTGGTCATCACCACGATGATCAGCGCGGTTTCTGTTGGAGCTGGCGCACCGCGAACTGCTGCGCGAGCATCGCTTCCGTCCCAAAGCGTAGCGACGCAGCCAGCACCCGATAGATCGAGTCGCCCCGGGCAGTCCCGCCGGCCGCCCGCGCAGCATACGCGAGCGATTCCTGTGGCACCGCCGTGGCATCGAGTGAGGCGCCGCGTTCGACCAGCGGCAGCGCATCGCGGCCGCGCCCGAACGCCACGGCCACCTCGCCCCGCAGCAGCAACGACGCACTCTCATGGCGCACGTTGCCCGCGACCGCACGGCGCGCCAGCGTATCGAGCATCTCGCGTGCCGCGTCGGTCATGCCACGACGTGCCATCGCCTTGCCCGCCCAGTACAGCACGGTCGGCTCGGCGACTCCGCCGCGCGCGAGTGCACGTACACGTTCGAGTTCCGTGCGCGCACCGGCGGCGTCACCATCTTCGCTGCGCGCCCAGGCCAGCATCAGTCGCGCACGAACTTCTCCCAGCGACTCGGTCTTCGTGAGCTGATGCGCGCGCGCGGCGCTGTCGAAGAGCGCGATCGCGCGGCCTGGATCGTTCAGCCACAGGGCGAGCAGCCCCAGTGAGCGATACCCTCGCGCCGTCTGGCTTGGCGGACCGGCCAGCATCAGTCGAAACACCGCGGACGCCGAATCGGGAAATCCCGCGCGCACCAACAGCGACCCGTACTCATTGTTCTGTATGACGTCCGTGCGCAACGTGCGATCGAGCGCGAATGCGCGCGCGAAGGCCCGACGCGCCAGCGCACGATCGGCGTCGGTGGCGAGTCCGTTGGCGGCCGCCGCAAGATTGATCCAGTCGCGCGCGTCGAGTGAGTCGGTGGTCAGCAAATTCACATAGGCATCGCGGGCCGCCGCACTCTGGCCACCCTGGAATAGGTCGTAGGCCAGCGACGACTTCGTATCGCGGTCGAGCGGATATGTGGCAAGCCAGCGTTGCTGAATCGCAATCGCACTGTCGGGCAGGCGCCGCCATCTGGCTTGCAGCGCCTCGTTGCGCATGGCCTCGCGCGCACTCAAACGTGAACGCAGCGACAGCGCGCGCGCCAACGACCGCTCGCCCTCGACTGGCCGGTTCGTCAAGTGCAGCAACTGACCGACTGCCGCATGCGCCGTGGCAAAGTTCGAGTCGAGCGCGATCGACCGCTGATACGCGACGACGGCCGAGTCGTAGGCGCCGCGCTGTGCATATGCATTTGCCGTCGTGTACTCACGCAGCGCCCCCAACGATGCCGTGGTGACTTCGGGAAGCGGCCGAGCCTGCGCACTGGAGCGCGGGGACGCACCGAGGCGGTTGCGCAACTGACCGGCGAGCACGTCCAGTGCGGGGAGCAGCGCATCATCATTCACGGCGTTCGTCTGGTCCAAGCCGAGTGCGCGGCCTGTGGCCACGTCGAGGGTGCGCGCGGAGAGCGCACGCTGGGCACCAAGTCGAGCGATCGACGGAA
>Ga0105049_10002961_pt1 | contig 20145 bp, 14 predicted proteins | sample MAT06_FD_78087 | JGI IMG/M metagenome (GOLD analysis project Ga0105049, IMG submission 78087) | Freshwater microbial communities from Lake Fryxell liftoff mats and glacier meltwater in Antarctica - MAT-06 | ecosystem: Environmental > Aquatic > Freshwater > Ice > Liftoff microbial mat | place...
GACAATTTGAAACTGCTAGATTGGATCGGTCGGCAAAGAGGTAGTGTTCACAAAGCTGCGACACCCAGTGCCTTAGATCCAATCTCGAAACGAATCGGCATCGACGGCCGGATGTGGTGCGATCTAGTTTGGAATCTCAAGAAGTAGATTGGTCGTGGGAGAGCTGCTGGTTCATCTGCAAGCATGAAGGAATCCGCTTCGCAACGAAATCGGAAATTTGCAAGAGGCCAGAACGCCGTTGTTGGCTGCTTTGCCACAAGCCCAGGGTAAACCGTCTTGTACACCCAAGTGTGCAACGGTGCCATTCGTGCCTAGCTTAACTCGCACGAGCAGTTCGGGATCGATTGCTCTGGATTCGTTACCAATTACTTGACGGCAAGCGGTCTGCGGTCGAACTCGCAGACTGCTAAGGGAACGATGCATGGTTCCAACCGACCACCTATCCTACCCAAACACCGAGCCTGTTGCTAAAGCGTCTTCGCGACCGCACATCGTCGGCCCATTTGCATTTGCTAGAGCGTCTGATTTAAAACAGTGTTGTGTGTGGGGGAATGGTTTGCGGATTCTGGGGGCGGGAGAAAGGCTCCGCCCAAAGCTCAAATAAAAAACACCCGCAAATTGGAGCGGGTGTTCTTTTGGTATCTGGATTTACGGACAGCAAAGCGACCACTATCGCTTGGAGAACTGAACTCCGCGGCGTGCTCCCCGAAGACCGTACTTCTTGCGTTCCTTCATTCGAGAGTCTCGGGTGAGATACCCGTCCGCTCGGAGCGCTGGGAAGTTCTCTTCATTGAAACTGACCAAGGCACGGGCCAAGCCCATTCGGACTGCGCCAGCTTGGCTTATTGTTCCGCCACCGTTTACGCGAATGAATAAATCTACTTTATCGCGATGACCGACATGATCCAAGGTTTCGAGGACCAAACGCCGTTCGGATTCGTTAACAAAGTACTCTTGAAACTCACGATCGTTGACTGTGATTTTCCCTTCACCTGCCTTCACTCGAACACGAGCCACCGACGATTTTCGTCGACCTGTTCCAAGGCTATCACCGCTAACTTTGTCTTTTTTTATTACTGCAACCATGAATATGTTCTGCTTGGGATAAGTGTTCGACTAACTCGCTTGATGACCGAACGAAGCGGGTTGTGGCTGTTGTGCTTGGTGTGGATGCTCTCCACCCGCGTATACTTTGAGCTTAAAAAGCATGTGTCGCCCCAGAGCATTTTTGGGAAGCATTCGCTTCACCGCTTGAGTGACCAAGTCGGTTGGCTTTCGCTCAAGTCTTTCGGCGTAGCTTTCCATCTTTTGGCGATTGTAGCCGTTGTACCAAGCGTAGTGTCTCACTTTGAGCTTGTTACCCGTCATCACGACCTTTTCGGCGTTGATAACGACAATGAATTCACCCGTATCGACGTGGGCTGTGTACTCCGGGCGATGCTTCCCCATTAAAACCATTGCAATGTCGGTCGCAAGACGCCCCAAAATGCAATCGGTTGCGTCGACGAGAAACCAGTTTTGCTCCACTGAGCCGGGCTGTGCTACGTAAGTTTTAGGTTGCAGTACCATGTTTCATTCCTTGAGTTTTCGCGGGACGGATTTCGAATTAGTGAACCGCCTGCACTGGGAGGCAATCGCAGTTCCCACGAAAAAACCCAGATTTCGAGTTTGTGAGGGTCAGAGTATATCGGTCTACGAGAACGCTCACAAGTGCCGTTAGGCTCGAGCTATGAGGGATTTCTCCGGTTATCCTGGAATTGACGTGGTGGTTTGGCTAGTTTAGGCAAGAAATAGGGTGTACCGAGTTTGCCGAATCGCAGGTATAACGAAAGTCCGATAAACGCTAAGGGAATGCGTTCACCTTTAAGGGGATATATTTGTGCTGGATCTGACCCGATTTCATGCTCCATTCAACCCGCCCAAGACCACTTTGGTGGATGTTTTGCGCTATTGGGCCAATGTCCAACCCAATAAGGTGGCGTTCTATTATACGGACGGTGAATCTGACGACGATACGTCGATGACCTTTGCGGAGCTAGACCATGCGGCTCGCGCGGTGGCTGTCAAGATTCTAGAGTCCAACAAGCCTGGGTCGCGTGGGTTGCTGATGTACCCACCAGGAGCAGAGTTTGTGGTCGGGTTCTTCGGTTGTTTGTACGCCGGCTGCATCAGTGTGCCCGCGTACCCGCCTCGTCGGAGCCGCAAGGGTGCCAGGATCCAGGGGATTGCGCTCGACTGCCAAGCGCAGTTTGCGCTCACCACCATGGAGACCGTCACTCAAATCGTCAAGGATGCTTCAACCCATGCCGAAACGAGCTCGATGCAATTGATAGCCACCGACGACGTCGACAGATCGCTAGCCATTCAGTTTTCCGAAATGCCGATCCTTCCGGGGGACTTGGCGGTGTTGCAATACACGTCGGGTTCGACGGGGCAACCCAAGGGGGTCATGCTCACTCACGCGAACTTGATTCGCAATTGTGAGATGATTGCTGTACTGTTCGACGAGACCAACAAGACCGTTGGCGTGAGCTGGTTGCCCATGTATCACGATATGGGGCTGGTGGGTGGAGTGTTATCACCCGTTTCCATGGGGCTCAGCATGGTGCTTATGAGTCCTATGTCCTTCATCCAGCGTCCCGTTCGTTGGCTCAAGACGATTTCGAAGTACCACGCAACGACCAGCGGGGGACCGAATTTTGCCTACCAACTTTGCGTCGACAAAGTAACGGAAGAAGAAATGCACGGCCTAGATCTGAGTTCATGGGCGCTGGCCTTCAATGGGGCCGAACCAGTCCGAGCAAGCACATTAGAGCAGTTTAGTCGTAAATTCGAGCGCGTAGGATTTTCCAACACGTCCCATTTCCCTTGCTATGGGATGGCTGAGACGACGCTCATTGTCACTGGTGGTCCGCGGCAGACTCCACCTGTGATCAAGCACTTCGACGGTCGTCGCTTGGACGCTCGCATGGTGACCCCGGTGAGCGAGGACGCACGCGATTGTCGCGCTTTGGTCGGCTGCGGTCATGCCACTAAAAACGAATCGATCGTCATCGTTGACACCCAAACGCTCAAGCCGTTGCCGGATCACGAGATCGGGGAGATTTGGGTGCAAAGCCCTAGTGTAGGAATCGGCTATTGGGAGAAAGAGGAAGTGACGCAGGGGGTCTTTCAGGCCCGAACTGCGGACCATGAAGGTCCCTATCTACGCACAGGCGATCTTGGGTTCTGGAGCGATGGGCAAATCTACGTCGCAGGCCGAGTCAAGGACTTGATCATCGTTCGCGGTGTCAATCGATACCCTCAAGACATTGAGCAGACGGTTGAGGAGTGTCACGAGTCAATTTCATCGTCTGCAGCCGCCGCGTTTGCGGATGATGCTGGACCACGTGAGCGACTGATTATTACGGTCGAGGTTCAGCGATCGCTCGAGGATGACTGGAATCCGGTCGTGCACGCTATACGCCGAAGTGTTACGCAAGGGCACGAACTGCCGCCCGACGCCGTGGTCTTGGTACGCCATGGTTCACTTCCTCGAACCTCGTCCGGCAAGATTCAGCGCCACGCGTGCCTGAGAGATTTCCGAGAGGGTAACTTGCGAGTGATCCATCAATGGCTCTCCTGGGACGAGGACTTGCCGGATCAATCTCCGATGATTGCCGCTGCGACGATCGATGACCTTCGTTCTGGTTTCAATCGACGTGGGAATTTTGGCTCATCGCTGCCCCACAAAAAGACGCGAGATCCAGATAGCGACATCGTCGAGTTGGTTAAGCGGGCGGTCAAAACCGTGGCCCAGGAGCGGGCCAAGCTGCTCGACTTGGATACCAACATCGTCGTCGACCTTGGATTGGACAGCCTCGAGCGATTGCAAATAGCGCACGTCTTGGAAAGCTCAGTCGGAGGCCGATTTCCCGAGGAGGTTTTACAAGAGATCGAAACGGTTCGCGAAATTGCCGAGGCTATCGAAACGCACTTTGGCAAGGATCGCATCCGAGTGGATTTGACTTTGGAAGCAGCTGAACCGACCGTAGCTGTCGAACGTGAAATTGCGCTCGAGGACTATCGGTTCGATTTGATTCCAGAGTATCGACGCTTGAAGCAGTTGATGGGGCAGTTCGAAATGACCGGACTTCCCAATCCGTACTTTTCGGTTCACCAAGGGATGACTCGCGACACAACCACCGTAGATGGAAAACAACTGATCAGCTTTGCTAGCTACAACTATCTTGGCATGAGTGGCGATCCTTACGTGACTCAAGCCGTAGTGGAAGCGGTCAAGAAATATGGAACAAGCGTATCAGCATCGCGGCTTGTAAGTGGTGAAAAAGACATCCATCAGCAGTTGGAACGGCTCATCGCCGACTGGATCGGGGTTGAGGATTCGATCGTGCTCGTCGGTGGTCACTCTACCAATGAAACAGTCATTGGCCACATGGTTGGACAGCAAGATCTCATTTTGCACGACTCCCTTTCGCATAACAGCATCGTCCAAGGGGCAATACTCTCGGGAAGCCGTCGACGCGCTTTCCCCCACAACGACTTTCAGGCTCTCGATGAAGCATTGACCGAACTGAGAACACGCTATCGTCGGGTGTTGGTCATTGTGGAGGGCGTGTATAGCATGGATGGCGATTTCCCGAACTTGCCTAAGTTCATTGAGGTTTGCAAGAAGCATAAGTGTTGGCTGATGGTCGATGAGGCCCATTCGATTGGAACGATGGGGGCGCATGGACGCGGTATCGCTGAACACTTCGGAGTCAATCCCACAGACGTCGATATCTGGATGGGAACATTGAGCAAATCCTTTGGTTCGTGCGGAGGCTACATCGCGGGTCGAAAAGAGTTGGTCGAGTACTTAAAGTACACAGCGCCGGGCTTCGTGTTCAGCGTGGGTTTATCGCCGGCCAATACGGCTGCCTCCATCGCCTCCATCCAGTTGCTCAAACGGGAGCCAATGCGAGTCACTCGTCTCAAAGATGCATCTCGTCTGTTCTTGACGGAAGCGAGAAAACGTGGACTAAACACAGGTAATAGCAACGAGACGGCGGTCATTCCGATTATCACCGGCAACTCTCAGCATGCCCTACTGCTGTCCCGCCGAATGATCGATTCGGGCGTTAACGTTCAGCCCATTTTGTATCCCGCGGTAGAAGAGTCGGCTGCTCGACTCCGGTTCTTTATCAACACTACCCATTCGAACCAGCAGATCTTGTATGCGGTCGACAAATGTGCTGAACATTTGCAAGCGATTGCACCAGAATATTTTCGAGTGGCCGTCGCTGAGCCTGCTATGTCGCGATAATGGGCAAAGCATCTTCGGAGAGTCCGGAAGAGGACGGCGGCACAACGCCGCCCAAAAAAACAACTATTGCTAGCTCCGGCACCAACGTACCCGTCGCCACGGTCACACGATTGGCGCTCTATCTGAGGGAGTTGCAACAACTGCAGCGTTCCGGTCTGCAACGCATTCAAAGCGGGGGACTCGCAAAGCGGTTGGGAATCAACGACTCTCAAGTGCGACGCGATCTGTCTTGTTTTGGCCAATTTGGACAGAGAGGTGTCGGGTATAGCATTGTCGGCTTATCCCAAGCGATCCAGGCAATCCTCGGTACAGATCGCTCATGGAATGTAATCTTAGTCGGAGCTGGGAATCTGGGTCGCGCACTCTCCGGGTATCGTGGCTTTGACCAACAAGGCTTTCGATGGGTAGGAGTGTTCGACAGTGATCCAAGCAAGATCGGAACTAAATTAGGGGCGTTGACCATACTATCGCTCGATCAGCTCGAGACGTTTGTCGAGCGAGAGAACGTGGAGTTGGCTATGCTCGCGGTGCCAGCCAATGCGGCATCGTTGGTGGCGGAAAGACTCGAGATCGCGGGGGTTACCGGTATCCTCAATTTCGCTTCGGTCACGGTTCGCAGACCGAACAGTTCGATGACGGTGGTCAACGTCGATCTTGCGGTAGAAATGCAACGCCTGGCCTTTGCTGTCGTCACCAAAAAAACCAACAAGTGATAGAGTGCCGTTGGATTACCGATCCTAGGATCGCGCATCAAATGAGGCAATGCTCCAAGATGGCGGCTCCGGTGGCCAGATATCCAGTGTAAAAGCTTCCAAACTGGCCAAAGCGTGCGCTCGCAGAATCGTATCGCATGGTGTAGACGATTTCCTTCAAGAACTGTGGGTTACGTGCCCAGAGGGTTACACCCCACTCCCAATCATCCAAGCCGACTGAGGCGGTCACCAATTGAGTCACCCGCCCGGCAAAGGCCATACCGCTCTGTGCATGCTCGGCCATCATTTCGGTCCGAGCCGAGAATGGTTCTAGGAACCAGTTAGCCCCAACGTTGCGAACTTTGTTCATCGGATAGAAGCACATGGCTGGCCAATTCGGAAACTCGGGCGCTATTCGCTGCGCATGCATCATCGGCAGTCGTTTTTCATAGGAAGCGACCTTGGCTTGGTAGGTCGGTGATTCAGGATCTTCGCCGCTGCGAATCAACTTGGCCCCATACTGTTCCTTATTTGGGAGGTATTCGCTGATTTCCGACATGGATACAAACGAATAAACTGGCTCCATGGCTGGGCCTAGCCGGCTGCTCATCAGACGTTGGTGGACGCGATCGATCCGCAATGGATCTGGATCCATCATGATGGTTGCAAAATCCGCTTTGTGGCCACTGATGATAAAGGATTGGATCCGCTCTGGGCGATCGAGAGAGCTCGGCAAAAGAGCTGCAGAGAAATCCGATTTGGCCTCGTGCACCGCGGTTTTTCCCATGCTGGAGAGCACCTCTCGCTTCCAACGATAAAAATAGTGTCCGCAGTGCAAACCTTGGACAGGAATGACGGAAGGTTCTGGTAGCGATGCGGAAGAACTGTGTGGATGGCTCATAGCAGAGGTGGTTAGGCGGCAAACATTTTTATCAAGTCATCAACGAATTGATGGGAATACAGCATTGCAGGTTGACAATGTCTCCACTCACGTGGCCGCAGCTTTCGCAGTCTCGCGCATTTTTTCTATCTTTCTCGTGACCGGCAAAGGCTCATCAATGCGTACGCAATCAACGTAGTACAAGCGTTTGCCACTTTCGGTAATTTCTTCGACCAGACCATGAATATCCGTATCGAAGCCAGGGAACAGTTCATTGAACATGCTCGCGAAATGCAGGTACTCGACAATCGTTTTGTTGAACCGTTCGCCGGGGATAAGAAGTGGGATACCTGGCGGATATGGAGTCAGAAGAACTGCGGTGGCCCGTCCCTCCAGATCGTCGATGCCGACTCGATCAATTTCATCATGGGCCATCATGGCAAACGCGTCCGATGGCTTCATGGCTGGCTGCATGGGAGACAGGTACATTTCGGTGGTGACGCGCGCGACATCGTGCTTCTTATAGGTTGCATGAATTTGTTTGCACAAGTCTCTGAGGCCGATCTTCTCGTACCGAGGGTACTGCTGGCAGAACTCTGGCAGGATTTTCCACATCGGTTGGTTCTTGTCGTAGTCATCTTTGAACTGTTGCAGCGAACTGAGCAGGGTGTTCCATCGTCCCTTGGTGATGCCGATGGTGAACATGATGAAGAAGGAATAAAGCCCAGTTTTTTCTACGATAACGCCATGTTCGACGAGATAGCGAGTCACGATCGAGGCAGGAATTCCGGACTCCGCAAAATGTCCTGAGACGTCTAGGCCAGGGGTGATCACCGTGGCCTTGATCGGATCGAGCATATTGAAGCCGGCGGCTAGGTTTCCGAAGCCGTGCCAGTTTTCGCCGGGCTTGAGCATCCAATCATCCCGTTCGCCGATCCCTTCTTCGGCAAGATGATCGGGGCCCCAAACTTTGAACCACCAATCGCTCCCCCATTCGTCGTCTACCTTGCGCATGGCTCGGCGGAAATCCAGTGCTTCCATGATGGATTCCTCGACCAAAGCGGTTCCTCCCGGCGGTTCCATCATGGCGGCTGCAACGTCACACGAAGCGATGATGGCGTACTGTGGAGATGTCGAAACGTGCATGAGGTACGCTTCGTTGAAGGTGTTGCGATCAAGTTTTTTGGAGGTCGGTTCGCGAACCAGAATTTGCGACGCTTGAGAGATCCCCGCCAACAATTTGTGAGTGGAGTGGGTCGCAAAGATCATCGACTCCATAGGCGCGGGACGATTTGGGCCAATCGCGTGCATGTCTTTATAGTATTCATGGAATGCAGCGTGCGGTAGCCATGCTTCATCGAAATGGAGCGTACCGATTCGTCCATCGAGCAGCTTCCTCAACGTCTCTACGTTGTAGATGATTCCGTCGTAGGTGCTCTGCGTGATTGTTAGGATCCGCGGTTTGCGTTCCGGATGCTTGGCCTGTGCCTCGCGCGCAAAAAAGTTTGCCTCAATCTTCTTTTGGATGTTCTCGGGAAAAAACTCTTCCAAAGGAATGGGGCCGATGATGCCCAGATTGTTTCGCGTTGGGGTCAGGAAAACGGGCACCGCACCGGTCATGATGATGGCGTGCAGAATGGATTTATGGCAGTTGCGATCCACCACCACAATATCGCCGCTTGCAACAGTAGAATGCCAAACGATTTTGTTGGACGTCGAAGTCCCGTTGGTGACAAAGAAGCAGTGGTCCGCGCCGAAAATGCGGGCCGCATTGCGTTCTGAGGCCGCCACCGGGCCGGTGTGATCGAGCAGTTGGCCAAGCTCTTCCACTGCATTGCAAACGTCGGCTCGCAACATGTTCTCGCCAAAGAACTGATGAAACATCTGCCCCACAGGGCTCTTCAAGAATGCCACCCCACCCGAGTGACCTGGACAATGCCAAGAGTACGAACCGTCCTGCGCGTAGTCGACCAACGCTCGGAAAAAAGGTGGTGCGAGACCGTCCGTGTAGGCTTTGGCCTCGCGCAAGATATGCCGCGCTACAAACTCTGGCGTATCCTCAAACATGTGAATGAACCCATGCAACTCCCTCAAAATGGCGTTGGGGATGTGGCGCGAAGTTCGGGTTTCGCCGTAAAGAAAAATCGGTATGTCCGAATTCTTGAAGCGGATTTCGGTGATGAACTTCCTGAGATTCTCCAAGGCCGATTTGAGCGACTCCTCCGAAGCGAATTCATCGTCGTCAATCGATAGGATAAAGGCTGAGGCTCGACTCTGCTGCTGTGCGAACTGAGACAAATCCCCATAGTTGGTCACGCCCGCAACTTCGGTCCCCTCCCGCTCAATCGCTTCCGCCAACGCGCGAATGCCCAATCCCGATGCATTTCCGGACTGAAAGTCTTCGTCAATGATCACAATAGGAAATTTGAATTTCATAAAGCTCTTTCGAATGGAATCGGGAATAGCCAATCGCGCCGGCGTTGGGACATGTCAAGGTAACGGACCCCCGCAAACCCGGAAAGCGGCAATTTCAATTTTTGCCACTGATTGACCACGCGAAGTGTAGCGTTTAGTATCGTATTGCTCTCTTTCCGCTACCCTCTGTTTCCATCGTTTCCATCGTTGGGGAAGTAAACCATGCCTCTCGCAAAACCGCGCATTCTACTTGGGCTGATCACACTCTTTAGCCATGTACCAGCATTCTCGTCCATCGCTTTGGCCGAAACCAATGTCAATCAACTCACCCGCCCTGAAACCCTGAGCGGTTGGCAATTGCTTTTCGATGGCAAATCCACCGAAGGCTGGCGAAACTACAAAAAAGAAGATATCTCGAGCGGTTGGAAGGTCGCCGATGGTGTGCTGTCCCGGGAGGGTAAAGGGGCTGGCGACATCCTCACCAAAAAGAAATACAAATTTTTCGAACTCTCGCTGGAGTACAAAATTTCCGAAGGTGGAAACAGTGGACTGATGTTCCATGTTATCGAAGACAATCCAAACCCTTGGCAAAGCGGCCCTGAGATCCAAATTCAAGACAACGTAAACGGCCATGACCCTCAAAAGTCGGGCTGGCTGTACCAGATGTTCAAGCCCGCGGCACCGAGTTGGGCGAAGGAATCAGGCACGCTCGATGCAACACGTCCTGTCGGCCAATGGAATCAACTCTTCCTTCGCATTGCACCGGATCAATGCGAAGTTTCGATGAATGGAGCTCTTTATTATCGGTTTAAACTGGGTGACAAAAAATGGAATGAGCTCATCGCCACAAGCAAGTTTGCGGCTTTCCCCGGTTTCGGCGCGGCAGGCTCAGGCCACATTTGTTTGCAAGATCACGGCGACCTAGTTTCGTTTCGAAATGTCAAACTCCGTGAGATCCCTGAGGACAAACCAGTCGCACAGCCAATCGATGGCAAACTGCCGGTGAAGGGCACGCTGGCGTTCCCCAAAATGAAATGGCAGGGCTGGGAGCCTTTGGACGAAGATGGCAACACCAACAAACCGCTTCGAATCTTGGAGTTAACTTATGCAAAAGGAGATGGCAATCGCCTTTTCGCCATAGACCAACGGGGTTGGGTTTTCTCGTTCGAGAATCGCCCCGATGTCGAACGAGCAACTCTTTTCTTGGATCTTGAGAAAAAAGTTAGCAAATGGAGCGATCCAGGTGCGAACGAACAGGGCCTGCTCGGCTTAGCCATGCACCCACGTTTCAAAGAGAATGGCGAACTCTTTGTTTCTTACACACTCAAAGAAAACAATCATTCGATCGTGTCTCGGTTCCGTGTCTCGAAAACCGACCCCAACAAGGCCGATCCAGCGTCCGAGGAAATCCTGCTCGACGTCGATCAGCCTTACCAAAACCATAACGGGGGCTCCATCGAGTTTGGACCCGACGGCTACCTGTACATAGGCTTTGGCGACGGAGGACTCCGGAACGACCCGTTGGCAGCCGGACAAAACCGGGGCCAGCTGCTCGGTTCGATACTTCGAATCGACGTGAATTCCAAAACCAACGGCTTGAACTACGGAATCCCAGCCGATAATCCTTATGTCAAGGTTGCTGGCGCGCGGCCTGAAATCTTTGCCCATGGATTGCGAAATCCATGGCGAATCGCTTTCGATAGCAAGACTGGCCGTCTTTGGTGCGGTGACGTAGGTCAGGAGCTCTACGAAGAAGTCAACGTGATCACCAAGGGGGGCAACTACGGTTGGAGCAATCGCGAAGGCTTCCATCCGTTTGGCAATCGTTCCGAAGTCGTGGGTGTCTCTGCGCCAATCGATCCCGTTTGGGAGTACGATCATATTGCTGGCAAGTCCATTACCGGCGGACGGGTCTACAACGCCTCCCGCTTACCACTGCTAAAGGGCAAGTACATCTATGCCGACTACGTCAGTGGCAGCGTATGGGCTTTGTCGTACGATGAAGCGACCGGTAAAGCAAGTCGCAATGAGCAATTGATCGAAGGTGGCATTCCTATCCTGGCCTTCGGTGAGGACCAAAACGGCGAGATCTATTACATGCGAGACAGCGCCCGCGGCGAAGGAATTTACCGCTTTGATAGCAAACTCTAGGGATCGATGAGTTCATAAACGCCACGACCGGCACGTTTAAGCTTGCCCTGTTCGGCAAGCTCTTCCCAGACGTCTTTCGCAAACTGATTCGGAGGGGTGATCGCGACCACTCCGGACTTGCCTCCGCCCGACATCGGACCGCGACCGAGCCGTGATTCGTCGTCCAGTTTCATCAGCTTAAGACGTTTTCGAAAGGCCTTCATCGCCAATCGCAATTCTTCCTTGCGGGCGGCCCGGTCTGGGGGCGTCGCTTGGGGAGGTTCAGTCTCTGTCATGGTGCTGTTTCTTTCTCGACTGTTTGGGTCTGAGGTCCATCCTGATGGCTTGGTTACAAAAAATCCAGAGGTTCTGGGAGGGTTTTCATTCCAATGCATTTCTTAGCATAAGACGCAAATCTAAAAAATACTTCGAAATTCTACATTCCTGGTTCTGAGTTCGATATTCTCCGTGCTCTATTCGTTAATTAACGAATGTCACACTTTTTCCAATCCTTATTTTGCTTCCATTCATGACTGAGACCCTCCTTCAAAGAAAGAGACGCTCGCCTTGGGTGCGCTGGCTGTTTATGATGTTGCGGCGAAGCCATCTTTACTTTGGTTTGTTGCTGGCGCCGTGGGCGTTGCTTTACGGCATCTCGGGCTACCTGTTCAATCACCCAACGCATTTCCCGGATGATCCTCTCTGGTCTTTTGATTCCCGCATCGCCCAGGGAACCGCGATCGAATCCCTTGGCGATTCCAAAGAGCTGGCCGAGCAGGTGGTCGATGAACTCAACGTTCGCTTCGAACGCCGGGATCGTCTTCGCTACAACGAGGCCGTACCACCCAAGTTCATCGGCGAATACTTTATGGCAACCGCAGAACAGCCCAGCCAGGCAGAACAGCCCAGCCAGACCGTCAGCATCCTGCTTTACAAGAACGGAGCGGGTGGCTCGGTCCGCACACAAGCCAAAGACGCGTCCAAGGCGGAACGACTGACTGCGTCGTTCAGCGTCAATCCGCGGGCTGCTTCCAGTGGAAACGTAGCCAACAGTGCCAAATTGGAGGGCGCCCCGAGCGAAACGGCGGTAAATCCTAAAGCGATAGACCCCAAAGTCGAACCGTTGCGTGTCGCCAGCTCATTGGACCAGATCGCAATGAATGCCCTGCCGACCATCGTTGAGAGACTGGGACTCGGTACCGATGCTAGTAAGTTCAAAGTGACGACTGCACCTGAGTTTGAGTTTCATGTTTTGGAAGGAGATCAGGATTGGACCGTTCGGTACAACTCTGTTTCAGGCAGTCTGTCGGCTCAACCCACTTCGTCGATTTCACTAGCGCCCGTAAGCTGGCGCCGCTTTCTCACTCGAATGCACTTGGTGCATGGCTATCCGAGCGAAACGAATGCGAAATGGTTTTGGGCGATCGTCGTAGATGTCATGGCCTTCGTGATGGTGTTTTGGGGCTTGTCAGGGCTCGTGATGTGGTGGCAAGTAAAGCGTACTCGTCCCTGGGGTACGGTCGCTTTGGCGGTTAGCATTACGGTCGCAACTTTGCTCGGGGCCGGAATTCTGCAAATGATCCGCTAGTATCTCCATCTTCCTAGAGCAGCGGCGCGTATGCGAATCGCAAATCCATCATCCGAGCTTGGGCCTAAGCCCTCTGAATTTGAATGGGTTCCGGTACATTTTGAGCCGCTTTGCGATTATGATAGGCTCGCATGACCGCCGCCAATCAATCCCTGACTTTTTCGACCGAACCTTGGTTGGTTGTTCTTTCGCTTTTTGTATGCATTGCCACTTTGGCATTATCCTACTATGCCTGGCGTCGAAGCGGATTTCTGCAGTCGGTGATGTGGCTCGAGAGTTTGAGATCTGGCATCGTGTTGGTCGGAGCTGTCTTGCTCAACCAGCCCGAGTGGGTTCAAGAATTCCGCTCCGAAGAAAAGCCTTCCTTGATTGTGCTTTCAGATGCATCGCAAAGCATGCAGACGCGCGACATTATCGTGAAGAATGAGGCGGGACAAACGGAGGCACAGACGCGAGCCGATGCCATCAAGCCGCTGTTGAGTCCCGATGCATGGAGCTCTTTCGCCTCCCGAATGGATGTAAAATGGAACACTTTCCCTGCCGATGCAAAATCCGATGGTACGGATCTCAATGCGGCGCTCGACCTAGCGCTTGGTTCTTCCCAGAGAGTGCTAGGGGTGGTCTTGCTCTCGGATGGAGATTGGAATGCGGGTCAGTCTCCTTTGAACGCGGCGATGCGCTATCGCGCTCAGGGGGTTCCGATCATATCCATTCCAGTCGGCTCTGCCACACGGCTTCCGGACATTGAATTGCTCAGCGTCGATACCCCAACTTTTGGCATCACCAACAAAGCAGTTCGGATCCCTTTTTCGATTGAGTCCTCGTTGCCTCGAGACCACGTAGCGAACGTCGTTGTTACGGGATCGGATGGTGAACGGATCACGAAAGAGGTCAGGATCGGGGCCATGTCGCGAACTACCGATGCGGTTCTTTGGACTCCAAAAAACGAAGGTGATTTCACCTTGACCGTCGAGGTTCCTCAGCATCCGGACGAGGTGATAGCCTCGAACAATAGTCTGTCGACCCCGATTGCCATTCGGCAGGAAAAGCTCAAGGTACTGGTCATCGATAGCTACCCGCGATGGGAGTATCGCTATCTTCGGAACGCACTCTCTCGTGATCCTGGCGTGGACGTCGCTTGCTTGCTGTTCCATCCGGGGCTCGGCAAGGTTGGAGGCGGCAACAAAGATTACATCAAAGAGTTTCCTAACGGCATGGACGAGTTGTCCAAATTCGATGTCGTTTTCCTCGGAGATGTCGGTTTGGAACAGGGGCATTTGTCCGAAGAACAATGCAAGCTTCTACGTGGCCTGATCGAGTTTCAAGCGAGCGGCTTGGTCTTCATGCCAGGTTGGCAAGGTCGGCAGCATTCGTTGGTTGGTACTCCTTTGGAGCCGCTGATGCCGGTTTTCTTAGACCCGTCTCAACCTTACGGATACGGCTCGAAAACTCCGATGCGATTCGAGTTGACGGAAGCTGGCCGCAGAAGCCTGCTGACAAAACTCGCAGACACTCAAGATGAAAACTTGGACGCATGGAACTCCTTGCCAGGCTTTCAATGGTATGCGCCGGTGGTCAAGGCCAAGGCGGGAAGCGAGGTATTGTGTGTTCATCAAGATATGACCAACGAGTATGGTCGTATCCCTTTACTGGTGACAAAGACGTTCGGAGCCGGCAAAATACTATTCATGGGAACCGACGGGGCGTGGCGTTGGCGCCGCGGTGTCGAAGACAAATACCACTATCGATTCTGGGGGCAAGTCGTCCGGTGGATGGCCTATCAACGCAACATGGCGGAGGGAGAAACCATGCGTTTCTATTTTTCGCCTGACCAACCAACGATCGGCCAAACGTTGGCATTGCGAGCCAACGTCATGGAGACCAATGGTGAACCGCTGGCTTCGGGCGATGTGACCGTTCGAATAGAATCCCCCTCCGGAAAAGCCCAAGTGCTCAAGCTTGCCAGTGGGGGCGTCGAAAGCTGGGGTTCTTTCGAGGGGCGGTACACGGTTGAGGAGCCTGGATCGCATTCGGTGGTGCTCAATTGCAAACAGACGGGAGCCACTCTGGAAACGACTTTCTTTGTTCAGGGCGCAACGCGCGAACGTGTGGGGTTGGCGGCTCGGCCCAAAGTGCTGGAGGAGTTGGCCAAGGTGACCAACGGCAAGCTGCTATCGTTGGGTGATCAAGAAAAGCTGTTGGCAGCTATTGGGACTATTCCCGACCCGCCTTCGACTTTGCGTCGTTTCCAACTGTGGGCTCATCCATTGACCATCGGACTCATGGTGACGGCCTTAACTTTGTTCTGGATCGGTCGCAAATGGATAGGGTTGATCTAGGCTCATGGCAGTGAACAAGGGAATGCGAATCGCTGGAGCTATCCTCGTACTCGCCACGTTTGTTCTTTTGGGTCAGCGGTCGCAAACGCAAAAGCAGCCGATGCCGGTCGACGATCGCCCAGTACCGACAGGCACACGAATTACCAGCGTGCTCGACCGGGAAATAAACGAGTGTAGTGGGATCATTTTGTCGAGTCGCAATAAAAACTGCTTCTGGATGCATAATGATTCAGGCGACTACCCCAGAATGTTCCTGGTTCATTTCGATGGACGGACGGTCGGCCAGTTTGCTATCCGCGGTGCCAAGGCAATCGACTGGGAGGACATCGCGATTGCGGAGATAGGAAATGAGAGCTTTTTAGTGCTCGGCGATATCGGAGGAAACGCTCAACGCCGAAGAACGATAACCCTGTATGTCGTTCGAGAACCGATCGTCGAGACCGCGAGTAGCGGGGCAGGTGCACCTGTTAAGCAAAAGTGCGAACTGGTCTGCGCCCTGGAAGTCAGCATCCCTCTAGGCGTTACCAACTACGAATCGATCGCATTTGACCCTGTAGACCGCATCCTCTTGATTGTGGAAAAGGCGAGCTCCAATAGTCGCGTCTATTCCGTTGTGTTTCCAGATCTATCGTCCCCTTTGGCTGGCAGAACCATTCCCGTCACGGCGAAGGAAATCTCAAGTTTCGATATCCACTCAGCGACCGCGTGTGATGTTTCCAGAGATGGTTCGCGGATGGTGATCATCAACAGCGATTACGGGTATCTGTTCCAGCGACAAGCCAACGCAGATGGAACGTTAGAAAGCTGGACAAGCACATTAACGCATCCCCACCCATCGTTCCGACTGCCGAACCTTTACCAGTCAGAAGCGGTATGCTTTGCCTCGGATGCAAGATCGATTTATGTTGCGAGCGAACGCGCGCCGACCCCCGTCGTTGAGCTCCAGCTGGAAGATTAGTCTCGTCTGTCGAGCATGGTCAAGCATGGTCGAGGATTCCTGAGAATTGCATCGCTTTTTTGACAGGCTCGGGTTCCTCGCCCGAGCCTCGCTTTTCTTAAGCTGTTTCAAGGAAAGGGTTTGCGGAAATATTTTGATTTATGGCACGCCGCTTGCTCTCGCATTCGAGCTCCCTTCGTAGGCTGCCAAAACTGGCTCACTTCGTTTTCGGGGGGCGAACTTTGAATTAGTAGTTCAATCGGGTGCAGGGAGCCTGCACCTAAGTCATAAACAGATTTTCGTTCGTTGGTTGTTACCGACTCATTGCAAGGAGTTCACCGTGGCAAAGCAAATGGTTTTTGATGACGAAGCGAGACAGCCCCTGTTGGCTGGCGTTTCCAAGCTCGCACGAGCTGTTCGAAGCACCCTGGGCCCTCGAGGTCGCAATGCTGTTTTGGACAAAGGCTGGGGCTCTCCAAAAATCACCAAGGACGGTGTTACGGTTGCTGAGGAGATTGAATTGGACGATCCCTACGAAAATCTCGGCGCACAGCTAGTGAAGGAGGCTGCGAGCAAGACCAATGATGTTGCTGGAGATGGTACTACGACCGCAACCGTTCTCGCGGAAGCAATTTTCCGTGAAGGCCTGAAAATGATTGCTGCGGGTGCCGATCCAATGGCTTTGTCGCGTGGGATCGCCAAGGCAGTGGAGTGCGTCAAGGCTGAAATCGACAAGGTCGCAATCCCGATCGATGCTAAGAACAAGAAAGAAATCAAACAAGTTGCCACGATTGCTGGCAATAATGATCCAGCCATTGGCGATGTTCTCGCGGAAGCCTTCCTGAGGGTTGGCAAAGACGGAGTCATTTCGGTCGAAGAGGGCCGGGGCAATGAGACGACAGTGGAAGTCGTTGAGGGAATGCAGTTTGATCGCGGTTTTCTCTCGCCTCACTTCGTTACCAATCAAGACGAGGTCTCGGTAGAGCTCGAAGACTGCTACATCCTTATTCACGAAGAAAAGATCAGCAATAACAAGAAACTGATTCCTTTGCTCGAGGCCATTAGCAAGGCCAAGAAGCCGCTGCTGATCATCGCCGAAGATATCGATGGCGATGCTCTCGCGACCCTCGTCATCAACAAGATGCGAGGCATCCTCAGCGTTGCAGCTGTGAAAGCGCCCGGATACGGCGATCGTCGCAAAGCCATTCTCGGGGACATCGCTTCGCTGACCAATGCCAAGGCGATTTTCAAGGATCTGGGCATCGATCTCGAGTCCGTCAAGCTGAGCGATTTGGGACGGGCTAAGAAGATTCACATCACCAGCGAGAACACTGTAGTTATCGGCGGGGCTGGTAAGAAAGATATCATCGAAGCACGTGTTGTTCAGCTTCGACGCGAAATCGAAAACACCGACAGTGACTACGATCGCGAAAAGCTTCAGGAGCGTCTGGCCAAGCTGGCTGGCGGTGTTGCTCAAATCAACGTGGGTGCAGCAACGGAAACAGAAATGAAAGAGCGCAAAGCTCTGATCGACGATGCCAAAGCAGCTACCCAAGCAGCACTTGCCGAAGGCATTGTGCCTGGCGGCGGCGTGGCTCTCATCCGTTGCGAAGCAGCATTGAACAAGCTCAAACTGGAGGGGGACGAGCGTTTTGGCGCCAAGATTATCGCCAACGTTCTCGACTACCCGCTGCGAGCGATTGCTAACAATGCTGGACTAGACGGTGCCGTTGTGGTGAATCGCGTTCGTCAGCAGAGGGAAAGAACCGAAGGCTACGACGCCAACGCGGACAAGTACGTCGACATGATCAAGGCTGGGATCATCGATCCGGCTAAAGTTGTGAAGACGGCTTTAAGCAATGCAGCTTCGGTTGCAGCCCTATTGCTTACGACCGAATCTTTGATCACGGAGATTCCTAAGGAAGAAGAGGAAGCAGCTGGCGGCGGTCACGACCATGATCACGGCATGGGTGGTGGCGGCATGGGTGGTATGGGCGGCATGGGTGGTATGGGCGGCGGCATGGGCGGCATGATGTAATTGCCCCGCCGCATTCTGACAGTTTTAGAAATAATTCGATAATCCAATCAACTACAAGAACTCCAATTCAAAAGGAACAGCCCACATGGCAAAGGTAAACATTCGTCCACTTGATGATCGTGTCGTCGTTCAGCCACTCGAAGCCGAAGAGACCACTGCCGGTGGCATCGTCCTTCCAGACTCGGCCAAGGAAAAGCCACAGCGTGGCAAAGTGGTGGCAGTCGGACCGGGCAAGTTGCTCGATAGCGGCGTTCGCGGTGCGTTGAGCGTTACTGTCGGCGACGAAGTCATCTTCGGCAAGTACGGTGGAAGCGAAGTTGAAATCGATGGTGTTGAATACAAGATCCTTCGTGAGAGTGACGTTCTCGCCAAACTCGCATAGTTGGCATCAACGTTGCAACCGCATCAATGTTGCAACCGCAGGCGAACCAGCAAGCCATCGCTTGAAAAACAGGCGATGGCTCATCAACCGACTCAACCAAACAAAAAAACATAAGGACTGCTAAGCGTGGCTAAGCAACTATTATTTGACGATCAAGCCCGAGCGAGAATGCTCCAAGGCGTAGAGAAGCTCGCTAATGCGGTGGCTGTGACCATGGGTCCAACCGGCCGCAACGTGATTATCGACAAGAGCTTCGGCGGACCGACCGTAACCAAAGACGGTGTGACGGTCGCTAAGGAAATCGAACTTGAGGATCGCTTCGAAAACATGGGCGCTAAGCTTGTGGTCGAAGTCGCTCAAAAGACCAGCGATTTGGCTGGCGACGGAACAACCACCGCCACCGTCTTAGCTCGCGCTATCTTCAAGGAAGGTTTGCGAAACGTAGCTGCCGGCAGCAACCCATCGGCTATCCGACGCGGTATCGATAAAGCGGTTGAGGCCGCTGTGGCCAAGCTTAAAGAGATGGCCAAGCCGGTCAGCAATCGCCAAGAGGTAGCTGCTGTTGGCTCGATCTCCGCGAACAATGACATGACCATCGGAAACCTACTGGCCGAAGCGCTTGAGCGCGTCGGCAAGGACGGTGTCATCACTGTCGAAGAAGGAAAGACAGCCGACACCACGGTAGAATACGTCGACGGGATGCAGTTTGATAAGGGATTTGTTTCGCCTTATTTTATCAATACGCCAGCGACCATGAGCTGTACTTATGAGAATGCACTTGTGCTTCTCTATGACAAAAAAATCAGCAATATTCGCGATCTGGTGCCTTTGTTAGAAAAGGTCAGCGCCTCTGGCCAGCCTTTCTTGATAATCTGCGAAGACGTCGATGCAGAAGCCCTGACGCTGCTCGTCGTAAACAAACTGCGAGGTACACTCAATGTTTGTGCGGTTAAGGCTCCAGGGTTTGGTGACCGCCGCAAGGCTATGCTCGGTGATATTGCTGTCCTGACAGGTGGTACATTCATCAGCGAAGATCTCGGAATCCAGCTTGATAAAGTTTCGCTCGAACATCTTGGTCGCGTTAAGAAGGTCGTGGTCGACAAGAACAATACAACCCTCGTCGAGGGAAGTGGCGATCGCAAGGCTGTGGATCAACGCGTCGCTCAGATCCGTGCTCAAATCGAGCAAACGGATAGCGAATACGACAAGGAAAAGTTCCAAGAGCGATTGGCCAAACTCGCCGGTGGCGTTGCAGTCATTAGCGTTGGAGCTGAGACCGAAACGGACATGAAGCAAAAGAAGGCCCGCGTGGAAGACGCCTTGCATGCGACACGTGCTGCCGTTGAAGAAGGTATTTTGCCAGGCGGCGGAGTGGCTTTGCTCCGATGCCGCGACACGGTTATCGCAATGGCTAAGAGCCTGTCGGGTGATGAAAAGAC
>Ga0105049_10002962_pt1 | contig 20141 bp, 18 predicted proteins | sample MAT06_FD_78087 | JGI IMG/M metagenome (GOLD analysis project Ga0105049, IMG submission 78087) | Freshwater microbial communities from Lake Fryxell liftoff mats and glacier meltwater in Antarctica - MAT-06 | ecosystem: Environmental > Aquatic > Freshwater > Ice > Liftoff microbial mat | place...
GTGACGTACTCTCGCCTGTAAACAGAGGGAGCTTCTAGGGCTAGGCATGTGGCAACCCACTACGTTAACGCCCTACGGCCCCATCCGGGCCGATTCGATGCACTGTACGATTCCTAACCGTTTTTACGCAGCACAGGATTTAGGTGCTGCAACGCCTTAACGATTCTGTTGTCAAAGTGCGCGCGGGAGTGAGGCTATTATCCTTCTTTCCCTACGCATATCATACCACGCTTTGGAGATGTAGAGTATGTCAGTTTGTTGTCAATTTGGGGAAACAGGAGGGTTTGCGCTCATTCCCCGCCCCTCTAAAGAGAGGGCGTACCCTGGGCGCTTTTTATGGGCGATCGCGCGCAACTCATTCAGGGCTTTCAGGGCACGCGACCGTTTGACGCGCACTTCTAGCGTGCCCAGGAAGAAAATACCGGCCCCAATCAAAACAATGTCGTTGATGCCGGCTTCCAGCACTTGAATAAATTCAAAAAAATCAAACTCATCTACGGTCAGATCGATTTAGAATCAAGGGTTAGATAGGTTGCTGAGGAGGCAGCACCTGCCATCGCTTGTCACATCCTTTTTCTGAAAACGTAAGGCGGCTACCAGGCACAGATCGACTCGACATATTGGGCCGACCCATCGCGCAGCCAACCATCAAGTTGATCGACTTCTTTCAACTGTTGACCCCGCACTCGCGGTACCGCCACAAATTGAGAATGAATTTCTGGCAACGCAGTCATATCGCCCCAGAGCTTTTCAAACTGGGCAACGGGAAAGACATCTTCCTGGCCTTTGCCCCAGCGCTTCTTGACTTCTTTCAGCGTCACATAGGTGGGCATGCGCGCCGCCACCCGCCGTACGCCATCGGCAACTTTGGCTTCGTTGTTCAGTTCGGCGCGCGTCAGTCCAAAGATCGCCAGCAGTTTGTCGATGTCCAGCCAGGTGGTGCTCGTATTGTAATAGGTGAGATTGAATTCCAGTTCCTCGCGCGGCAAGGCCAGGCCTTCAATCAGCCGCAGATCGCCATCGACGCGTGCCAATCCACCCCCGCGATCTTCGATCCGGCGCGTAATTACTTCGGCAGTCCAGGGCGCGCCCTGTGTAATATGGTAGCCAAGCAGCGCAGCGCCGAGCGGACCGCCTACATCAGCCCCGAGCGTATCGACATTGTGCACCATCAAATATTGCAATTGCGGTCGATCTGTCAATAGCTGATGCAACACGCCATTGCGCAATAGATTGGGAATCTCATACCAATGGCCTACGGGGTGCAGACATTGATTGGGAATGTTGTCGGTATAGTCACTGCCTTCGCCCGTTTGCTGCGCCCAACTAATCAGCGCGGCGTGAACACTGTCTTGCATCTTTTGGGCTTGTTCATCCAACAGTTGTTGGGGCATTTCTTCCCAGGCAAAACGTAGATCGCGCGCCATGGGGACCATGCGCAAGCCAATGCTGCGGCCTGGCGACAGATACAACGGGCCGGTATAGCCATATTGCGCAGTGCGCTGCAAGACTGTTGCAATTGGGCCATGGGTGAGATAACTTGTCGTAATCACATGGGGGACCGGTGTGCCAGTGCGTTGACTGGCCAGCCGACTTTTGGCCAGATGCGTTTCAATAAATGAGCGATGGGTACCACCAAGCCGGGCAAAGGGGTTGAGCGCCTTGACCACGCCCGCCCCTTGTGTCCAGCGGCTCCCCGCACCACCGGCCAGCGTAACCACCGCAATCTTGCCCGCGGCCAGCGCATCCAAGCCGATTTGTTCCAGTTCACCCGCCACGCCCGGCGTCAAAATGCTGCTGTTGAAGACACCGTTGCTGGGGGCGTCCTCGATCTTGCTGCTGACGGGCAGGCGATTTTGTGCCAACCCAATGCGCCCACTGCGTAAATCGGCACGGATCTGTTCATGCTGTACGCGATCAAAGCCATAGGCAGTGAGCAGCGCCGCCAAACTTTGGCTTTCATCTGCTACCTGTTCGCCCTGGGGCAAGATATGATCGAAGAGCGTTTGTACCATGTCGCGCAAGGTGGGGTCGGTACGGCAGGCCGCGCCAAAGCGATCTAACTCGGCTCGGCGGAACGCACTCAGATGACGTTGCTCCATGCGCAACAGGCGCGGCACTGTCAGCGTATAATAGCCGGCAGGCATCAGGGCTTGATCGTCTGCCAGTAGCTCGGCATGGGTGCCGCGTTCATTGATCGCAAAATCATAGACCACCGGCTCCATAGCAAAGGGCACGCCCTGTTCCAAGCGTTGTTTGGCCTCGCGCATAATGGTCTGGAGGCGATCCTGGGCGCGCGGCTTGACCGCCGGATCAAAGATAAAGCCCATGCCACCGCCGGACATGCCGCCCATCATCCAAAACCCCCAGAAATCTGCGCCAAATTCTGCTTGCACACGTTCGATCAGGCTTTCTGTATACAGATTGCTGGCCCACGGAATAATCGTCTGGATCGGCCCGTGAAAATTGCGGTGGGTAGCCGCGCCAATGGCTTGAATATCGCCTTCGTGCAATAGCTCAACAATTTGATCAATGATCTGGATCGCTTCCTGGCGACCTGCCCATTCGGCTTCGGAACGCAGCAAATATTTTTCCGTCACCATTTCCAGGATCGGGCCGACATCTTGCGCCATGCCACCATGTACAATCACCAAGCTGTCTTGGATTTTTTGGCGTGTGGCCAATGAAACATTATCCACATTCAGAATGCGATGATTGGGCAAGAGGCGACCGCGACTGATGCCATATTCGGGATCGTTGGCGGTTGCTTCTACCCCTTGAATCACCTTCATGCCCGGCCACACGCCACCCGAATCTTGCCAGCCACCGCCCGATCCACCCAACCATTCGCCCAAGATCGCACGCGCCGCTACCACGCGCCGCTCTTCTTCCGTCAACTGGCCCGTGAGCGATTTGGTCTGGCCCGTGGCCCGCATACAGACGGCAATCAACGAGGCGAGCAGGTTGGTGGAAACTGCCAAACGTGAACCTTTGGGAATTCCATTGACCTGACTGACCAATTCAATGCCATATCCCGGCTTGACCAGGCGCGCCAACAGATCGGAGAGGGGTTGCTCGGCCCCTTCACTGCCGGGTGGGATAATGCCCGCCGCAATCACCGCCGCTTTGAGCAGACCCAGATAATCTTTGGCAAAGTCAAACACCTCGGCCAGTGTGGTGATCTCGGCGCTGGCGCCCAGATCGACACTGACCAAGCGCAGGATCGGTTGATCAATAATGCGAAAATAGCTTTCAATTGGAGGTTTGGGGGTTGCTGGACCACTGCCATCACGTACGCCCAAATCAATCGATACATTGAGCACGCGCGCCCCTTCGGGGAAATCCATGCCCAGGAAGAAAATGTCGCTCCAGCCGCTATGCGTCAGATCCATGCGCACTGGGGTTGATTCGCGTAGGATGGGGAAAAGGGGTTTCTGGTTGGCACCTTGGCCCACTTGCTCATAGAGCAGCGGTTTGATGCGCAACGGATGATCGGCGGGGTGCCCAATCCGAAACATCCATTGGTTGCCACGCACCGAGCGGACACTGCGGCGCACCTGATCGGCCAGGGTCTGAAAAGCTAGACTATGGTAGGCGCTGGCCAAGGCACTGGCAATGCCGTCGCTGGGTCCGTTGAGTGTTTGATCGGCTAAAAAGATGTCGATGGCTTCTTCAAAGCGGCGTTTGAGTAAATTCGTGTAGCCATCGAAAGGGATTAATCCTTCTTGATGGATGCCGGGTTTGGTGGGCAGGTGAAAACGATAGATAGCATAGAGAAAAAAGAGGGCGCGTACCCGCTCATAAAGATTCTGGCTGGTGCGCCGAAAGTGATCCAACGCTTCACACTCTTGGCGCAACGTTTCCAAGGAGGCTGCTCGGCAAAAGCCATCGAGAGACCGGTTGCGCAAGGCTGGGTCGCTGGCGGTAATCATGTTGACTAATTCGCTCATCATGTTCAATGTTTGTCTCTTATGCGTGGTTGACGCTCAATTCGCGCTGCGCCAACAAAGTCAGCAATTTGGCCAATACCTCGTCGTGATCGCGCCCGCTAAGTGCCAGCGCTAGCTGGGCGGTGAGTAGCCCATATTTCACCCCAACATCATAGCGCGAATCATGCTTTTCCAGCGCTAAATATTGTTCGCGTTCGGCTAATTCAGCCAAGGCGTTGGCCAGTGTAACCCCTTTAGAATTTTCCTCTGCTGCTGTCGGTTTGAACTCAGCCAAGTGACGTTCCAGAATATCAAAAATGGTGGGCGTCAAAACATGCATGCCAAAGAAACAGAGGTAGTATCCAGCGCGCAATCCTGAAACGATCAAATGCTGTTCGGCTTCGGTGGGGGTCGGTTTTTCAATGACTGTTTCCACCTGATAGAGATCCCCACTGCCGGCCAAACGGCGCGCCCCCACCGTGCCATAATAGGGCAACAGGCTTTCGCGCGTCGCCTGTACCGCGGAAACAGTACACGCTTCCTTGGTGGCAATTTCCACAAGATGTTGGGCACAACCAATCGCTTCGCGGCTCACATACAGATGATCGCCGACGAGGTGCAGAAAGGCTTCTTGGCCGATGAAGGGGCGCGCACAGTAGATGGCGTGGCCATAGCCCAGCGACTCTGTCTGATGGACAAAGTGTAATCGGCTCGCATATTCGCCAGCAACATCGGCATAGGCATGTTCATCGCCGGGGCGGACGACAACACAAATATCATTGATGCCGGCCCGCACGACCTCTTCGATTAAGATGGTGAGCACCGATTTTTCAACGCCGTCGCGGTCAATCAGCGTCTGGAGTGGTAGGGTGCGTTGGCGGCGACCCGCGGCTGTAATCACAGCCTTTGAGATCTTCATGCAGATTCTACCTTTATCTAGGTTTGCGGAAGGTTATGCAATTGCGCAAGGGCTGCCCCTGCGCAATTTTCTTGACCAGTATTTCTGTAAATTGCCATTGAAGTTTATTTTACCATAAGAATAACTTACATGAATATGACAATTTGCCAGCAATTTGAGGGACTTTTGTTTTATGTGCGGAGGGTTTCTGTGTGGCCATCAATGCTAAGGGCTTGTCCAGAAATTTTATTGCCAGCTGGTGAGGCGAGGAAAAGCACCATGTTCGCAATATCTTGCGCCTGGACAAAGGTACGCATCGAGTTTTGGCGGGTGATTTGTTCGCGAACCGCTTGGGTAGTGCGCCCTTCCGCTTGGGCCTTGGCAGCAATCACACGCTCTTGGCGTTCGCCCTCGACGATGCCCGGGCAAATGGCGTTCACCCGAATATTGGAACTCCCCAATTCCATGGCAAGTGACTTGGTAAAGCCAATCACGGCCCACTTGGAGGCAGCATAGGGTGTACGGTTGGGAAAGCCAAAGAGCCCGGCTGCTGAGGAAAGATTCACAATCAAGCCGCCGCCCGCGGCTTTGAGATGGGGTGTGGCGCGCCGGGTACACAGAAATTGCCCCGTAATATTGACAGCCAGGGTCTGATTCCATTCCTCCAGTGTAACGCCCTCTACCGGAGCTGTTGGGCCAGCAATCCCGGCATTGTTGACCAGGATATCAATGCCGCCCAAGTGGGCAAGCGCTTCTGTAAACAACTGATCAACTTGGGCTTCGTCGGCCACATTGGCTGTCGAGATCCCAAAGGCGGGCAACTCGGCGCGACAGGTTGCTAGGGCTGTTTCATTGACATCACAAATGTGGACACGCGCCCCGTTGGCGGCTAAGGTTTCTGCAATGACGCGCCCAATTCCGTTGGCGGCAGCGGTCACCAGTACGCGCTGGCCTTGGCAAAGAAGCTCCATGATGATTGATTCTTTCTGTGACAAAGGGCAATTGATGGACAATTGAAATTCGTAAGGACAAGCGATAATGGAGAAGCTGTGAAATTACAAGTTCTCTATGATACAATACAATACGTAGAATAGTGTTGGTTGTCAAACTCAATTGCCTCCCTAAACGAGCACTTACGATATCACTTGGGGCAACCTCTGCCTTGTGGTACAATAACAAAAGTTTTGGGGTTTTTCTGCTTGGTCGTGGATCTATGACATTGCGAACGATAATTTTGTATCTCTCGTTGGTGGTTTGTATTGGGTTGGCGTTTGTCGCCGGTTTTTTGAGCTATCCTTCGCTCCATCCGCTGTTAGCCAGCGCACTGGTTGCCTCCGATGCGCAGCGGAGTGTGGTCGCTCCCATGATCCCTGTGGCAGATCCGGTGGATATGACTGTTTTCTGGCAGGTAAACCAGATTCTGGATCGCGATTTCTATGGCAGTAAGCCCGACTTGGAGACGCGTCGCTATGGCGCAATTCAGGGTTTGGTTGCCACATTCGATGATATGTATACGCGCTACGAGCCACCGACTCAGAGTGCAGATTCGGGCGCTGCGCTGTGTGGTTGTGCAGGTGTGATCGGCGTCGAGATTGATAGGACGGAGCGCGGCTTTATGCTGCATCCCCAGCCCGATCTGCCGGCGCAACAAGCCGGGATCCTCGACGGCGATCTGCTGATTCAGATCGATGATACGGTTGTTACGACCAGCATGACAATTGACGAAATTTTCCAGCAGATCAATGGTGAGCCGCAAAGCGCTGTCATTATTGTTGTACAGCGGTGGTCGGCGGACCAGACCACGGTTGAAACGTTAAATTTCCAAATGACGCGCGTCGAAATGATTACACCTAGCATGGAATGGCGCATGTTGGCCGAAAATGAGGCCGGCAATATTGGCTACATTCGGCATATGCAATTCACAAATCATAGCGCAGAAGAGATGCAACGGGCGCTAACCGAACTGTTGGCGCAAGATGCCGATCGCTTTATCCTCGATCTGCGCAATAATCCCGGCGGTCCGGTTGACGCGGCGCTTGCGATTACCGATATGTGGCTCGACGAAGGGGTGATGTTGATCGAAGAGGATGCCAACGGTGCGGAGAAACGGTTTGACGCCACCGCCGGGCAAGTTGCGGCTGGCGCGCCGTTGGTGATCATCGTCGATCATGGTACGGCCAGCGCCAGCGAGATCGTGGCCGGTGCACTGCGCGATTACAGCCGGGCCACCTTGATTGGCACACAAACCTATGGCAAAGGCAGTGTACAACTGCGCCATCCCCTGGCCGATCAGAGCAGCCTCTATGTCACCAATGCCATGTGGTTTACGCCGCGTCGCTATCAGATTACCGGCGTGGGCCTCGTCCCCGATCTGCTGGTCGAGGGTGATGTCGATGCTTTGCCACTAGCGATTTCTTCTGTGCAGCAACTAACCGTTGCCCAGCGCTAGGTACGCGCAAACTCTTGCGCAATCCGCTTGATTGCTGTCCAAGCAGATCGACGACTAGCCAATTGGCCTGTTGATGATCTGCTTTCTTCCAGTAGAGAACGATATGCAGCCCGAACACGAATTTGAGTCTACCTCCACCACATCTTTGGTCTTTCGCCCGCTGATTCTCGCGGGTGTGCTGGCGTTTGCGTTAACCTTTTTTGTCGGGGCTGGGGCTGGCTATGCATTGGCCAATCAACCAGCGGCCACCGCTTCTGCCAATCCCGGCTGGTGGAGCATGATCACCGGCCAGCCTGTGGCTACTGGTCAATGTTCTACCACACAAGAGGTGCTTTATCCCGAATTTGCGACATTTTGGGAAGCGTTACACCTGCTCTATAAAGATTTTTATGGTAAACTGCCAGATCCGGAAACCGCGACCTACAACGCGCTGCGCGGCATTGTCGATGAATTGGGGGATCCCAATACGTCATTCCTGACGCCAGCCGAAGCCGAATTTTTCCGTACATCGATTCAAGGTTCGTTTGAAGGGATTGGGGCACGTGTCGAGTGGGACGAAACCATAGAGACGTTGCGTATTAGTGAACCCTTCGAGAATCAACCGGCGTGGCAGGCTGGGCTGCGCCGTGGCGATCTGGTATTGGCTGTTGATGGCGAAAGTCTCCAAGGCACCAGCTTGAACGAAGCCGTTGCCAAGATTCGCGGACCAAGAGGGACAACCGTTGTGTTGTCGGTTTTGTCCGAAGGCAGTGCCGACCCGCGCGATGTGGCTGTTACGCGTGAGCTGATCGAAACGCCGACGATTGCCACCAATCGCGTGGGACAGGATCAGCGCATTGCCTATGTCAAGCTTGCCACCTTTAACCAAAATGCCGGCCAGCTTGTGCGCCAGGCGGTGGAAGAAGCGATGAAACATGAGCCGGCTGCGCTGATTTTGGATTTGCGCGGCAACACGGGCGGTTTGTTGCGCGAGGCGATCAAGGTCGCCAATGTCTTTGTGGAAGACAGTACGGTCTTGTTAGAACGGTTTAACGATGGCCGGCTCGAAACCTATGAGACGACGACCCAGGCGGTGGCAAAAAATATCCCGATGATCGTGCTGGTCAACCAAGGCAGTGCCAGCGCCAGCGAAATTGTGGCCGGTGCGCTTCAGGATACCGGGCGCGCCCAATTGTTGGGTGTGACAACCTTTGGCAAAGGCAGTGTACAGTTGCCGCATACCCTGAGCAACGGCGCAATTATGCGGGTGACGGTTGCGCGCTGGTTCACGCCCAATGATCGCACGATTGAAGGCATGGGGCTAGCCCCCGACATTGTTATTGAATTAACCGATGAAGACCGCGAGCACGGCGCTGATCCGCAACTGACGGCTGCTGTTGAATTGCTCGAGCAACAGATAGGCCAATAGGCAAGAGATTATGGCGAAAAAGGCAGGCAAGGAAACCCAAAAGCAGGGGCCGCGTACGGTTGCCACCAACCGTAAAGCCCATTTTGAATATTATATTGAAGAAACGCACGAAGCCGGGGTTGTCCTGACGGGCACCGAGATCAAGTCGGTGCGCAATGCGCGCGTCAACTTGCAGGATGGCTTTGTGTTGATTCGCAATGGCGAGGCGTGGTTACTCAATGTGCATATTGCCCACTTCGAGCAAGGCAATCGCAATAACCATGAAGAGACACGTCAGCGCAAACTGCTGCTGCATCGAGCGCAAATTGACAAGCTCCACAGCCAGGCAACGCTACGCAACTGGACAATTGTGCCGCTGCGTGTGTACATCAATGACAAGGGGCGTGCCAAGGTCGAGATTGGGCTGGCGCAAGGCAAGCAAGGCCACGACAAACGCCAGACGATTGCCAAACGCGAGAATGAACGTGAATTGCGCCGGGTCTTGAAGGAACGATATTGAGACGAGGGGAGACAGGCGACACGCGACAAGGAGACAAGTTGTTTGCATCGCTGACGTTACCGCACGGCCAATTGAATCTACCCACCTTTCTGCCCGATGCTACGCTGGGCGTTGTGCGCGCCCTCGATAGCGTTGATCTGGTCAATTGCGGCATTCAAGGCCTTGTTATGAATACGTTTCACCTGATGCAGCATCCGGGTTCCTCCACAGTCCAGGCGCTGGGTGGCCTGCACGAGATGTGTGGCTGGTCGCGCCCGATTCTCACCGATTCGGGGGGCTTTCAAGCCTATTCGCTGATCCGCGAGAACGCCAAGTATGGGCGGTTGACCAATGATGGCATTGTCTTCCAACCCGATGGCGCGGCGCGCAAATTTCAATTGACGCCCGAAAAATGTATTCAACTGCAGATGAGTTATGGTGCCGACATTATTATGTGTCTGGACGACTGTACCCATGTCGATGATGATGCCGAGATACAGCGCCTGTCGGTGCAGCGTACAATTGCCTGGGCCAAGCGCTGTCGCGCAGAATTTGATCGCCTGGTCAAGCAAAAAAAGTTTGCCGACGGGCAACGGCCACTGCTCTTTGGTGTTATCCAAGGTGGTGGTTCACCCCAGTTGCGCCAAGAATGCGCCGAAGCGTTGTTGACCATTGGCTTTGATGGTTATGGCTATGGTGGCTGGCCCCTGGATGCCGACGGAAAATTGTTGACCGATGTGCTGGCCTATACCCGCGAGTTGGTGCCGTCTACTTTTGCCATGCACGCGCTGGGGGTTGGGCATCCCCTGAATATTACGGCATGTGCTGCTATGGGCTATGGCATCTTTGACTCGGCTCTGCCCACGCGTGACGCGCGCCGGGGTCGTCTCTACACCTTTACCGAGGCGAATGCCCAGCCGACCACTGGTCACAAGGATTGGTTTCACTTTCTCTACGTCAACGATGACAAATACATTAAATCCAAAGAACCTGTCTCGCAATACTGTGACTGTCTCACCTGTCGCAATTATAGCCGTGGCTATCTCAATCATCTCTACAGCGCTAACGAGGCTGCCTTTATGCGCCTGACCACGCTGCACAATCTCCATTTTATGATGCAATTGATGGCGCGGTTGACAGACGCCGCGCGCTGAGGAGTAGCCTTTTGATTCGGGCGTTGCTGTTTGATTTGGATGAGACACTGCTTGATCGCGATGCCTCGCTGCGGGCGTTTTTGGCGCGTCAGTACACACGGTTTGCTACAGCATTGGCCGCTGTGCCCTTCGCCGACTATGAAGCGCGTTTTTTGCTGCATGATGAATATGGCTATGTCGCCAAAGAGATTGTCTATCAGCAGCTGGTGACAGAGTTCGGGTTGGCGCTAGATAGTACCAGCTTGGTTGAGGATTTTTATATCGATAGCTGGCAATCTGGCATTCTCTTTGCGGATACCATTGCCTTGCTGCAACAGGCGCAGCAGGCAGGCTATCGAATTGCCATTGTCACCAACGGTGCGGTGCGCACACAAATGCCCAAGATCACCAACACAGCTCTGGCACACTTGGTAGATCAGGTGCTGATCTCCGAAGCGGAGGGTGTACGCAAACCAGATGCCGAAATTTTCCGGCGCGCTGCGCAACGTTTAGGCGTAGCACCCGATGAATGTATTATGATCGGCGACAATCCCCAAGCCGACGTGTGGGGCGCGTTGCAAGTGGGTATGCAAGCCATCTGGCTACAAGGGTACTTGCCCTGGCCCGCGGATCTGCCCGCACATTCCGGCCGTACCGTGGCAACGATCGGTGCGTTACTCGGCTGCGATTGGCAACAGCTCAGCAAGCCTTGACTGCCGCTGTTTGTGGGTCTTCGCAGATGTAGATAGATTTCTCCCTAGAGAAAGGATATCACCATGACATCCCGTTCGGGCACATTTGGTTGATTGGCGACAAGTCGCCTTTGCGCGCATTCCCCGCCTAAATATCCGCTGCATTCTATAGAATTAGCTAGCTAACGATATCTTATAGATCCAACGATTCATCGAGCAACTGATTGTTCGCGCGCACCTCTTCATAGGTGTGACGTGCCTGCACGAGCACATCGCCCAGCGCTTCGAGCCGTTCGCGCAAGTCGTCGCTGCTACTGGCCGCCTCCCACGCTTCGCGCAGCAAATCTTCAAACGATTTGTTGCCATCCAAGTTGCCCAGGATCAGGTCGAGCTCCCCAATCACCAGCTCGAACATGCGGATCTTGCGCGCCAGCAGTTCGATGACATGGGCTTCAATCGTCTCGTTGCAACTCAGATTAAAGATCACCACATCCTTTTCTTGCCCCAAGCGATGCAGCCGCCCAATGCGCTGTTCCACACGCATGGGGTTCCAGGGCAAATCATAGTTGATCAGTTGATGACAGAATTGCAGATTGCGCCCTTCGGCCCCGCTTTCGGTACTCACCAGCACGCGCATATCTTGTTTGAAGGCGGCGACGGCGGCCTCTTTTTGGTCAATATTCAGCCCACCGTGAAAGCCGATCGCATCGATACCCCACGCTTGCAACTGTTGTACAATTTTGTCCAGGGTCTGGCGATACTCGGTGAAGATCAAAAACTTGCCGGGGAAGCGTTCGAGGATCTCTTTGACTGCCAGCAGCTTGCGGCCCAGCGGAATCGACTCGGCTAGCGCCAGGAAGCGCTGCAACTCGGCACGCGTGGCCGCGCTGTGTGCGCCATCCTGCACCATTTTGCGCAGCGTTGACGCTACCGCCTGGGGACTGCTACTCAACTCGCGCTGCAAGGTGACCAAGGTCAGGCGCAAATGTTTGTTGCTGTCGACGGCACGAAAACGCCGACGAATATAGTCGGTGACATCCGCATAAAGCTGCCACTCGGCGTCGCTCAGGGTCAAGTGATAGATGGCCGCCTGGCGCTTGGGAAACTGGATATCGACCTTGCTGCGCCGGTTGCGGATCATGACATCATTGAGCAGACGGCGCAACGAACGCGTATTCTTGGGTTGGCGCTCATCGGCCTGTTCCAGAAAGTGGCGACGAAAGGCGCGCACAGTACCCAACTGGCCGGGTGCCAAAATCGTAATCAGGCTGTACAGCTCCATCAAGTCATTTTGCACGGGCGTCGCCGTCAGCATGAGCACATAGCGTTTGCGCACCTGGTTGACAAATTGCCAGGCCAGTGTGCTGCGATTTTTGAGCTTGTGTGCTTCATCGATTACGATCAGGTCATATTCGCGTTCAAGAATGGCGTCGCTTTGGTGTTTGAGCTTGGCGCGATCAATGCTCGTGATCCAGCGCCCATATTCCTCACCCTTGACCGCGCGCCATTGACCCGGCGTTTCCATAACCCGAAATGATTCGTGAAATTTATTTTCTAACTCTTCGCGCCACTGCTCGGTCAGCGAGGCTGGCGTCAATACCAGTACCGAGCGCACCAGCCCACGCAGAATGAGCTCCTTCATAATAATGCCCGCTTCAATCGTCTTGCCTAACCCGACTTCATCGGCCAACAGGGCGCGTCCGCGCATGTCGCGCAGAGCCTTGAGCGCCGTTTCGATCTGATGTTCATAGTGTTCAACCGCGATTTCGTCCAGGCAGATCAGTTCATCAAAGCCGCGGCTGAGGCGCAACGTTTCGGCTTGTAGGCGCAGGCGATAGATGGGCAGCGGCTCTGGCGCACGAATGCGGCCATGGGTGCGAAAGAAGTTTTCTAGATTCTGCGGGGTTTCGATTAGGCGCGGGGGCAGGGTGACGCCCAACGCCGCAATCTGATTTGCCAGATTGTGATCAACATTATAGCGATAGCCGCAGCGAAAACAGACGGTCGCGGTTTCCTCATCCAGCCAAGTACACTGGGGGCAGCGCTTGCCCATAAGCATTTCGGGGATCGCGTCTGCTTTCTGTTTGCGTTTGGTCGCTTCTTCGGGTATTTCTAGCCATTCAAAACGTTCGGTAGACATGCGGGGAACTTATTCCTCTACTAGTTGGCGACACGCTTCAGCCAACGAGGTAAGTTTGGTGGCGAGAATATCCCAAACGATTAGCTGATTTACGCCAAAGTACTCCTGGATCACAATATTCCGAAAGCCAACAATCTTGCGCCATTCAATATTCGGTGTCCTGGCTTGTACATCAGTCGAGAGTTTTGATGCCGCTTCGCCAATGATGGCAAGATTATGCAAAACCGCGTCTACCGTCTTCTGATCATCTACAAATTGCTGATAATCATAATTTGCTGTATAGCGTTGAATTGCTGCAACTGCAGTAATGATATCATCAAGATATAGTTTATGATCTCTGGGCATAGCGTACTTCTTGTAAAACAATTGGCCTGATGCGCGGTTTCAAGCCGTCTAGCATCACCAGATCAACTTTTTGTTTGAATAGTTCCTCTAAATAGAATTTTAAATCCATATAATTATCAAAGGTCGGCGAGACAAAATCAACTAAAATGTCGATATCGCTTTTCGAATGGGCACCTTCGCGTGCATGGGAGCCAAATAATCCAATCTGGCGCACCTGGAAGCGTCGATAAATTTCTGGTGCATGTTGATTTAGTTGGCTCAAAATCGCTTTACTAGTGACCATACCAAAGCCCTGTTTCGCTACCTATGCTCAATTCTATAGAACATTTCATCTGTGCATTGTACTTGTTATACAAAAGTATAGCACGAAATCGTGATAAATCTTCAATTGATAGCTCGCGCAGTCGATAGATTGTTGATAAGTGCAGTGCGCCTATACATAGGTGTGCGAACTTTGTTATAGTAGGATAAAATGGGATTATGCGACAGGATAGACAACTACGCCGACCACCTTGGGCGGCAATCGATTGGGTGCGCTGGCTTTTGCCATTGAGTGCATTGCTCACGCTCGCTGGCTATTTTGGCCCTTGGGTCGCGCATCGTGTGGCCGGTTTGGTGGTGACGGGGCTGGATCTAGGCGAATATGTAAAGTTTTTGCCTGTAGTGCGCCAGGGGCAGGTCGTTCTCTGGCGGGAGGGATTTTACTTGCCATTGGTGGTGGTGAGTCTGGCCCTGAGTGTAGCAGCCTTTCGTCCGCAATTGCGCTATGGCTGGTTCGTACGGACGTTGCTGTTGGCGATTGCCGGTATAGCCGCCCTCAATTTGCTGCCACCTGCCTGGAATGAAGCTACTTTTCAGAATCCAGAGTTTCGCCAACAGGTGCTGGCTCTCCTCCTGTGTCTGGTAGCGGCCGCATTTAGTCCTTTTCTTGCCCTGCTCCCGGGCTGGTTTAGCAATGGCTTGATCGCGTTGCTCAGTGTGGCTGCGCTGTGGTTCCCCCTGCGCGCTTTCCTGCAGGTGTTGCCCGCCATTCGTGAACTTTACAATCAACCTTTACAGCCAGGGTGGGGTGTTTATCTGTTGGTCAGTGGCTTGCTGCTGCTGGGGGCTGTACACGTGCTGATGGCGTTCTATTCTAACCGGCGTCAATGATAGGGGTATAACGAGCACTGTAATGACAATGTTGCTTATGCCAAGCGCAGGCCGCGGAGCACACTGTGTATGCAAGCGGTTGATCGAGCGTACCCCACTGCCTGGACGAAATATGGGAAAGCAATTATCCGTGGTTATACGGTGCCAATGGCTGGGCGGCCTACGCTATTGCGTACACCGCGTAAACGGAAAGCCAACCCCAGCGTCATAGGATAAACTTTCAGGATCGCATGGGTAACGATTTTGGCGGCGGCGAGCGCACTCGCGCCAATCGGCACAATCTGATCGTCTTCGCCGTGGATAATCAGGGTTGGCACATCAAACTTTTTGAGATCCTCGGTGAAATCGGTCTCGGAGAAGGCTTTGATACAATCGAACGTATTCTTGTGACCACCCAACATGCCTTGGTGCCAGAACGAGTCGATGGCCCTTTGCGAAGCTTTGGCATCAGGCCGGTTATAACCGAAGAACGGACCACTGGCCAGATCCTTATAAAGCTGCGAGCGGTCGGCGAGCGAACCAGCGTGTATGCCATCGAACACCTCGATTGGCAGGCCGCCGGGGTTGGCTTCGGTCTTCAGCATCAGCGGCGGCACCGCACCCACCAGCACGGCCTTGGCAACGCGGGCGGTTCCGTGGCGGCCAATCTAGCGGGTGATCTCGCCACCGCCGGTAGAATGACCAATCAGGCATAGCTCTTTCAGATCGAGGGTCTCGATCAGTTCGGCCAAGTCATCGGCATCGGTGTTCATCTCGTTGCCTTCCCAGGGCTGGCTCGAGCGCCCATGGCCACGCCGATCATGCGCAATACAGCGATAGCCGTTGGATGCCAGAAAGAGCATCTGCGCCTCCCAGGCGTCGCCGCTCAGCGGCCAACCGTGGCTGAACAGGATAGGTTGGCCTTGGCCCCAGTCTTTGTAATAAATTTGCGTGCCGTCTTTCACCGTAATCATGCTCATGGATGTCACTCCTTTTCTGCAATAGCAAGGGTTGAGAACTCTGGTGAGTTCGGCCAGAAAGGTCCAGCCTTTCTGGCCGATACTCCTATTTTACAGTAGCTTTCACTGCTTTTTCAATTAGCTTCACAACTTCGCTTGGCTTGGAGACGAACGGTACATGGCTGGATTTGCTCTCGACAATTGTGGCGCCCATGCGCTTGGCATAGAAACGTTCCATGTCGGGGCTGAGCGCCTTATCTTCTTTGGCGCCCATGTACCACGAAGGAATGGTCTGGGACGCGGCCAGTGGTGCGTACCGACAAATCCTGCGCCGTGAACGCCCCTATGAACGAATGAACATCCGCGGCCTGACAGGGTTGACCGAGGCCCAGCGCAGTTCGCGCAAACTCCTGGGCGCAATTGAAGAAAGCGCCTGATGGCAAACCAGCGTTTTCGGCGTTTTCCTGGTATCATGGGACAGATTATTTGAAACAGCCAAAACGGAGATCGCAAATGCAACTGGGTATGGTAACCAATCCTCAACAAAGTCTTGCCAAAGAAATTACCTGGGCGGCTGAGCATGGCTTTGCGTTGTTGGATCTGGCCTTGGAAGCGCCTGCGGCTGCGCCGGAAGGGGTCAAGTGGGCTGAAGTGAAGGCGGTATTGGCCGACCAAGCGCTGTCGGTAATCTGCCGGGCTGCGACCTATCTGCCTTTGGACAACCCTGCACCCCTGGTGCGCCAAGGTGCGCTCGATGAGTTGCGCCGTGCCATCGATGCGACCGCTGCCTTGGGGGCGACCCTCTGCACTACGCGTTTTTGTGGGTGGCCGTCACATCTGGAAGAGCGTACTGGCTATGACTATACGCGGCAACTGTTTGGAGTTATTCTGAAACATGGGCAGGAGCGTGGGGTGACCGTGGCTTTGGAGAATCGTCCGCAGAATCTCCATCAACTGAAATATTTTCGCGAAATCTTTCAGCGGCTGCCGGACTTAAAATTGGTCTATCACATCGGCCACGGCAATGTGCAGACCATGCAGAGCATGACGCGTGAATATCTTTTTGCACTGGCCGATCGTTTGGTACATGTGCGGATTGGCGATAATGACGGTGTGCACAATCTGTATTTGCCACTGGGCGCGGCGGCTACTGGTGGAATCAATTTGCTGCGCGAGCTGCAAACGTTGCACAGCTTTCGCTACCAAGACTCGATCGCGCTGGAGATCACGGGGGAGCGACGTTGGCTGCTGGGTAGCGCACAGCTGTTGCGCGAAACCTGGTTGCAAGCCCAATAGTGAAGTGGCTGGCGACGCGCAATCATCACGCGTCGTCAGCCGTAATTTATTGATCCGCTACGGTGTCGGTGATCGGGACGCTGGCCTCGGCAGGGGCGGCGGCGATGTCTGGGACTTCTAGGTCCCACCCGCCGCCCTGGGGCAGCGGTTCACAATTGGTTGAATCTTGGCGATAGCTGGAAGCCATCGTGGGCGCATCCCACACGCCATTGACCACTGCCCGTATGCGACCTGGATCGCTAATGCGTAGGACTGCTGCGCCCTCTTCAGTACGATAGTTTTGCAGATCGTAGAGGGTTAACCCACCCGCCCGGACATTGTCACTGTTGAGAGACAGGCCAAAGCTCGTCAACTCAATCAACTGGACCAAGCTCAAGTCGGTCGAAAAGCTGTCCTGAAAGGCGCTCCACAACTCGGGAAAGCGGGTGAGCAGATTGGCCGAAAGCATTTTATCGCGCAATGCCCACAGAAATTGGCGTTGCCGTTCTGAGCGTCCAATATCACTCTCGCGCAGGCGCAAGCGGACAAACCAATAGGCGCTATCCCCATCGAGTTGATTATCCCCGGCGGGCAGTGTGAAGAAATCCCAGGCCTGGGTAGTCAGATTAAAGATTGGTTCATAAAACGGACAATCGAGACGTACGTTCACGCCACCAACCGCATCCACCACCCGCACAAAGCCGTCCATCTGGAAACGCACCCAGTGATTGGTTTGGATGCCCAGGGTTTTGCTGATCACCTGCGACATTAATTGGGGGCCACCACCCGCGAGATCAGCGTTGCGTTCGCCCAACAAGTCCACCTGATTAATCCGGCCATAGCCATAATTGGGAATATCAATATAGAGATCGCGCGGAATGCTAAAGACGGCTGCCCGTTTCCGCTCGCGATCCAAGCCGACAATCATAATCGTGTCGGTGCGCCAATCGTTCGCCCCGGCGCGGCGATCGGTGCCAAGAATCAAGTAATTGTCGGTGAATTCCCAATTGCTGGCCGGTCCGATTGGATCTTCCCAAACCGGGGTTGGTGCGGCAACGGGTGCCGCGTCCACGATGGGTGCGCCAATCGCTGGTGCCTGGATAGGCGGTGCCAGCAAGCGCGGAATAATCGTTGGATAAGGCCGTTGACCATTGGTACCCATGATTTCGCTGGCTGATGATGGTGGGGTCGGTTGTACCTGCACCTGTTCGTTCGCTTGGGGCGCGTTGGCATGTACCGCCATACCTTCAAACATCCCCAGGATCCAAGTAAGGCAAACCAAAAGCGCTACAAGTGTCAAACGAATTTGATAACCAAGCATGTCGATCTCTTCTCTACTAAAGACTTCTCTACCAGCCGGCTCTAGCTCTACGCACTCAACCGCGCACAAACGGCAACAAACACCCTCTGCCGAGCGCGCTTGTTGCCGTTGATGAGTAAAGCCTGTCCTCTGTGGCTATGGACATCGGGCTGGTGTATTGGTTTCGACAAAAGGTGGGCGCTCAAAGATCTTTTGCGCCGCGGTCGCAATCGCTGGCCAGTCTGGTACAAAGACAAACATACCTTGTCGCCAACTTTCTGTAACCAGTTGTGGGGGAGCAATCACAAAACTGTGAACATTGTCTGGATCGATTGCCAGAACAAAGCGCACCATGCGCAGCATTGTGACGAGCCCAATGTCTGTCTGGATCGAGTTCGCCAGGCTTTGATAGAGCGCGGGCACGCGTGGTAAGAGATTCTCTTTGAGGACCTGGTTGCGCACTGCCCAGACAATCCGCTGCTGGCGTCGTGCCCGATCCAAATCGCCGCCGGTATCGCGGCTGCGTACATAGCGAAGTGCTTGTTCGCCGGTTAAGCGTTGGACGCCGGCTTTTAGATTAATCACGCGATCAACATAAGGACAGTCAATATCGATATCAACGCCGCCCAAGGTATTGATGACTTGCTGGAAAGAATCAAAGTCAAAGCGCAAGTAGTGGTGGATCGGAATGTTCATGCGCACTTGGATAATTTGTTTCATCAGCTTGGGACCACCACCGTTGGGCTCGTCGCTTTCACCCAAATAATCGACAACATTGATGCGATTCGGCTGATGATTGGGAATCGTATCCAGATACACATCGCGCGGAATGGAGAGGACGCCAATGCGTTGCTGATCAAAGTCGAGCGCCACGATCATCATGACATCGGTGCGCCAGTTAGGTATATTGGGCAAACGATCGCTGCCCAATACGAGAATATTGAGTGTGCGACTGAGCGGCAGATCGGCGTTGATCGCCGTCGCCGTCATCGTCGCTGACGCGTCAACCGCAGGCAGCGCGGTGGCCGCGGCTGTTGTGGCTGGGGTTGCCGTGTTTGTTGATGGCGTTCCTGTCGCGATGACGGTTGGGGTCAGCGGGAGAGGGGTCGCACTCGGTGAAGCTGTAATGCTTGGCTCGCTGCTTTGGGCGGCCGCGGTGGGGCGGCTACCCAGACAACTTGTACACAACAATAACAAAATCAGGCTTACAAATAGCGCTCTCGGGTTTTGCTGCGCCGGTGGAGAAGGATGCAATCGCTTCACAGAATACCAACTCGTTGTACTTACTGCTGCTCTACTGCCTGACCTAGCAATGCCGTCAAACATTTTGAGCAATCAGCTTAGGGAGAAAAAGTTAATGATGAATCTTTGATCGTAAACGACACAATTCATCAAACAGGTTCCGGCTGGCCGGATAATGCCATTGGTGGTCCTGCCAAAATTCATGGAGATTGCGTTGACCTGTTTGTTCATAGCAGAGCGCTTGGTGAACCATTTCCAGTTTGTCGGCATCGCGCACCAACCGCCCTTCGGGTGTTATGCCATCTGCATATTCTTGCCAACAGGCGCAATAGTGCGCGCCATTCGGCATCTGGTTGAAAAGCTGGACCAGCGCATCTGCCTCGGCTTGATGTTTCACCGTTTTGCCAATCAATTCGGTGCTGCGTTTGGGTAAATCCGTCAAGACACTTTCGGCCAGATCGTGGACAAGCGCGATCTGGATGATGTGGGGGATTTGCAACGGCGCTGTCAACCCTTGTTGGCCATAGTTGGTATTAATTTCTTCGGCCAAAAAAATCGCCACCCAACTCATGGCAAAGCTATGATCGGCAATCGATTCTGCTTGGCGAATGCCTGCCAACAGCCAGCCCGTGCGCGGCAACTGTTTCAAATATTGAATGTGCGCCAAGCGTGTAGCTGTCATTCGTCCTTTGTGGTTGGTTCTTTGTCATTGGTCATTCGCGTTGGAGCATGACGAATTATCGATTCGGCTGTTGCAAAAAA
>Ga0105049_10002963_pt1 | contig 20137 bp, 8 predicted proteins | sample MAT06_FD_78087 | JGI IMG/M metagenome (GOLD analysis project Ga0105049, IMG submission 78087) | Freshwater microbial communities from Lake Fryxell liftoff mats and glacier meltwater in Antarctica - MAT-06 | ecosystem: Environmental > Aquatic > Freshwater > Ice > Liftoff microbial mat | place...
CAAATCGGCTTGAGTCTTCAATGCCAATATCCGGAACTATCGCAAAGACATCAATCTCGGTTTGTATGTTCGATCGTTTTACCGACTGCTCCAGCTCACCGAGAGTTTCGGACAAAATCGTTTCGACAGGCTCGACGAGGCCGCTGAGTGTTTGAAGGACTGTTTCGAGCGAGCCCCGAAACAAAAGGAAGGCCAGTAGATGAAACTCGCTTGAAACGAATACGTATAGCTCATCGCAACTATGCGGTAGTCGCGGCTGGCCAACCTCACCGACGGTTGTGAGTTTAGCAATGACATCGTGTGATGGGACGTGCATTATCGAACGTTGATTCCAGGGTAAAAATGCGTTGGCCATACCATATACCATAGACAGGGCCATCGCATCAAAACCTAGATGATTTTCAGGACTTTTTGTAGAAAATCAGTATTCCAAGCCGCTCGTTTTCTTTTGCGACGCAAACTTCCCTCCGAAGTGTCCTGTCTAAGTAAAGAAATGACGAAGCGTCGAAGGAATCCAAAATTCTCCGGGCCGTGGCCAATTCTGATTTGGCTAGCATCTTCTTTGAACACCACATCCAAGACCCAGTGCAAACTGTTTTCGATGCTCCAATGTCCACGAACAGCCGTCGAAAAGGTCTTCACTTTCGGAGGTATACTCAGGATGTAATATCGGACCTCGATCGTTACTTTGCCATCGCGCTCGACCATAGACATGGCTCGTCCGATAGAATTAAGACCACGCCATTCCTTTTTGAATTCTGTCATGATTTCAGGGAGCGGCGAAACGACGAATTGGCGTGTCTCTTGACGCCCGCGTGAGGTTTCTTCCGTTTCGTGAACACGGCATCCACAGTCTTCAAAATCTTTTTCCACTGCGGCCTCAAAGAACGTCTCCAAAGCGGCGTGCAGCGTTGGCTGGTTTTGCTTTACTGCTAAAATGTATTCACCGCCATCTTGAAGGATGTCCTTGGCAATCGCTTTTTGACACCCCATGGCGTCAATAGTTACCAACGCTCCACGTAACTCCAGCATTCTCAAAAGCTCGGGGATCGCTTTGATTTCATTCGACTTTTGGTCCACTGCGACTTGTCCGATCGAAACGCCATTAGCATTTGACCAAGCACTGACCGAATGTAGCGGTCGATGCTCCTGAGTCCCCGAACCTCGTAGCGTCTTCCCGTCAATGGGGACGAAACGAAACTCGCCCGCTTGATCTTCTTGGAAACTGAACGTCTCAATCCAATTCAGAAAAGCCTGCTGAAATGCTTTAGGTTTAATCAGAATAAATAGTCGGCTGATCGTATCATGCGAAGGAATGCCGTTGATCAACGGAATGAAGCGACGTAACCAATCCAAATGAGCATGCCCGAACTCTTCGATGTCGGTCGGTCCATCGGCACCAGCGATCGTCGCACAGACAGCCAAAAACAAAATATCGTGCAGCGGATGATCGACCGGGCGAGTTCGAGGATCTTGAATCGAAGAAAAGTGTTCCGTAAATGAGCAAGCTAAATCCGTCGCCATGCAAGACCTCCGTGAAAGAAAAATCGTATCGCGACTATCTTTCGTTGCTAGCATTTACTTAGGCAAGCCCTTTGCGATAATCACTCCATAATTTTGAGGCGATGGCCCTGAGGGGAAGGTCGGGTATGGCTTTGCTAGTTTTTCTGTCATCTATTGAACTCCTCTACCCAAAGCTTAGTTCATGATTGAGAGAGGGCAAGAGTGTTACACCCAGTGTTATTGAGCTAGATGCCTTAGTTGCGGGCACGAAAAAACCCTGCGTCCGCTAATAGAAACACAGGGTTATTTTGAAGAGGCTCCGGTGGGAGTTGAACCCACGATGGCGGATTTGCAATCCGCTGCCTTAGCCACTTGGCTACGGAGCCACATTCGTTCTCGCGACCAGTGCGGTTTTAATGGACTTTTCGCACCCGGTCAAGATGGTTTTTCAATCGACGCGGGGACCGTACTCGCTTTAGTACCCGTTGTGCCTATTCGAATTTCCGCCAAAATAGATTTCGCTGGATCGTGTTTTGACCAAACGTGTCAATCGTCGAGGACCTAATAAAGACTGCGAGTTCCGCTAGCATTCTTTACTCGGTTCGGAACTGTGCAAGGAGGTGATTTGCTCATGGCTACTACCAAAATTCCATTTCGTCAGCGTCGACCGCTTCTCGAACAGACTCAATCTATCCAAACGCATTATCTTGGATGGAATGGCCCCATCTTGCATTCGGCCTGCGATTTTTTGCTGAGGCACTACGCCCGCGGTAAGAAATGGGACATGGACCAGTGTCTCCTGGTTCTGCCAGGGGGATTCGCCGGCCGAAGACTAACTCAGCTTATGGCGATCCGAGCTAGCCAAAATTCGCTCGTGCTCCGCCCTCCTGAGTTACTTACCATTGGGACCTTGCCTGAAAAGCTGTATTCGGCAAAATTCCCGTTTGCCAGCGATTTGGAGCAGGTTCTGGCTTGGACGAAAGTGCTGCGAGCGGCTGACCATGAGATGCTCAAGCCGTTGTTGTTAGAAGTGCCGGATTCGGCCGAACTGCGACCTTGGATGGATCTGGCTCGCATATTGAGCAAACTCCATCGCGAATTGTCGTCCGATCTGGTCGATTTTGACGACGTGGTGACCGAATTGAGAGGTTCTGCTGAAGAGGAACGCTGGCAAGTGCTTTCGAAATTGCAGCGTCTCTATCTGGATGAACTCCACACAGCTGGTCTGTGGGACGTGCAATCGGCTCGTCGTTTTGCGATCGACCACGATGAAGTGCGTACGAACTCGGAGATCATCATGGTGGGTGCCGTGGATCTCAACCGGGCTCAGCGCCGGTTTCTGTCCGCTGTTTCCGATAGCGTTCGTGTGTTGATCGGGGCTCCGGAATCGTACGCGAGCGGCTTTAACCAAGATGGAACACTTGCCTCCGAGTATTGGCAGGACATCGAAGTTCCGATCGAAGAAGACCAATTGCACGTTCGCTCCAGCGCTTCCGATGCCGCAATGGAACTAGCTAGCCAACTGGCCAGTCTGGGCAATGACTATTCCGTACACGATATCACTGTCGGAATTCCCGATCCGCAGATTGTGCCGGTCTTGCAAGAGACATTGGCTCGCGGTGGCATCTCGCTTCGATTTGGGCCTGGAACCTCGGTCACGCAATCGCCCTCCATGCAAGTCATTGGGCTTGTCGGTGATTACCTGATGGATGGATCGATCGATATCTTTAGCAGTTTGGTTCGCGCACCGGCGGTATACGAGTGGCTCGTCCGGTCGACTGTGAAAGAAGATGGGGGAAAAACGTTGCCGGAGGATTTCCTGGCTCGACTGGACGAATACCAACAAACCACGTTGCTTCGCAGCGTCCATGTACCCGAATGGCCAGATGCCAAAGGGCGCGAGGTTTTTCTGGATGTTCTGAACCGACTGGATGTCTGGCTGAGGCCACTGCGTTTGGTCAAGGCCAAGCTTACCCAATGGGCAATCCCCTTGAGGGAGGTACTGAAAACGCTGTACCAAGGGGTGGAAGTCGATCGAAATGATTGGAACGGAAATCTCTCGCTGCGGGCCTGTGCTGAAATCAATACGGCCTTGTCGAATCTTGGCGAGTTGCCGTCCAATTTGGATGCAGAAGCGAGCTTTCAAGAGGCGATGGCTTGGTTGCAGGGGCAGCTTGAAACGGCCAGCATTCCTCCGCCGCAAGACGAATCCGCCATGGAAATGCTTGGTTGGTTGGAGTTAACGCTCGACGATACGCCCATTCTGATGCTAACGGGCATGCACGATGGTATCGTGCCGGAAAGCGTCAACGGCGATGCATTCCTGCCGAACCAGCTGCGTTCCGATTTAGGTTTGATGGACAACGCCCGTCGCTACGCGCGTGACTGCTATGCAATGTTGGCTATGCTCCACACCCGCGAAAGGGTCGATCTGGTGCTCAATCATCTGAGCTTAGATGGCGATCCACAGACCCCGAGCCGGTTGCTATTGGCTGTCCCCACGGATCTGCTCGCGCGACGCGTCAAGCTGCTACTATCACCCCGAGAAAACGCTCCCGACGATTTGATCGCAGACGCCTGGGTACCTCGCGAAAACCAAACCAATATTCCGATCCCATTGCCCGATCCGGGCAAAGTGATTCGCGATATGGCGGTCACCGACTTTAAGAAGTATGACCAATGCCCCTATCGCTTCTACCTCCAACGCGTCGAAAAGGTACGAGCCTTTGATCACGAACGTTTGGAGCTGGATGGGGGCGGTTTTGGTGATTTGCTGCACGTCTGTCTTGAGGATTTGATCAAATCTCCGGTAGCAATCTCGACCGATGCGAAGGCCACCGCGGACTGGTTGACTGAAAATCTGCTCGGGCTCGCGCGCAAGAAGTTCGGTGTATCGCTTACGCCGGCTTTACAAATCCAAGTCGAGCAGGCGATTCGTCGATTGGAGGCATTCGCAGAACATCAAGCGGCTCATATCGCTAGCGGCTGGCGCATGAAACACATTGAACACAAAGTCGACAAGACCAATGGCATCGAACTGGAAATCGATGGCCAGATCATGATCCTCCACGGACGCATCGATCGTATCGACTACCACCAACGAGATGGATTGTATTCGGTATGGGACTACAAAACGGGTGACTCGGCAGGCAAGCCGAAGGAAGCGCACTTGCGGCAGAACGGGACATGGACCGATTGGCAACTCCCACTCTATGGGAAATTGATTGAGACACTGAAGATAGAGGATTTGTCGAAAGTCAGTTTTGGCTACATTTTGCTCCCAAAGAATCCGAGCGAGACGCGATTTATCGTGGCTGACTTTACGTCTGAGCAGCATGCCGCGGCGATCGAATCGGCAAAAGGGATCGCCCGAAAAGTTTTGTCCGGTGAGTTCTGGCCCCCCAAATACAAAGGGATCTATCCAGACGACGAATGCTGCGCCATTACGCAGTATCCGGTAGTGCGACGCTGGGACGAAACGATCGCAAGCGCTGAGCGCGACGCCAAACGTCAACGGGACTTGGCTGCAGCCATCCATCCGTTGCCCGAGTTTCGAGTCGAGTCGGTTGCAACGGCCTCGGATGCTTTCAGTGAAACCGCTTTCAATCTGCGTATGAAGCGGGCGCATGCGACAATCCATCAAAAGCGATTGAGTGACGCAAAGCAGCCGCCGAACAAACTTCGCCTAGAGGTTCATGCGGCCAAAGGCCAAGCAAACCAGGATTGGTTTTCACCGCAGATGATTTTGGCATCGGCTGGCACTGGAAAAACGTACAACTTGGCTTCGCGCGCTTTGCGATTGCTCTTTACCGATCAAGAGCTCGATTCGATTTTGGCGACAACCTTTACCCGCAAGGCGGCGGGCGAGATTTTGCATCGAATACTGAGCTGGTTGGCGGATGGAGTGGAAAGCGACGAAGGGTTCGAGCGGCTAGTCGGCGTTTTAAAACCGCTGGAAATCACTCGCGATACGGTCCGATATCAGTTGAGCCGTCTTTGCTCGCATCTGCATCGCTTTCGAGTCAGTACGTTGGATAGTTTCTATTCGCAGCTGGCCAGGTCCTTCGCGCTCGAATTGAAATTGCCGCCCGGTTGGACGCTTTCGGATCCGTTTCAAACGGACCAATTGCAACACGAAGCCATCAGTCGAATGTTCGACACCATGAACCGCTCGGCGCTCAAGTCACTGGTTTCGCAGTTGTCCAAAGGGGAAGCAGCGAGGGGCATCCGACGTGAGATCGAAAACGTCGTTTCGTCCGGCTACGACCTTTTTCGAAAGACGACCGAGGACGCCTGGAACCAGCTCTCCGTACCTCGGGGGCCGTCTGCGGAGCAAGCGGAAGCTGCTCTGAAAACCTTCCGCAACTCGCAGTTGCAACACAAGAACTACCCGACTGCGCGCGATAAGCTGGTTGGATTGTACGAAGCAGGTGAGTTTGGAAACTTCCTAGGTGAAACCTTGGTTCTCAAAGCGGACGACGAAATCGCGAAATACTCAGGCAAAGAGTTGTCCGATGAGACGGTCGGCGCACTGAAGGTGCTGGCGAAAAAGGCTGCCGTCGAGGAGCTCGCAAGCCGGAGGGCGCAAAACGAAGCAGCCTATCGCATGTTGGCCAACTACCACGAGCAACTGCAAACTGTCAAATCGCGTCGCCGAATCGTTACTTTTGATGACATCGCAGAACGTTTATCGAAATGGATGCAGGAAACCATCGCCAAACATCGCGATCTTAACGCAGCCGACCCGTCGCTTCAAGGCATTGCCTACCGGCTCGATTGCCCGGTCAATCATCTATTGCTCGACGAGTTTCAAGATACGTCTCCGATGCAATGGAACATTATCAAACCATTCGCACAAGCGATCGTCGACGGTTCTACTAAGGACACGTCCTTTTTTTGTGTGGGGGACAGCAAGCAAGCGATCTATGGTTGGCGCGGCGGCGTATCTGAGATCTTCGAATCGGTTGGTAAGCAGATTGAACATGTTCGCCAGGAACGATTGGTCAAAAGCTTTCGCAGTTCTCCAGTGGTCATCGATTTCGTCAATTCTGTCTTTACACAACTCGCTAAGCACGATCGCTACTACAACGATGACGAGTCGGAAATCCTGTCCAGCGATACGCAAGCGGTTACGGAGTGGATGGCTCGCTACTTCACCAACCATGAAACCGCGCTCACCGGACTGCCTGGTTATGTCGAGTTTCGAAACGCGAATTGTGAAAAGAGCCGAAGCGAAGATGGGGAAGAGAGCAGCTATGGCCTGCTCGATGAAGTCGCAGATCGCATTGCAAAGCTACATAAATCATCGCCACATATAGAAATCGGCGTTTTAACCAGAACCAATCGGGACGTTGGTAAGGTCATTGGGCTTTTGAGGGAGCGTAGGGTCGAAGCCAGCCAAGAAGGAGGGAATCCGCTGGTGGACTCGTCACCGGTACTGCTGTTGCTAAGCGCGATGCGTTTGGCAAACCACCCTTCGGATTCTCTAGCCTATTACCATGTGAAGCACTCCCCATTGTTCGAACGTTTGCCGAGCGAGTCGGCAAACGCGGCAACCCTATTGTCTTCCTTTCTCCGTGCTCAATTGGCCGTTTTCGGGTTCGGCCGGACCTTGGGCAACCTAGCCAACTTGATCGCAAACGATTGTACTGGGAGGGATCAGGATCGACTGAAGCAGTTCATTCAATTGGGATACCGATTTGATGCTCTTCGAAATCAACACATCAACGACTTCGTAGAGTATGTCGAACGTCAAAAGGTTTCGGTTCCTGGGATGAGCAACGTCCGGGTGATGACCATTCACCAGTCCAAGGGCCTCGAGTTTGATGCAGTCTTTTTGCCGACGTTAGATCAAACGATCATTTCGCGTCCTCCGCAATTTGTAGCTATGTTCGAGGATCGGATCAAGCCGCCGATCGGAGTCGTGCGTTACATGAATAGACACATTCAAAAATATCTGGATGACTCGTGGCGAATCGCTTTTAGGGAGTTCGCAAACCAGCAGTTGTCCGAGGCGCTCTGTGTGTTCTATGTCGCGCTGACCAGAGCCAAGCATGCACTGTATCTTTACACTTCGCCATCGGGATCTCCCAAGAAGCGATGGGGATCGGTACTGCACTCGATTTTTGCTCAACAAGGACAGAGCGAGCAGCCAGGGATCGTCGTTCGCAGTTTTGGGGACGAGGCATGGCATGAAAAACTAGAGCTTCAGGCCCTGGAGAAATCCGCGATGGAGGCCTCGACAGAAAGGCTGGCGGGGGCTGAGTGGCAGCCCCCGGTTCGATCGATTCAATTGAATCGAATGAATACGTCTGTTCGAAGGATGCCATGGTTGCGTCCCAGTCAGAGGTCAAGTTCCTCGGTGGTCGATCTGGCAGCGCAATGGTCCACCGACCATGCGACCGGTGCGGTGATCGGCAAGTTAGTGCATCGTTGGTTTGAAGAGATAAGAGGCTGGATCGAGGATTATAAGCCGAGCAAGAAACGCCTCAAGGAGATCGCGGGTGGAACGCTGACCCAGGAAGAGATGGGACAGGTCAAGCTGAACGATTGGGTCGATCGCTTTGTCAAGTATTGCGAGATGCCGTCGGTGCTGTCGGCTTTGAGCGCCGATCGATATCGCAGTTGGAATCAGCCTCGGATGTTGCATCTGGAAGTAACCAACGAACGCCGGTTGTTGCAGATCATTGATGGGCAAATGCTGCGAGGGGTAATCGACCGCTGCGTACTGGGTTTCGACGGTGACCGCGTTGTACGAGCGGAAATCCTTGATTTCAAAACAGATATGCGTCCAGATACCATCGCATTGTCGGATTGGAAACGAGAGCGATCGGAGCACCACGGGCCGCAATTGCGATCGTATCGAAGGGTCTTGATCGAGCAATTTGGTCTGCATCCCAACGACATTCAATTGTCATTGCTGTTGTTGAGTGAAGATTTGCAGGTCGAAATCGATGCGAAGGATTGACGGGGGCTGGCCTGCTGCTCGTCGCTCCCTATGAACTGCTTTCTTTTTGAGCCTGAGGCGCTAGCCGATTTCTTGCGGCGTAGCTCGGCTAGCGCCTCAGGCTCAAAATCTTAGGGGTTTGCAATGCAGAATCCTCAATGAGTGGTCTTGTGTGGTGGTGATCAGCGAGAACTGTCCGAAAATTGGTGAGTTTTTTGGGATTCTTTGTTCGGGTTGAGTTCGGAAATACGTCCTAGTGAGTGTACCGAGAATCCCTGGTTGGGCTTCTTTCCAAAACTCTTCTCGCGAATGCGAGGGAACATCGTGCCGGACACCACGCGATTTTTTCCGATCAATTCCAACACGTTCAAGCAGTTTCGACTGCGATTGGGCTGGTCCCAATTGGAGCTTGCTGAACGCTCCGGATACTCTGCTCGACTTATTCGCAAGGCAGAGGCGGGTGGAATGCTCAAGAAAGAAACCATCGAGCATTTAGCGGAAGCCATGAGCGCACGCGAAAGAATCATTACCCCCCAAGACTTGGTCCTCGACTTCTCAGCTATCGTTCATGATTTTTTCACCAGTTTCGATCGTTTTGGTCCGGCCGTGATGAATCACTGCAGCAAGCATTTTGCGGCTGAGTGCGAATTGCATTGCGATTCGGACTCAGTTCCCTTTGACGGTGCTTGGGCAGGAATCGATGGGATGCACACGTTTTTCCAAAAGTTTTTTGAGCATTTCTCCAGACCCGTCTGCTCCACTTCGGTTCAGCTTTTTCTCGGTGAAAGTGGGGTTGTGGCTAGGTACGTAGACTTGTTGGAGACCCCAGAAAACTTGATTGTGGCGACCAAATTCAATTTGTATTTTCAGTTTGAATCCGGCCTCATCGAGCGATTGGAATTTGAATTCAATGATCGCATACCCGCACATTACTCCTAACACTTTCCAATCTTCCGTTAACGCTGCATCGGAGTCGGCCCGAATACATCCCGGTACGCCAAGTAGAAAACTCCAAAATTCAGAGGCGTCAGAAAGAAAACGGGGACGTAACAAGCCAGGGTAGCCAAAAGCGATGCAACCCCGACGGAAACTGCCAAAAGCACACAGCCAACAAAATTCTTTCGCACTCCTCTGAAGCTCGTCATGACGGCCTCTGGTCCCGTGAGTTTCTTGTCTGCTATCAGCTGAAAGGCAAATAGGAAAGGCAACTGAATGAGCAGTATTGCGATGAATAGCAAGGCATAGAAAAGGAGCATGAAAGGGATAAGCATGACTGACATCTCATTCCCACCTCCGCGAGGAAGCATTGTGAACATTCCGACCATCATGAGGATTACCATAGGAATAATCACGATGAAGGAAACGCCAATTGCGATCAGTGTGGCCACCAGTGCATTTACAAACAGATCGAATCCTTTGAAGAGAGTCCCAAATTCGACTTTTTTGCCTTGCTCTAGATCAATAAAACAGAGGTAAATACCGACCAGCATCGGCCCCATGAGGATAGCGAAGGGAATGAACGATCCGATCAAAACGCCAACGATGGAAATCCCAAGAAATAGCCAATATTGCTCTTTGATCAAAGCAAACGATCGCTTGTAGAGATCAACGGGTGAAAGGGAAACTTCGCGCGATGTATCGTCGAAGACGGTCGCAGACTGTGGTGGCGCAAATGGATTGACGTCGCTCATGGCCCAAACTTTCTACGGATAAACAGTTTTTGAAATCGAAACAGATCACGATGGGAATTGCCAGTGTACCCGATCTGCGGTGATGGTAGCGTGAGTGCCGCAATTCACAGTTGAGCGCCTACCCAATCGAGTTCGTTCTAAGTTTCAAGTTCGAGGTGACATCTCCGAGTTGCTAAGGTACAGCAATCTCCAGAACACAAAGCTTCCACATCCCCCGGTCGGTGAAGCAATAACTGATCACCAGCCCCGGTAGGGGGCAATCGATGGCTTGCCGGGGACACAAGTCCCCGTTGTTATAAGCTTTGTTTGTTGACCTCAGCGAGCTTGCTCGCTGGTGAATAAGTTTTTACATTAGCTCGCCTTTATAAAACCCGCATCTCCCCGCATGATTGCCGCCTTCGGCGGCAATCGTGCGGGGAGATGCGTAAATGGGGTGTTGGGAGCACATTCTAATCTGCAAAAACTGGGCTCATGCCAGACAAGCTGGCATAGGGCATATACGTTTTGAGGTTGTGTGTAACAACAGGGACTACCGTCCCCGGCAGAAAGCTGCCGTACCTTCGGCACTATCTAGTTTGACGAACCGCTAGTCTGTCACGCGAATCGCACGAACCAACCCGTCTTGACCGGCAACGATGGCGTACCGACCGTCACCAGTAACTGCGACCGAGTAAAGCGCATCCTTGGAATCTGCATTCTGTTTTTCTAGTTTCCCCGTGACAGAGTCATATATTCGAAGATGGCGATCGATTGCCGTGGTGGCTACACGCGCCGTCGTTCCCAGAAAAGTAACTGCAGTCAACTCTTGGTTGATTGCAATGTTGCGAACCGTTTCACCGCTCTCCGTGTCCCAAATTCGCAAATTTCCGTCGGCTCCAGCGGATGCGATCCTGGCGCCACTGTCTTGCCAAGCCACCCCTAGTACGTGATGCGTATGCCCCTCGAACGTCCTTGTTTGTGTTGGCCTAATCGCACTGTCGACCGCCGTCGCGGAGGGCTCCGCATCCAAACGTGTCAACTTGAGCATCCGATCTGTGGCTCCCGTGGCAAGCGTCTTCCCGTCGGGGGAGAAAGCGATCGTTGAAACGTTATCACTATGTAACTCAAACCACTTTTGACGTATTCCCCCGTCGGCCAATGAAACGATGGTGACGTCCCCCGTCCTACTGGGCAAGCCACTACCGATCGCGAGCGACTCACAGTTCGGATCGAATGCCAGTGCGGTAACACGGTCTCGAAAGAACAACGCGTCCGTCCCGTCGATCGGATTCATTATCTCTCGCTCTAGTACCCAATGCGTACGAATCGATTGCGATTGGACCTGACCGTCTGCATTGCTCAAGACGATTCCTCGATCGTCCTTCGAAGCAGAGATCGACACTGGATTTGGGCCAAGGGATTCGACAAGGTTAGCGATTCGCTGCATTGGTTTCAATGAAAAAACGCTCATCTTTCCGGGCCGAGCAAAAGCTACCAAACGTTGCGAGTCCTTTGTGAATAAGAGTTCGGAAGCGACTATTGGCAAGACCGTTTTTGCTTCCTGAACATCGCGATTCTTTGCTTCTAAGAGTTGTAAAAGCGACCGTTGAGATTCAAGTTCCTGCTTGCGTAGCGAAGCACGCTCTCCTGCGTTTTGCTGTGCAGCTTCAGATGCCGCAAGAGCCTGCCCCAAGTTATTGGCTTTGGTCTGCGCTACCGTTTTGGCTTGTTCCAGATCCTTGATTGCCTTCTGCTTTGGTTCGGTCTGACCGTTGAGTTCGCCAAGCTGCTTGGTAGCCGCTTCGATACCCGCTTTGGTTTTTTCAATAGCAGCGAGGTGGTCCGCTAAAGTTGCGGAGGCCATTTGCATTTCTGTTTCTTTCTTGGCAAGCTCGGTCATAGCGTTATCGCGAGCTGTTTTAGCGGTCTCCACGGCTTTGGCTTCGCTTGTAACAGCACCGTCAGATTCCTGGGTCGCTTTGGTCAATCGTTCCACATTCTGTGTTTGCCGATCGGTCGCAGATTTTGATTGTCTAGCCTTCCATTCGACCATTCGATCCGACTGAATCGATCCGACCAAACTTCCATCGGCGGTTTTCCAAACTCTCAAATTTTTGGACGCGTCCAGTGCCGCGACCAACGTGCCATCGGGTGAAACGGCGACCAATTCCAACGGTGTAGCTGTGCGTACGGCTTGCAAGAATGGATACTGTTCTTCGAGAGATAGATCCGTCGGTTGTGGAAGGGTTGGAGGAGAGTTCGTCGTCGCTACGGACTCGATCAAATGCTCGACTCGGCGCCAAATCTTGACCGAATCGCTGCTGCCCGTTGCTGCCCATGTTCCATCGGAACTGATCGCGACCGAATAGATCGCATCGAGATGGGCATTGGCATGGACCTGATCGGAAACCCATTTGGATGGATCGGATAGGACTCCGAAATCTTCCACCGGAAAGAACATGACATCTTGCCCTTTCCCAACGACGACATAATCCCCTTCCGGCGTCACCGCGAGCGAATAAATGGATCGGACGGATTCTGGCAACTGTTGCCACTTTCGGTCGGCGGAATCTTTAGACCATTGGCTTCGACCGTTCGAGATAGCTCCCCCCGCGATCCATCGCTTGATCAATTCTTGTTCGTCGGCTGTCAGGGGTCGAGCTCCGGCGGTATTTTCTTCGGGAGGCATCAACGGTTCCACACTTCCCGAGATACGCTTCAACAACAGACTCTCGCCAGGCGTTTCCTTATCCAGCGTTGCTCCGGTATCTCCACCTCGTAGGAGTCCTGCATAGTCTTCTAAGTTCAGCCCCCCTTCGGCCTTTTTGGCGTGATGGCATGCGATGCAATTCTGTCGTAGCAGTGGCTCAATCGACGGTTCATACTCAATGGATTGAGCAAAACCAGGAAGAGCGAAAAAGCACAAACTCATTATGCTTAGGCAGAGACGTAGGGAAGTCGTCATCGGTTGAGGTAGGGAGTTTTTCATGTTCGCGAGTCGGGATGGTTCAAGGTTTTGGAGGGGGGCTCGGGGCACGCAAACGAATTTGGAGTGTGTTGCTGGGTAACTGAACTGGCAGTTCCACGGCTGGCAATGTATTCAACGGCGGACGCATGCTAAGTTTCGTTTCGCATTGCGCCCAAAGCGTATACTCACCCGCTGGTGCGTCCGCGGCCACGTTCAATTCTAACTCGCCATCGGACTTATCGTTCGGGATAGTGATTTCATTGACGGTACATTTCGGAGGCAATTGTCGTAACCTCACCACCACACCTTGCCCACCACCCTCCGCGCGAATCAGTTTTAATGGCAGTTTGACTTTTTGACCAAGCTCCACTTCGAGCGGCGCCGCAGTTAATGGCTGTAACGTTCCTGGCTGTATCGTTCCTGGCGCCGCAGTTCCTGACGCCACAGTTCCTAAAGCCACCGTTCCTGGTTCTACAGCACCTAGTTCAATAGACAGAGGGACAGTCTGCAACGGGTTTGCCTGAATCGTCAAAACGTGCGTAGAACGCAGAATGGGAGTTGCAAGGTCCGGTATCGATCCCCAAGTGAACGCAACCGGCCTTGCAACCACCGAGGCCGTCTCTGTCTGTGTCTCAATCTCGGTCACTGGCACTGGCGAATCTGGCACTGGCGATTCTGGCACTGGCGATTCTGGCGATTGGATTGCAATCCCGCGGACCAAAACATCCGAACGACCGCTAGCCTCAGCGTTTGTTGACAACATGATTACTGAAGCGACTTGGTTGGGAGCGATGGTAGCGCTTTGGGATAAAACACCAGGTTGTAATTCTTCTGCATGGACACGAATCGCTTGATTGAATCCATCGTGCCTCAGCGCCGAAACGAGCAACGGTTGATGCGTATTTCTAGGTACGTTCGCCGAGACGATTTGCATCTGATCGAAGGTGCGCGATGCAAAAAGAGGGCAAGCCACAAGCGAGAAACCGGGACGGGGTTGGCGAACTTCCATGGCGTAGCCTGCCGGCGGATCGCCATGAGTTGAGCTTTGGTTGTTGCGCACGAGCAAGCGATAAACGCCACTCTCTGGCACCTTGAACTTCAGGATTGGATCGCGATGGGAGAGATAGTTTTCGCTTTCGCCAGGATAGAGTGTGTCGTCCATACTCGAGAGGTTTTGGAACCGTTCTCGATCGGTCCCCGCTTCTATCACGCGGCCGATGGCCAATTCAATATCGGAGGTTTGCCGCAGTCGCTGTGATGCAACCTCCATGACCCACTCGGCGGCTGCTTCCAAACGCATTTCGTAAACATGAACTGGCTGCCCCGGCATGAATCGATTCTCAATGACTGACGGCGCATTTAGCGCTAGCGGTCGCTGATTCTCTTGGGATCGTTCGGCGTTGCTGCCAGTTTCCGAATGGATAACACCAGACATCCGAATTGGTTGGACAGCTTCCGCAGGCTTTCTCAATGTAGCCACGATGGTGCTTAGTCGGTCGCCGGCCGCGACGGCTTGGCCGTCGGGAGCCTGAGACCAAACTCGCCATCGTTCGACAAGATCGATCTGTTCCGATTGTCGGTTGGCATCTGCGGCAAAGGCTCCCAATGCGAAAGGATAGGAGTCACCACCGGAATACAAATGATCATGCACAACCAAGCGGTATTCACCCGTTCGTTGGACATCGAAGCACCAGTCAGAATCGCCGCCGTCCTGAGGTTCCTTAGAACTGCATCGCAAACCATCGGGGGTAAAGAGGGTTTGAACCAGCTTCGTCCGCGAATCGAGACCGAGTGTGAGAGAACGAAAGCAGACGCGTTGGCCCTCGGTGAGCCCGATGGAAAAAGTGTACCGTTTGCGTGGCTCGCAGCGCGATTCGATGAAGGAGTTCCAAGTCAACGGGATCACTGGGTCCGACGGCTCCAGTTTGTCAATCGACCAAGAAGCTCGGGTAACATGAAACAATCGGGAGTTGGAAAGACCAAAGGCGCCATCCAACCGCACTTCATACACACCTTCGGGGACTTCGGAACCGATTTTCACCCGAAACTGGGCACCGACCGCCAACTTAGTTTTGCCGGTATTGGGGGCTGAATCCGTCGGTGCACTTGCCAACACTTGGGCTTGAATGCCAGGATGCGAAAAATGGATCGCACGGACAGCATCGAAGGGGTCTGCATCGGTACATCGCTGAACTCCGCCTTGATTTCGTAGGTTCTTTCCCGCGACGATGGTGAAATCCACTTCGGTGCCAATCTGAGCGCCAGAAGGAGAGATAGCATGGAGTTCCGTTCCCGGAATTTGCCCTATGCCTCTGGCCTCTAATAATCCAATCACCAAGCAAAAAGCGAGAAAGCGAGGGCCGCGAAATGAATGCATGGTTTCGAGATGACTCAATGGTTAAACTGAAACTCTTTGCCATTGATCAAGGCCCAAAGCAGATCTTCGAAACCTGCTCGACGATCAGTCGCAATCGCAATGTAAGCATTGGCCGACTCCAATTCGGCGGTCGAGGGTTGCCGGGACAAGGCGATCAGAAAAAGCTCTCGAATGGCGATCGGAGTATCGATGCCTGTGTCGGAAGCGAGTCGCATGGCTCTGGCTGATTCACCACCGAGTTTGGTCTGCATCTCTTTCGAGTTTACGAGATGCAAGCATTGCGCCAAAGTCGATTCGCTGGAGCGTTCGCATTCACACGCCGTTGAGGCATCTGGTTTGCCAAAGGCGGTTAGGAAATAACTGGCGAATGCGTTGTCCGGAAGCGCGACGGCCGAGGTATCCTCCGGAACGAGATCGAAACCGGTCTTGGACTGAACGACACAGTCCATAGCATCGACGAGTACCTCAGCGCTGAGTCGTTTTGGATAGAATCGCGAGTAGCATTTGCGATCGGCAAGATTCGAACCAAAGGGTTCGCTGGAGGTTTGATAGGTCCGCGAATTGCAGATGAATCGAATCAGTTCTTTAAGATCGAACTTGGAAGCGACAAAGTGCTGGGCCAAAACATCCAATAGTTCTGGATTGGAGGCTGGATTGGTCACTCTCAAATCATCCTCGGGTTCGACCAGACCGCGTCCCAGAAAATGCTTCCAATAGCGATTTGCGAGCGACTTGGCGAAAAAAGGGTTGTTCGGTTCTATCATCCAATCCACTAGCGATTGTCTTGGATCATGGCTATCTTCGAAAGTTGCATTGGCTGCATCTAGAGCTGCTGGAGCCAGCGATTCGCCCGTCTTGGGATGATTGGCCCGAGGTGCACCCATAGAAGTAAAGAAGACCGGTTGGTCGGGTACGCCCGAAGGTTTGCTACGAACGGTCGTAAAGAAAGCGGACAGTTTGTAATAGTCCCGTTGACTCCATTTTTCATGCGGATGATGGTGGCAGCGAGCGCACTGAATGCGCTGCCCTAAAAACAGCTGGGCCGTATCTTCTACGCGACTGTTCGTGTCGCTGACGCTCCGGTACCAAGAGGTCGGCGGATGGGATTCCATCGAACCAGTCGCAGCCACGATCGAACGCACAAATTCATCGTAAGGTCTGTTCTCTGCGAACTGTGTTTGTATCCAACGATGGAATGCAAACGTCCCCGCTCGGTACGATGGTTTGTCGCGACGATTTCTAAGGATGGAAACCCATTTGTTTGCAAAAAAGTCTGCGTATTCGCCGCGTCCAAGCAATCGCTCAATCGTTGCTGAACGCTTATTGATGTCGTTGTCGGAAACGAATGCTTCGATCTCCGCTATTTTCGGAAGCCGCCCGGCGATATCCAAAGTCACTCGCCGCAAGAAAGTCGAATCATCACAGATTTCTGAAACAGGAATACCGAGACTTTTGAGTTGGCTCATGACGGCCACATCGATCTCGTTGTACGGTTCCGGAAAGTCCCCAGCCGACTCAGCGAGTGGGATGCTCGCGACAAACGTGGCAACTTGTCCTTGGTATCGTCCCATGATTGCGGCGGTTCCAGCCAACTGCTTCACGGTCACGAAGCCATCGCGATCGACTTCCGCCATATCCGGATCATTCGTGTCAAACTGGACAGTGCGAGTAACGTCTTCGATCCGTCCATTGGAGAAGACAGCTTGAGCCATTAGTTGTTGGCTGCCACCTCGGAGGATTCGACGTTTCGCCGGAGAAATTCTTAACTCGACAACGCGTGCTTCGTCCTCAACTCCGTACGGAGACCCCTGCGAGATCCAACGTTGTAGAATGCGATATTCCTGAGAGTTTTTCTCTAGTCGTTGCCCACCGCCATGAGGGACTTCGTTGGTCGCCTTACTCAAAAGCAAACTCGCATCGGGCGAGGCCGGGGCAAGCCGTCTTCCTCGCGACTCTTTCAAAAGATGACCGTAGTCTTCGCGAGGTTCAAATCCGAGCAACGAAAGGCGGAAGCCGTTTTGGCCCGCGGCCTTGCCGTGGCATCCACCGCTGTTGCATCCTAGTTTGGTAAAGATAGGGACGACTTGATTTGGGAAATTGACCAATGGATTGCTGTTGAACTGAGATACCTCGATTCGGATTCCAGCGCGTTGTTCCGAGTTCGATTCCGCGATAGCCATGGCAACTCCGTCTCTCAGGGGAGTGACATAACCGAGAGGATCGATCGCCAAAATGCCAGCTGGTTCAGATCGCCAAACGACATGACGCGTTATGTCTCGAGACTTTTCCTCAGCATCGAACGCTTGTACCAAAAGCTGAGTACGCGCATCGCTGCCAACCAGTGAGATGGAATCCGATTCCTTGGCCAAGGACGAGGATTGCTCGATCGCAATTCGTTTCACGGAAGGTTCGTTTGCGGGTTCGTTTGCAATTGCCCCGTGGATTGAAATCGTTCTAGAGAACGGTACGATCGCCAGGACGAATACGATTGTCAGCATGAAAGTGAACAAAGACTGGATCAAGTTACGACTCATTGGATTGCTGCCTAAATGAGCTCTCGGATAGGATCGCGCTCGACCAAATACTGCGGACGGCCAGTAGGATCGACGAGCGTAGCGCTCGAGGTCGATATTCCGAGGTTGTGATAGAGTGTCGAGATTACTTCTTGGACATGGACAGGACGTTCTGTTGCGTGTTCTCCAAGTCGATTCGTCGCACCGATGACTTGTCCTGCCCGAATACCGCCGCCGGCCATCCAAGCGCAGCTGACTTGTGACCAATGGTCACGCCCTGCCGAAGGATTGATTTTAGGAGTCCGGCCAAACTCACCCCAGACGACAATGGATACATCATCGAGCATGCCACGTTCGTCGAGATCGGTTACCAAAGCACTTAAGGCTTGATCCAATTTTCCGCCATGGTCGCGAACCATGTCAAAGTTCTGACCGTGCGAATCCCATCGTCCAAAGCTCAAGCTGACGACGCGAACGCCTGCTTCTATCAACCGCCTCGCGATCAGCAGGTGGTCGTTCTTCGTAGCGCAACCATCATATTGGAATTGATAGGGTTTGCCGTCGCCATACCGAGCCACAATGGCAGGGTCTTCGCGGGAAAGATCGAGCGCATGGACCAGTTTGCTGCTGGAAAGAACATCCAGGGCCCGTTGGCTGAATGTATCCATCCCTTCCATGATCCCGGTCGTATCGATGTCGCGTCGCATGGTATCCAGAGCCGCAAGCAATTGCTTTCGATTTTGCAATCGTTCTAGAGGCAAGCCGTGCAGCTTCATGTTTTCGATTCCGGGCCCATCTGGTCGAAATGCGGAATGAGAGGTTCCAAGGAAGCCGGCGGTTCCACAATCCGACCAGGGAACATGCGAAGACTTCTCTGCTAACCCAACGAATGGAGGAACAGCCGCATCGACTGGCCCACGCAACTTGGACACCGCAGCGCCGATGGATGGCCTGCCACCAACACTTTTGAGGTCGTCCGGAATCCAACCCGTAAGGCATTGAGAGGACTCGTGCCGATCTTTACAACCAACGATGGATCGGATAATCGCCGATTTGTCCATCAATTGCGCAAGCTTCGGAAAGACTTCGCCAATCTGGATGCCTGCGACGTTGGTGGAAATCGGTTTGAATTCTCCTCGAATCTCAGAGGGGGCATCGGTTTTTATGTCCCACATGTCTTGATGGGGTGGACCGCCCCCGAGGAAGATTTGGATCAGCGCTTTGTGAGAGTTATTGACCCCCTGCGCGGCTTCGGCCCTCAGCAGTTCTGGCAATCCCAAAGCGGTGGCGCCGAACGCAAAACCACCCACCGTTAAAAAGGAACGGCGCGATTGCGAGTCGCAATAGAACGGCGCTTGGCTCGTGTTACCTAGGATCGACAACATGATCTAGTCCTCACATGTGGGATACGTAGTTGGCATTTAATGGTCCCAGATCGATCGCCGCCAAAGGACTGGATAGAAGGGAACGAAAGCAAGCTTATTAGCAGCGAAATGGCCGCTCTACGTCAATGGGGTGGGTTTTGGAACGAAGGTGGGAAGGGAACGGAGGGCGTTACGAAAGCTGCAATTGCAAATCTGTACCGCTGTTACAGCTCTCCCGCTATTCTATCGAAACCAGGGTGTCAATAACAGCATGGAACTATGGAAACTGGGCAAAAACCATGTCACAAACCGACCTGAATTGTCGATTAAGGTGGCTTGAGCCCCCATCTGTACCGCTTTTAGGCGAGCGGCAGGCTTTGAGATACCAGTTGTAGTTTGGGACCATTGTCCCGAACAAGTCAACGGACGGGACAATGGTCCCATCCTACGGTACTTTTCAACTTGCCGCTCGCCTTAGGAAATAGATGTAGCGACAACACGGCCGAGAAAGCCGTTTATGATCGGGTCATTCGTCGGACAATGCAGCTTGGGTTGCGGCGACTCGTAAGCGACTGTCGTCGCTTGATTGGTTTATGAAGTGCCTTAAGGAACCATTAGCCCGACTGGCCAACAAACAAGATGGGTGAACCGGGGCTTTTTTCGAAGGAAGCTACAAATTGATTGCGATTCTCGATGAGGAAGCGTTGTTGTCGGTGTGTGCTTATATCGATTTGAATCCGGTAGCGGCTGGGATTGTTGCTTTGCCTGAGGAGAGTCCGCACACGTCGATAAAGGA
>Ga0105049_10002964_pt1 | contig 20133 bp, 15 predicted proteins | sample MAT06_FD_78087 | JGI IMG/M metagenome (GOLD analysis project Ga0105049, IMG submission 78087) | Freshwater microbial communities from Lake Fryxell liftoff mats and glacier meltwater in Antarctica - MAT-06 | ecosystem: Environmental > Aquatic > Freshwater > Ice > Liftoff microbial mat | place...
CCTTGATCTTGGAGCCGAACACGTCGCACTGCCCCTTGGCTCCAAGCACGTAGTCTTTCACACGCCCTTCGGCACCTCGCCAGTGGCGGCATTGGTGGTAGCCTCGCACGCCTTTGTCGTATTCGTACACGAGCGAGAAGTGGTCGAAAATGTCGCCGTACTGGGGCTCGATCCGGGTCGATCGGCCTCCGACGCCGAAGCATTGCAGAGGGGGCTCGTCGCCCAAGGCCCAGGCCATCGTGTCGATCGCGTGGACGGCTTGCTCGACGATGTGATCGCCTGAGATCCAGGTGAAGTGCCACCAGTTGCGCATCTGGAACTCCATGTCGCTCCAGTCGGGCTTGCGCGGCTTCTTGCCGAGGGTGCCGCCGAGGTAGTTGGTGTAGACGCTGGTGATCTGGCCGAGCTCGCCGGAGTTGACGCGGTCGAAGGCGGCCCGCATGCCGTCGTGGTAGCGCCAGCAAAAGCCGACGAGGCAGGCGAGCCCCTTGTCGCGTGAGGCCTTGGCGGAGGCGAGCACGCTGCGCAGGCCGGGGCCATCGACGGCGACGGGCTTCTCAGCGAAGGTGTGCTTGCCCTTCTCCACGGCGTAGGCGAGGTGCATCGGGCGGAAGCTCGGGTAGCCGCAGAGGAGGACGACGTCGACATCGCTATCGATGACGGGCTTGTAGGAGTCGAAACCGACGAAGCGGCGATCTGCGGGCACCTGCACGCGGGAGGCTTGATCGCCCATTTCTTCGGCGACGGCGGCGAGGCAGGAGTCGAGGCGGTCCTGGAAGACATCTCCGGCGGCGACGATGATCGTGTCGGGATCGGCCTTGAGGGCCTGGACTGCGGCGCCGGTGCCGCGGCCGCCGCAGCCGACGAGGCCGATGCGGAGCGGGCCGGTGCGGGGTGTGCCGACGACGGTTGGGCGGATAGCGCTGGGCGTGAAGTTGGGGGTTAGTGGCGGCTGGATTGGTTGTGAAGTGGACTGTGCGGTGGCTGAAGATGCACACCCGCCGAGTGATGCGGAGGCGGCCGCGCCCCCCACTGCTGCGAGCGCGGCGGCGGAGAGGAACTCGCGGCGTGAGGCGGCGTGGTTTGACGGGGAATTCGTGGGCTCTTTGGGGTTGGGCATTGGAGAGGCTTTCTTTGCGGCGCGTGGAGTGGTTCTGTGTTGCGAGCGTGCGAGGAGGGGGGCGGATTACTTGGGTGAGGGTGCGAGAGATGGCTGAGGCGGTGCGGCGGGTGCGGGCGATGATGGTGAGGGCTTGGGCGCTTCGTACTTTGCCGGTGCCCCGTCCTTCATCTCGCAGACGATTCGGAAGCCTTGGAACGGTGCGTCGGACATCCACCACTTGCTCTTGGGGACCTGCGGGTCGGTGCTGTTCCAGGACTTCTCCTGCACGGCGCTCTTCGTTATGGCGAGCTCTTCTGAGGGATCGTCGAAGGCGCCGCCTTTGGTCGTTGGCTTACCGTCGCGGCCGACCACCCACTCCTGCACGTTGCCGAACATGTCGTACAGCCCCCACGCGTTGGGGCGCTTGGTGCCGACGGGCTTGGGTGCTTCGCTGGAGTTGGCGGCGTACCAGGCGTGATCGCCAAGGGCTTCGGGCGCGATGGAGCCGTACTTGCTCTTGGGATCGCCGCCTGCGCGGGCGGCGTGCTCCCACTCATCTTCGGTGGGAAGGCGGTAGAGGCGGCCGGTCCGGACGCTGAGCCAGTCGCAGAACTCCTGCACGTTTTTGTAGTGGACGGAGATGGCGGCGAAGCCCTCGTGGCCGAAGCCGCGGTCGGGCGGGATGTAGGGCTTGCTTGGGCGCGTCACGATGTCGGCGTCGATCTCTGAGAGCGAGGCCTGCTCGACATCGAGGTTGAAGACGAAGACGTCGAAGGCGTCCCAGGTGATCTCGTGGCGTGAGATGTAGAAGGGCTTGATCTTGCCGTCCCTGGATCCCGGGATGGGCGACATTTCGATCTGGTACGCGGCGACGGGGATCTCTTGCTTGAAGGGCGTGGCATCGGGGGTGCTGGGCCTGTTTGCGGGCTTTGCCGCGGGCTGCGCGGCGGCGGCGACGCTGGCGCAGATGCCCGCCATCGCGGTCGTGATCGCAAGAATCCCGGCACGGCCCCGGACGGATCGATAGAACATGCAACGCATGGAAGCTCCTCAGCACATCCTCGGACCTGTCGGCTTGACCTCTGCCATCAGCCTGCGCCAGCCCTTGCGCTGGTGGCTGCTTCTGCTGCTGGCTCTGGCCGCAATCGGCGCGGGCTGCGTTCAGACTCCACCCCAGCGGTACGAGTTTAGAAGAGTCCTGATGGGCGTGCAAACGCAGATTATTCTGCACGCGGAGGCCCGAGAAGAAGCCAGGGACGCGGCTGCGGCGGCGTTTGCTGAGATTGCCCGGCTTGAGCAGCTGATGAGCGACTATCGGCCCAGCAGCCAGCTCTCAGCGATCAACGCCGCCGCTGGTGCGTCGGTGCCTGCCGATTCGTCCATGATTGAGATTCTGGAGAGCGCGAGCGAGGTCTCGCGGCTGACGGAGGGCGCGTTTGACGCGACTGTCGGGCCAGCCGTTTTGCTCTGGCGCGAGAGCCGCAGGAGCGGGGCGCCTTCGAGCGCGGCGGTGGTGGCTGAGGCGGTGTCGCTCGTGGACTGGCGCGGCGTGCAGGTCTCGCGAGAAGCGGGGACGGTCAGGCTCGCAAGGCGGGGCATGAAGCTCGATCTTGGCGGGATCGCCAAAGGGTTCGCGGCGGAGAAAGCGTTGGAGACGCTGCGCGCGCGGGGGATGGCTTCGGCGCTTGTGGCCTTGTCGGGTGATGTGGCGGTTGGTGATCCGCCTCCGGGGAAGGGTGGCTGGCGCGTGGCGATTGCGAACGAGCGATCGGGAACGATCCTCGGCACCGTCATGGTCGCCAACGTGTGCGTCTCGACCTCTGGCGACAGCGAGCAGTTTGTGGAGATTGCGGGTGTTCGCTACGCCCACATCGCGGACCCGCGAACGGCGATGGGCGTGGTTGGGGGTGTTCCGGTGACTGTGATTGCGCCGCGCGGGGCCGACGCTGACTCCATCGCGACGGGCGCGTTCGTGCTTGGATCGGCGCGGACGCGGACTCTTGCGCTTCCTGCCGGGGTCACGATCATTCTGCACGGCTCGGGAGAACCAGAGTTCTTTGGTGAGGGGGGGAGGGCGGAACTGGGGTGGACACCGAGGCTTGTCGGCGGAGCGGGGCCATGACGGGGCTATGACGGGGCAGTGACGGGGCGGGGCAGCCGTCACGGCGAATTGTCGCGCGTGGCGAAAGGCTGTATGTTGTCGCGTTCAGTTTCCCCTGTGGCGCGGCCGCCGCGCCAGCCTGCGATCTTCGAGCACTCTTCTCGAAAGGGATTTCCGGATGACCACCACCGCGCCCGCGAGCGCCATCGCTCCCCGTCTCTCGATCATGATGTTCCTGCAGTTCTTCTTGTGGGGAGCGTGGTTCGTGACGCTGGGGCCCTTCATGGGAGCCCGGGGCCAGGAGCCCAGCGCGATCGGAAACGCCTATTCCACTGCTCCGATCGGTGCGATTCTGGCGCCAATCTTTCTGGGCATGATCGCCGACCGGTTCTTCGCGACGCAGCTTGTGCTGGGGCTCCTGCACATTCTCGGCGGCGTGCTGCTGCTGCTGGCACCGTCGCTCGCGCCGCAGGGCGCGGGCGATTCACCGTGGCCCTTCATCGGCGTGCTGCTAGCGCACATGCTCTGCTACATGCCGACGCTGGGACTTTCGACTTCGCTTTCGTTTGCGCACATGAACAACCCGGAGAAGCAGTTCCCGATCGTGCGTGTGCTTGGAACGATCGGGTGGATCGCGGCGGGCTTTGCCGTGATCTATCTCGCGGGCATTTTCCCGGGCGCGACCACGACCGTCGGCACGGCGACAACCGTCAACCCTGGATCGCCGCACTTCTTCTACATCGCGGGCGCGGCTGGCGTGCTCCTGGGCCTCTACAGCTTCTCGCTTCCGAACACGCCGCCGACGGCGAAGGGCAAGCCATTCTCCGTTGGTTCTGCGCTTGGGTTTGATGCCCTTGCGATGCTCAAGGATCGCAACTTTGCGATCTTCGCCCTCTGCTCCTTCCTCCTGTGCATCCCGCTCGCGGCGTACTACGCCTTCGCGGCGACTTATGCGGGCAAGGTGGGCATCTCCAACATCCCCGTCACCATGACCTACGGCCAGATGTCCGAGATCCTCTTTATGCTTGTCATGCCGCTGTGCTTTGCGCGGCTGGGCGTAAAGTGGATGCTGGCGGTGGGCATGCTCGCGTGGGTCATTCGCTACGGCCTGTTTGGTGCCGCGTGGGGCGGCGAGGGAGACGAGCACATCAAGTGGATGGTGCTTGCGGGCATCATTCTGCACGGCATCTGCTACGACTTCTTCTTTGTCACGGGCATGATCTACGCCGAGAAGCGTGCTCCGACCGCGGTGCGGGCGCAGGCACAGTCGCTGCTGGTGCTGCTGACGCAGGGGCTGGGCATGCTTGTGGGGAGTCAGGTCTTCCCGCGGATCGTCGGGGCGTTCACCACCAAGTCCGAAGCCGGCGTTGAGATCATCGACTGGCGGATGGTCTGGTTCATCCCCGCGGGCTTCGCGTTGCTGGTTCTGATCTTCTTCGTCGTGGCGTTCAACCCGCCCAAGGAAGAGGGGAAGGCTTCGGTCGCTGGGCACTGATCGGCGCGGGTTGCGAGACGAGCCGGGTTTGCGTGGATTACGGAGACTCAGGATACCGGCCGGGAGGCCGGTGCTAGTTGGGAATTCTCGCGATCGCTGAGCCGCTGCATCACCGCCCAGGTGACGAGGAGCCCCACGATTGCGCCCACGATGACGTCTGACAGAAAGTGCGCGCCGAAGATGACGCGTGCGGCGGCGACGATCACGACGAGCGCCAGCATGAGCCACGTCAGCCGCGGGTACATGATCGCGAGCGCGACGCCCATCGCCGCGGCGGCGGAGGTGTGGCTGCTGGGCATCGAGTGCAGGTCCGAGGAGATGCCCTTCCACAGTTCCCAAGGCGCGGCCCAGAGGTAGCCCGTTGCGTCGCCGCCAGCCTCGGGCCCGCGCACGAGCGGATACCGGCGCAGCGGCCCGACGAGGCTCCAGGACGTCGCATAATCCGGGTGCGCCGCCATGTCGAGGACGACCCTGGGGCGGGGCCTGCCGATGATCATCTTCAGGATCTGCGAGACCAGCGCCGTCGCCAGGGCGCCCGCGATCCAGTGCAACATGCGTGTCCGCATGGAGCGGTCGAGGAGAAGGATCACGATCGCGACGATCACGCTGCTGGCCACGTCGCCAAATTGCTGGAGGAACAGGAGCGTGCGGCGCACGTCGCCGCCGATTCGCAGGTCGCCGCCGTCCTGCAGTCGGCTGGCGAACTCTGCGGTGTGCTGGTCCAGAAAGAGGCACGCGCTGGCGAGGGCGAGCCCCGCCGCGGCAATGATGACGCCGCGTTGCACGGTCAGGCGAGGAAAGGCCCGATGGCTAGAGTCTGCGGGGTCCGCCGTTGCAACGACACGTGTTGAGTCCGGAATGTCCGAGCGAGTCTCTGCCACAATCTCCCTTTCCGACACGGCTCGGGCCAGCGCCGCGGCCGCACGTCTTCGCGCCTGGTGCCGCGGCGTCGGCGGCGGCGTGGCGCTCGTGCTGATCTGCCTTGCAGTGTATCTCCCGGGCTTCTTCTCGCTGCCGCCGGTTGATCGGGACGAGTCTCGCTTTGCACAGGCCTCCCGGCAGATGCTGGAGAGTGGGGATTGGGTCGTGCCTCGCATCCAGGGCCGCGAGCGGCTGAACAAGCCGCCGATGATCTACTGGGCGCAGGCTGGCTCGGCCGCGGTCTTCACGGGCGGCAATGCGGCACGCGATGAGATCTGGATGTATCGCCTGCCCTCGCTCTTAGCGGCGATCGCCACGGTCCTCGCGACGTGGCTGCTGGGGTGCCGCATGTTTGACGCGCGGGCGGCGTGGCTGGGCGCGCTCTTGCTGGCGTGTTGCCCGCTCTTCTGGTGGGAAGCGCGGCAGGCTCGCGCGGACATGCTGCTGCTTGTGTTCACGACCGCGAGCATGGGACTGGCGTGGAGGATCTTGCAGACGCGCGGCGGGCTGGATCGCGCGGCACCCGGGGAGCGAACGCCGCTCGCTGGTGGCGCGTGGCTCTTGACCGTGTGGCTGTGGATGAGTGTCGGCGCGGGCGTGCTCACGAAGGGTCCGATCACGCCGATGATCCTCTTTCTGGCGGCGGGCATGCTCTGCGTGCTCGCTCGCTCGTGGCGGCCGCTGGTTGCGCTGCGACCTTTGGTGGGGTTGCTGATCGTGATCGCGATGGTCGCACCCTGGGTCGTGCTTGTGATTTTCGAGGTTGGCTGGGAGCAATACTCATCGCTGATCCACGATGAGGTCGTGGGCCGCAGTCTTGAGCCGAAGGAGGGGCACTGGGGCCCGCCGCTGTATCACGTGATCGCCACGCTCATTCTCTTCTGGCCGGGGACTCTTCTGATTGGTGCTGGCGTCACGTGGGCGCTCTGGCGCGGTGTTGCGACGACGGCCGCAACGCGTCCAACCGGCGTATTCGGCCGCGCGTTCGCGAGGATTCGCTCTGCTTCACTCTCGCGTCCCAAGCCTGCGTTCCTCGTCGCGTGGCTCATTCCTGCGTGGCTCGTCTTTGAGCTTGTCAGCACCAAGCTCCCGCACTATTTGCTTCCCCTCTATCCCGCGCTCGCGCTTCTGAGTGCGCGGGGCGGCATGGCGTTGGTCCCGCACATCCAGCGGCTGGCGATCACGACTTCGCTGAAGCACGTGCTCCGAACATGGATGGTTGGTGGGCACATCCTTCTCGTGCTCGCTTCGGCCGCCGCGGGTGGTGCGATCTTTGCAGCACTCTCGCCATCGCAAGTTGCGATACCCATCATCGGCAGCGTTGGGGGCGTGGCGATCTCGCTGATGGTGTGGTTCAACATTCGGGGCCAGGGGCCGCTGGGCCGGGGCCAGTGGCCGCGCCAGCTTGCGCGCGGGGTGCTCATCTTCTGCTTGTGCTTCGCGACTATCGGTGCTGCGCTCCCGCGGCTGCATGCGCCGTGGGTAGCGCGACGCGCGGCGGAGGCCCTGAGCTTGATCGATCCCGACGCTTCGCGTCCTTGGGCGCTGCTGGAGTTCCAGGAGGACAGCGTCATCTTCCTCTCGCGAGGTCACGCGCAGCGCGTGCATGGGGACGAGCTCGCGGCGTGGCGCGAGGCCAATCCCATGGGGCTCATTCTCATGCCGCGGGCGCGGATGGACGGCGCTCAGCGCGTCGTCGCGGAGGCGAGCGGATTCAACTATCCAAAGGGCCGCGGCGTCGATCTCGTCGTCGTCGAGGAGGCGCGATGAACCAGCTGCCCGGGGCGTCTATTCCATCTGAGGAGCAGGCCCCGCCGCTCAACGGAATTCTCATCATCGACAAGCCCATCGGTCCGACCTCGATGGACATCTGCGCCCGTGTTCGTTCGCGACTGCGGCGCGGGGGCGCTCCGAAGCGCGTGAAGGTTGGGCACGCGGGCACTCTTGATCCGCTGGCGACGGGCGTGCTCGTCGTTCTGGTTGGTAAGGCCACGCGGCTCTGCGACCGGCTGATGGCGACACGCAAGGGGTATCTCACGACGGTTGACCTCTCGTGCTTCTCAACAACCGACGACGCCGAGGGCGAGAGGACGATCGTCGAGATCACATCGCCGCCCACGCGCGAAGCGGTCGACGCGGCGATCCCCGCCTTCATCGGCACTATCATGCAAGCGCCGCCCGCCTTTTCGGCCATCAAGGTCGGCGGGCGTGCCGCGTACAAGGACGCGCGGGCTGGCAAGCCGCTGAGTCTGCCGCCGCGACCGATCACGATCAACAACATCCGTGTTGTTTCGTACGCCTTCCCGCAACTTACGCTCGAGATCGACTGCGGCAAGGGCGTCTACATCCGCAGCCTTGCGCGCGATCTCGGCCGAATGCTGCGAACGGGCGGCATGCTCTCTGCGCTGCGTCGCACGCGCGTCGGCGAGTACACGCTGGATCACAGCCGCACGATGGACTCGCTGCCGGACTCGATGTCGCAATCGGACCTGATGCCGCCGCCACCGCCCGAGAATTCGTGACCATCTCCGTTCGGATCGCTACGCGAAGCTCGCCCGCAGCACGCCCGCGGCTTCGGCCGTGAACGCGGTCCACTCGATGTGGTCGGGCGAGATGATGAACGCGGCCTCAAGCCCGGCGGGAGTCAGCCTGCCGCGCTGCATCGCGGCGATCTCGCGGGGCAGGTCGGTCTCGCGCGCTCGCAGCACGCGCGGGGCACCGCCCTCGGGGGCGAGTTCGAGCCGCGTGATCGACATCTCCGCGAGTGCGCCAGCCAGCCGCGTGGCACGCGCGAGGGGCGTTGCGCCCGGCACCGTGCCGACCATCTGGCTTGGGGCGCCACTACTCGTCATCGTCGCCGCCCTCACCCCGACCCGCAGCACCGCCGCGCCGATCCATCTGCGGATCGCGCAGGCCCGGGACCGAGCCCGGCATCCAGACATCATCAACATCCTGCCCATCGCACACGCGTCGCATCGCGAGGTAGAGCACCGTTCCGCCCGTGTGGACGAAGCTCGCGACGTATCCACCCACCATCAGCAGCGGCAGATTGAGCCAGAAGAGCACGCCCGCGTTCATCGCGCGGAGCGAGGCGTTCGAGCCTTCAACAACTTGGCCCGGGTCCACACTCGGCGGCGTCCAGGCCGTTGCCGTCGCGCGGGCTGTTTCTGAGACGAGAACTGCCAGCATGATCAGCAGCGCCGTGGTGATGGCCGCCTGCACACAGAGGATGAGCACGTACGCGCCATATTGCAGAGGCCTTGCCGCGACATACGCCATGGTTCGCTGCACCGCGTCGATCCCGTCGGTAGCTTCGCACGCGAGCGATGGCAGCAGCATCGGCGCTCCCAGGAGCGTCAACGCAAGCAGCAGCACAACCGCCGTCGCGATCAGCATCGCAAGGCCAAACAAGACGCCACCAACTGCCTGCACCCACGGCAGGCTCAGGCCAGCCCACCCCGCCGCGGCGAGGAAGAGAAGCAAGAGGGCGCTCACAAGCACAGGCCCCAGGAGCGTGAGCCAGGCTGAAGCCCATCGTGACACCGCGAAGCCCATGGCCTCCGTCCAGCTCTGCTTCTTGAGCCGGGCCGACTCCGTCGCGGCGCTTCGCGCCGTCGCGAGGCCGAGCACGCCGACGACCAGCATCGAGAGGGCGATGATGGTGATGGACGAGAGCGGCGCGAGCCACAAGTCATCGAGAAGGCTGCGGATCTGCCCGAAGCCAGCGCGAGCGCCCGCGCCGGGCTCCAAGCGAAAGACGCCTCGCACTACAGAGGCCAGACTACCGCCCGCGTTCGCCGCGAGCGTCGTGATCGGTCCATCGTCGCGCCCCGACCAAGTCCGACCGAGCCGGTCGAGAAGCGCGACCGCGACGATCATCAATACGCCAAAGCCCAGACGAGCCGGGCGCAGCGCCAGCCCGGCCGTGCGCAGCAGTGAGGGCCAGACCAGACCTGAGCGGAGCTGACTCCATGAGCCAACGTGCCCTGCTTGTCCTGCTTGTCCAATCTGTCCGAATTGTCCCGCGCGAGTTCCCGCCATGGCATCCTCCATCGCAATTGCCCAACCCACCAAAGGTAACGCTTCCACGCCCTCAACGCATTCCCGCCGCCCCCGAACCGCCGCCTTCGCCTCCTGCGTTCCTTCCACTCCCGCCTTTGAGACTCCAGCCTTTGTGTTCTCTTCTCCTCCTACGCTACGGACCATGCTCCATTCCACGGCCAAGTGGTCGTTCATCCTCTTCTGCCTCTTTGCCCTCGGGCCTGCCGTCTCGACGCTCGCCTTCCATCTTCGAGATGTAGACGGCGGTCCTGCGGCGTCGCTCCTGATCGGTGAGTCGCTGTCAGCGGGCCTCTTTGCGGGCGTGGCTGCGCTCGCCGCGGCCTTGGTCGCGGGCATTCTCGGCGCCGCCCTCTTCTCCATGTACACAGGTCTCGGCTGCGCCGGGCTCATCCTCGCGTGGTCGGGCTGGGGGCTGGGCACGATCGACGACTTCGCCCGGCGCACACGCGACAGTTCGGACCTCACCATGCTTGGGATCGAGGGCATGATTGCCGCGATCCTTGTCGCGGGGCTTGCGACTTTGGTGATGAAGGTTGCACTCTCCCGAGAGCACGCCGGAAGGCTCCCCAGCCAGCACTCCGTCCCGCCGCGCGTGCCGTCGTGGATTGGGGCGCTCGCGCTCCGGGCCGAAGAGAACGCCAAGCCTCTTCCCGCGGCTGGCGCGGGCCTCATTCTGGGGGCCATCGTCATGGGTGCGGTTGTCTGGCTCGCGGCTCTCACGCCCATGCGTGGGCAGACGCTGATGGCCGTAGTCCTGGGTGGCATGGCGGCGGGACTCTGTGCTCAGCTCGCTGCCTCCTCATTCCGCGTCATGCTGTCACCGATTGCGCCGCTTCTTGGCGTCGCGGTGCTGGCGCTCTTCGGCCCGATTAGCGCGGGCGTCCTTCACGGCAGCGGATTCCTCCCCGCCCTCTTCGACGGCACGCTGTGGCCGCTGGCTCGCCCCCTCTCTTTGGAATGGGGAGCGGGCGCGCTTCTGGGCATTCCGCTGGGGCTGGCTTGGGGGGGCTCGGTGCTTGATCTTCGAGCCGCATCGGACGACTAACATCTTCGCGACCTCTCTTGGGTCATCAGCACCTTGATTTGCACGAAAGTCTGCCCCGCGAACGCACGCCTGTCACCTCCTCGCGGGTTCCGCATCCATCCATCGACCGCCGGCGTAGTCAGAACTATGGAGTTCAACTTAACACAGCCGACGGCGGCCACCACCGGAGAGTCCATGCCCGCCCGCAAGGTCACGTCCCGCTCTGCATCCCGGCTCAAGTCCACTTCGAAACCAGCTTCGAAGTTCGCCATTGCGCGCACGCCGGTCATCGCCTCCTCCCAGCGCTCGGCATCAAAGAAGTCCACCTCATCGACGCGGACGCCGGGCATGCCGGATGTTCAGGCGAGCAGTGACCGGCGCCACATCGCTATCGACCGCGTGGGCGTCAAGGAAATCACCTACCCAATCCGTCTGCGAACGCGCGATGGTGGCGAGCAGACCACCGTCGCCAAGGTGAATATGTACGTCGCCCTGCCCCACTACCAGAAGGGCACGCACATGAGCCGCTTCCTGGAAGTGCTCAACGACCAGACCAGCGAGCCCATCACGCCCGACCGCATCCCCGAGCTGACCCGCGCGATCTGCGAGCGGCTCAATGCGCAGGTCGCCCACTTCGAGGCCAAGTTTCCCTACTTCATCAAGAAGCTCGCCCCCGTGACCGGACAGCCAGGCCTTATGGACTATGAGGTCACCTTCGAGTGCACGGCAAATGGCACGACCGACTTCATCCTCGGCGTCGCGGCACCCGCCACCAGCCTTTGCCCCTGCTCCAAGGAGATCAGCGAGTACGGTGCCCACAACCAGCGCTGCCGCATCGAGGCCCGGGTTCGGTTCAATGGCATGATGTGGATCGAGGACCTTGTCGAGCTGCTTGAGAAGTCCGCCTCGTGCCCGGTCTTCGCGGTGCTCAAGCGCCCCGATGAGAAGTGGGTCACCGAGCGCGCCTTCGAGAATCCAAAGTTTGTCGAGGACATCGTCCGAGACCTGGCCATGGGGCTTGATCGCGAGGACCGCGTGGAGTGGTACTCCATCAACTCCGAGAACTTCGAGAGCATCCACAGCCACAACGCCTACGCCCAGATCATCCGCGACAAGCGCTGATCAGGCAGCGCCAGTCCTCCAATCTGGCTTCACCTCCAGATTGTGGCCGCATCGCCGCAACCGCCGATACTCCTTCCGGTGTACAGCAAGGTATCGGTGCGCCCAAACCGCAACACGTTTCCGAGTTTTGAGGCCAGCCCGCGTACCCTGCTCGCAGACCGGAGCCACGGACGGCATGGGCTTTGACGCGATCATCCCGAGCATGTATCACCGGCGCCTGCTGCTGCTCGCCGGCGCATCGTCGCTCGCGCTGCTCCCGCTCGCGCTCCGGCTGGGCGAGCTCTCGATTGTTCGATCCGCCGAGCTCCGCGCCGCCGCGGAAGAACGCCTCGTCCGCGTGCGACAGACCCCCACCACCCGCGGCACGATCACCGACCGCAAGGGCCGCATCCTCGCGCAGGACCGCCCGAGCTACGACGTCGCCGTGCATTATTCGGTCATCACCGGCCAGTGGGCTCGACAGCGCGCGAGCCGCGCCGCACGACGGAGCGTTGGTGCACGCTGGCTCGAGCTGGCTCCATCCGAGCGGCGCGAGCTCGAGGACCTCTTCCGCGCGGCGTATGAACAGCACCTCGACCGCGCGTGGAACGAGCTCGCCGCCGCCGCGGGCGTCGTGCGTTCGGATCTCGACCAGAAGCGCGCCGAAGTCATCGCTGAGGTCACGCGCCGGCGCGATCGCTACGCCGACCGCCTCGTCGCGCGAGAGATGGAAGGTATCCGTGCGCAGGGGCGCGAGCCCACCATAGAAGAAGTCGAGGACTCGCGCCGCCGCGCCGCCAAGGCAACCATTTCCGAGCAGGACGCCATCCACGCGCTGCTCCGCGGCGTCTCCGATGAGGCCGGCTTCGCCTGCCAGGCCCTTGAGGACGAGGAAGTGCCGCTCGACGTCGTTGGCTCGATCGACACCGAGCTTGCCAGTGCGGACCTCGTCGAGCGAATCCCGGGCCTCCGCGTGCTGGACGCGGGCGAGCGCGAGTATCCGTACGAGTCGGTGCAGGTTCCTCTCGACCGTTCAACATTCCCCGGCCCGCTGCGGCATGCCCCGGGCGACGAGCCCGAGACCACCAACGCGGAAGGCGCGATCGCTTCGACCAAGTCGCCGCTGATGATCCGAGTCGATGGCCTCGCGATGCACGTCCTGGGGCGACTTCGCGAGCGCGTTCATGCCGAGGATTCCGCGGCTCGCACCGCCGCGCTCAATTCCGATCCCGCCCTGCGGGCCGTTGCCTACGAGGGCGCGGGGGTTGATCGGGGCTCGTATCGCGAGCTTGATCGCGTGGGCGACATGGGCGTTGAAGCTTCGCAGGAGCCACTGCTCCGCGGGCTGCGAGGCGTGCAGGTGGTTCGAATGGACACCGGCCAGCGCAGCGCCGTCCCCGCCCGCACGGGTCGCGACGTGCGCCTCACCATCGATGCGCTGCTTCAGGCGCGCGTGCAGGCAGTCATGAGCCCCCAAGCGGGCCTCGCGATTGTTCAGCCCTGGCACGGACAGGAAGGCCCGACGCAGCAGCTCGGCGACTCGCTCAACAGCGCGGCCGTCGTCCTCGACATCGATACCGGCGACATCCTCGCCATGTCCTCCATGCCCAGCTTCACGCATCTTCAGGCGCGCGAGGATCCCGATGCGGTCTTCGGTGATCCCAGGAGCATGGCGTATCTCAACCGCGCTGTTTCCAAGCCCTACCAGCCGGGCTCGATCGTCAAGCCGCTGATCCTCGTCGGCGCGATCCAGCGCGGCAACTACAACCTCTCCCAGCGCATCGAGTGCACCGGCCATCTCTTCGAAGGTCGCCCGAACGAGTTCCGCTGCTGGATCTACAAGCGTTTCTCAACGACGCACACCGCCCAGTTCGGCCACGACCTCGCCGCGGAGGAGGCCATCATGGTCTCGTGCAACATCTTCTTCTTCACGCTCGGCCGCAGGCTCGGGCTTGAAGGTGTGAACGACGTCTATCGCGAGTTTGGCGTTGGCGAGACCTTCGGCCTTGGCTTACTCGACTCGCGCCGCAAGAACGTTGAGTATCCCGGCGAAGTTGGCACTTCGGATGGCAAGCGGCTAGGCCTGGGCGATGCGATCCAGATGGGCATTGGCCAGGGTCCGGTTGCGTGGACCCCGCTCCACGCCGCCGATGCGTATGCCACACTCGCGCGCCCCGGTGGTGTGCGTGTCGCTCCGCGCCTGATCATGGGCGCCACCGGCCCGACCCTCACTCCACGCCGCGAGCCGCGCGAACTGAACCTTGATCCCTCCGCACAGGCCGCGGCTCTCGAGGGCCTGCGCCTCTCCGTCAGCGACGAGCGCGGCACGGGCCACCACATCTCCTTCGACGGCGTGCGCGAGAACATCTTCAACGCGCCCAACGTCACCATCTGGGGCAAGACCGGCACCGCAACCGCAAGTCCCGTCTACGCCGACCCCGATGGGCCCGACGGCCCACTTCCAAGCAAGCTCATCGCCGAGGGTGACCACTCTTGGTTCGTCGTCCTCGTTGGCCGCGGCCGCCCGCAGTACGCAATCTCCGTCGTCGTTGACTTCGGCGGTTCCGGCGGCAAGGTCTCGGGCCCGATCGCCAACCAGATCATCCACGCCCTGATCGCGGAGGGTTACCTCTGAGCGCCTTCGTACGCAGTTCCGATGGACTCCTCAGCCCGCGCGATGCCTTCGGCACCGTCGCGGGTGCGCTCGCGCGAATCGGCCCCGCGTGGCTCACCATCTCCGCTTCGCTCGCGCTAAGCGCCATCGGCATCTACACGATCGACGTCGCCAGTGGCCTTCGCGCCGCCGCACCCGGAGCCAGCGCCGATGCCGCCGCGCTCTCATCGCTCGGGCCCGTCGCGATGCGCCAGGCAATCTACACCGGCGCGGGGATCGCGGTCGGCATCGCGGTCATGATCCCGAGCTATCGCACGCTCGGGTATGCCTCTTGGCTCCTGCTGCTCATCGCGGTCGGGCTGCTGATCTTCCTTCTCGTTCCCGGCGTCCCCGCCAGTATCGTGCGCCCTCGCAACGGCGCGCGTTCCTGGATCGACCTCGGCCCCATGGATCTCCAGCCAAGCGAGTTCGCGAAGATCGCCTGGGTCCTGACGCTCGCGTGGTACCTTCGATACCGCGCCAACCATCGCACGATGCTGGGCCTGCTGCCGCCAGCGATCCTCACCGCGATTCCCGTCGGACTCATCGTCCTGCAGCCCGATCTCGGCACCGTTCTGCTCTTCGTGCCCGCACTCTTTGCGATCCTCGTCGCCGCTGGCGCCAAGCTCAAGCACCTCTCGCTCATCGTCCTGCTCTCGATGCTCGCCGCGCCCGCCGCCTATCCGCTCCTGCGCCCACACCAGCAGGAACGCATCGTCGGCCTCTTCATGCAGCTCAAGGGCGACACGTCCGCCGACCAGGACATCAACATGCAGCAGGTCACCGCGCAGCGCCTCATCGGCGCGGGCGGCATCACAGGCCTGCCCGAGGCGCACAGCCGCGCACTCCTCCAGTACAACGCGCTCCCCGAACGCCACAACGACATGATCTTCGCCGTCTTGTGCAACCGCTTCGGCCTGCTCGGCGGCGTCGGCGTGCTGCTCCTCTACCTCCTCTGGTCCCTCGGCGCACTCTGGACCGCCGCGCGCTGTCCGGAGCCCGTCGGCCGCCTCGTCCCCATCGGCTTCGTCGGGTTCCTTCTCGCGCAGGTCGTCGTCAACGCGGGAATGAATCTCGGGATCCTCCCCGTCATCGGCATCACTCTTCCCTTCGTCTCCCACGGCGGCTCCAGCATGCTCGCGATGTGGATCATGACGGGCCTCGTCGCTTCCGTCGCACTCCGCCGCCCCCGCACCGGGATTCTGCGCAAGAGCTTCGAGTACGACGACGACGAGTAGGCGCGAGAGGCATTGAACACATCGCGTGCCACGATCATGCGAGCGAAGACGCGTCGTCCTGATTCCTGCGTGCGATACGTCCGCCGCAGAATTCGGGCACGCGAAGGGGGTTCTCTCCGGAAGTCAGCGACGCCTACGCCAAGACCCTGGCTGGCCTTGGTGAGCCCCAGCAAGTCAGCTTCGTTGGGACAGAAGAGCCGCGTGACGACGTCGTACACCGATGCGAATTCGCGTTCGCGGCCAAGACGCTCACAGTACATCCTGGAGTCACGTGCAACGACAAGATCTCCGCGTTTGGCATCACGCTGAAGCCGTAGACAGAGTGTCGCTCAGAATCACAAAATGCAAACGCCCGCAAGGAGCACCTTGCGGGCGTTCATACGTCGGTTGAGGGTGACAGAACACCAATCGAACTGCTTCGAAAGGCCTTAGTTCTTGAGGTCAAAGCTCCCAACCGCCTTGCCGCCCTTGTCGTCTTCGATCTCGACCCACAGCTTGCTGCCAGCGGGCAGGGGATTCGGGATCTCGGCATGGACATGCCAGCGGTTGGGGTTCTTGGGGTCTTCGACTTCCGCCTTGGCCTTCACGCTCCCCTTGGCGTCCTGCGTGCCGATCCAGAAACGAACAGCGGCCGCGTTCAGTGTCGAGCCCGCGGCGGGAGTGATCGTCATGTCAATTGGCGCGTCCTTGCCAGCGACGATCTCACCCTCGTCGCGCGTAGCCGTCGCGGTGAAAGAGCCAATGGGCTGCTCGCCCAGCGCGATCACCGCGCCGCCGTGGCCGGGGGCAGAAGCCATTGGGGCGGCGTGGATGCCGTCGGGAGCGTGGTCATGGCCGCGGTCGTCGGCCTTCTTGGCGGCGCCACTCGTGGTGCCAGCGGCGGGCTTCTTCTCCTCGCAGCCGGTCAGCGTGCTTATGGCGGCGAACGAGGCGAGCGTGAGTGCGGAAATCAGCAACAGGTTGTTTCGCATGGAGACTCCTTCGGTCAATGAGTGTGAATGATCGGCCAACGAGCCCAAACCGCTGGACATCGGGCCTCACAACGGGCGGCGTGAAAACGCCCGGGCCACGCGCCCGAGCAGCGACTGCTTGGATGATGGAGCATTGCTCGGCGACGCAGCGCCGACGCCATGCACGAAGGCATAGCCCGCGGGGACAACGAATAGATTCAGGAACGTCGAGGTCAGCAAGCCGCCGAGAACCACCACCGCAAGTGGCGCGAGCAGCTCGCTACCCGGCTTCCCCGAGGCGAGGGCGAGCGGGAGCAGGCCGAGCGCGGCGGAGAGAGCGGTCATGAGGATTGGCACCAGCCGCTCCATCGAGCCCTGAACGATCGCCTCGGGCACGCTCTTGTGGTCGATCTCGACGAGGTGGCGATAGTGATTGACGAGCAAGATGCCGTTGCGCACGGCGATGCCGAAGAGCGTGATGAACCCAACGAGGCTCGCAATCGACAGGACCGGCGCGAGGTACGTGGACGAGCCGACGCCGAAGAGTGCGAGCGTGTTGCTTACAAGCCCCGCGTGGAGAAGCGAATCGGTGATGAAGATCGCCGCGACGCCGCCGATGGTCGCCAGCGGCAGGTTGATCATTACTAGCAACGCTACCTTGAACGATCCGGTCGCGAGCTGCAAAAGCAAGAGCATGATCACCGCGACGCCCGCTCCCGCAATCAGCAGCGTTCGGCTGGCGGACTGCTGAGCCTCGAACTGCCCGCCGAACTCGACAAGGTAGCCCTCGCGCTGGACGATGGGCTCGACGCGCGCCTTGACCTGCGCGACCAGGTCGCCCAGGTTGTATCCGTCGGCAACGTTGCAGGAGATGACTGCCTTTCGCTGCGCGTTCTCGCGAGCGATGATGTTGGGCGTCTTCTCGGGGCCGATGTCGGCCACATCGCGCAGTCGCACGGTGGGACCTGGCTGGCCTTCTTCCGACGTGCCGCGCAGCATCAAGTCCTGCACCTGCTCGACGCGCTCTCGCTCCGAAGCATCGAGCCGGACGACCATCGCGTACCGCCGCACGCCCTGATTCACTTCCGCGACCTCTTCGCCGTAGAGCGCCATCTGTACCTGCTCGGCGGCGTCGGCGGGCGTGAGCCCCGCGGCCGCGAGTTCCTGATGGCGGTAGCGGATCGGCACCGACGTGATCAGCACCTCGCGGTTGGCGGTCACGTCGCGCGCGCCGGGCAAGGACTTGAGCTCACTCTCGATCTGCTTGGCCAGCGCGCGAAGCGTGGGCAGATCTTCGCCGTAAACGTTGATGGCGATCGCCGCGGGCGTGCCCGAGAGGATGTGCGAGAGGCGGTGCTCGATGGGCTGCCCGATCTGCACTGTTACACCGGGGACGCCGCCGGCGATGGCGGAGATCCCCGCACGCACGGCGGAGTAGTCTGCGTCGGGCCGGAGCATGATGTCCAATTCGCTGTTGCTGACCGGCTCGGCGTGCTCGTCGCGTTCGGCGCGTCCGGTGCGTCGAGTGACGCTCAGCACGCCGTCGAGGGCGATCAGCCGCTGCTCGATCCCGAGGGCCGAGCGGTTGCTCTCGGCCAGCGACGTGCCCGGGGGCGAAGAGACAAACACTGTGAAAGACCCTTCGCGGAACTCCGGCAGGAACGACGTTCCAAACGTGCGGGCCAGCAGCAGCGAGAGGCCGGTGGCCAGCAGCGCCGCACCGATGACGAGCGTGCGGTGGCTCAGCGACCAGCGCAGCGCAGGCTCATAGCGGCGCTTGAGCCACCGCACCAGGAAGCCGTCGGTTTGCGAGTGACCGTGTGAGCCCGCCTGTGCGCCCACGGCGGCGCGCTTGGCAGCCTTGGGCTTGAGCAGCAGCTTGCACATCGCGGGCGTCACCGTCAGTGCGACCACGAGCGATGCCATGATCGAGACGATGTACGTCGCCGCGAGGGGCTTGAAGAACCGCCCTTCGAGGCCGTCCAGGAACATCAGTGGCAGGAAGACGATGCAGATCAGCACCGTCGCATAGACGACCGACGATCGGATCTCGTTGCTGGCGTTGTAGATCACCTCAACAAAGCCCCTGCGGTCCGCTTCGGGCAAACTCGCGTTCTCTTCCAGCCGCCGGTGCACGTTCTCAACATCGATGATCGCATCGTCCACCAGCTCGCCGATCGCCACGGCAAGCCCGCCGAGGGTCATCACATTGAGCGTCATCCCAAGCCCATCAAGCGTGAGCAGCGCGGCGGCCAGCGACAGCGGCAGCGCCGTCAGCGTGATGATCGTCGTCCGCACGTTCAGCAGGAACAACATCAAGATCACCGCGACGATCACCGTCGCCTCCACCAGCACCCTGAAGACGTTATTCACCGAACGCTGGATGAAGTGGCTCTGGCGAAAGACGTCCTTGTTGATGACCACGCCCTTGGGCACGCTCTTCTCGATCTGCACCAGAGCCTTATCGATGGCGTCGGTCAGCGCCAGCGTGTTGGTGCCCGGCGACTTCTGGACCGTCAGCACGACGGCGGGCACGCCCTGGTTGGCCGCCGTGCCGCGTTTGGGCGCGCCGCCCAGCGTCACGTCCGCCACCTCCCCAATGGTGATGGGCAGCCCGTCCTTCATCGTGACCATCGTCGCGGCGATGTCGCGCACGCTCGTCACCCGCGCCGCCTGACGCATCGGCAGTTCCGCGCGGTCCACGTCCGACAGATACCCCGCGCTCGCCGTGCTGTGGGCCTTGCGAGCGGCCTCAACGACATCCTGCACCGTCAGGCCATAGAGCGCGAGGCGATCCTGCTTCACGTTGATCTGATACTCGGGCAGCTCGCCGCCGATGGCCGAAACCTGCGAGATGCCGGGGATGGCGAGCAGCTTGTTGCGCAGGTCAAACTCCGCGTAGGCCCGCAAGTCCAGCTCGGAAACACTCTTGTCGGGCGAAGAAACGGCCAGCAGCATGATCTCGCCAGTGATGCTGGAGATCGGCGTCATCACCGGCTCGACACCCGGCGGCAGCGATGCCTTCGCGCCCGCCATGCGCTCGCCGACGAGTTGCCGCGCCCGGTAGATGTCGGTCCCCCAGTCGAACTCGACCCAGATGAGCGAGAGCGAGATCGCCGACGCCGAGCGCACACGCCGCACGCCCGGCAGCCCATTCACCGCCGATTCCAGCGGGAACGTGACGTACTGCTCCACCTCATCGGCCGCGAGGCCCCCGGCCTCGGTCAAGATCACCACGGTGGGCGCGTTGAGTTCGGGGAAGACATCCACCGGCATCTTGGGCAGCCGCGCGAGGGTGTACACCACCATCGCGGCGGCGATGAGCAGCACCAGCGTGGAGTGCTTGAGCGAGAATGAGATCAGATGCTTGAGCATGAGGGGCTTATCCAGTCATGGCGAGGCGGCCGCCACGGCGAGCGCGAGCGGGGAGGAGTGTCACGGAGGAATGCGGACGGCAACGACCAACGGGGATATGAACGCGGGCAG
>Ga0105049_10002967_pt1 | contig 20124 bp, 23 predicted proteins | sample MAT06_FD_78087 | JGI IMG/M metagenome (GOLD analysis project Ga0105049, IMG submission 78087) | Freshwater microbial communities from Lake Fryxell liftoff mats and glacier meltwater in Antarctica - MAT-06 | ecosystem: Environmental > Aquatic > Freshwater > Ice > Liftoff microbial mat | place...
AAAATCTTCTCCACATTCGGCAGGGTTTGCTTTGGTGCTCACGCTCGCGTTGCTCGCACTACTCGTGCTGGCGCTCTATGCGTTGAGTGCGTTGGTGCGCGTGAACGGGCAGATATCCACCACCGGAATTTATCAAACCCAAGCGCGGCAGAATGCGATGCTCGGTCTGCACATTGCCTTCAGCGAACTTCAGCGTCACGCGGGCGATGATGCTCGCATCACCGGCATGGCCGGACTCACGGGCATCGCGGCGAGCGCGGGCAACAGCACGCGGCATTGGTGCGGGGTGTGGGATGCGAGTGGCAACTTCGTCACCTGGCTCACCTCGGGCGCATCGACCACGGGCCCGGCAACACTGCAAACTGGCGTGACATCGGTTGAGTTGGTCTCAGATGGAAGTGTCGGCGCGGCGGCGGCGAATTCGGAACATGTGATTGCGGGCAAAATTCCGATCGTGGTGAGCGAGACGCCCGGCGCACCGGGTGTGACGGCGACGGTGGGCCGCTACGCATTTCAGGTGAGTGACGAGGGCGTGAAAATCAGCGCGTACGCGCCGTCCGCCCAATTGATCATTCCCATTGTGCGGCCACTGCTCACCAGCACCGCGGCTACCTCGGCGCAGGCAAAATTGCGCGCGGCCGTCGGCACCTACGCGGCGAAACTTCCCGCCGTGCTCGCGTACGAGCAACTCGCGTTGCTGCCGGTGCCGGCAAGTCTGCTCACGCCCTCGGTTTTGGAGGATAACTTTCATCACGTCACGCTCAGCGCGCGCCGTATCGTGAGCAGTCAGACTTTCGCCGGCACGATCAATCTGAATACCACGTCCGCCATCGTGTGGCGCAGCATTTTGGAAACCTACAACTCCGCGCCCGGCGTCACCGTGATGTCGACGGCGAATCTGACTGCGAAGGGCAACGCCATCGCGAATGGTTTGGCGGCCACAGCTTCGGGAAAATTATCCAACAGCCCATTCACGTCGGTGGCCGCGTTTGGCGGGAGCGCGTTGCTCGCAGCGAATCTACCCGCACTCATCACGCCGAGCGATTTCATGGCCGCGATCGGCCCGATGCTCACCGTACGATCGGATACTTTCCGCCTCCGCGCCTACGGCGAAGCGGTAAGTCCCATCGATGCCACGGAAATCGAGGCCATCGCGACCTGCGAAGCCATTGTCCAACGCACCACAGATACGGCCCCGAGCGGACTGGGCCGAAAATTTATCATCACCCACTTCCGCTGGCTCGGGCCGGAGGATATTTGAGGAGCGAGAAAAATGTTGTGGATTTCTCGGAAAAACTGTGGCTTCTACGACGTTCCTAGATCGCCAGAGTAGCTCAGCGGTAGAGCAGAGGACTCATAAGCCTTTGGTCGCGAGTTCAATCCTCGCCTCTGGCACCATTTCATTTCGCTGCAGACCCTTGCGCCTGGCAGATCCAGAGTCGAATTACACTCGTGTGAATTTCGGCGAAAGGGTATCAAAAATAGGTGACCCGGGCGCTCACTACCGAACAGCCTCTCGGCTCATGGGAGGGCCGGTGTAACCAGAAGCTACACTTTTCCCAAGGGATGGCACCCGAGTCGAAATTGAGTGAAAGCCGGAATCTCGATTTGTCGAGAATTCGTTATTCAGCCGGAATAATTCTTTCCGGACGGTTGGCTAACCATCCTGAGCCAGGACGGTGAGGGGCTTCCACGCGTTCGGCATAGTCCCGCGTCGCTCCGGTGTATTTCCGGGCCCAAGGGCCGGCGTTCCAGCCCAAGGCGAGACCATAGGTGTCGACTCGCAGTCCGCGTCGCAGATGCACGGCTTCGATCTCGGCCAGCACCCGGCGTGCGACCCGCCTGGTTTCCGTCGCCGATGCAGAGGCTTGATGCAATCGGCTGAATCGGGCCCAAGTGCTCGGCATGATCTGAAATCGGCTCTGTTCGCCGCGTTGACCGACGGCGTCAGGCCTCACCCCCTGTTTCCACCTTGGCGATGGCCTCGAGAATTTTGTCGTATTGATCCGCAAACACGGAAATCGGCAGCACCAAAATAAGCAAAATGATAGCGCGCATACGGTCGGGGGTTGGGTCAGGCCGTAGTAGACAACGCTTCCCTTCGTAAGTGCCAAGCACCCCCGCTGCGTTTGCTAAGCGTATGCGTCTGATGGGAAGGCCATCGCCATTGAAAATGCAGACAACAGTACGACAGGACTCCAAGACCACGGACAAGGGGAATTGGATCAGCGCAAAAACATGTTGTGTAATGATGCCGCGCCTAGAATAAAAAACCCGAGTGCGCAGAAAGCGCTTCTCGGGATGAGGTGTCGGAGGTGAAAGGAAGGGGCCGTCAGCAGGTGAACGGATTATTCTTCGTTATTGAAACGTATTGGAATGCTGACGCGGACTTTGACGGCCTTGTTTGCCAGTGTGGCCGGTTTGAATTTCCAATTAGCTACTGCGGCAAGGGCTGGGGCCTCGAATTCGGGTTGCGATGATTTCTTGATCTCGCTGGCGAGGACATTACCGCTTTCGTCAATCACCAAGATGACGAGCACGACACCGGATACTCCTGCTTTGCGAAGCGCTTCCGGAAACTGCGGTGGGGGAGTCTGCATCGGCATCGGAGCTACGTCGACCTTGGGAGTCACGTCCGTGACCTCGGCGACGCTCAGCGCCATCAAGGCGGTGCAAGTTAACATAAATGATACAGTGATGGTTAGGATTATTTTCATAAGAATGTATCTGGGGTATCGACCCCTGAAAAATTCGGTTGAGTGAAAATAATCGAAACCCCTCCTGATGCGTTTGCCTATAAGGGAGGAAACGCGCGTGAATAAGGGGCACCGCTATTTTATTAAAAAAAATGTGATCATTCGGCGCGTGATCGTCATGGCGGCCTCTTTTCCTTCAATTGACGGAGACGGTAAAGCGAGGCTACTCCGCGAGTCGTGGATAGTTTAATCGTAGCAAACTACTCACCCGAAGGCTTCGCCCCACCTTAAGGTTAAATGAGCATCTCTGGCGCTCAAATTCGCCAGTAGCCGTGCATGTAGACGTAGCCGTTGCCTTGGCGGGCCCAGTGGGGCGGGACAAAGGAACGGCAACGGGGCGGGGGAATTTCCCAACGCCCGGGGGCCCACTCATAGCGATCATTGGAATTATAAATCCAGTATCCGCCCACCCACACGGCATCGGCCGAGGGGCGGTTAGGAATGATTTCGGAGGGCATGGACGGGGTTGGCGGCGGTTCGGCGACGAAAATCGTGGTCGATTGATGGCGCTCGGGCGTCTGCTGGTAGGCTTCGCGTTGATCAGATTCGTTCCCCATGGCACCACCGATGAGGGCACCGGCGATGGCGCCGACGAGAGCGCCGGATCCACCGTTACCGCCGCCGCTGTTATTGCCGATCATGGCACCACCCAGTGCGCCGATGATAGCTCCGCCAGTGGCGCCTTCCTGCGTGCGCGGTCCCGGCTCATTGGCGCAACCGCCCCAGAAGAGGCTCAGGGCGATTAAGGGAGTGAGGATAAAGGTATGATTTTTCATGGTGAAAGGGACTGAGTGCGAACTTGAGGTGTTCCAGTGAAAAGCTTGTTTTTTCTGAGGAATTCGCAAATCGAATGTTGGGCGGGAGATCCTGCTGCGGTCAGCTTGATTGGTTCATCATTCTCTTACTCTTACTCCTATTCTTACTCCTTCTCGTTCTCCGGGCTAGGCTGGGTGGACGAAAACAAGAGAATGAGAATGAGAACGAGTAGGAGAATGAGGATGAGCAGGAGAATGAGGACGAGCGGCGGAATACATTGATCCTTGGAATTGAACTCCACTGGCTCCCCGAGCGGAGATTTGACAGGAACGGACAGGAGCGGAATGCTCTGCGTCCTTTCGCCATGTTGAACCAAAACTCTTTTGATAGCGTTGAAGTTGCGATCCAGAAAATCGCGGCCGGTGGTATCGTGATCGTGACGGATGATGAAGGGCGGGAGAACGAGGGCGATCTCGTCTTCGCCGCGGAAAAGGCCACGCCCGAACTGGTGAACACGATGATCCGGCACGCCCGCGGTCTCATTTGCGTCCCGATGGTGGAGCCGCAATTGAAGCGCCTCGGGATCAATCCGATGGTGCAGCAGAATCGGGAGTCGCACCGCACGGCCTTTACGGTTTCGGTGGATGCGGCGGAGGGAATCACGACGGGGATCAGTGCTTTTGATCGGGCCCGTACGATCAAATTGCTCGCGGATACTGCGACGCGACCGGATGAGTTGGTGCAACCGGGTCATATTTTTCCGCTCTGCGCGCGTCCCGGTGGCGTGCTGGAGCGCGCAGGTCATACGGAAGCGGCGGTGGATCTCGCGGCTTTGGCCGGCTTGCGTCCGGCGGCGGTGATTTGCGAAATCCTCAATGAGGACGGCACGATGGCGCGGTTGCCGGAGTTGGTGGAATTTAAGAAAAAGCACGACATGCCGCTGATCTCCATCGCGGCGCTGATCGAGTACCGTCACCGCCGCGAGCGGTTGGTCGAACGGGTGGCGGAGCGGCCGTTTTCGTCGGAGTACGGCGAGTTTACTTTGCATGTTTTCCGCAGCCAAGTGGACGGGCGGCATCATCTCGCTTTCACCATGGGCCAGCTGGACGGCTCGCCGACGTTGGTCCGCGTGCACACGGAAAATTTATTGAGCGATGTTTTTCATGGCAAAGATATGGGGAGTCACCGCTCATTGATGTCGTCGTTGCAGCGGGTGGCGCAGGCTGGGCACGGCGCGATTTTATATATGGAGCAGAATGGCCGGATGCAGGAGGCGTTGGTTAATCTCACCGCAACGCCCGGGAGTTTGCCCGTCAATCTGCGCGACTACGGGACCGGGGCGCAGATATTGACGGCCTTGGGCCTGCGTAAAATCCGGTTGTTGCAACATGCTCCGCGTCGTGTTGTTGGGCTGGAAGGTTACGGATTGGAAATCGTCGAACAGGTGTCGGTGTAGAAAGGTGCGGAATTCTGATTGCGGAATTCCCAATCGCTGCCGCCAATGGACCTTTCATGAGTTTAGCCCCGCCCAGTTTAATTTCCGTCAACGGTGCAAAGTTGCGCATCGGTATCGTCGCGGCGCGTTTCAATGAGACGTTGGTCGATGCGTTGTTGGTGCGAGTGCAGGCCGGGTTGGCCGCAGCTGGCGTGGCTGAGAAAAATATTTCCGTGGTGCGCGTGCCCGGTTCGCATGAGGTGCCGTGGGCGGTGCAGGCTCTGGCGCCTGGCCGCGATTGCGTGATCGGCCTCGGCGTCCTGATCGGTGGCGATACGAATCATCACGAGATGGTGGGGCAGAGTGTCTCGAACGCACTCCAGCAAGTCGCACTCACCACCGGCGTCCCGGTGATCAACGGCGTGATCGTAACTAACACCTTGGCGCAGGCGCGCGCGCGGTGCATGGGGCAGATCGACCGTGGCGCGGAGTTCGCGCAGGCGGCGCTCGGGATGGCCGTGTTGAAACGCCGAATCGGAACAAAATAATTATGAGCAGCCAGTTTTCTTTACGCCGGGAATCCCGCGCCGCCGCCCTCCAATTTCTCTACGCTTGGAGCATGAATACTCCCGCCAACCTCGCGGAAGATCTGCGGATATTTTTCGAGGGACTCGAGAAGCCGCGCGATCACTATGCCTTCGCCGAGGAACTGATCCACGGCACGATCGAGAAGAAAGAGGAGATCGACGGTTACATCCGTTCGCTGGCGCATAACTGGGAGTTTGATCGCATCGCGCGCATCGATCTGGCCATTCTGCGGCTCGCGATCTTCGAGATGCTCCATCGCAAGGACATCCCGCCTGTCGTCTCGATCAACGAAGCGATCGATCTCAGTAAGAATTACTCCACCGCCGACTCGAAGCGTTTCATCAACGGCATCCTCGACCGCATGAAGGACAAGCTCGGACGGGATTCACGCAAGTCCAGTAGCGAGTAGCGGGTAGCGCGTAGTGAGTATGAAGATTTTGATACCAATGCCAGCCGGTGGTCGCGTGATGCTCGCTTCTCGCTGCTCACTTCTCGCTACTTTCCCCTGATGTTTTCACTTTTCAAAAAGTTCAAGGAAGGCCTGACCAAGACGTTTTCAGCGATAGCCGCGAAGACGCACGGGCTTTTCGGCGGACGGAAGATCGACATCGCTTCGCTCGATGAATTGGAGGAAGCACTCTACACGGCGGACTTCGGCGTCGATACCACAACGGAAATTTTGGAAGAAATCAAAACCGCCTACCGCAAGGACGCGACGTTGCAGGGTCGGCAGGCGGCGGAGATCGGGGCGGCGGTATTGCGGCGGGTGATGGCGGGTTCGGAGGGAAAGCTGGCGATCGAAAACGCGCCCGGCTTGTCCGCCAGAGCCTTGGTGACGGCGGAAGGTCGCGTTCCACCTAGTAATCCGCAAGTGATCGCGATGATTGGCGTCAACGGTTCGGGCAAGACCACGACCACGGCCAAGCTCGCGTATAAACTCAAGGCCGACGGCCAGACGGTGATGTTGGCGGCGTGCGATACATTTCGCGCGGCGGCGGTTGAGCAACTCAAGAGCTGGGCGACGCGCCTTGATTTGGAAATCGTGGCGAGTCACATGGGAGCCGATTCCGCTTCGGTGGCCTTTGATGCTTGGCAGGCGGCCAAGGCGCGTCAGCGCGATTGGTTGATCGTGGATACGGCCGGACGGCTGCACACGAAGAGCAATCTCATGGAGGAACTCGCGAAGATTCGCCGCGTGCTGCAAAAGCATGACCCCTCCGCGCCGCAGCATCGTTGGCTCGTGGTGGACGGTACGCTCGGCAGTAATTCCATCGAACAGGCGAAAGTTTTTCATCAAAGTTTTGGTCTCACTGGCTTGGTCGTGACGAAACTGGATGGCACGAGTCGCGGCGGTGCGATCGTGGGGATTTACCGGCAGTTGAAAATCCCCATCTACTTCATCGGGCTCGGCGAGCAGCCGGATGATTTGCAGCCATTCTCCGTGGAAAATTACGCCCGAGCGGTCTTCGGGCTGGAGGCCGTGTGATGATACGGTGGATTTTTGCGCTGCTGTTGTTGGGTGCCAATGTCGGACGCACCGCTCCGGGTGATGATTGGCGCCGCAGTCCCAAGCCGGTGCGTGAGGCCGTGAGGCTGTCAGTGGAAATCCAACTGACAGCCCTTCGGGAAAATAATTATAGCAAGGCGTACGATCAGGCCTCGACTGGAATTCGGAGGCGATTTGCTCCGGCGGTTTTTGCGGCGATGATCCGGCGAGGCTATCCTGCGTTGGCACGCCACGCGCAGGCGGATATCGGCGCGGTGCGCGATGATGGGAAGCTCCGTGCCGTCGTGAGGGTGACGGTGATTGATCGGCTGAATCGCAGTACAAATTATCGTTACCTGATGATTGAAGAAGAAACCGGCTGGCGGATTGATGGGGTGATTGAGGAGGAAGTAAGACCACGAGACGTGCTATAGGGGTGACTGGAGCAAAGGGCCGAGTCTGGTCTTTCCGCCTGGTTGGTTTGTAGAATAGATAAGAAGTCGTCCCCCTCGTCCGCCCTAGCCTTGAGCTTCGCTATGATGATGGCGGTTGGCCACGAGCTCGCTAGAGCATCGGTCTGAGCCCACCATACCCCACCACCTGAATTTAGGTGTTTTTAGCCGTACTCATTATTTGAAGAATGGCTTATACATCAGGTCTTGTTTTTCGCAGCCCATAAGGGGTGCGAGAGGTGACCAAAAGGAGCCCGCACGTGATTACCGGCCCGTGACGCGTGCGGGTTCTAACCTTTTTGGGCGAGTGGGGTTATGAAAAGACGCGGAGTAATCCGCGTCTTTTTCATGGGGTTCACCAATTCGGGTGCCGCTGCTGATAATCAGGTCGGTTCGGCTCCTGTCGCGGTGGGTGACTGCTGATTGCGGAAGAACCGCCGCCAACTGAGGGCAAACCCGGTATAGACGAGGAAGCAGCCGCCGAGCGAGGCGACGCCGGCGAGGAATTGGGCCCATGGGCCGAGTGCTTCGCCGGTGTGGAGAAAGCGGGTCCACACGCGGAGTTTGCGCGCGGCGGAGAGATCATTGTAGCCGTCGCGCTGGAGCAGGGTGCCGGTGAAGGGGTCGAATTGGAGCGTGGCCGTCGCGGTGCGTGGCAAGGTGTCGGATTCGCGCACGGTGAAATTGACAGGCTGGGGTTTGGTCGGATCGGGCTGGTGGGCGTAGCGGAAGGTGACGGTCTGCCACGCCGGGACTTCGCGACGGACGGCATCGAGGAGGAGGTCGCGCGGGACCGGTTTGGCTTCCGGGGGCGGGGTAGGGACGGTGGCTGCGGGTGGCGGCGTGCTGTAGTATTGCGGACCGGTTGCGGGCAGGGGTGTCCCCGTGAGGAGGTAGGTCAGTTCTGCCCCCCAGCGGAAAGAGATGGGCAGGGCGGTGAGAGTGAGGACGATGAGCACGGGAGCGCACCAGAAGCCGATTGCGTTGTGCCAGTTCCAATCGCGGGCGCGGGCGGTGGCGTTTTGCGTAAACCAGATGCCGGGGCGGAAGGCGCGCCAAGACATGGAGCGCGGACACCAGAGAATGAGGCCGGTGCAGGCGAGCCCGGCAAAGGCGAAATTGACGATGCCGGTGACGAGCTTGCCGCGAGGGCGGGATTGCTCGCCGGAGAACCCGATATAGCGGTGCCACGTGACCATGGTCTGCATGAAGCGGGCGGCCTGCTCGGAGGCGGGGCGGCGCACTTCACCGGTGTGGGGGTTGACGTAATAGTTGCCGGTGCGGCCGCTGACAAAGGCAACGGCGACCTGCGGATCGCGGGCCACGACGATGTTATTGGGATTGGCCTCGGGGTGGGCTTCGCGCAGACGGCGTTGGAGTTCGTCGAGTGGGAGCCGGGGGGTGTCAGTCGCCGGCATTGCGACCCGGCGGGCGTCGCGCTCGAAGTAAGCGGTCAGTTCCTTTTCATAGGTGAGCAGCGTGCCGGTGAAGCAGAGGAGGCCGATGATGGTGCCGCAGGTGAGGCCGGTGGCGAGGTGCGCCCAGAAAAGGAATTGGCGGAAGCGTGGCATGAGGTTCGAGGAAATCAGAAGGAGATCGTCAGGCTCAAGCGAATCGCACGGGGGGAACCGGGCGTGATGTTCGTATTGCTGTGAGCCGTGGCGTAGTAGGCGCGGTCGAAGACGTTCTCCAGGTTGATCTGGGCGCGGATATTTTTGTTGAGGCGGAAAAATACGGCGGCGTCGAAGCGGAGGAAGCTCGGGAGCTTCACGGTGTTGTCGGTCGAGGCGAAGATCTCGTCGCGGTAGATCGCGCCCAGGCCCCAGCCCCATTGCTGGTTCAAATCATAGCGGTTCCAGAGGGAAAAACTATGGCGCGGCAATTGCGCGAGACGCGCTCCGGCTACGACGGTGGCGGACTGCGTGGTTTTGATCTGGCCGTCCTGATAGGCGTAGCCGCCGGACATGCTCCAGTTCTTGGTGATGCGGCCGGTCAGGCCAAGTTCGATGCCCTTCGCGCGTTGTCCGTCCACGAGGATTGATTTGGTGGAATCGGCGGGGTCGGTGATCGCGACGTTGCTGCGGTCGAGCTGATACACGGCGGCGGTGAAGGCGAGGTCGGAGCGGAAGTCCCACTTCAGGCCGAGTTCCTTGTTCTTGAATGACTCGGGATCGAGCGCGCGGTTGGTGAGCGTGAGCGAGGATAATTGTTCGCCGGCGCGGGGAATATACGAGGTGCTGTAGCTGGCGTAGAACGAAATATTTTCAGCCGGCTTGAACGACAGGCCGGCGCGTGGAGAAACGAGATTATCGGTATTGGCAACGGTGGTGGCGGTGCGGTTGTTGAGGAAATCCACCGAGAATTTTTCCCAGCGAACGCCGACGATGGCCTGCAGTTGGGGGAGTAGCGTGACTTGGTCCTGGGCGTATAACGACACGGATTTGGCGACGCCGTGGTTGTTGGCATCGGTGGCGTTGGGCTGGAATGTCAACGGCAGCGTGGTGCGCGGGTTCGAGAGCGGGACGAGTAGGGAGGTCGTCGTGGGACTGACCGTCGTAAAGTAACCGGTCTTGCGCAGGTTGGTGGTTTCCTGGCGCGAGAGTTCCATGCCGGTCAGGATTTGGTGTTTCACTGAGCCGGTTTCGAGGGCGAGCACGACGTCGGTCTGATTGAAGAGGTTGGTTCGTTCGGTCGCGACTTGATAGGAGGAAATCGCGACGCTCGTGCCGGCGCTGTTCACCGCGCCGGGGTAAACGTTTTGGTAGGATTTGTCATAGCCGCTGTAACGGGTGCTGTTGCGCAGCGTGATATGGTTGGAAAATTTATGGTCGAGCGTGGCAAACGCGGCGTTGACCGACACGTCGGCGTAGCTCTGGGCGGGATCGCCGAAGAAGGTCGAGGGTGAGGTCACCACGGGGCGGCCTTGGTACGAGGTAACGCCGCGGTCGGCCACGCGGTGGTCGTGAAAATATTCGTAGCCGGTGCGCAGCGTGGTGGCGGGAGAAAGTTTCCACGCGAAGGTCGGGTTTGCGCCGTAACGTTTGAGCGTGACGTCGTCGCGGAAACTGCCGGCGTCCTCGTAAAGGGCCGTCACGCGAAACGAGAGGTATGCGTCGATGGCCTTGCCGACATCGACGGTGCCGCGGTATTGATCCCACGAGCCGACTTGGAGGCTCAGGTCGCTCACGGCGACGCCGTTGGCTTGCTTCGTCACGCGGTTGATCAGGCCGCCGGAACCGCCGCGGCCAAAGATCATGGCGTTGGGGCCCTTCAATACTTCCACGCGGTCCACATTGTAGAGATCGCGAAAATACTGCACGTCGTCGCGAATCCCCTCGATGAAGAAGTCAGCCGTGGTGCTGTTGCCGCGGAGAACAGGTGTGTCGCGGTTGCCTTCGCCTTGCGCAATGCCGGCGCCCGGAACGTAGCGCGTGACGTCGCCGATGCTGCGCATGCCCTGATCGTCGATCAGTTCGCGGGTGATGACCGTGATGGCCTGCGGCACATCGATCAGCGCCGTGTCGGTCTTGGTGGCGGTGAGGCTGCGTTGGATGGCGTAGCTTTGCTCCTTTTGTCCTTTAACGACGAAGGCTTCGAGGCGAACGACTTCATTATTGGGTGGCAGGTAGCTTGGCGTGATCGTATTTTGGGCGAGAGTGGTGGCTGGAATCGCGGCCATTACGAGCGCAACCAAGTACAGGCGACGGTTGTTTAAGCGAGACTTGGTCTCAGTGGTTGGGCGTGGATTTTGCATCGAAAGTTTGAGGTGTCGTTTGCTGATGGGTGATCGGCCTGCTTCAGGCTCGATTCTCGGAGCGGTGGAGGCTCGCCACGTTGGCTAACACGACTCGGTAGGATCCACGAAAAACGGGAGTGGCGACGTGGTTAGGCTGATCGAGGCAATGCATCATTGGAAATGGCACCTGTGAATTTGAGACGCAGTATCAAGTCAATCTATTATTTGAGAATTTGTCTCATGTTGGGAAGCGGAAGAGTGTTTGACCTCCGCAAGTAGCTGGTTTTTAAGGATTCAGTGCTCGCCAGTCTTCAAGTTATTTTAAGTGATAAAAAATATCCGGTCCACTTTATCGGTGAGCCTGCCAGTGCATTCGGAGAGTTGTTGATCGAGCTGAAGAATGCTGGGCAGAAGTGTGCGCTCGTGACGGATGAAGCAATCGCGGCGGCAATGCCCGCCGCAGTGCGCGCAGTTTTTTCGTCGGTGCCGCAACTCGTGCTGCCTCCGGGGGAGAAAACCAAGTCACTCGAATCGCTGGGGCGTGTACTTGATTTTCTTGCAGCGCAACGGCTCGATCGTGGCGGGATTTTATGGGTGCTCGGTGGCGGTGTGATCGGCGATCTCGGCGGTTTTGCGGCCGCGAGCTATCTGCGTGGAATCGAATTTGTGCAGGTGCCCACGACGTTGCTCGCCATGGTGGACAGCTCCATTGGCGGAAAGACCGGCATCAATCTCGCGGCTGGGAAAAATCTCGTCGGCGCTTTTCATCATCCACGCACGGTTTTTATCGCCACTGAATTTTTGCGGACCTTGCCGCCACGCGAATTTGCCGCCGGCATGGGGGAAGTCATCAAATACGGCCTGCTGGGCGATGCGGCGCTGTTCAGCCAGTTGGAAAAATCTCCGCTCACGCTCGCCAGTGCCGAGTTGCCGTCGATCATTCGGCGTTGCTGTGAAATGAAAGCGGCGATCGTGCGAGCCGATGAGCGTGAAACCGCCAAAGCAGGTGGTCGGGCGCTGCTGAATCTTGGCCATACTTTCGCCCACGCGATCGAGCAGGTGACGGGTTACGGCACGTATTTGCATGGCGAAGCGGTTGGGGTGGGACTCGTGGCTGCCGCGCGGCTGTCGCAGAAGCTGGGTTATCTCGCGCTCGCTGAGGTTGCCCGCGTGGAGAAAATAGTTGCCGCTCACGCCTTGCCGGTCCGTTTGCGCGAGGCGCTGGCGGTTTCCGTTCTCCTGGAATCCATGCAGCACGATAAAAAAGTCCGTGCCGGCCAGTTGCGATTTGTGGTGCTGAAGCAGTTGGGTGAGGCCGCGACTCAGGCGGATGTTCCGATCGCGCTGGTCGAGGCAGTCTGGCGCGAATTGGGGGCGGCGTGATCACCTCTGATGAAAAATCTGGGTGCGTTTCTCGATTTCGCAGACTAACTTTTTCTTATGTCAGCTATCGATGAAGGCATAGTCCGCGAGTATTTTGAGCAGAACGGTTTTCTCGTCCGCCAGGGGCGGAAATACCAGGTGAGTGCACGCCATAAAACTGGAACCGAGGAAGTGGATCTGATGGTGCTCAATCCCACTTGGCAGCGAGGCGCACGCAAGCCGGGCTTTTTCCTTTTCTCCAATGAACTCCAGTTTGTGCGCCAAGCGGTCGTGGCAGTCAAAGGCTGGCATAGTGGAGTTTTCACCCCGGCCATGTTGAAAAACAGCCCGGAGATTTTTGGATTTTTAGAAGAGAAGGTTTTGAAAAATGTGACGCGACTTTTTCCCGAAACGGCCAGCGATGATCCTGCCGGCGCGCTGACGAAAATTCTCGTGCTGCCCAGCTTGCCGACGGCCGAGCCGTTTCGCTCGCAGAGCGTCGAGCTGCTCAAAGAGAGGGGCGTGGATGCCATCATTTCCTTCCGCTCGATGCTGCTCGATCTGCTCGACAAGGTGGAGGTGAATCAGAATTACACCAAGAGTGATACGCTCCAGGTCATGCGCATTTTGAAAAATTACGATCTCCTCAAGGACGCGCAGCTTGACTTGCTGTCCGAGCGACCCGCCACGACGCGCAAATCAAAATCCACCGCATGAGCATTCATCCCACGGCTATTGTTGAGGAAGGCGTTCATCTGGGTGCTGGCTGCGTGATCGAAGCCTACGCCATCATCAAGCGGCATTCGCTTCTGGGTGATGGGGTGGTGGTGCATCCGTTCGCCGTCATTGGCGGTGATCCGCAATTCTTGAAATTTGATCCGGCCACTGTCAGCGGTGTCCGCGTCGGAGCCGGCACGATCATCCGCGAGCACAGCACGATCAACCGCTCCATTCACGCCGGGAAATATACGACGGTGGGCACGCGGTGTTTCCTGATGGCGAACGCGCATGTCGGGCACGACTCGTCGGTCGGTGACGATGTCGTCCTGGGAAACAATGTCCTGCTTGCCGGTCACGTTGAAGTGGCGGGTAATACTTTTCTCGGCGGCGCCGTCGGCGTGCATCAATTCTGCCGCATTGGCGAAGGCGTGATCGCGGGCGGCATGGCTACCCTCACACAGGATGTGGCGCCGTTCCTGATGGTCGCCGAACGCAACCGCTTGTCCGGTTTTAATTTGGTTGGTCTCAAGCGTCGTGGCTTTAGTCGTGAGACAATCAAGGAACTCAAGGAGTGCTACGCGCAGATTTTTTCCGGTGGCAATCCCCGTACGCATGCGGCGACGTTGCTCGCGGCTGGAGTAACTGCACCCGAGGCTCGCCGCTTTCTGGAATTTTTCTCCGGTGGCAAACGCGGTTTCGTCCGGCCGCATCGGGCCGGAGGGGCATCCGATGAAGAGTGATCTTAAAGGGGGAGCGCGACCTTCCGCCTTCGCCATGGCTATGGCGGACAGGCCGGGCGCGCTTGGAAATGGGAAAACGCGCCCGGAGGTCGCGTTCCACTCATGAAGGCAAAACTCGCATTTACCTGTGGCGATCCGGCCGGCGTCGGCCCGGAGATTATTGCGGCTTGGCTGGTGGCAAATCCAATCGCGGCGGCGGATGTTGCCGTTATCGGACCGGCTCGCTGGCTCGCTTCGCTCGGTACGAACGCGGAAAAAAAATCCGTTGGATTGGAAGAGTTCGTCGCCACGCCCGGGCAGCCCTCTGGCGAAGGCGCGCTCGTTGCGTGGGCGGCGATGGAACGCGCGGCGCAAGGCTGCCTGTCGGGTGAATTTTCCGGCGTGGTTACCGGTCCGGTGAGCAAGGCGGAACTGGCGAAGATCGGTTACGCGTTTCCGGGGCAGACCGAATTTTTTGCCGAGCGCTGGGGGGGCGATCCGGTGATGGGTTTTTGCGGGGGAAAATTACGCGTGGCTCTCGCGACGTGGCACGTGCCGCTCAAGGCCGTCGCGGCATTGCTCACTCCGGAACTGCTGCGCCGCACCGTGGAGGCGGCAGATCAATTGGCGCGTGCGGATGGAATCAGCGTAACGCGCATCGGCGTCTGCGGCCTGAATCCGCACGCGGGCGAGGATGGACTTTTGGGCTGCGAGGAACGCGATTTGCTCGACCCGATACTCGCGAAGTTGCGTCCCGAATTTCCCGGTCTCTCTCACTGTTTACCTGGGGATACCCTTTTCATGCGCCAGTTGCGCGGCGAGTTCGATGTCATCATTGCGCTCTACCACGACCAAGGACTCGCGCCGCTTAAAGCCGTGGATTTCGACGAAGCGGTGAATCTCACCCTCGGTCTTCCCTTTGTGCGCACCAGTCCTGATCATGGTACGGCGTTTGGGATCGCCGGACAAGGGAAGGCCAACCCGCGCAGTTTCACCAATGCGGTAAACGTAGCGCGGCGCTTGATAAATTCCGCTTCCCGATAATAGATGTCTACCGTGTCTGCATCCACTACAATCATTGCGCCGCCGGAAGGCGTTCGCGAAGGTAACGAAAACCTCATCCGCCTGACCGCTGATGCCGGAACAAAGGTCGCGGCGCTCATCGTCCGCGAGGCGCAGGGCGGCTACCTTCGGATCGCGATCACGGGCGGCGGGTGCAACGGCCTCAGTTATAAACTCAAATTTACCGCCGAGCCACGCCGGGGGGATATATCGGTCCGGACGGGTGGGGCGACGGTCGTGGTGGACCCGAAAACCGCCCTGTACCTCAAGGGAACCTTGCTTGATTACTCCCACCAGATGGTCGGCGGGGGCTTTAAATTCTCCAATCCCAACGCCAAAGCATCCTGTTCTTGTGGCGAAAGCTTCAGCGTCTGACCATAGCCCGACCGATTTTCTCCTCATAAATAGGTGTTGTCATCGCTCTAGATAGAGGCAAAAACACCCACGAACTACTTAGAAAAGAACTCCTTAATTAATGGCACTTCCTTCCTCCCCGCCTAGCGGCCGCACTCCGTATAATCGCGATCCCCGTCGCAATAATGACCCGTTTGCCGCGATCCGCCGCAATCTCCGCATCAAGTCACCGCAAATTCGCGTGATCAGTCCCGAGGGTCAGCAGCTCGGTATCATGGATACCCCGAAGGCTCAGGCGCTCGCCGTGCAGTTCAATCTCGATCTCGTGGAGGTCGCGCCGACCGCGACGCCTCCCGTGTGCCGCATCATGGATTTCGGCAAATATGTGTACGAGGAACAGAAGAAGAGCGCGCACAACAAACCCGCAGCCGGCAAGATCAAGGAAATCGAATTCACCGTTCGTATCGAACAGCACGATTTCATCACCAAACTCCGCCACGCCGAGGAATTCCTCGATCATGGCAACAAAGTGAAACTCCGCCTCAAATTCCGCGGTCGCGAAATGGCGCACACCGAGATCGGTTTTGAACTGGTTAAGCGCGCCATCAAGGAAATCGAAGGCATGGGTCATCCCGATTCTCCCCCCAAGCTTTCGGGCAAGCAGATCAATCTGATGATCTCCCCGCATCCCATCAACAAGCGGAAGCCCAAGCACCATACCCGGGCGGTCGACCATGTTCCTGATGATGCCCCGACGGCGCACCCCCCGACTGCGGATGAGCCGGCTGATAAGAAATAAAATCAGGTTACCCGTCATGGCGCGGCACTATCTCTCGCGCTTTTTGCTCTCGTCAGCCCTGCTGAGCACGTTGGTTTCGTGTGCCTCAGCAGATCAGGCTGAAACGCCGCGCCCTGTTACTCAACCGGTCACGGTCCCCGCTCCGGTGGTTGCTCCGGCGGCCCCACCGCCTGCGCCCGTCCGAGCCGCGCCCACTCGACCGGAAGGACCCAAGCTGTGGCCGACGACCTCGCTGCGGGGAGCCGAGTACATCGACGTCCGTGAGATCGCCCAACGATTTGGACTCAAAGCCAACTGGGTGAAGTCGGAACCGGTGATGACTTTGAGTGATAAAAAAAGCGTCCGTTTCACTTTCGAAGAGAAGCAGCGCGATTTCCATTTCGACGGTTTGCGCATTTTTCTCGGTAAAAATGTGATTCGGGAAAAAGACAGCCTGTGGCTCAGCAAGCTCGACGTCATCAAAATCGTCGCACCGCTTTTCCGCCCAAGCGATCATGTCGCGATGCTGCCTGCGACTTCACCCAGACTGATTGTGATCGATCCGGGCCATGGCGGCAGCGACCCGGGCAAGGAAAATCTGGCCCTCAAGGTGAACGAAAAAACCTACACTCTCGATGTCTCGCTCCGCTTGAAAAAGATATTGGAGGCCCAAGGCTGGAAGGTGATCCTCACCCGCAACGATGATCGCGAACTTTCTCCCTCCAAGAAGTCCGATCTGCAAATGCGCAACGATGTCGCCAACCGAAACAAGGCGGATGTTTTTCTCAGCATTCATTTCAACTCCGTCGAGCGAAATCCCGAGCGGGTGACGGGGGTTGAGACTTACGTGATGACTCCGCAGTTCATGTTTTCTGCGGGCGAAGAAGTGGCCGGGGATATGACGAAGATCGCTTATCCTGGCAACCGGCTCGACTACGGCAATCTGCTGTTGGGGGAAGAACTCCATCGGGCGATGATCACCACGCTCAAGACGCCGGATCGCGGTTTCAAGCGGGCACGGCTCGCCGTGTTACGCATGCTCGACTGTCCCGGGGTGCTCGTGGAGTGCGCCTATCTCTCGAACAACACCGAGGCCCGTCGGGTGGGCACCGTCGAATTTCGCCAGAAAATCGCAGAGGCGCTCGCCGTCGGACTGCAAAATTATTCGAACACCTTGGAAACACTCCGCCCCAAACCTGCTCCGCCGTCTGTACCCGTTGCGCCCGCGAGCGCGCCGGTCGCCCCAGCCAAAGCAAGGAATTGAAATGAGAAACTTTCTGACAATTTTCCGCGTCTGTGGGGGCACGGGTCTCCCGACCCATTATTTTTCCCCCCCACTGTTCGGGCGGCCCGTGCCACCACCAAGTCTCGGGTGAGGTTCCTCGTCTTTGATTTCAACAAGATGAACTGGATTTCACTCCTCTGGATCGCACTCGGTGGGGCTGCTGGCTCGGTCATCCGCGCCTTGGTCGGCATGGCGCTGCACTCGCGTTTCCCGTGGGCGACATTATTGGTCAACACCGTGGGATCATTCATGATCGGCTGGCTGATGACACGGCTCGGCGGAATCGAACCGCTGGGGATGAGTCGCTGGCATGCATTGCTGGTGGTTGGATTTTGCGGCGGCTTCACCACGTTTTCCACCTTCAGTTGGCAGACGCTCGAGCTCATGCAACGCGGAGAATGGAGCGCCGCGATTGGTAACGTCGTGCTATCCGTTTCGCTCTGCCTCGCCGGCGTCTGGTTCGGTTTTCGTCTGGCGCGGGCGTGATTCAGATGTCTTCGCTGTGTAGGTTGCGAGCTTGTCTCGCAACGTGGTGCCAAGTCTCGTCACGTGCCACCGTGCTTGGCGCCCCCTATGATGACGTCGCCTGTTATCACTTATGAGAACGATTATTGACCTCCCGGAGCCGCAACTCGGTGCGTTGGACCGACTGTGTGAAGCACAAAAAATATCCCGGGCCGAAGCCGTTCGCCGGGCGGTCGACTGCCTGCTGAAGGAGGCGCCCCCGGTGCGCAAAAATCATAGCTTCGGGATTTAGAAGCACAAACGTACCGATAGTCGCAAGCTCGTGGTGAAGCTCCGCGCGGAATGGGGCGAACGATGAAAGTCGTTTTCGACAGTGATGTCCTGATCGATTTCCTGCAGGGCTTGGAAAAAGCGAAGCGCGAATTGGTGCGTTATCCGCAGAAGGGAATCAGCATTGTTTCCTGGATGGAGATCTTGGCTGGGGCCGATAGTTGAGAGCTGAGAGTCCAGAGCTGAGAGTCCAGAGCTGAGAGTCCAGAGCTGAGAGTCCAGAGTCCAGAGCTGATATGACTGCGGATTATTTCGTCAGCATTATCCGCATTGATTCGCCATCCTTTAGGTGGACAACTGTCTCAACTTCTCCGCCTGTCGTGCGCATACTATACCGATAGCCCGATGAGACTTCCCAGTAAATGAGCGTATGCAGTCGATATTTTCCCGCCGGCAAATTCTTAAATTCAAAATTACCTTGGGCATCAGCCTGAGTTGTTCGGATCGCTTGGGCGATGTAGTCTCGCGAGGCTGCGGGAAGTTTTTCAAACGGTGAACCAGCCTTCATCAGCGCGATGGCCCGCTGCGTCCATGCATCGTCGGGAAATAACGAAATCAGATTTCCCGCGCCCACTCGCACCTCACCACCTCGGGTCTTGAGAAATGCCTGGCCGGTCATCTGTCCGGTGCCCGCAACGAGATACCCAGCCGCAACCGCTGGATTAAACTCTTTGGCCAGTGCCTCGATCTCCGCTTCTTTTTTCCGACTAACCGTAAACGTGTCGCGCATGGCTGCCTCGCGCAGCGCAAGGGCGAATTCATCGGCAGGAAGCTGCACTGTAATATTTCCGCGTGCGCTCTGGAGCTGTACCTGCTCACCGGAAACAGCGCCGCGCTCCATCTGCTCGCCCGACAATTGAATTACGGCCACCTGATACTTCGCCATCTTCCGCGTCTCCTCTCGCGACTCTGCCACCACCAACGCGTTTCCGGCATGATCAAACACCCGCAGATCGACCAGGGATATTTTGTGCCAGGTGGATATTGCGATGTAATACTTGGGAGCCTGATCCCCCACGTGCATTTCGAATTTGTAACTGTTATAGAGTCCGCTACCGGCCAGCTGGAACGGCGTTTCATAGCGGGCATTGGCTGCCAGCGCCGCCGCGGTGCAGACCACGAACAAGATCAGACTTGAAAGGAATTTTGTTTTCATAGTTAGGGTTTTGCCCGAGAGTGTCTAACCGCCCATGCGATCCAGTGCGAGAAGCAGGATTTTATTTTTCATGGTCGGGATTTGTGGAAGCTCACTCATCGAGCGGGAATTGTTTTTTTAGACGGTCGTGTAGAGCCGGAAAGGCGTTGGGGTTATCGCTCAGCTCGGCCGCGTCGAAGAGCTGCTGCACATAGGCTTCGCAGTTGGTGCGGGTCGAGGAGCCCTTCTGAAGGGGTCTGGCCGTGTTTTGTTAGTTTTAAGGAGCTGACCGGAAGGGGTAGGTTTAGTTGTTTACAAGGTTTACTGGATCGCTGGTTCATTGGAAGTGTTGCCATCGGAAAACTAACAAAACACGGCCAGACCCCTTTTGACCGGCCTCGCGTGATTCGCGGGCGAACCCGAACGCCTGGAGGTCAACTCGCTCCATCTGGAGGGCTCCCTATTTTCTCGCCACCCGTTCCGCACGGGCTGGGATCAGGTTGTCTGCGGCGCCTCTATTTCGCCCGAATCGTGCCTGTGCGATGCGAGTGGTAACGAGCGGCCCAAAAGCATGCGTGCACAAAAAAGGCGTCGGTGCGGAGACCGACGCCCACCTGAATACTCGATCCGATTTAGACGTTGTCGACGATCCGATCGGCGAGGCCGTAGTCGATGGCTTCCTGGGCGTTCAGATAGAAATCGCGG
>Ga0105049_10002968_pt1 | contig 20123 bp, 16 predicted proteins | sample MAT06_FD_78087 | JGI IMG/M metagenome (GOLD analysis project Ga0105049, IMG submission 78087) | Freshwater microbial communities from Lake Fryxell liftoff mats and glacier meltwater in Antarctica - MAT-06 | ecosystem: Environmental > Aquatic > Freshwater > Ice > Liftoff microbial mat | place...
AACCAACGGCTCGATTATCTGGGATTTCTCCAGCAGGGCGACGACGGCCTGATCGGACTCGATGCGGCGTACTCAAGCATCGTCTCCGCCGACGGCAAGTTCCTGTATGCCACGGCCACGGCATTCAACTGGGTCAGCGTATATGCCATCGATCCCGCGACGCGCCTGGTGAGCCAGATTCAGAAGATCAAGGCGAACCGCGACGACGACCCAGTGGGAGAGGAAGCCTTCACGGCACCGATCGATGGACTTCTGTCGCCCGACGGAAAGTTCCTTTATGTCCCCGCCTACATCGGGCAGACGCTCTTCGTTTATTCCCGCGACGAGACGACAGGGCTGATCACGGAAGTGCAGCAGGGCCGCAGCCCCGCCGTTGGACAGGTGGGCTACCTTTCCCAGACCTCCGACGGCCTGTTCATGTTCGCGCCGGGCTATGACACCAATACAATCTCCACCCTTTCGCGCAATCCCGTCACGGGATTCCTCGGCATCGTGGAGACGGTGAACCAAGGCGGGGTGCCAGTGGCCGACGCGCTCAATACTCCGGCGTTTTGCGCGGTTTCGCCCGACCAAAAGTTCCTCTACGTGGCCAACGACCTGGGAAACAGTGTCTCGTGGTTCTCCATCGATCCCACCACCCGCCTTTTGACGTATCAGGGTGTCGTGCGCGACGGAGACCCGGGCGTGAACAACCTTCGCGACGCGCGCTGGATCGCCATCTCGGAGGACAGCCGATTCCTATATGTCACAGGGCTTCTGGACAACGCCATCAACGTGTTCGAGCGGAACACGACAACGGGGGCGCTGGCAATTCGGCAGTCGATTCGCGACGACGTGCGACTCGAGGCGGCCCGCTGCACGATCCTCTCTCCTGACAACTCGATCCTGATGGTGAACGGCTATTTCGGCAACACCACGATCCAGTTTCATCGCGATGCCGGCACGGGCCTCCTCAGCGAGGTCGCCGCCTATCAGAACGACTACCAACCCGGCGCCCTTGGTCTGGTGGAAACCCGCGACATCAGCTTCTCACCCGACGGCACCCACGTCTATTTCGCCTCGTGGGGAAACATGGGCATCGGCACCTACAAGCTGAACTCGTATCTGGTTTCGACGGATACCTGGAGGCTGTATTGAACGGCGGGGATAGGCAGGGAAAAAATGGCGGCGCCTGCTGTTACCCGCTTTTCGCTGCCGTTCGCCGAATTTCCCGGCTTTTCCCGGCCGTCACGCCGACTTCCGGTGGTTGCGGGCGTGGCGAAGTTCGCCGCGGGCGACGAAGATGACCTCGTGGGAGATGTCCACGGCGAGGTCGGCGATGCGCTCCAGCGACTTGCTGACGCCGATCAGGTTGGTGGACTGGAAGATAAACTCGGGCGAGTCGCGGGCGATCTCGATGAGCTGCACGATCATCCGCGCGTTCATGTCGTCCACCAGGTCGTCGCGGTCGCGCATGGCGCTGGCCAAGGCCTCGTCCATGTCGCTGAGCGAGCGCACGGCATCGTCCCACATGGGGCGCACGAGTTCATACTGGCGTGGGATGTCCACGAAAGGCCGAATCGGCGGAAGCTCGGACAGCCGCACCGCCGTCTGAGCGATGTTGATGGAGACGTCGCCGACGCGCTCGATCGTGGCGTTGACGCGCAGCAGCGCGATCAGGGTGCGGAGGTCGCGGGCCACCGGCTGGTTGAGGGCCATCGCCTGGGTGATCAGTTCCTCGTGCTCGTCCTCGAGGCGGTCGAGCTCTTCGTCGCGGGCGATCACCTCCCGGGCCAGCAGCGCATCGCGCGCGCACAGCGCAGCCACGGAATCCCCCATGAGTCGGCCCGCCGTCTCGCCCATGCGGACGAGCGACTTCTTCAGGTGATCGACTTGTGATGTGAAGAAACCGCGCGTCTGCAATGGGGGTCTCGCGGGGAGGAATTGCCAAAAGTCGGGCGGATGGAACAACAGTCCCGCGCCCAAGAGAATCGTGTCGCCCCTGAGCGGCCTCCAAAGCAACAACAATCTGGAACTATCCACAAAATGTCAAGAAACTGGGGGATAACCTCTGGATTGCGACATTTGTGTGACAATCCAACGGAGTCCGATATCGCGCGATTCGTGGGGGCTCGGGAGGCTCGCCCTCGCCCCGGCAGCTACGGACACCGGCGAGAAAAACCACGTTATCGCTCCCGCCCACCATGCAGATTGAAAGGCTGCCGTGCATGGTGCCGCGATCCCTCGGTGGGCGGCCGCCAATGCGCCGGTGGGCCGACGCGCGGAACTCTCCTCTTTCCAGTGCGCTGCGATAATCCCGGCGAGCGCCGGGCGGTGGCCTTCGAATTGCTCTCTCGTCGAACAGCATCAGAAATACTTCGGCGGGAGGGCATCCCATGCACGACGCAGCAACGGCAGCGATCAGGCGGACAGAAGAATGCGCAAATGCGTGCCTCGAGTGCTACAAGGCGTGTCTGGACCACCTGACCCATCATTGCGTTGAAGTCGGTGGTCCCCACACGGAACCGGCACACGTCCGGCTGATGATGGACTGCATCGAGATCTGTCGCGCTTGTGCGGACTTCTGCGTTCGGAACACCGCCAACCGCTTGGATATCGGCCCGGTCTGCGCGAAGATTTGCCGTGCCTGCGCCGAGCACTGCGAGCGCCTGACAGGGATGGAGAAGTGCGTTGCCGCGTGCCGCCGGTGCGCGGACACGTGCTTGGCCCTGTAGGGCCTACTTCAGGTTCCGCAGGACCGTGCGCAGGTAGTTCATCCGATCGAGCGCTACACGAATCCGCCGCAGCACCGCGACCGCCGCCGGGGAGTCGATTCCCCCCACCACCGCGGCGTCGAACTCCGCGAAGAGGCCGAGCAGCTCCGCGTCGATTTCCGCGCGGGTCGCGAGGACCTGCGCCCGAAGCGGCCCGATGCGCGCCTCCGCCGCGGCCAAGGCGGCCTCGTCGCCGGAAAGCCGCGCCTCGCGAAGCGACTCGCCGGCCTCCTGAATGTCGAACAGTTCTTCCAGCAGCGCGGGGGGCACGGCGTTCTTGTTCGATTCGATCCCAGTGCCCGACAGCGCGATCATGTAGTCGGCCCGCGCCAGGGGATCGCGCAGCGTCTTCCAAGCGTTGTTGAGGAGCGAGGAGCGGCGCAGGCTCTCCGCACGGGCGGCGTCGTCCGCGGTGGCGAAGAAGTCGGGATGCGTCTCGCGGGAGAGCGCGAGAAAGGTTTCCCTAAGCGACTCGGTATCGAGCCCCAGACGGGGCTCGATACCGAAGGCTTGGAAGTAGTTGGCGGTTGCGGCGGGGTGGGCAGGCACTGCGGGCGCTATGCCGAGAACGAGCTGCCACAGGCGCAGCTTCGCGAGGCGTTGGGGTTCACGAACTTGAACCCGCCCGTCAGCAGTTCGGTGGAAAACTCCAGAACCATGCCGTTCAGGAACAGGTAGCTCTTGGGATCAACGAAGACCTTCACGCCCTCGATGTCGAAGACGGAGTCGTTGTTGTTGGGCTTCTCGTCGAAGGCGAGCGTATAGCTGAGGCCGGAGCATCCACCGCCGCTGACGCCCACGCGCAGGCCCCAGTCTTCCTTCTTCTCCTGATTCAGGAGACGCTTGACCTCGGCGATGGTCGTTTCGCTTAGTTCAATCATGGTCTTCTTCCGTCTCCCGGGTGGCGAGTCTTAGTGCGTGGCCACGGCCACGGCCGCACCGTTCTTCTCGAGGTAGTCCTTGATGGCCGCCTTGATGGCGTCCTCGGCGAGGACGCTACAGTGGATCTTGATCGGGGGCAGGTTCAGCTCCTCCACGATGGAGGTGTTCTTGATGTCCTGAGCCTCCTCCACCGTCTTACCCTTCAGCCATTCCGTGGCGAGGGAACTGGACGCGATGGCGGAGCCGCAACCGAAGGTCTTGAACTTCGCGTCGGTGATCGTGCCGTCGTCGCCAACCTGAATCTGAAGCCGCATCACGTCGCCGCACTCCGGCGCGCCGACGAGTCCCGTCCCGATATTCTTGGCGCCCTTGTCCATGGAGCCGACATTGCGGGGGTTGTTATAGTGGTCGATGACCTTTTCGCTGTAAGCCATTTGAGTTTCTCCATTTGTGATGGTCGAGTGTTCGGCCTTGCCGGCCGTCCCCTGTTTTCCCTGCCGCTTGCTGCCGTCTCAGTGATGCGCCCATTCGACCTTGCTGAGGTCCACGCCCTCCTGATGCATCTCGTACAGGGGCGACATGATGCGGAGCTTTTCCACGACGCCCACCAGCTTGTCGGCGACGTAGTCCACTTCCTCCTGGGTGTTGAAGCGCCCAAGGCCGAAACGGATCGAGCTATGGGCCAGTTCGTCGCCGACGCCAAGGCTCTTGAGGACGTAGCTGGGCTCCAGACTCGCGCTCGTGCAGGCGGAGCCGGAGCTGACCGCGACGTCGTTGATGCCCATCAGGAGCGACTCGCCCTCCACGAAGGAGAACGAAATGTTCAGCGAGTGCGGAAGCTTGTGCTCCACATCGCCGTTCTCGTAGATTTCGGGGATCGCGTCGAACAGGCGGTTGCGCAGGCGGTCGCGAAGCCCGCTCAGACGCTTGGACTCCTCGGGCATCTCCGCGACGCAGAGTTCCATCGCCTTTCCGAGTCCCACGATGCCGGGGACGTTGAGCGTGCCGCTGCGCATGCCGCGCTCGTGGCCGCCGCCGTCGAACAACGGCGTGACGCGGACGCGGGGCTTGCGGCGACGGACGTAGAGGACGCCGACGCCCTTGGGTCCGTACATCTTGTGGCCCGAGAACGAGAGCAGATGAATGCCATCCTTCACCACGTCGATCGGCACCTTGCCCACTGCCTGTGTCGCGTCGGTGTGGAAGAAGATGTCCTTTTCCGCGCAGAGCTTGCCGATCTCCGCCATCGGCTGGATCACGCCGATCTCGTTGTTGGCATACATGATCGAAATCAGGATCGTCTTGTCGGTGATGGCGGCGCGCAGTTCGTCGAGGTCGATCAGGCCGTTCTTCTGAACGTGAAGCCATGTGACGTCGTAGCCCATGCGCTCGAGCTTCTTGCATGGGTCAAGGGTGGCCTTGTGCTCGGTGACCACGGTGATGATGTGGTTTCCCTTCTCGCGGTACATCTCCGCGATACCCTTGATGGCAAGGTTGTTGGATTCCGTGGAGCCGCTGGTGAAGACGATCTCCTTGGTGTCGGCGTTGAGGGCCTTGGCGATGATCTCGCGGGCGTTCTCGACGGCCTCCTCGGCCTGCCAGCCGAAGGCGTGGTTGCGCGAGGCGGCGTTGCCGAAGGTGTCGGTGAAAAAGGGAAGCATCGCCTCCACAACGCGCGGGTCCGTCTGAGTGGTGGAGTGATTGTCCATGTAGATCGGGGTCTTGACGGCCATCGGGTGGAAACTCCTGTCTATGGTGGCGCAGGCGAAGCGCCGAAATGGGCGGGGAATCTGGCCTATCCCAGCCGTCCTCTGTGCTGTGCATTGAGGGAGCCAGAACCATGCCCGGGGACCGCTGGGCAGGGGCGCCCGGGCAAGCGCCCATGGTCTCTCGCCAGCAGCGAATGGGGAAATCCCTATTTGGGACGTCGGGTTTCGCTTGCACCTTGTCTCGGAGTGAGACCTCTGGTGGGATGAATAAGGGGTTTGATGTGCTTCGATGCGGCGGCGGCGAGACTGGCCGTGGAACGTAAGTGAAGAGGAATCAGCACATCCGCAAGCGATTGCACTGATGGCCCGCAATTCTCTAGCGGAGAAATAGAGTCAGCGCTGGGGATTGCTCTTCCCCGACGTGATCCACGAATTCAATAGGCGCAAACCACGACAATGCAATCGCACCATCAACCGGCGGGAACGCCCATCATCATCACGCTGCCCGGGCCTGCGATCCATCATCGGTCGATGGACTCGGTCCGCGATTTGGTGGAAACTCAGCTCAATCGCGGCGAATCCCGCTTGGCGCTGGATTTCAGCGACATCCGGTTCATCGACAGCTCGGCACTCTCGCTGCTGATTTCCATCGGTCGCCGCGCCACGAATCTCGGCGGCGGCGTGAAGTTCTGCGCCCTTCAGCCCGCCGTGCGGGAGGTTCTGGACATCACCCGCCTGACGCGCCTTTTCGATGTCCACGGGACGCTGGAATCGGCGCTGGATTCCTTCGCGAAGTAGCCCGGTCAAAAATCACAGTTCTTCGGGATGTCCCGGCGGCGGGGTTGGTGTGGGGACGAACTTGAGCGACTCCACCAGCCACGCCGCGTACCAGGCATCCACCGCGCGGTCTGCCTCAACCTGACCCAGCGTCGGCAGGACCCTGAGGAACTCCCGGGCCGTTGCCTGAACGGGAGACCTTGGGTCCGCCGCCGCGTAGTGGGCCGCGGCGACAAGCTCCGCGCGGCGAAAGCGCCTTCGCGCGGCGGGGAGCAGTTGGGCCAGTCGCTGGGCCGAGCTCTCCTCCAGGGCCTTCTGCAACTCGTCGCGAATTCCCGAAAGATCCGGCGGCGCTTCGCCAACAAGCGAGATTGCCTCCAGCGAGAACAGGTAGTCGCGCGCCAGCGGGGCCAGCGCGTCAGCCCCCACGGACTGGTCCCGGGCGCCGATCTCCGCCAGATGGCTCCCCGCCAACAGGCCGATCATGACCCCAAGGACAAGCCACAGGGCGGAGAACACAACCATGCGATTTGCGTGCATCAACGACCCAAGGGAGGCCTTTGGGCGCAGGCTGTATGCCAGATAGGCCTTGTCCAGCTCCGTGCGGAAGGTGGCCGCGTCCCACGGGCGCTTGGCCTGCTTGAGCGAAAGACACCGCATCACCAGCGTGGCCACGTCGCGATTCAGCCGGGGAAGAAGGGTGCGGATCGGCGTGATCAGCCCCTCGCGCACGTTGGATATCTGCTCGCGCACGTCGGACGCGGGCTCCACCGGCGAGCGCCCGGCAAGCATGTAGTAGAGCGTCGCGCCGAGGCTGTAGATGTCTGAGTGCTTGGTGGCCGCCTCGCCTCGCGCCTGCTCCGGCGACATGAACTTGGGCGTGCCGGCGATGCTGGTGGTGCGTGCCGATTCGGCGGAGATCATGTCCTGCGTCCGCGAGATGCCGAAGTCCGTAATCTTAACTCGCCCATCCCGCGCCAGCAGGATGTTCTGGGGCTTGATGTCGCGGTGGACGATTCCCGCGTTGTGGAGGGCCTCCAGCCCCCGCGCCGCCTCCGCCGCGATGCGCAGCGCGTCGGGCATGGAAAGCTTCCCCATGCGCTTCACGAACTGATCGACGGTCTCGCCCTCCACCAGCTCCATCGCGAAGAACGGCACGTTGTCGACTTCGTGCCAGCTCAGGATCTGGACGACATTCTCGTGCTGGATGCGGCTGGCGAGTTCCGCCTCCTGGCGCAGCTCCGCCGCGATCCCCGCGTCTCCAAGGACCTCCGGCGGAAGGAACTTGAGTGCCACAGTGCGCTTCAGCTTCACATCCACCGCGCGCACCACGGCGCCCATGCCGCCGAAGCCGATCATCTTGCCGACCTCGAAGCCTTCCCGCCGGGCCAGCGATGCAACTTGGTCCTCTAGGTTCTTCTCCGCCGACTCCCCGCCCCCCCGCGCGGGCGAGGCGATGGCAAGCTGCTCCTTCTCGAGCTGCGCTTGCAGCTCCCGAAAGGTATCCTGAATCGCATCGCGTGCGGTCTTGGTCTTCTCGCTCGACATCGAAGCGTGGCGGCCTCTTCCAAGGTGTCGGTCCCCCCCCGGGCGGCAAAAAGCGCGCGGGATGGGGATTGGAACTCCAGCGACAAAGCTACGCCGCGCCGGGGGGCTCGTCGAGAGTAAAGTCCCGAATGGCAGGGGTTTGGAGCGTTGAAAAGCGCGTGTAGCCAGATGATCCGCGCGGTCAACCCCCTTGCCACCGTCCCAACCCCGCTGCTCTGCTCGCCCCCATGAGTCTGGAGCGGGAATACATGGCATCGACGCGTTGGCTGGGGCCCGTGTTCCTGGCGGCGCTTGCGTTGATCGTGGTTCTGGTGGGGTGGGCCACCTGCCGCGGCGGCGGGATGGTGGGGGCGGCGCGCCAGCCCGCCCACGAGGCCGCGCCTTAGTGAGTAACGGAATTCGCGCAGGCAACGGCTCCGTGTGGAAGAGCCGCTGGCTCTCCGGGGTGCTGGTGGCCGCGGACGCCGTCGGCTTTGCCGCGTGCTGGCTGGGCGCGTGGCTGCTGCGCGAGGCGCTTGGCGAAACCCTCGGCCCAATCAACTCCATCGATCCCTATGTGCAGGTGTTTCCCCTGATCGTGGTTGCGGGGTTGGCCAACAGCGCCGTCTTCGGCCTGTACCTCCACCGGCGACGCCTCTCCTCCCTGAACCAGCCCAGCGTCATCATGCGCGCGGGCTATCACTGGCTTCTCTATATCGTGGTGGTGGCGTTCTTCTTCAAGGAGCTGGACCTCGGGCGGTCGGTGATCGTGATGGCGGGGCTGGCGGGGCTTGTCTATTTGTATATCTCGCGCACGGCGCTGCGCTGGCTCAAGAGCCGCGCCATCGCGCGGGGGCGCGGCACCGTGCGGTGTGCCATCGTGGGCGAGGGACCGCTGGCGGAGGAAGTCGTGAAGTCGCTCTCCGCCCATCCCGAGGTGGGGTTCTCGCTCGTCGGCATCATCCGCCACGGCGAACCGGAAACCGTCGCGACGCCCACAAGCCAGCGCATCCTTGGCACCACGGCGGAGATCAACGAAATCCTGGAGCGCGAGGGCATCGAGGAGGTCTTTCTTGCCGTCGCGCACCTTGAGTCCGCCGACCAGCTCAGCCTGCTCAACGTGGCCGATCACCCGGGCATCAGCATCCACGTGGTCTCCAACATCTTCGACGTGATCACCGACCGCGCCCAGATGGACGAAATCGCGACGTTCCCGGTGATCACCCTCCGCGATGGGCACCTGTCGCTGCACCAGCAGGCCCTGAAGGCGGTGCTGGACTATACGTGCGGCATTCTGGGCGCGGCGGTGTGGCTGCTCTTTTTCCACTGGTGGATCGCGCTGGCGATTCGCCGCGACTCGCCGGGGCCGGTGTTCTTCAAGCAGACGCGCATCGGCCTGGACGGAAAGCCGTTCCAGTGCTGGAAGTACCGCACCATGCGCACCGACGCGGCGGCCTATGCGGTGGCGCCGACCTCGGAATCCGACCCGCGCGTGACGCGCTTCGGGCAGTGGCTCCGCAAGACGAGCCTCGACGAATTGCCCCAGCTCGTGAACGTCCTCCGCGGCGAGATGAGCATGGTCGGCCCCCGCCCGGAAATGCCATTCCTCGTGGAAAAGTATGCCCCATGGGAACGCCGTCGCCTGGACGTGAAGCCCGGCGTCACGGGCCTGTGGCAGGTGATCGGACGCAAGAACCTGCCGCTGCACCTGAACATGCAGTATGACCTGTACTACATCAAGAACCAGACGTTTCTGCTGGACCTCGAAATCCTCTTCCGCACGATCCCCGCGGTGCTCAAGGGGCGGGGGGCTTTTTGACGGCAGGCAAAAGCAGGAAACAGCAGGGAACGTCAGGGAAAAACAGGGCTGCCTCCATCCCGTCAATTCGGTCAATTCGGTCCATCAAGTCCATCCCGCCCACGGCGTAGCCACGCAAAGGAAACCACCATGATTGATCGCTATTCAAGAAGCCCCATGAAGGACCTCTGGACCAAGGAGGCGCAGTTCGAGGCGTGGCTCGAAGTCGAGGTCGCCGTCTGTGAATACTACACCAGGAAGAAGCGTATCCCCGAGGCCGACATGGCCCGCATCCGCAAACGCGCGCGTATAGACGTTCCCCGCATCGAGGAGATCGAGAAGACCACGCGCCACGATGTGATCGCCTTCACAACGCAACTTGCGGAGGCCATCGGGCCGTCGTCGCGCTTTGTGCATCTGGGGCTGACCAGCAGCGACGTGGTGGACACGGCGTGGGCGCTGCGCATGGCGCGGGCGGCGAAGATCATCGACGCCGACCTGGTGGCGGTACACAAGGCGCTCGGCATCCTTGCGCGTCGCCACGCGATGACAATCATGATGGGCCGCACCCACGGAATGCACGCGGAACCGACGACGTTTGGCCTGAAGGCACTGATCTGGTACGCCGAATTTGGCCGTCACCTCGAACGCTTTCGCGAGGCCACGCGCCGCGTCTCCGTTGGCAAGATCAGCGGCGCCGTCGGCACCATGGCCCACACCGGCCCCGCGCTGGAGACCGCCGTTTGCAAGTCCCTCGGCCTCGCCGTCGATCCCGTCACCACCCAGGTGATCCAGCGCGACCGGCACGCGGAGTTCGCCAACGCCCTCGCGCTGATCGCCTGCTCCATCGAAAAGATCGCCACCGAGATCCGCCACCTCCAACGCCCCGAGATCCGCGAGCTGGAGGAACCCTTCTCCGTAGGCCAAAAGGGGAGCAGCGCCATGCCCCACAAGCGCAACCCCGTCACCGCCGAGCAGATGACCGGCCTCGCCCGCGTCGTGCGTTCCAACGCCATCGCGTCGATGGAGAATGTGGCCCTGTGGGGCGAACGCGACATCAGCCACAGCAGCGTCGAGCGCGTCGTGATTCCCGACTCCTGCATGCTGGTGGACTACCTGCTCGGCAAGCTGCTCTGGATGGTCGAAGGCATGAAGGTGAACACCGAGCGCATGGAGCAGAACCTCTGGGTCACCCGCGGACTGGTATTCTCCCAGAAAGTTCTCCTCGAACTCGTCAACGGCGGCCTCAGCCGCGAGGACGCCTACGCCGCCGTCCAGACCGCGGCGATGCGATCCTGGCACGGCGGAGAGGACTTCGCCACCGAACTGATGACCGAGAAGCCCGTCCAGCGCCAGTTCACCAAGGAGAGCCTCCTCGCCATGATGGACCCGCAGAGCTACCTGACCCACGTGCCCGCGATTTTCGAGCGGTGCGGGTTGCCGTTGAGGAAGCGGAAAAGCCCCGCTAAATGATAGGTCCCCTGCGACTTATACAACCTATGATCTATTTCACCCCCGCCGCAGGCGGAAACGACGGCGCTACCCCGCGGCCGATCTGTTGGATGATGCCGTAGGCCGTGTCCTTGATCGGGTCGGTGACGCTGATCTGGGCGGCGGCCTGGAGGTGGATCATCGCGGCGTCGCGGTTGCCGCCCTGGAACAGCGACGCGCCAAGGTAGAAATGCCCGAGCGCGTCGTTGGGCTGGAGCGCGACGTAGTCAATCAGCGCGTCGGCGGCTTCTCGAAAAGCGCCGAGTTGGTAGAGCGCGAGGCCCCGCGTACGATCCACGCGTAAGTCGGCGTCCTTCCACTGGGCCTGGTAGGGATCGCGGAGACCCCGGGCGCGCGACGCGAGGGCGAGGGCGGCGAGCCACTCGCTCTTGGAGAGCAGCACCTCCGCCCCCGCCGCATCGCGGGCGCTCTGGGGATCGGAATCGATGTCGGCGGAGTGCTTGAGAAGGGTGGGCCGCCACGCGGAGGAGGAATGCGCCGCGTCCCATGCGGAGAAGAGCGGCTTCATCGCCTCCTCGTAGGAAATCGGCCCCGCGAAATACACAGCGTCGCCCAGCGAAATCGCGCCGTTGGTGGGGTCGTAGGTCTTCCACCGCGGATCGACGCCGAGCGTGGCGATGGCGGACAGCGGCTCTGCCGGCGGGCCGTCCATCATGACGCCGGGGAGCGGGAACTCCGGCACGCCGTCCTGTCCGGCGCTGACGAGGAGCACGCCCTTGTCGCGAATCGCCGCCCATCGCATCAGCGAGTTGCCCGAGAGGAAGGGATCGCGCGGCGGCTTGAGATCGGCCGTGCCGGCGGGCGGCTGCCGCAACGCTCCCGTGCGATCCACATAGCCCAGCATCTTGTCCGCATAGACATCGGGAAAGAGCCCGTTCTGCTGGTGGTACGCAAGGATCGCCGGCTTGGTGGCCTGCACCTGGGCGTCCATCGCCTTGAACATCGGCGCCGTCACGGCGTCGCGGCGATTCTCCAAGTGGCGCAGCCGGATTCCCTGCACCCACGGCACCGCCAGCGGGGACGCCGCCAGCGCGACCGCCATCAGGCAGGCGATGCGGCTGCTGGCGGGGCGCTCGGGGTGGGCGAAGGCCAATCCCAGCAGCGCCAGCAGCGCCGTGATCGCCAGCGGGAGAATCAGCAATTCGCCCCAGCCGGCCAGGTGCATCAGCACCGCGAAGAACGCGAACATAAAGGCAAGCGGCGGCAGCATGGCGTTCATGGCAGACCCGTTGGGCAAAGGATGGCGACCACGACACCTTGCTAGCCGAACAGGCGCGAGGAACGCAAGTCGAGCGACACGGTCGTCAGGGCGCCACCGTGGCTTTCTCCGAATGCTCGTGGGCGGCGATGCGGATGCGGTCGGTCACGCGGCGACCATCGGCCAGGGTCGCCTCGGCGATGTACTCACCGGGAAACAGGCCGCGGTCCTCCCACATGCCGTCGCGGTCGGTGCGGCCCATGCGCGCTTCCTCGATGGAGTTGGGATCGGCGGGAGTGAACGTGACAACCGCGCCCACCACCGGCGCGCCGTCGCGGTCGGCGATGGCCCACTGGACGGAGCCCGCCTCGTAGAGCACGTCGGTAATCTCGGCAGTCTCGCCCGCGCGAATCTCGATATTGTGGCGCCCCTCGCTGTGGCCCCAGTTGCTGACCACCACCAGGTACTTCCCCACGGGGAGATTCTCGATCGTCACCACGCCGTTGCTGTCCCGGCCCTTGTTGTTGTCGGTGTAGTTCGCACCGGATTCCGACGAGATGCGGCACCACGCGCGGGGGATCGGCTGGCTGTCGGTCAGGCGAATCGCCGTGGAGGTGAGCGAACCGGTGGCGGCTCCCGAGAGCGTAACGGTGGCCTCCACCGGCACGGCGCCCGCGACCACGCTGGCGGTGCCCTCCGCGGTGCCGAGCTTCTCGTGGCGGGCCAGCACCAAATAGGAGCCGGGCTTTAGCCCATTGGCCAGAAAGACGCCGTCGCTCTCGCGAAGCCTCATTGGATTGGCCTTCGCGTCCTCCACCAAGCGCACCGTCAACGTGGCATCGGTCACGGGATTTCCCGCTGCGTCCACTACGCGCACGCGCATCGCGCCGGTCGCGAGTTCGAACGTCCGCTCCACCGTTTGGCCCGAGGGAATCTGCACGTCCTCCTCGAATGACTGCGACCCGAACTGGATGGATACGCGCCAGTTTCCGGCGGCGAGGCCAGCAACCTCGAACGTGCCGTTTGGATTGATGGCGATATCCCGCCGCTCCTGCCGGGTGCCGTTGTAAACGGTGGACATGAGGACGGCGAATGGGGAGGAATCCATGTCCGTGATCGTTCCCTTCAGCACGCCGCTCCCCACCACCAGCACCACTTCGCGCGTCTCGTCGTCCTGAATCTCCGAGACCGTCGCCTCGGCGCCCTCGCCGGGAATCGTCAGGCGATAGCTGCCGGTGGGGAGGCCCATGAACCTGACCTCGCCGCGCGCATCGGTCTTCTCCGAGCGCGTCGTCCCCTGGGCGCCAAAGGCTGTCCCCGCCGCCACGATGGTCTTCCCCTCCACGGGCGTCTGACCGGGCAACTCCAACGCGCGCGCCACGATCGTCGAGCCCTGGCCCAGCTCCACGTCGCCCGCGTCGGCGGTTTCGCTCCCCACGGTGATTGGATACCGGCGAGAGGAGTAGGGCGCGCGCGGCACGAACTGCAAAACGCGGCGGCCCGGAATCGCGGGAGAGATCGTGAAGCGCCCCTCTGCATCGGTGGTCGCCGTGGCGAGGGCGTTTGTGGAACTCCACACGGCGGTGTTCTCCATGTACAGCTCCACGCGCGCGTCGGCCACGGGCTTGCGGTCGGCGCGGGACACGGCGCGTCCCGTGATCGTGGTGCCGACGAACATCTTGAAGGTCTCGACCTGTGGCTCCTCGCCACCCTGGATCATGAAACCACCGGACTTGAGCGTGGCGTATCCAGGCACCTCGATCTGGAGCTGCACCCACATCCCCTTGCGCTCCTTGAGCTCGAAGCTGCCGTCGGCCTTCACTTCGATGTCAGATTGCATCCCCATACTGCGCGTCACCTTCGCGGTGGGGAGGGATTTCATCGACTCGCCATCGACGATCTTTCCGATGAAGGTCGCCTTCGCCACGTCGTCGAAAACCAGTTCCAAATCGTCCCGGTCGAGTGGCTGGTTCTCGAACTCTTTCGACTGGTTTCCGTTGTATTCAGAGAGCCTGATCGTGAGTTCGCCTTCGGGAAGCTCATTGATACGGAACTTGCCGTCAGGACCCACGCCGCCGCCCGAGGACCGTTCGGAGCCGTCGCTACTCTTCACGCTGGCGAAAACGTTCATTTGGGTCATCGGCTTGCCCTCCTTGTCCACCACGCGGCCAGCGACGAAGTGGCCGGTGCCGAGCTGAAACTCCAGCCCGGTCTTCGCGCCCCGGGGCTCGAGGACAACGGCGATCGCCGTGCCAGGCGAGTGGTCGCGATGGGAGGCATTGATGGTGTATTCCTTGGGCTCCAGACCGGAAATCACAAACCGGCCATCGGCCCCACTGGTGGATTTCGCCGCGGAGGTGGAATACCGCGCCCCTCCCCCTCCCATCCCCCGCCCAAAGCTCATCATGAATTGGGCATCGACCACTGCGCCCTGGAATGGCTGGCCGTCGGGTCCAAGCACCCGGCCCGAGACGGAAGCGGGCGCCTTCAGGACGATCTCCACTCCCGCAAGCGGTTCTGTATATACTTGGTATTCCTCCGAAGTAATCGTGCGATAGAAACCCGGCGCGTCGATCCCGAGCGCGGACTTGGTATTTGGGCGCACAAGTAGGCTGAACGTGCCGTCGGCGGCTGTGGTCGCACTGCCGCTCATCGTCCTATCCGCCTGATAGGAGAACGCCATCGCCATTCGGACGCCCTCATCGGCCACGAAGACCTTGGCGCCGGGGACACCGATCTTCGATTCGTTGACCACACGACCCCCGATCGCCACACCGGCAACCATCTTGAAGTCCAGCGTCGCCTCGTAGTTATCCGGCGCAAAGGCAGCATAGAACCCCTCCTGCCGGGGAGAGATATCCATCAGGTATCCCTCCTTCTCTCCGTCGAGGTTTGCTCCGCCACCCGAGAGCCCCGTCAGGCGATACTTGCCGTCCGCATCCGTGACGGACTCGGCGACGGGGGCGGTTGACCGGGCCGGCAGGCCGGTCTGCGTCACCTTAACGCCCGGCAGTGGCGTGTTGGTGGCGGAGTCGGTGACGACGCCCGATACCGCGTGGCCGGGATAGAGAAAGACCTCCATATTGCGCGCCTTCTCGGTCGCTTCCGCGTCGTCGCTACCCACCATCGCGACCAGATCCATTAGCCTCATTCTCGGGCCGGCGGGGGTGGGTTCGATATAGCGGATCAATCCGTCCTTCTTCACTGTCACGTCGTAGAATCCCGCGGGAAGGCCGTCGAAGCGGAACGCGCCGGAGGCGTCGGTTGTGGCCTCGCGCTGGGTGCGCGGAATCTCCAAGGCGACCGATTCGCCGATGATCTCGACCGTCGCGCCCTCGGCGGCGAGTCCCGACGGCTTGACGAAGACGAGACCCGCGATTTCGAATCCGCCACGGCTCAGTTTGACGACGACATCCGTGGCGGGCGCAGTGGCCTCGACCGTGGCGCCAGTGAATCCATCGGCCTGCGCGGCGATCTTGACCAGCCCCTCCGGCGCGCCGCCGAAGCGGAATGTTCCATCCTCGCCGCTGATTGTCCCGTCGATCGGGGGGCGCATCTGACCGGGGTTCCTGACGATCACGTTCTTGCCAAACTCGCGCATGACCCATAGGCGCGCCCCCGCGACGGGAGCGTCGGACTCATCGACGACGCGGCCAGAGAGAGCGGCGACCGGAAGTAAATAGACGTCCATCGAGACTTGGCGCTTGTCGGGGGTAACCACCCCGGAGGCGGTTCCGCGCCCGACCCCGTCGAGGGACGCGAAGACGGCCACGTACTGGCAGTCCTCCACCACGGCGCGGAAGGTTCCGTCCCCCCCGCTCTCCGTCATGACGGGGGCCATCGCGGTAACTTCGGCTTGCTTGAGCTGGTAGGCCACGATCTTCACGGCGGCTCCCGCAGTCGGGGTGCTACCGGTCAGCACTCGACCCTTCACCTCGACCTGATTCTCCTTCAGGCGCTCGGCGCTCGGGGTCGCGGGGGCGACTTGGGCAGGCTGCTTCGTTTCGATAAGTGGCGCTGGCGTTGCCCGCGCTTCGGCAACGACCTGTGGCGCGGGTGAATCGCGCACCACCACCGGCGCCTTTCGCAAGTTGAACACGAGTGCCGCGGCGACACACGCCGCGATCAGGATGGCTGTTATTGTCAGGGCCCTACGATTCATGGCACTACCCTCCCCAAGTATGGCGCGCACCGGCACGGCGATGCCACGCGGACAAATCTTGCCGTTCAGAAGAGAAGACGGCGCATTCGATGGGGAGGTTTAGCCGATGTCAACGAAAGGGGGAGCTACTTGCCGATCTTGCCGATCTTTTTCTTGGCGCCGTCCAGATCGTCCTCGCGGCCGGCCTCGATGCTCTCGGCCTTGTCGATGGCGGCGCTGGCGTTGGTGTCGGCGTTGCCGTGGGGGTTTGTGGTGGTCATGAAGGCCGTTGACTCGGCGTCGCCGGCACGCCCGCCGCGCATGCCCTCCACAAACGCGCCGCCGGTGCCGGTTGTGCCGATGGAGCCGCGCGAAGGCGGCGCCTCGCCATCCGCCGAGGACCCACCGGGAAGACCGATCGCGACCATCGGCTTCGTAAGCGGCGTCGCCGCGTTGAACCGCACCACCGCCGCGCTCACCAGCAGGAGGTCGAGCACTAGAAAAACGATTAGTAGGATTTTCATGCCGCGCGATCTCCTCAGTTCATTTACGGATGGCCATTTGGGGCCACTGTCCAGCGCCAATCAATTGTTTTTTATCGCGTCCCGGATCACGCGGACGTTCTTCTTGGTCTCGTCGAGTTGGTCCTCGCGCGCGTCTGTAATGGCGTCGGCCTGGTTGAATTCCTGGTTCGGATCGGCATCCGTCGCCATTCGGCGGCGCTCGTTGCGGAGCTTTACCCCCTCCGCGAAGGGCGACAACTCGCCAGCCTCCGCCGTCGCGGATTCCTCGATGGGGTCGGGGGCCATCGACTTGCGCACCACCTCACCCACCACGATGACCGCGATAACGATGATTCCGGCGATGAGAAACCAGATCCGATGCTTCATGGTCGGGACTCCCGGGGCTGCTGGCAGGATATACTCATATGGCCCCCGCAGCAGGCAACGTGCAATTGGGGCACCCGCGCAAACTGGCCACATCCTTGCCTTCTGGTTTGCAATTCCCCCGCGCCACTGTGACAGAATGCGCGGATTGAGACCCGAGGAGCCCCCCGAATGCCGATGACAGCCCCGCTGGCGAGATGGTCGATGGCCGTGCTCGCCGTCCTGCTGCTGGCGATTGCCCAGCCCGCTGCCGCCCAATGGGGCGCGCGGAAGCAGGTGGTGACGGCCACCGCCCGCATCGAACCCGCCGAGGCCCTGCGCGGCGCCATTGTCGAGGTGATTGTTTCCGCCACCGTCGATCCCGCCTATCACCTCTATGCCATGAAGCAACCCGTTCCCGGCGGCGGACCCGTCGCCACGGAGATCAACCTTTCGGAGGCGACGGCCAAGCTGCTGACCCCCGTTGGGGAGTGGAAGGAGCCCGAGTCGAAGGTCAAGGTGGACCCCGGATTCGAAATCGACGTGGCGCTGCTGTATGGTTCGCCGCTGGAGTTCCGCCGCTCCTTTCGCGTGAACACCGACGCCGCCGTGGGCGACGTGGAGCTGGCGCTGGAGATGTACTATCAGGCCTGTACCGAGACGAGCTGCCTTCCCCCGGCCACCGCCGCGATCGCGGCGGCGCTGAAGGTCCTCCCGGGCGAGCCGGTCGCCGCGCCCGCCGCCGCGGTCAAGGTTGCGGCCCCGCCCGTCCAGTCGGTCTCCGAGGCCGCCGTTTCCGGCGGGGGGAGCTTCGGCGGATTCCTGCTGGCGTCCTTCCTCTTTGGCCTCGTCGCGCTGGCGACGCCCTGTGTTTTTCCCATGATCCCCATCACCATCAGCTTCTTCACCAACAAGGCGGCGAAGTCCACCGGCCAGGCCGCAAAGTACGCGGCGGTCTATGTGGGCTCGATCATCCTCGGCTTCACACTCATCGGATTCGGATTCTCGCTGCTGCTCCTGCTGCTCGGCGCGGGCGTGGAGCGCAGCGGTTTCGCCCAATGGATTGCGTCGAATCCGTGGGTGAACCTGTTCTTCGCGCTGCTGTATATCACCTTCGCGCTCAGCCTCTTCGAGGTGCTCCATCTTCAGGCGCCGCAGTTCCTCACAGGCAAGCTCGGCAAGCAGGCGGGGACGCGGAACGACTTCCTCGGGATCGCGGCCAAGGCGATGGTGTTTGTGCTGATTTCCTTCACGTGCACGGCCCCGCTGCTGGGCGTGCTGATCGTGCAGACGCTGACCGGGGGCGATTGGACGCGGCCGCTCTTTGGAATGATGGCCTTCGCCACCGGATTCGCGCTGCCGTTCTTCGTGCTCGCGCTCCTCCCCCAGATGCTGGGGTCGCTCCCCAAGTCGGGCTCCTGGCTCTACGCCACCAAGGTCGTCATGGGCCTCGTCGTCCTGGCGGCGGCGTTCAAGTTCCTCAGCAACGCCGACATCGTGTGGCTGAAGGAGAACCTGATCCTGACGCGCGAGGTGCTTCTCGCCCTCTGGGCCGCCATTGCCACGGCAACGGCGCTCTATCTGTTTGGACTGATCCGGCTCAAGGACGAGGGCGCCTCGGACGGCATCGGCGTGCCGCGGATGCTGGGGGGCGTCACCTTCGGGTTCGTCGCGCTGTACTTGGCGGGCGGGCTCTTTGGCGGAAAGCTCCACGGCTGGCTGGAGGCGTATATGCCCATCGACTTCGCGCCTCCCTCCGCCTCGGCGGCGGCCAAGGGCGACACCCTGACGTGGCACGAGGAGATCGAGCCCGCCATCGCCGAGGCCCGCGCCACCGGCAAGAACGTGTTCATCGATTTCACCGGATATACATGCACCAATTGCCGCCTGATGGAGAAGAACATGTTCCCCCGGCCCGAGATCCACGACCTCCTTGGAAAGTACGTCCGCGTGAAGCTCTACACCGACGATCGGAAGAAGGGCGCCGAACGGCAGGAATTCCAGGCCCGCCACTTCAACACCGTGGCGCTCCCCTACTATGCCGTCGTCACGCCCGACATGGAAGTCCTCGGCAAGGCCGAGTATTCCACCGATGCCGTGGCTTTCGCGACCTTCCTCAAGAGCGGATTGTAGAACCGCCACCTGCAAGCCGTTGTCCCTTGCCGGGCCGGGCTGCCTTGCAATAGCCTCTTTCCATGATCGCAGCCCCCGCCCTCCACCGTCCCGAGATCCTCGCCCCCGCCGGCAACGAGGAGATGATGCGCGCCGCCGTGGAAAACGGCGCCGACGCGGTCTATTTCGGCCTCCAGCAGTTCAACGCCCGCATGAAGGCCACGAATTTCGACCTGGCGGAGTTGCCGCGCATCATGGCGTGGCTGCACGAGCGCGGCGTGCGCGGCTATGTGACGATGAACACGCTGATTTTTGCCGACGAACTCGATGCCGCGGCGGAACTCCTCCGCGCGTGTTCCGACGCGGGGGTGGACGCGGTCCTGATCCAGGACCTTGGCCTTGCCTGGCTGGCGAACCGCCTGGCGCCGGAACTACCGATCCACGCATCGACCCAGATGACCGTGACCAGCGCCGAATCGGCGGAGGCGCTCGACACGCTCGGCCTCGACATCGGCCGCGTGGTTGCCGCGCGGGAGCTGTCGCGCCGCGAACTCCGCCGCATGGGCCAGGGCACCAGCAAGGAGATCGAGGTCTTCGTCCACGGCGCCATCTGCGTCGCGTACAGCGGCCAGTGCCTGACGAGCGAAGCCCTCGGCGGGCGCAGCGCCAACCGGGGCGAATGCGCCCAGGCGTGTCGCCTTCCCTACGACTTCGTGGTGGATGGCGAAGTCCGCGATCTGGGCGATGTGAAGTACCTGCTCTCCCCCAAGGACCTCGCCGCCTACGAGGACATAGGCGACCTGATCGAGGCGGGAATCGTGAGCCTCAAGATCGAGGGCCGCTACAAG
>Ga0105049_10002971_pt1 | contig 20110 bp, 19 predicted proteins | sample MAT06_FD_78087 | JGI IMG/M metagenome (GOLD analysis project Ga0105049, IMG submission 78087) | Freshwater microbial communities from Lake Fryxell liftoff mats and glacier meltwater in Antarctica - MAT-06 | ecosystem: Environmental > Aquatic > Freshwater > Ice > Liftoff microbial mat | place...
AGAGGCTAGAACTGATCGGCAAGAATGACCCTCGGATCATCCGTCTCCGAACCATTCCAGGCGTTGGCCCTCGGACAGCCGAGATCCTCGTTGCCTGCATCGACGATCCGCATCGCTTCGAAAATGGCCGCCAAGTCTCCGTCTACTTTGGACTCGTACCTCGACAGTACCAGTCGGGTGAAACGGATCGCAATGGCCGCATCACCAAGCGATGGGCTCTTCGGTAGGTGCCAGGCACCTATTGACGCCACAATTTGAAACTGCTACATTGGACCGGCCGGCAAAGAGGGAGTCTACAAAAAGCTGAGATACCCGGTGACTTAGATCCCATCTTGAAACGAATCGTTATCGTTGGCCGGATGTGGTGCGATCTTGTTTGGAATTTCAAGAAGTACTTTGGTTGAGGGAGCGCCGCAGGCTCACATGCAAACATGAGGGAATCCGCTTCGCAACGAAATCGGAAATTTGCAAGAGGCCAGAGCGCCGTTGTTGGCTGCTTTGCCATAAGCCCAGGATAAACCGTCATGTACACCCAAGTGTGCGACGTTGCCATTCGTGCCTGGCTTGACTCGCACGCGCAATTACGGATCGATTGCTCTGGATTCGTGAAGACAACGCCGTAACCAGAGATTAGATGACATAACTACACGGCTACCGCTGGAACATCGAGTTGGATGTTCGAAGTATCAAAAGCTTCATGAACCTTAGCCATGTTCGATGCAAGTCTCCAATAATGTTACATCGAGAAGTTTGGACAACATTGCTGGCGTATAATCTCAATCGAACAACTATCGCACTGGCCGGCCCGAAACTAGAGAGCAAACTATCGCGAGGTGAAGGGTACTACTTTTCGTTGGTCTCTGACTTTTTGTTCGGAGCAGCTCTCTCGCGGTGTCCTAACGCTGGGCACCTTTCGCTCCATTCAATGATGTAAGCTTCCTCGGGTCCAATCCCCATACCGCCGTACATGCTACCCTCACCCATGCTACCCATACCCATGCTACCCATACCCATGCTACCCATACCCATGCCACCCATACCCATACCCATGCCACCCATACCCCTACGATCCATATCAATAACATCAACACCGCCGAAACCGCTCAAACGAAGAGCTAACACAACGTGCTTTTCACCTTCATGATAAGGTTTCACTTTCAAGCTCATTTCTAACCCCTTCCTCATGAAAGTGATTTGGACTTCGTTACCTTGACTCTTACTGAGGCAGGACTTCAAGTCATCCAAGGAAGAGAGAATCGCATCGTTCACCCCAAGGAGAATGTCGTGGACCTGAAGACCAATTGCTTTTGCTGGAGACTCATCGAGGACTTCTGTCACGAGTAGTCCCTGTTTCTCTGGGAGATTCAGCTGCGACCGCAATGCACTGCTCAGTGCTTCAATCCGTATACCGATGAGATATACTTTGGGTGCGATGCCTAAATCGGACGCGAGAACGGTCTGATCGATTTCCCTACCTTGACGGATCAATTTGAATTCCACCTTCGCTTGTGGGGCCTGGTAGATTCTGTCCCGGAAGATCTGAACATTGCCTAAAGGTTCTTCATTGGCTGTTAGCAATACGTCGCCAGTTTCAAATACAAACGAAGAGCCTTTTTGGGTTTGTGCATTCAACACGACCAACGCAGGCCGTTTCCCTAGGCGAAGATGGGTACGGAGTAGCGAATCGCTGAGCTCGGCAACGCGATAGTCGCCACAAGCGACCCCTATGCTCTTTGCGGATAGTTCCTCAAATCGGCCATGGCTTCCAAGGTTGAACTTTAGGTAGGACCTTGCATCGTCGAGGGTCATGCCGAGCAATCCTGATTTGCGTCCCAAGATTCCCTCATGGCAATTGCTACATTTGACTCCACTTCTGTTGTCCATAAAGGACAATGCGTTCTCAACCTTCGCTAGGTCGCTCGCATTCAACTTTTTCTCTTGTGCGTTTACGAGGGGTGGGCCGATCACAAGCACGAGTATTGGCATCAAAAAGACATGTAAATTTTTCATTTTTCCTCGACCGAAACATGAAAGAGTAAGCATTGGTTAGTACACGTTTCTTCCAACAAAGCGAAACTGCAAGTCATCGACGGGGATCGTGTAGGATTCCCCGCCCAAGAGCTTAATCAATACAAAATGGCGAAAGGGTTTTGCGACCCAACCCGACTGATTGAGCGACTCCACCAACTCTTGATCGACTACGAGCGGATGTGACTCGAGCCAGCTTGCATCGACGGTGTCCCCACGAAAAACAGGTATGAGCATGGTATCCATCTCCCTATTTCCTGTCCCCTCGTGCCACTGAACATATCCAGCAACATTGCGAGCGACCGGAAAGGATTTCAATGGACTTGTTTCAACGTCTTCTATTTCCTTGGCCAGCGGGTTATCGATTTCAGATTGAGGCAATTCGCTTTTCGTAAAGAATTCCATGTTTGGATAACGAATGGCCAAAGAGTATCCAAGAGCAAACATCAAGAACAACCCGGCTACCGTCATAGCAAGCCGTGGCCAAGGCAACCGAGTTCGCGGGAAAATTGGTGTGGTGCATTGGATTGGCCTTTCCGTGGACTGCGACCCTTCCATGTTTCCGGCCCTCACGGATCGGAGGATGCTTTGTTGCTCTATGAATGCGACGGCCATAACTCGCCAATATTCCGGCTGAGCTTCCAATCGCGACAACAGCTTGTGGCGGTCGGGTTCGGATAACTCGGATTCTACGAGCAATTCGATGGCGTCCAAAATTCCCTGGTCCACGTTGTTCGTATTCTTTTCTGGAATGGGTGAATTCATTTTGATTCCTTTTCGTAGGCGCCTCTTTTTGTGAGTAGTCCCCGCAGTTGACGGCGCGCACGGAGCAATCGGGATTGTACGGTTGTTTCCGTAACACCCATGCGAACCGCAATATCTCGGCAGCTGAGTTCATCACAGTACTTCAATAGAAGCACTTGTCGGTCGCTCGGTCGCAACTGCCAAAGTGCGGACCGAACCATGTCTACTTGTTCGATCCCGCAAAGTCGATCTAGCAACGAACGATCTCCATCTGCGGATTTCTCTTTGCTATATTGCTCTATACGCCTCCTCTGTCGCAATTCTCGGCGTTGGAACTGCAGAACCTGGCGGATAGCGATTTGGTAGAGCCAGCCTCGAACCTGTTTTATCTCTTGCCAGTCTTCTTTCCTTTTAAACGCAGCTACAAAAACATCCTGAAGGATGTCGTCAGTCAAGTTTGCATCGCCCAAACGCGCGTAGACCACGTTCCAAAGCCACTTTCGGTCGTCGATGATGGCGATAGATGGGTCCAATTCAAAATCCTGCTTTTGTTTTTGCCGGATGGACTAATTGCGTTGACTCATCATAAAGTTGCCGCGGAACGAAATCAATCACCAAGAAAATTGAAAATTTTTGACCAACCGTTGTCATTTGACCAACCGCTGTCATTTGACCAACCGCTGTCAAAAGAGACGTTATGTCTCAATCGCGCACGTGTTTTTGATGTTGACCATCGAAGACGCGTTGACCAAAGGGGTCAGGTCTCTTTGTCTGAATATCAAGTATCTGCGAGTAAAAACCAAAGTAATCGGCATTTCGCATTCGACAGATGCGCATAATGACGGACGACGATGCGTCCCCTATCAGTCGAGCCATTGTGCGAGATTATCGTACGACGGCATGTGTTGCGCAGCTTTCTTCGCGCTCGCTGACAGGGACAGTCGATGCGATGCGTTTCGTGGGTGAAAACCGCTCGGCTTTACGAGGGGGAACCCTCCCGATTCTGTTGATTACCGTTTTGGAGTAATACGCGGAAATCCGAAAGCAGCGTGCATAGGCCTCTCATGGCCTCGGCGTCTGCACTACACGTCCGATTCCATATAAGTCAGATAGCAAGCAAGTGCTATCTGAAAAATGGCTACACCGAAACCTACGGGATGCCCAACTCGCGCACGCCAACGTACGAGTCCGACAATGACAATCAGTACAGAGATCGTCCCAATTGCCTTAAGAGAAAGGAAAAGGGTTAAGTCAGGAAGTGTGTTCATACCGATCTGATCGAGATTCATAAGCCATCGTCCAATTGGATTCTGCTCGTATTGTTTCAGAGAAAGTGAGTATCGGATCGTCAGATGCATGTCGTAAACGGCGACTGTCGAAATGATCGCTAGATAACTTGATACAGACAAAATGGCGAATGGCCAACCACAAATGACGACGCGGGCTGCATGCATTACTCGCTTTCGGGCAACACGAAACCAACTGACGATGGGAGACCATTCCGGCAGGCAAACCGCCGCAGCAACATACCTCATTTTAGTATCCTCTTTTTGTTGCAAGGGATGCACCGATGAATGCAAAAGAGCGTCGCAATCGGTGTCACTATTCGTTGACATAAAGAACTGGATGGCAACTAGGTTTGCACAACTGTTGCATTGCGTCAACAATCGCCAAAACACTAATTCGCAGGTAAATTCTTGGCAAAAAGGCTCGCAACGCCCTTAGAGAGTTCTCACGGCGCACCGTTGCACCATGCAGAGCTTTATGAATTTTCTACTCAAAATGATCGATTGGTTTGGGCCCCATGTCCCATCGAAACGAATCGTCCCACCGCCAGACATTAGCCTATCGGTTTTCGGTGGCCCCAGATTAAGTGATAACTGCGGAGTGCTGTACCCTGCCCAAATGTCGTGTACATGTGGGCAACCCAACGTTGATCGCGCGGACGTTGGAGTAAGTTCTCTTCATTGCCGCTAAGCGTCCTTAAAGGGCCAAGAATCGCAAAAAGAAAATACGGTTTATTTCTAAGCAGTTTTTCCGTTTCTCCCCCGTGGAGTGGTCGAAGAGTTACGAGAGCTACACCCAGGATTGGACTTTCTTCGGGCGACCCTCTTCAGCCCGTGCCATTGGCCGCTAAACTTGATGTGCCTTGATCAGAAGAGAATTAGCTTGTCGCAGCGAGCTGCCGATTTAGGCGCTTCAGATTGAATCGGCGTTTCGATATCAGACTCCGCATTTCGTACACATTCGTTGGCGCCCCGGCTATCAAACTGAATAGTCGGCCGAAGTCCTTTGACCGTCGTTTGTAAGGGAGCCATTTTCGGTGGTTGGTAGGTTGAGCGCACGGAGGCCCGTTGCTCGTCGCGATCGTTTTTCGCGGAGTTGACACTGCTTCAGGTTTTTGCCAAAGTGATAGTGAGCTTTTGTTCATGGGGGAACATCGCTCGTTGATCGTGTGGCTAAGTGATCGAACGCCGTCGTACAAGAGATGATCAATTGTCGATAGCAAATCAGGTAAGGAAAGCGTTCTGAAATCAATCGGAAATAATTTCTTCGCCTCTCGTGAATACCAGCAAAGCGTTCAAGCCTATCAAAGTCTTCGAAAAGGCAATTGAGAAAGTAGTCAGCGAGGGCGTCGATCACATCTCGGGCCAGTACAAGAATAGCAGCAATTGACCCAGATATTCTAGGTCTGCTCTGAATTTTCGCGCACCGGTAGCCACTCATCGATCTACGCACGAACTCGATCGTTGGCACAACTCCAGTAGCCAACAAATACTGCGGATGCCGCCATCGTTAGCTTGGCCGAGGACAAGATGGAGTGCACACAGCAGCCTATGAAGGAACTCGAGCCGTTGGGGTAATTCGAAAAAACTGAACTTGGCTGGAGCTAAACCGCCTTTTTGTTCCAGGCGAGATCGATTTCGTATCCAGATCTGAGCCGTTGAACGTGCCACGCCATTGCTGGAGGCAGAACGATTCAACGATGCTCCTTGGTGTAGATCGAAACGAACCTGTTCGACCAATTGAGAAATTTGGTGGCGTGCCCGAGGAAGTTGTTTCGAAGAAACATTGCCAGTGGTAGAGTGCGCGCTGTCCATGCTTGAGCCTCCTTTGATGGATTTATGACTCTGCCTATTGGAGGTTCAAGCCAGACATCGGAGAACGGTGAACTTGCACAAAAAGGTCACACAGGCATCGCTAGCAACTTACGTCCGGCCCGACATATGATCGGCGCTCCGTATATCAAAACAAGGAACAGTCCGTTTACTTTCTTTCGTCCTGGACCTTGAACGATATCCTAAGCTCGCTCCACGGTGAACGCCACCACCTCGTCGATCGACTGCGCTCCGCAAGCCAACATAACTAGGCGATCAAAACCCAGTGCGCAACCACACGAGCTGGGCATACCCGCCCGCATCGCATCCAGCAATCGGTTTTGAATCGGTAAGGCTTTCTTGCCTTCCACCATTCGCAGATCATTCGCAGTTCGCGAACGCAGTTCCAATTGATCCGCATCCATCAATTCGTGATAGCCGTTTGCCAATTCGACGCCTCGATAAAATCCTTCGTAACGTTCGGCTGTTCTACTATCCGTATCGCAAACGCGTGCCAATGCGGCTTGAGTCGCGGGGAAATGCGTTACCAAAACAGGACGATGCCAGCCCAGTGTTGACTGCACTCGTTCCGAAAAGATGAGATTGACCCAATCATCCCAGTCGTTCGACCAACGTTCGTTATCCACCAACTCTTGCTCGACCGCCCACGTCCCGAAATCCCGAGGCTTCATTTCAAAAAGCCCAAGCCCCGTCGCGTTGCGGAACGCATCTTCGAAACGTATGCGTTCCGAAGCCTGAGTGCCGAGTATCTCGCACAACAGTTGGTCTAGCAATGCGAGCCCCTGTTCCAAGTCCGCATCCACTTCGTACCACTCTACCATCGTGAACTCAGGGTTGTGTATCCGGCCACGTTCATTGTTTCGAAAGACAGGACCGATTTGATAGATACTACCGATCCCGGAAACCAACAATCGTTTCATGGCCTGTTCTGGCGAAGTTTGGAGATACCATGTCTCCAACTCCCCACCCGGCAATTGCATCTCCAATTCGATCGGGTCGAGATGTCGATCGATGATGGTGTCGCGAGACATGACCGGCGTTTGGACTTCGGTGAAACCACGTGTTTCAAAGAATTTGCGAGTCCGTATGAGGAGTTCGGATCGCTTTCTTAAGTTTACGACCGAGGCTGCAGAGTGGAAATCATTTTGCATAGGACGGCCAATTCCGTGAGAACCAGAGAACCACGGCACGGAATGCCGCGCTTCACTTGGGCAAACGGCAAATCGCAATGTTCATTGGCAGTTGGTTTTCAGAGCACTACGTAGGCTTGACGTTGCCCTCTTGGGCAATATCCTTTGGCTGTTCGTCGTACTTTGCTTCCGGCAGTGCTTGCGAGACAGGTGCTACGAGGAACTCGACCGCGGCCTCATCAGGATCCGCCTTGAGAATCGAATCTCCCTTGATCATCTTCACGTTGCCGGCTTCTTCGATTTTGCGAATAACGGTTCGCTCAAGAATTTGATTTCTCAAGGCATCCATTTGACCCGTTCGTTCGAGTTTTGCCCGCACTTGTCGTTCGGAAAGGTCGCTTTGCTCGGCGATCAATTGGATTTCGTTTTGGTATTCTTCCTCGGATGGTTCGATAGCGCTGTCTTCAGCGATCTTTTCCAAGACGAAGTGCTCACGCAAAGCGGCTTGGGTCAATTCCTCGGTATTGCGTCGGATACCATTGATCACCGATCGGATTTGCTCGTCCGTAAAGCCATTGCGTCGCATTTCCAAAACGCGCCGTTGCAATTCGCGTTCAGCCTGACGGCGAACCAGGGCCGGCGGGAGGTCCCAATTGGCTCCCTCGGTCAGCTTCTTCGTAATTTGTTCACGTAGAAGTTGTGTTTGGTAGTAGTCCGCTTGTCGCTCTAATTCGGAACGCACGAAGGCTCGAAGCTCGTCGGCGGTATCGAAACCCAAAGACTGCAAAACAGTGGCGTTCAAGCCTTCGACATTGACTCGACGAATTTCGACGATCTCGAACTCTACATCCACATCGACACCCTTGAACGACTCGTTCATGGATGTATCGAGAACTTTGACTTTGGTCGTCAGCTTGTCACCTTCTTTGGCTCCTAAGGCGAGCTCACCGAAGTTTTCGACGATGCAGTCTGCTAGACTCAATCGCTTGCGAAGGGTGATCAGCTCCTCTTCCATGCGGCTAATGGTCCGGTCTGCGTGGCTGAAGGTCGCGTTGATGACCAATCGGTCACCGATAGCTGCTTCGCCGTCGTACGCTTCGCCTGGCGTGACGCGTTCTAGGGTACGAGCCAACTGATGCTCGACCTCGGCGTCGGTCAGTTCATAGACTGTCTTTTCCAGCTCCAGCCCTTTCCAATTCGGGGTTTCGAATTCGGGTCGAACTTCGATTTTGAATTCGAAAGTAAAATCGCCGGATTCGGGCAATTTGACGGCCCCAAAGTCCATGTCTGGCTCAGAGATGGCGGAGAACTCTCCCCCTTCGGTAATCTGCTGCAAACTGTCCATGACCAAGTTGCTTTTGACTTGATCAGCGACCGTCTTTCGGAATCGGTTTTCCAAAAGTTTACGGGGGATTTTGCCGGCACGAAAACCAGGCAAGTCCGCCTTGGGAGCGATCTCGTCGTAGGCTTCGCGGAAGTATCTCTCCAGTTCCGCTCTGGGAACAGTGACGACAACGTGCCGCTGGCAAGTGCTAGGCTTGTCAATCTTTACAGCCAAATCCAACTTGGAATCTGGGGCCTTGGTTTCCGCGGTCGACATGTTGGATCAAACGTCCTAGAGGGTGAAAAAAGGGCATAATCGAACAGCAGTGAAAGCGGGTGATGGGATTCGAACCCACGACAACAACGTTGGCAACGTTGTGCTCTACCCCTGAGCTACACCCGCAATGGAACCTGTTCAATTATGCCCGTTGCATCTGTTGATTTTCCGCAGGATGACAACGACTTTGGGGCAAGCCATTGCTGAAACGAATGCACTGTCACGACAAATGCATCGAATTTCATCCGCACGCGGGAGGCAGATTATAAGACCATAACCATCCTCTGCAATAGCGTTCTCACCGCATTTCCCAATTCTTCAACCATCCACCGACTCACCCATTCCTCGAGATTGCGCAAACTCCACTAGACGGCAGGTTTGGGTTTTGGCTAAACGTTAGGGGTAGAGATTACAAGATTCGACGTCCAAAGGGGAATTGCCATGCACAAGCAAACCATCTGGCGCACTGTTCTAGTTGCTTTTCTAATCGTAGCAAACTCAGCATCGCTCGTTCGAGCGGAAGGCTGGAGTTGGAATCCATTTGCAAAATCCTCCAGCAGCCGCAGCTCAAGCCCCCTCTACTCTCGAACCTCCTCCTCGAGCGGCCAATCTTCGTGGCTAAAAATGCCTCGGATGCCGTGGGCAAACAGCAATACGCCAAGGGTCAATTCCTATTCTCGGAACAACTCCTCCACCTGGAACCGGATGAGCAAGACCAGCAAACGATGGTGGAACAAGACAACAGAACTACTCGATCCCTATCCAGATCCAAAACCGTCCACCTACTCGAGTTTAGGCGAGACTGCTAATTCCAAGGGAAATTGGTTTACGGGAATGTTCTCCAAAAAAGAGTCCGATGCGCCCAAAACCGTTCCTGACTTCTTGCGACAAGAATCGCCAAAGTACTAGCGGTTCGTCAACCGGGCAAATTATCTTTCGGTTGCCACCGGCGTTGCCGTCCCGTTGGCGAGGGGCTGACTAGCCACAAAAAGTCCCTCAATCACGCGTGTCATATGCGGAATCTCGAGACGGTCCCACTCATCGTCCGGCTGGTGATAGTCGGAATGCAAGGAACCAGCCGAGAAACTATGGGCGATCACCCCTTTTTCGGCGAAGGACCAATTGTCGCTGGCTCGGTAAAGCATCGTGCTGTATTTGGGATGATTGAAGATCTCGACGCCATATGGATTCGACGCTTGGTTCATGACGACCCCCAAGTTTGATTCGCTCCATCCGGTCATCCAAATCTTGCCCCGAGCTCCTGGTTCGGGACGGCCAATCATTTCGATATTAACGTTCGCACGGATTTTTTCCAAAGGCCATGAGGGAGAAGCCACGAATTGCTTCGATCCGAGCAATCCGGACTCTTCCCCCCAAAAGGTCATAAACAGTAACGTACGCTTCGGTTTCTCGATCTTGGAAAAAGCATCCGCCAGAGTCAGAACGGCCGTCACTCCGGAAGCATCATCGTCCGCTCCATTAAAGACACCATCCCCGACGCCCGCGTTAACCCCCAAATGGTCCAAGTGAGCCGAAAAGAGTATTGCTTCTTTGGATAGCTCGGGGTCCGTACCTGGCAACCGTCCAATCACATTTTTCATGGAAGCCGTCGTGGCAATTGCGGCCGGAATTTTGAGCTTGATCGTCGGAACGGTGAGTGACTCAGACGCGACCAACAGCACCGGAATCGCAAACCGAAGCCTGGCTTCGGATCGTGGCTTTTCTCTCGCTTCACGCCCCATATCGATCAATGGACTGTCCGGTGTCACCGCTAACAGCAAGGCTTCGGCACCAGCGGTTTGCAGTGTCGCGGACAGGCGCGCGATTTGGGACAACAGTCGCGAACCTTTGGCATTGCTGCTCAGCATTCCACCGACGACACGAGGAAGCCCACTGCTCGGGATCTCTTGCGCCAGATCCAGCGGACCGACACTCCCGTCGAACACGTAGACCTCCTTTCCACCAGCGAGCAACCCAAACTGTGCCAACGGCTTGGAAGCCTGATCGGTCAAGAGAGCTGGCTCAGCCGGTGTTTTTATCATGGGTTCGATAGTCTCATGGTAGAACCCCCCGTCGGCAGCTCCGCCTTGCAATCCAGCACCGCGAAAACGCGAGGCAACGTAGCTTGCGGCTATATTGAACTCAGCCGAGCCCGTGGCCCGACCGGCCATTTCATCGCTGGCCAAGAAAGCGACCGTGGCCGTAACCCTACCTTCGTTGATTTCGTCGAGGCCAGGCTTCAGCGACGAAACTCCATCGAGCTGCCAGGCAAGTAGCCAGTCAGAGCTTGACAAAGCCATGCATGCAACAGTCACAACGATGCAAACGGAATGAGGTCTTTTCATGTGCTTAGAATTGCAAAGTCTGGTGAAGAACAGGGTGAGTGACAAGCTTGGCCGGATCCGTGAGCCGCGATAGAGTCTGCAATTCGCCTAATGCCGAGCCTCATCGGATCGCAGCTTAAGCGGATAGGGTACCATAGAGCACCTACCGAAGCACGGCCGTCGCTGGAGTGGCAATACGAAAGTCCGCACAACTCGTCCAAGAAAACTTCTTTTTGCGACTGTCCCCTGGGCTCCTAAATCTCAACCCGCTGGGCTACGAAATCTCAACGCGTAACCATGAAAAACGAACCACCCAATTCCGATGCAAAGCCCTGGTTCGCGGGAGGGCTGGCGTTCGAATGCACGCAGTGCGGGAACTGTTGCAGTGGCCCTAGCGAGGGGTATGTATGGGTCACTGAACTGGAGGTGAAGGCCATCGCAACCGCGATGGGAATGGGAGACCGACTCGACGAGTTCGAACGAAAATTCACTCGCCAAGTCGGGACACAAACGAGTCTCGTCGAGTATTCCGACGGCGACTGTATATTCCTAGACCCCAAAACGAGAACCTGCTCTGTTTACCAAGTCAGGCCGGTTCAATGCCGAACTTGGCCGTTTTGGAAGAGCAATGTCGAGTCACCCAAAACCTGGGCTCGGGCGGCGAAGCACTGCCCTGGATGCAACCAAGGTCGTCTCTACTCATTAACAGAAATCAATGCTAGCTTGGCCAAAGATACCGGCGACTTCTAACGGCCACGTACAGCCTTGTCGAGGATCAAAAAGTTTTCGTCGTTGAACTCGGTCACCTTGGCCGTCACCACCCATATCGTCTTGCGATCGTCGTCCTGGCCCGCCGTCACACGTTGGAGACTTAGGTTTTCCAAGCATTTGAAGGTCTTGTTGGTCCCTTCTTCGACAAACTGGAATCGGTCCGAATGCTTGCGAAACCGTCCTTTGATTTCGGTCAGCACTGCCCCCTCACGCAGTAGCGAATCGTCTTTCGCGATCTTAGCTAGGGATGGCTGGTCGCCCGCCATGGTCGCGTTGGAATGGATGGGGCCGTCACCCACGTTAGCCAGTACCGCTAAAAGAATCGCTATCGAACTCACCCAGAACGCGGGCGAACGTAAAACACGCATAGTCAGCACATCCTCCGATAAGAGCTTGGCCGCAAATCGCTGTCGATTGAGAATTCGAGGGAAAAAGTGTCACTGTCGCCGAGGTAGAACCATAGCGTGCAAGGACATGACTCCTCCGACAGTAAGCAGAACAAACCCAACCCAACTGGGTGGCCGAAAGCTCTTCTTAGGTGTGGCGACTTGCATGTAGACATTGGTTGCCATATTGGTGTCAGCGATATTCGCTCGCTGCGCAAAACGCTGCAAGGTTCGGGTACTGTTTTCATTCAAGACAAACGAATCTACTAGGCGAAACTGCAGTCCCAGCAGGAACAGTATCACGCCAAACATAAAGTATCGGTTTCGGTCGATGTCCATGGCGATAAAATCTTTTCAGTGATCGAGACAACATCCAAGTGTTTGATCGGTTTTGGCCCGGGTCTGTCTAAAACAAATCATCGCGATGCTGTTCTTAACGATTACTCCGTTTGGCGAAAGTAGCCACCGAGCGGATCGAAATCTACATCCCCAAAACCAAGATGCAGATGTGGATGCCAGCCTTCCGCAACTTGGCAGTTCAAGTTGGCCAGTCTCGCCACCTCGCGTCCCAGATCCAGCATGGTTTGCAGATACGAATTCATCTTTTGGGTTGTTTGAAGCCATGCCTGTTGCGATTGATGGCACTCCAACATGGATAGCTTGCGGTCCAGCACCGAATCGATCGGAATAGCCAGCTTTGGAATCACCACTTCACCCAAGGGAGTTCTATTGCCATGGGGTTGGGCATGGTAGATGGCTACGTTCCCATCGAAGCTGGGTACCACTGGCTGAGTTTGAAAATTCGTGATCCCTTTTGCGAATGCGGCTGTTACAGCCAATCGACAGGTTTCCATATGATCCTCCATGTAGTCGATGGGAGCGTGAGTGAGAACGATAGAGGGTTTCGATTGCCGGACAATGGCCGCGACTTTCGCCAGATTGGGAGCGTTGTAAAAGACATCGAGATCGTCGGCTATGGGCGGGTAAAAGGTCGCACCCAGCCGCGTGGCCGAGAGTATCGATTCTTTTAATCGAACGGCTGCCGTTTGCTCGCGATCGGTTTCGGCGGAACCGCAGCAGCCGTTGGCCAAATTGCAATAATGCACGTCCCACCCGAGATCTTTCAACAGCAGCAGGGTGCCAGCGGCTACGAATTCGATATCGTCTGGGTGCGCGAAGACAGCAAGAACAGATGGCATGGAAAATCTCGGAAAGCAAGCGTAATGATTTAGAAATCGCTATGGACCGGGTTGGCGCTGGCGGCGAATAGGTACGCACTCATACCGTCTCAAAAAACGTTCGCCCCCGCCATAGCCAATACGTCAAATGTGGTTCTGCTTGGTTTTTGGTTGCGAACGGGTCGCAGGTCATGCGATCATCCTCCGAGATCAATACCACTCGAACTTCTCCTTTGATTTTCATTCTAGCCAAAACACCAAAATGCTCAAAGAAGTTTACGTAGAGCAGGGACTCCATCAGCTCCATTTCCTCGGGCAACGCATCGATGATCTGTTTAGCGCGCTCATGAAAACGGACATCGATCGTATTGGGCTGGACTTCAAAGGCTTCTGGATGGTCGATATCCCAGCCGACGAAAATCGCGTACGCATCATCGAGAGAGATGTCTGCGAGATCTTGAGAAAAGGTGTGGCACATCGGACCGGAGAAACCAACATTGCTATAGATGGAGTCTTGCATGTCGTATTCGTAGCGGAACAGGAAGCACTCTTGCGGTTGCTCGAAGCCTGGCCAACTTAGTGTGCGTTGGTCCAACAACTCCATCCTGGCGGGAGAAAGCCCCATCTGTTCGTTCTGAGCCAACCAATTCGCGAGCCTCGATTCGGCTAGAGCCGCCGCGGTAGTCCATTGATCATCAATGCGGTCCTCAATCGCCAGCTCTTCTGCGTAGGCGATGGCTCGCTGTCGGCTGGAGAAGTCACTGGCCAGATCGATCAACTGCTGTTCACCGTTCTTGTCCCCGAGCTTGGCAAGCGCGTACGCGGCTTCGGTGCGAATGCGACGGTGACTCAACTTCGACGCCTGGTTCAATTTGCCGATCGCCGCTTGGTCGCCTGCCAACGCAAACGTATCGCATAGGGAAACGCATAGGGAAATGGAATCAAACAGGATTTTCTGAATCTCTTGAACCGTACCTCCGAAATGCGCCGGGTTCTCTTCGAGCAACCCAAGCTGGTTCACCAACCCTCCCATCAGGCGAATCAGCGACGGCAACTCGGCTTTGGCCGGATGCTCCATCAGAGCCCGACTGCGAACAGCATAGTTCGCAACGTCCAGCGCGGGCGATAAGACCGACGGCAACGTGCTCTGGAGCAAAGCTGGAAAAACGTCCTCGACTCGCCAGGTTTTGGATTGCATCAATGGAGCGAGCGACAATGAGACGTCCGCCCAATCGACCGGGGCGCTGACCAGCAGCAAATCCACCCCCAGCTTGATCGCCGTCGAGTGACCGCTCGCAAAAAGAACTTGGAGCAAGCTGCCTTCACAACGCTGCAGCCCCCAGCCATGCAGCTTCGTATAAAGCCTGGCCACGTGTTCGATCAACACCAATCGCTGCAACTGCTCCAAGTCGGAATGGCTGTTTTTCGCGGCAATCGCCTGTCGAAAGGTTCGGGTCAGGCACGCTAGGAATTGCTCGAGCCGAACACGATTCTTGGCACTGCCCCGAACCTGTTCTTGAAGAGTTTCGGCCGACTCGCAGAGTTCGCTAGCGACCAAAACGGACCAGATCGGCTCCTCCGGTTCTTCCCACTGATCGATCATATCTCGGCCAATCGACCCACCCTCCTCGAGCCCTGACTCGAGTATGGCTTCCACCAAATTGGACCAAGCGTAGGCAGAGTCGGGCAAATCGAACGGGATGGCTTCCATGAAACAATTAGCTAGGTAAGGGTGTTTTGAACTAATCAGTATGGAAACTGTATCGTAGAATACCGCTTTAATCGAGAACGAAATTGCTGGCCCGGGAGTTGCTCTTGGCCTAAACCCAACATCGACCGTATCCATGGAAATCAAGATCCCAGAAACCTTTGCCGAACTCAAACTTTCCGCGATTACCCAGCGAGCGGTCGAGCGGCTCGGCTATGAAAAACCCAGTCCGATCCAAGCTAACGTAATTCCCTGGGCTCTTCAGGGATACGACGTCATCGGCCAAGCCCGAACGGGGACCGGCAAAACTGCCTCGTTCGCCATCCCCATTCTCGAACAGCTCGATCCCCTGCGAAGTTCTCGCTATCCACAAGCCCTGGTCCTCGTCCCGACCCGCGAACTAGCCGCCCAAGTCCACGGGGAATTCGTCAAACTGGCCTACGGCTGCCCGACCGAGATTCTCGAAGTCGCCGGCGGAAAACATATGACTAAACAGTTGAAAGCCCTCGAAGGGACAGTTCAAGTGGTGGTGGGAACGCCAGGACGGGTCATCGACCACATCAATCGCGGCTCCCTGAAACTGTCCAACATCTGGTGCGTCGTGCTCGATGAGGCCGACCGAATGCTCGACATCGGATTCCGCCCCGACATCGAACGGATCCTGCGACGCTGCCCCGAGAGCCGACAAACCTTACTGCTCAGCGCCACCCTCGATGCCGAAGTCCAAAAGCTGGCCCAAAAATATCTTTACGAACCCATCCACCTCGACTGCTCACAAAAGGATGTCTCGGTCGATACGATCGAACAACGCTACCTCACCGTCTCACCCGACCAAAAATTTGACGTTCTCGTCCAACTCCTCACCCGAGAAAAACCGCCGCAGACGATCATCTTCTGTCGAACCAAACTCGGTACCGCCAAACTGCACAATCAACTCGAGCGCGTGCTGCATCGAATCCCTGAGCTCTCCCACATGCGATTAGCAACCATCCACGGAAACATGAACCAATCGCAACGGGACTCGGTTTTCAAATCCCTGCGAGGCGGCGATGTCCAGATTTTGGTTGCAACCGACGTGGTTGGGCGCGGTATCGACGTCTCTACGATATCACATATCATCAACTACGATCTCCCTGACGACTGCGATGACTACGTCCACCGAGTGGGGCGAACCGGACGCATGGGCCGCGATGGCATCGCATTTACGTTCATCTTCAAAGGCCAAGGGGACTTGTTGACCGACATCGAACAACGGATCAATCGGCTCTTGATCGCCGATCCTTTGGCACAAGATTTCGGCGTCCAAAAGAAACCGGTCGTCTCGCTGGCCGAGATGGATGCCGAGCGGGCTTTGTTGGGCACCGGCGAAGCAGAAGTAGTCACGGAAGTAAAAAAACGACGCCTCAACCCGATGCGAAGACAGGTGAGCGCTCGACGTCGCCGTTAGTTCTAGGGTCGCCGTTAGTTCTGTGGTCGCCGTTAGTTCTGTGGTCGCCGTTAGTTCTGGGGTCGCCGTTAGTTCTGGGGTCGCCGTTAGTTCTGGGGATTCTGATGAATCGTTACGTCCACTTGCAATTGCAGACGTTGCGAGGCAGCGACGGCGTCTTCGGCGTCGATCGCGATCCAAACAGGAATTGACCTAAAGTCGGATCGGGCCATCGGATTGGGCGCTCGCATCTGGGCCGAGCCGACCACCCGATCGATGCGTACTACCCGCCCCCTCAACGTCTTCCCCAGTGCTGACGATTGCAGTTCGGCCCGGTTTGCGACCTCGATGCTTGCGACATCCGATTCGTGCACTTCCGCCACGCACACCATCGAACGAATATCGGCCAACTCCATCAGCGGCAACTGAGTCGTGCGTTCACCTGGCTCGACGAATACGTTCACCACCACTCCGTCGATGGGAGACAAGATATTGGATTGGTCCGCTTGCATCCGTAGAATCTCTATTTGCTTCTCGAGACTTCCGATCGGCATCGACTGATCGACTAGCTGGCGGGACTCTTTCGAGGCGACTACCAGCCGTTCGCTTTGAGTTAATTGCAGTTTGGCCATCTCGACCGCTTGTTGCGCTGCGAGACTCGACTGTTCGCTCATCGATTCGATTCTCAACAACTCATTCTTTTTCGATTCCAGTTCAATCGTTCCAATGGCAGCTCGCGTCAGTGGCAATTCTCGCAGTGACTGCAGGGAAACAATTTGGCCACGCAAGGAGTCCATCTGCCTGCCGGTCTTCTTAGCCATGGCCAGCTGCCCAGTCGCTTGGACCAGTATTTGCGAAGCCGCTTGAGATTTGATTTCCGCCGCTTCGATGGCCAGGTCCGCTTCCTGTTCTTTCGCTCGCCGCATCGCCTGGGCTTCCTCCAGCTTCAGCATGGCGGCCTCCAACTCCAGGGCTTTGAGTTTTTGACTTTGCAAAACGACCAGTGGCTGTTGTTTTTGGACCGACTGACCAGCTTGTACCAGCAACGCATCGACGCGATCACCGGGCAAGGCTGCGATTCGCAATGTCCCCCGGGCTGGCTGAATGCGGCCTTGTGCCAAAATGTGGTTGACTTTGCCTTTGCTCATTGCCTGGACGTCTCGCACTCCGACCGCAGCCACGCTCGCGATCGGCTTGGTTTGATTGCAGCCGCTGAGGACCAGCCATAAGCAGACGGACCGAGCCAAGAAACGCCGAGTCTGTTTTGCGATCGCGTTCAGGGCAAAACGGTGCGTCATCATCATCCTTGGAAGCGTTAGAAACTACGTATTCGGGAATCTGGACACCCAGGGACGTTACGAATCACCCTCAAGATAGGTTACACTGCAAAGTGGGAGCAAGCGATTTCGATAGCTCATAATTTAGGATTTCAAAGGACAGGGAAACGTTACGATGCTTCCGGGCAGTGTTCAGAGAGCAACTCAATTCGATCCAGCCAGTCGAATCCGAACAGCCCAACATATCCAACCGTCGATCCGAGCCACTAATCTCCGCCATTATTTCGGAACAGGGGAGCTGCGTAAGCAAGTTCTCTACGACAACAACCTAACGGTTTTTCCAGGCGAGATCATCATCATGACAGGTCCGAGCGGTTCTGGGAAAACGACACTCTTAACGCTGATCGGTGCTTTGCGGGGTGTACAAGAAGGGCAGCTCTCCGTCTTGAGCCAAGAAATGCATGGTGCTTCGCGATCGCAATTGGTCCAATTCCGCCGTCAAGTTGGCTTTATCTTTCAGGCCCATAATCTATTCGATTCCCTAACCGCGACCCAGAATGTGCGAATGTCTCTGGAGTTGACCCGCCCGGGAAGCTCCATGCGAGAGAACACCAAATGGTCCAAGGAAATGCTGGATAGTGTCGGGTTATCGAATCGCACGGGGCATAAGCCCCGGCAGCTTTCAGGAGGACAGAAACAGCGAGTCGCCATCGCCCGCGGCTTAGTGCATCGTCCGAAACTGGTCCTGGCTGATGAACCCACGGCGGCTCTGGACGAGCAGAGTGGACGCACCGTCGTCGAATTGCTCCAGCGCATGGCAGCCGAATACCAGTCGACGATCCTCATCGTGACGCATGACAATCGGATTCTGGATGTCGCAGATCGCATCGTAACCCTGGTCGACGGCCAAATCCGAAGCGACGCGCTAGTCAAGGAAGCCGGGATCATCAGCCAGATGATCGCCAAGTGCAGTGTGTTCGAAAAGGTTACGCCACGCACACTGACCCGTATTGCCGATGAGATGACGATCGAAACGTTGCCCGCCGACACACAGATCATTCGCGAAAACGATCCCGGCGATCGTTTCTTCTTAATTCGCGAAGGGAGCGTGGTGGTCAAACGAGGGACACCTGAGCAAGAGATCGTGAAGCTCCGAAGCGGAGACTACTTTGGAGAGACCGCATTGCTAACAGGTCAACCTCGCAACGCAAGCGTCTACACGTTGGAAGAGACCCTGCTATGTTCCCTGAGCAAAGCTAGTTTCCAATCGGCCATGGCCGAATCGGCAACGCTGGAAACCGAAATTCGAGAAGCCTACTTCGAAAGAAAATGATTCGGTCTAATCCGCTAAACGTTATTGGGCTTTCGAAGTATCTCTTCGCCAAACGAGGTTCTTCCAAATGGCTCTGACTGAACGTCATCTTTCATGAGCAATCTCTGAAAAAACAACATCAGCAGCGTACAGAGATAGCGACGACCCATCGTGCCCATTCTCAGATTGCTGGAACCCCAGGTTCTGCCTTCCCATCGGATCGGGATCTGTGCGACCCGATAACCACCGATCAACGAGCTTAGCGACATTTCCAACGTGATTTTGAAATAGCATGCCTTGTACGGTCCGCATGTCTTGATCACTTCGCGTCAATACGCCTTGAAAGCATTGGTCGTGTCGTTAAACGGGGTCCAGAACATCCATTGTATAGCCTTGTTCACGATCCGATTTACCAAAAGCTTGCCCCGTGGATAGCGTTGGACCTGCTCGCCAGGAATGAACCGTGACCCAAAGACACAATCGTACCCCTCCCGAATCTTCTGGTAGTAGAGCAATGCATCCTCGGGGTGATCCGAACGGTCCGTCATATAGACGATAACGACCTCGCCACGCGCAAAGTCCAAACCCGTCCGAAGCGCACGCCCGAACCCTCCCGGCGGTTTGCGTCGAATCAAACGAACCGTGGGCCAGCGTTCCATTCGCTTCAATACTTCGGCTTCGGTACCGTCTCTACTATTGTCGTTCACGACGATAATCTCGGTTCGTATCCCATGCGTGTCGATGAGAAACTCCGCCAACTCGTCGATGCACGCGCCGACATTCGACTCCTCGTCGTAGGCTGGCATCACGACCGATATCTCAGGCTGAAACGGGTTGGTCACCTGGAAGCAGTTCCTTGGAATGTTCCTTCGCGTTTCTCCATAATCTTGAACCGATAGATTATCGACCCCCTTTGAGTCTAGGTTTACTGCCGATCAATCGTGCCCAACCTGCCGGACTGACCTTCGTTCTTTCCAAATACAAAGTCTCTAACTGCGAAAGAGAAAGCAATACACCGATGGAAGCATCGCTGATATTGCAATCGTTTAGCCACAATATCTTCAATGATTTATGGTCTCGCAGCGCTGCAAGCCCCACATCCGAGAT
>Ga0105049_10002973_pt1 | contig 20095 bp, 20 predicted proteins | sample MAT06_FD_78087 | JGI IMG/M metagenome (GOLD analysis project Ga0105049, IMG submission 78087) | Freshwater microbial communities from Lake Fryxell liftoff mats and glacier meltwater in Antarctica - MAT-06 | ecosystem: Environmental > Aquatic > Freshwater > Ice > Liftoff microbial mat | place...
GGGCTGAAACATGCGATCACCATGACGTTCATGACGCTGGCGCTCGTGCAGGTGGTCCACGTCTTCAGCTCACGGTCAGAGACTCGCTCTGCGTTCGACGGACGTCTCTTCAAGAACGGCTGGCTGTGGGGCGCCGTGGCGCTTTGCATTCTCTTGCAAGTCGCGGCGGTCAGCATTCCGTTCTTGCGCGGCATCCTCGGCACCGTTCCACTTGGCGCGAAGGACTGGGGCGTCGTGGCCGGTTGCGCTCTGCTACCCCTCGCCGTCGTGGAAGTCGTGAAGTTGATCCAGCGCCGCTCCGCTGGGGTTGACGGAACGGGCAGTCGAACGAGAGCTCAGGGAGAGACGACGAGCGACTCCAGCCGCTGACGGTGCGCGCGGTCCGCCGCCAACGTCGACGTCGGGGTAGGAAATCTGGTCGACCTTCGTCGCGCCATCCGGCGATCGGCAACTCGGTTAGCCGGACATAGAACGCCCGGTGATCCGCCATCCGGTTGATTCTATTGGATCGGCGGGCGGCACAGCGCGTGCTTCTCGGGCGGGGATATGTCTTGTCATAGCTTCGCGATTCTCTCGTTCACCGCGGTCGCCGCGCTCACAGGCTGTACACAGGGCGAAGTCGACGAGCTTGCCGTCGACGATGCCACCGAGGGCCCCGACGACGACAAAGCCGACGGCACCGGCACGTATACCTACTACTTCATCGAGCAAGACAATCGGAAGTGCGCCTCGCCGATGTGCGGGGGGACGTTCTACCGCCTGGCGAACGCGAACACGACCAAGTGCATCGACGGGACCAAGCAGGAGCGGTGCTACGCCGCCAGCACCGACTGGTCGCGGACGAACCTCGACGACAGCGGGTTTTCCAAGCTCGACACGGCGCACGGGAGCCGGCTCGTTCGCGCGACGATCGGGAAGCTCGACTGGGGGGTGGATCTCGGGGTGTTCGGCGAGCTCCGCCCGCGCGAGGTGTGGGGCGGTCAGCTGCCCGTCGAGCACGACGGTGTGCTGGTCAAGGTGGAGGCGTCGGGCGTCAAGTGCAGCACGACGCCGTGTCCGTTCTTCCGCGAGCGAAAGCTAAATTCGTCGAGCAAGGCGAGCCTCGCCGAGATCGGGTGGGAGACGTCCGGTGCCAGCGACGAACAGATCGGACAAGCGATCGACCAGATGTTTGGCCCGGGACTCATCATCTCCGGCAACCGGTTCACCGTGACCGGTCCAGGTGGCAAGGCCAAGGGCCGCTCTGTCACCCAGTTCTGGCTTCGCGCCACCAACGACGTTTGCCAGATGATCAGCTGCGCCGCGCCGCCGCCGGGATGCCACTACGAAGGTTTCGTGTTCAAGCCCTGCGACGCTCAGACGTGCGGCCAGCTCGTGTGTGGTCCCGACTCACCGTTCTGAACGATCACTTGATCACCGGCGATCCCGGATGGTCTTGAGGACTCGAGCGTTGGCAGCAGGCGCGATGACCGCCGCGACCAGATACACGCCGGCGGCAAGGAGCAGCGCGTCGGTCGAGCCGGCGACGCGTAGCGCGAGCACCGCGACGACTCCACCGGCCACCGACGCTGCACCGTTGATCGCCCACAGGCTGGCGATCCGATTCGCAGGCTCACCGTGGTGGACGAGCAGCGTTGGAAACGGACCACCGATCGCGAGGCCGGCAGGTGCGAGCAGCAAGGTGATCAGCAGGAGTCGACCGGCAGTGCTCGAGATCGAGTCGAGCCACGCGAGGTCACGCGCGAGCAAGGCCGTGGCAGCGATGGCGAGACCTGCGGCAACGCATGCCCACGAGACACCGCGTTCGAGGCGACGCCAGCGGTTGCCCAGGAGCAGCGCACCCGCGGCGCTCCACGCCAGCAGGCCGAACAGGACGAAGGAGACGGCGTAGAGCGTGCCACCTGCCGCGAGCGTGAACCGCTGGATGAGTGCGAGCTCGACGCAGAAGAACGCGACGCCAAGGCCACTCGCGACCGCGGCGGGACGAAGGAACGAGCTCGCGCGATCGAACCGCTCGTCGCGATTGCGTTCGAGCACCATGATCAGCACGAGCAGGATCGCGCCTGCGAGCACCCACAGGCGACCCGGTTCGGCGAGGGCCGTCGCGAGCAGCCCCTTGGTGTTCTGAAAGAAGTATGGGCGCTCGTCGTGGACGGGAGCGAGATCGTCGTCCGCGGTGATGCCGAGCCTGGCCGGATCGAGCAGCTCGGTCGCGCGCTCTTTCGGATCACCGGGAGCCCACAGCAGCTCGGCCGGATCGAGATCGAGGCGATCGGCGACGTCGACCGGCATCGGCGTGGTGTGGACGACGAGCATGTAACGATAGGCCGTACCCGGGCGTGGGTCGCGCAGCACGACGATGCCGTCGAGCGCGCGTTCGCTGCCGAGCGCCTCGACCACCGTGAGCAGCTGGCGATACGCATTTCCCGGATCGCTGTGGATGAGCACCAGCACGCCCGTCGGCGTCAACCGGCCGAGATACAGCTGCACCGCCTCGACGGTGTACAGGTGCGACTCCATCCCCGACGGCTGCGCGTGCACGTTGCCAGTCAGCGCCAGCGCGAGCTCGATCAGGTCGTAGCGCTCGTCGGTGTCGGTGAGGTAGCGGCGCGCATCCTCGATGACCAAGTGCACGCCCGGCTGCCCATAGACATCACCGGCGAAGTGTTTCCAGCGCTCGAGCACGCCGGTGATCGCCGGATTGACCTCGACCGCATCGACGCGCGACGAGCCGTACTTCTTCGCGAGCCAGACGCTGGCACCCGCTCCGGCGCCGAGCACGAGCACGCGATCGGGATGGAGCGCCCGATAGGGCAACGACATCAGCAAGCCCCACGTGCTCTCGAACCCGGTCGCCTTCGCGCGGACCATGAACGACGGGCTCATGCCGTCGGTGTAGATGCCCAGTCGCTGTTCGCCGCGCGCCTGATGGACGTCGAGGCGACCGAGAGGACTCCACACCGAATCGACGATCTCGCTCGGGGACGTGCCGGGCTTCGCGAGCGCCTTCTCGGACTGGAGCTCCGAGGCGAGGAGCGCCTGCAGCGGGCCGTCGGGCAGCGGCGCGATCAGCAAGCCCACGTGCACCACGATCAGCGCGAGCGCGACGCGACGAGCGCGATGCAACCACGCGAGCGCGCAACACAGCAGGCCCAGCACGATCAGGATCTCCGTCGGGGTGAGTGGCCCGATCAGGCGTGGAGCCACCAGGCAGCCGGTCGCCGCGGCGAGGAGGTCGAGCGCATAGGTCGCGCGCGCGTGCTGACTGCCGCGCGAGGCGTACGCGTCCGAGATCAACATCCCTGCGAGTGCGAATGGCACCAGCGACAACGCGACGAGCCCGAACAGCGACGCTCCCGCGACCGCCGCGAGCGCGAGACCCGACAGTGCCGCAGCGAGTGCCGGCGCTGCGCGTCGCGGCTCGGCCCAGCGCGGGTAGCGCAAGCGGACGAACGCGCCCACCCCGAGACCGAGGAAGGCGATCGACAGCGCCGTCGAGGTGGCGTGCGAGCTGCCGATGTAGGCGTAGAGCCGGGTGGACGTCAGCTCGAGGACCAGCACCACGAACGTGACGACCGCGATGGTCGCTGCGGGGCGATGCTTGCGGGTGTCCAGTGACGCCCAGCCTATCACCGACGCTCCGCTCACATCCTCGACGTGCCCGGGAGCAGCCACCGGACGATCTGATCGCGCTTGGTGCCACGGCACCTGCTCGAGATGTGCGGAGGATCCCAGGTGACGCGCAGCTGCTTCGCGACCTTCACGAGCCACGTCGGGAGATCGGGTGCGCTGCAACGACCGAGGCCGAGGCCATCGTCGTCGGTGCAGTCATGCCTGAAGCTCGTGTAACCGGCGATCGTGCCACCCGCGATCTTCGCGACGCTGACCTCGAACCAACTTGCCTTGCGGCTATCGACGGTGACGTTCGCCTGCACGGCGGAGACCGTGTTGTTGGGCGTCTCAGACCAGATCATCGCCGTGACGTCTGCGGCGACCACGGGATCGACGTCCGCCGGCAGCTTGCGAATCGAGTCGCGAATCTGGTCACGCTTCACGGACCCTCGGGACATCGAGCCGATGGTAGCGTGCCGAAGCGTTCATGAGGGCCCTCGCGATGCTGTGGTTGTGGTTGTGGATCGTTGCGTGTGGCGCGCCCATGAAGTCCGAGGTCGCGATCAAGAGCCACGCCGGTTGTCACGACGCGTATACGGCCTACGAGATCGACTGGCGGACGGCGCGGACCGCTGAGCTGCAGGAGTTCGTGGCGCACGACGAGGGTGTGCTCGAGGAGATCCTCTACTACGAGCTCGCGACCCTACCGAGCCGTGTCGAGGTGGAGAAGTTGCGCGAGATCTACGCGGTGGTCGATGCGTTCCTGTGGAACGCGCCCTGGCCGCGCGCGCTCGCGGCTGCGGAGACCGCGATCCAGCAGTGCGGCGAGCAGGCTCCACGATCTTCGGTTGCCGTGATCACCAGCCCTCGGTAGGGTCCGCGCCATGATCGAACGCGACTGTGTTATTGCTCTACTCACCGAGCAGAAGCCGCAGCGCGAGGTGCTCGAGTCCGAGGGCATCGTCGAGACGTTGATCTCGATCCTGATCGACGAGGAGCTGGGCGCCGCGGATCACCCGCGAGGTGGCTACTCGCCGATCCACGCCGCACGGCTGCTCGGCGAGCTGCGTGCGGAGGCGGCGATCGGGCCGATGCTGGAGGTCCTGCGCAACACCGAGTGGGACGCGATCATCCACGACATGATCATCCAGTCGCTGCCGCTGATCGGCGCCCCGGTCGTCGAGCCGGCGCTGGCGGCCTACCTGGCGAGCGAGGACGATGAGCTTCGATCGAGCGTCGCGGGCGTGCTCGCGGGATGCGGCGTGCGCGACGAGCGGCTCTTCAAGATCCTGATCGAGCGCTTCGAGGAGGACCTCGACGACGCCGGGCTCGACCTCGGGACGTACGGCGATCCGCGCGCACTCGAAAACATCGTCCTCGCGTTCGACGAGTTCGAGCTCGCAGACGACGGCGACCCCGCGTTCGCGAACGGCATGCTGGTCGACCTCCGCGAGTCGATCGAGGAGCTCGGCGGCAAGCTGACCATCGAGCAGGAGGCGAAGTTCGAGATCGCGATGCAGCCCGCGATCGAGCAACGCGATCTCGCGGCCTCGATGCCTGCGACCCACCGGCAGCGTCCCGGTCGCAACGAGGTGTGCTGGTGCGGCAGCACGAGGAAGTACAAGAAGTGTCACCTCGAGACCGACGAGCTCAACGCGCTGAAGAACTGAATGCCTTGCACGCCGGGTGCGGTACTGCGATCACGCCTGGACCGATGTCGTTCACATCGTGCGCTGACCATCGAGCACGCGAACCTCGCGCTGCGGAAACGGGATCACGATCGCCAGCTCGGCGAACCGCGCCACGATCGGCCGCTCGACGAGCAGGATAGCTCGGCGAACGGCTCCCGAAGAAACGACAGGACGTGGTCCAGCATGGGAAACCGTAGCTTCGATCGCGAAGGCGGCGACCGCGGCGACCGGCGTTCTCACGGCTATCTTCCGGTCGGAAGTACGAGCTCGAAGCGAGCGCCACCGAGCGGCGATGCAGACGCGGTGAGCGTGCCGCCGTGAGAGGTCGCGATGCGGCGCGCGATGGTGAGGCCGAGCCCGGTGCCGGAGCGTCGCGAGCCGCGATCAGCGCTGACGCTGGAGCCGCGATGAAACGGTGCGAACAGCGATTCCGGATCGGCGGGCAGTCCGCGACCATCATCGTCGATGACAATGGTGAGTGTGCCGGCGGTTGCACTCACCGCGATCACGACGCGAGCAGCCGCGACCGCGAGCGCATTGTCTGCAAGGTTGCGGATCGCGGTCTCGATCATGATCGGGTTGCCGATGACCCACGCGTCGATCGGCTCCGCGGGACCGGTGAGCTCGACCTTGGAAGATTCGGCGGTGGACGCGAGCTGCGCGACGACCGCATCGATGCACTCGACGACATCGACCGAGATGCGCGCAGCCGGGGCATCGGCGCCGGCACGCGCGAGCGCGAGCAGTCCTTCGACGAGCTTCGAGACGCGGCCCAGCTCCTCGAGCGTGTTGCGCGCGGTGGACTCCCATTCGGACGCAGGGCGTGGGTGGCGAAGCGAGACCTCGAGCTCGGTAGCCATCACTGCGAGTGGCGTGCGGAGCTCGTGCGAGGCGTCGGCGGCGAAGCGTGCGAGGGCACCGAAGCCATCATCGAGACGGACAAACAGATCGTTGAGCGAGATGATGAGATCGCGCAGCTCGTCATCGCGCTCGGGAATCGGCAGCCTGCGCCGGAGATCGTGTGCCGTGGTCTCGCGGGCGGCGCGGATCGCGTCCTCGATCGGACGGGCGCTGCGTCGGCTCGCGATGATCGCGGTGAGCACCGCTACAAGCAAGGCCGGGGGGCCCGCGAGGAGCATCGCACCGTGGATCAGCTCGGTGATCTCGTCGTGATAGGTCTCCTCGCCGATGCGGATGTCTGTCTCGGCATCGCCGTCGATGTAGATGAACGCGTACGAGCCGGCGGAGAACAGCAGGATCGCGATCACCGCGCTCGCGAGCGACCCGATCAGGAAGCGACGACGAATCGAGGCTCGTGCCACTACCCGATCTCCCGCGCGCGATAGCCGTAGCCGCGGACCGTCTCGATCTCGAGGCACGAGCCCGCGAGCTTGCGGCGCACGTGCCCGATGTGCACCTCGACGATGTTGGTGCCGGGATCGAAGTCGTAGCCGAAGGCATCACGCAGGATGTCGCGACGAGACACCACCTCGCCGAGCCGCGTGACGAGAAGCTCCACGAGCGTACGTTCGCGTGGTGAGAGGCGAAGCTCGCCACCACGATACTTGAGCGGTTCGCCGACGACGAACTCGAGCTCGCCGAGGCGCATCGCGCGACGCGGCAGCGGCTCGATGCGCCGCAACGTGGCGCGCAGGCGTGCGAGCAGCTCGGCGAACGCAAACGGCTTGACCAGGTAATCGTCGGCGCCTCGATCGAGCGCCATCACCCGCTGCTCGATCGCATCGCGCGCGGTGACGACGAGGATCGGAACGTCACTGCGCCGCCGGATCTCGAGGATCAGGTCCTGGCCATCACAGTCCGGCAGACCTAGATCGAGCACGATCGCTCGGAGCCCGTCCTTGATGTGCGCCAGCGCCTCGGCGGCAGCGCCCACCGACTCGGCGGTGTAGCCCTCCTCCGAGAGCCCCTTGACCAGGCTCGCAGCGAGGCGTTGTTCATCTTCTACGACGAGGATCGTCATCGCGCGACGCCAGTGTGCCACCTCGAATGGACATCGCGCCGAGTCTTCATCAAGTCTTCACTCGGTGGGTTTCGGCGCACGCCTACGGTGCATGGGTGACATCCATGGTTCGGAGAGCGGCGATCGCCCTCTGTGTGATCGGTTCGCTCGCAACACCCGCGGCCGCCGAGAAGAACCACGTTCCCTGGTATCGTGGACGCGATGGGCACAACCGGGTGCTCCACATCTCACTCGCAGGCGGCCTCGCCCTCACCTGGGCGCTCTCCGGCACGATCATCCAGAGCTCGGTGGCGGGCGACTGTCGATGGTGCGAGCCACCGGGGTTCGACAAGTCGCTGCGCGAGAGCCTGAAGTGGGACAACACCGAGCGCGCGCAGCGGTCGAGCGTGGTCAGCGCGTACATCGTCGCACCGGCGTTGGCGGTCGGCCTTCTCGTACTCTCCGATCATGATGCCAGCCCAAGCCGCTTGATCGATGATCTCATCCCGGTCGTCGAGACCGTCGCGATCGCGCAGATCCTCACGCATGCGGCCAAGGCGGTGTTCTCGCGCCAACGCCCGTACGCGCACTTCAACACGCCCGGCATCAGCGGATCTGACACCGACGCCAACCTCTCGTTCTGGTCCGGGCACAGCTCGCTCGGCTTCGCGCTGACCACGAGCGCCGGCATGATCGCGCACTGGCGCCACTACTGGACCGAGCCGTACATCTGGAGCCTCGGCATCGCCTCGTCACTCGCGACCGAGTACTTCCGGGTCGCTGCGGACCGTCACTACGTGTCGGACGTGCTGGTTGGTGGCTTCGTCGGCGTCGGTGCAGGCTTGCTGGTGCCGAGGCTGATGCGTCGAGAGCTCGCGATCGTGCCGGTCGCGAACGGCGCCTCGGTCGTCGGTCAGTTCTAACCCAGGGGGTGCGGCTCGAGGCGTGCGTGCAGGGGCGCGGCGCGACCGACAAGCTCTCACTCGACGTGCGCACGCCGTCGGGCCGCTACGTCGAGGCCGCGGATCATGGCGTGGCGAAGGTTGACGACCTGCAGAGGCAAACTGCCCCAACGGATCGAGCACGATGGCGAACTCCCATCGGGCCATGTCACGATACGGCCGATGAAACGAAGCAAGCTCGCAGCGATCGCGATCGGACTCGCTCTCGCGACCTCCGCTCTCGCAGAGCCACCTCCCGCCGGTGGACAGCTATCGGCGGCGGACACCGCGAAGCTGGTCGAGTTCTTCGGCAAGCTGGTTCCGGCGATGATCGCCAACAAGGAAGACTGCGCGAAGATGGCGACCACCATCGACACGCTGATCACCGCGAACGCGGCGATCTTGAAGGTCGTGATGAAGCAGCTCGCCGCCGGCAAGGGCGTGCCCAAGGATGCCGAGGCGAAGCTCACCGCGATCATGTCGAAGGACCCGACCGCCCTCGCGAAGTGCGCCGGCAACAGTGCGGTCACAGGTGCGATGAAACGGATCGAGAATCCCGATCTGCCGCCGGCGCCGTCCGCGGAGATCCTGGCGCAGGTCAAGGCACCGGTCGCGGCGGATCTCGAGACGTACACCAAGGGGATCGCCGGTAAGGGTGACCTGATCGCGACGATCACGACCTCGGTCGGCGCCGTTCGATGCCGCCTGCTCGCGGACAAGGCGCCGATGACGGTGGCGAACTTCATCGGGCTCGCGACCGGCAAGAAGCCGTGGATCGATCCCAAGACGAACAAGCTCCAGAACAACAAGCCATACTTCGACGACCTGCTGTTCCATCGCGTGATCCCGGAGTTCATGGTCCAGGGCGGCGATCCGACGGGCACCGGCATGGGCGGTCCCGGTTACAGGTTCGCGGACGAGACCTCGAAGGATCTCAAGATGGCGCCGGGCGTGCTCGCGATGGCGAACTCGGGCCCGAGCACGAACGGGAGCCAGTTCTTCATCACCGAAGGCGCACCGTCGTATCTCGACGGCAAGCACACGATCTTCGGCACGTGCAAGCCGCTCGACGTCGTCACCAAGATGACGGGTGTGAAGCGCAACGCCGAGGATCGTCCCGACGTGCCGATGAAGATGAGGGTCGCGATCAGCCGCGGCCCGTTCTAGTGAGCACGCCATGGCGCTCGACAGGTCTTGAAGCGAATCGAGCACCGGGCACGCTCGGCGAGATCAAACGTCGGCGCGGCGACCGAACGATCTACTCGGTGCGGCGATAGCAGCCGCGACCGCCCTGACACTCGGTCGCGTGAGCGTACGAATCGTCGGGGCCGAACGCCTCCATCGTCGCCAGGCACCAGTAGGCCTCGGTCGTCGAGGTTCCGAGCTGCCACGCGGTGTTGTCTTCGATCGCCCCGTATCCGGACTTGCACCGGAGGTACTTGCACAGCACCGGAAGCTCGACGCGGCGTTCGTTCATGACTTCCTCCCATGGTCGACGGCCGCGAGGATCGTGCGTGCGAGCACCACCTCGAGGATCGCGACCTTGTGATCGTTGTGGGTCAGGGGCGTCGCGCCGGTGATCGCGGCGCGAGCGGCGCGACCCGCGGCGATCACGTCGACGACGGCGCCGACCAGAAGCTGTTCAGCGGCGGTGGCACGACGGGGCGTCGGAGCGACCGCACCGAGGACGATCGTGGCAGCGCGACAGGTGCGGCCGGTCATCTCGAGTGCGACCGCGACATCGACGAGCGGCCAGTCAAACGACTGCTTCGCGACCTGCTTCGTGTACGCGGTCCGCAGCGTCGTCGGTGCGGGCGGCACGACGAGGCCGGTGATCAGCTCGCCTGGTGCGAGCACGGTCTCGCGCTTGACGTCGGTCTCGGGCGCGACGAAGAACTTCGCGAGCTCGACCTCGCGGGCCTGCTTGCCGACGATCACGACGCGGGCACCGAGCGCGACGAGGGCGGTGGCGATCGTCGACGGATGAGTCGCGGCGCACGTCTTGTTGTCGAAGATCGCGTGCATTGAGTTGTCGCCGTCGAGCGCGAAGCACGAAGGGCCGCCCTTCTTGCGACAGTCGAAGTCCTCCGACCGGAAGTACCAGCACCGCGGACGCTGCGCGAGGTTGCCGCCGATCGTGGCCATCGCACGAAGCTGCGGCGTGGCGGCGTGACCGGCCGCATCCGCGATGATCGGATGTGCGCGGCGCAGGCCGGCATCGGCGGCGAGGCGGGCGAGCGTGACGTTCGCGCCGATCTGCGTGCCATTCGCGTCGACCTTGATCAAGTCGAGGTTCGGCAACCGGCGCAGACTGACGAGGCGGCTCGGACTCTCGAGGTGCTCCTTGAGCCGGTCGAGAAGATCGACGCCACCTGCGAGCGGCATCGCACCCGGGTGCGCGAGTGCGGTCACCGCGTCGGCGATCGTCTCGGGCTGGACCCATTCGAAGTTCTTCACGAGCGCCCCTTTCGCAATGCAGCGAGCACCGTGCGAGGTGTCATCGGTAGCTCGCGGATCCGCACGCCGATCGCGTTGTAGACCGCGTTCGCGATCGCAGCGGCGGTGGCGACGTTCGCCGGCTCACCGATGCCGTGCGCGTCGGTGTTGGTGAGGCCGACGTATTGATCGAGGAGGATGACGTCGATGAACGGCGTGTCCTTCGCACCGAGGACCTTGTACTGATCGAGGTTCGCGTTGAGCATCCGCCCGGTCTTGGCGTCGAGGCGACGATCCTCGAACAGCGCCCACGAGATGCCGTGGATGATGCCGCCGTTGATCTGGCTCTGCACCGCGAGCGGGTTGATCAGGCGACCACATTCCTGAACGGCGACCACCTTGAGCACGCGGATCACGCCGGTCTCGGTATCGACCTGGACCGACGCGAACTGCACGCCGCCGTAGCCATCGGCCTTGGGGCCGGCCCAGTCGATCGGACGGTTCGCGATCACCGCGATCTCGTCGGTCGGGATCGCCGCGCAGGCCTGCTTCCAGGTCAGGCCCTTGCCCGGATCGCCCGTCGGCTCGACCCGGCCGGGGGTGATCCGTAGCGTCTTCGGATCGACGCCGAGCTTCTTGCCGACCGCCGCGAACAGCTTGGTACGCACCTCGTGCGCGGCCTGGCGAACGGCAGGCGTGATGCCGACCAGCGTCTTGCTGCCACCCGACGACGGGCCGATCGGCCAGCGCGTGTCGCCGATCTGCATGACGATGTCGGTCGGCTGCAGGCCAAGATCCTCGGCGAGGATCATCGCGAGCGCGGTGCGCGTGCCGGTGCCGATGTCCATCACCGACGAGCGCAGCTGGACGGAGCCATCGCGCGCGACGCGGACTTCACATGCGGAATCCATGTCGACGATCCGGCGCCACAGCGAGGTACCGACGCCGATGCCGCTCTTGATCGGACCCTTGTCGGCGTTTGGCGCGTGCCGCTTCGCCCAGCCGATCCGCTCGGCGCCGATCCGTCGCTCGAGCTTGCGGGCGATCCGATCGTGGGCGGTGGCTTGCCCGTCGCGCTCGTCGATGTCGAGCTTGTCGCGCAGCGCGAGTGGGTCCATCTTGAGCCGCTCGGCGAGCTCGTCGACGAGCTGATCGAGCGCGAACACGCCCTGCGGCATGCCCGGTGCGCGAAATGCGGCGCCCGGTCCGGCGTTGGTGAACACGTCGTACTGGCGCGTGCGGATCGCGCTCGCCGGGAACAACCGCTGCGCGGCCCAGCCGACGCCGGCTCCGGTGGCGACACCCGCGGTGCCGTGGCTGATCAGGTCGATCGCGGCGAGGCTGCCATCGCCATTCGCGCCGATCGTGAGCTGCTGCAGTGTGCTCGGGCGGTTACCGACCGAGGTGTGCTGCTCGCGGCGATCGAGGACGAGCCGCACCGGTGCCTTCGCGCGACGCGAGAGCTCGACGGCGACGACGCCGAAGTGCCCGCCGCCGAACTTCGCGCCGAAGCCGCCGCCCATGAAGTCGCAGACGATGCGGACCTTGGCCTTCGGCAGATCGAACACGGTCGCGAGGTCGTCGCGCACCGTCGCGGTGCCCTGGGTCGACATGTAGACCGTGAGCCCGGCGGGCTTCCAGTCGGCGACGATCCCGTGCGTCTCGATCGGCGAGTGCGTCTGCACCTGCGTGCGATACGTTGCCGACAGCTTGTGCGTGCTCGCCGCGAGCTTCGCGTCGACGTCGCCTTCGCTCAGCTGCGTCGGGCCACGGAGGTTGCCGTGCTGCGTGAGATCTTTCGCCGCACCACCACCGCCGGCACTACCCCCCATGTTGACGCGCGACGGGTAGACCGCCGGTGCGTTCGCGGCCATCGCGGCTTCGAGGCTGGTCACCGATGGCAGGATCTCGTACTCGACCTCGATCAAGCGCGCCGCTTGCTCGGCGATGTCGAGCGTGGTCGCGGCGACGGCGGCGACGCACTGACCGACGTACCGGATGCGCGGGAACGTGCCGGTCTTCTCGGTGCTCGGGTCGACGAGGGTCGCGCCTTCCTGCTTCTTGACGACGAACACCGCCTTCACGCCAGCGAGTTTCTCGGCCTTGCGCGTGTCGACGCGGTTGACGAGCGCGTGCGCATGCGGCGACACCACGCGCTTCGCGTGCAACATCCCTGGCAACACGACATCGGACGTGTACTGCGCCTCACCCGTGACCTTCGCGCGGCCGTCGAGTCGTGCCGTGGGTTTGCCGACGACGGCGAGCCCCGGGTTCATCGGCCACGGCTTCGCCTCGGTCTCGGGAATCGTGCGGAGCTGCGCGGTGATCTCGCCACCGGCGATGCCGACCCACGCGGCGCCCGGTGGCGGTGCGGCCGGGTTGCCGGTGCTGCGAGTCTCGAGCGTCCAGCCGGTCGCGGGTTGACCCGAGGCCGTCATCACGGCGGTGAACACCTTCGGGTACGTGCCGCAGCGGCAGAGGTTGCCGGCGACGGCGTTGCGGATCTCCGAGCGGCCCGGCCTGGGGTTCTTCGCGAGCAAGGCGGCACAGCTCATCAGCATGCCCGGCGTGCAGAACCCGCATTGCATCGCGTCCTGCTCGATGAATGCCTGCTGGATTGGATGCAGGGTCGAGCCTTTCGCGAGGCCTTCGATCGTGGTGACCGCGCGCGTGCCGACCTCGATCGCGAGGGTGGTGCATGCGAGCGCGACCTCACCGTCGAGGTGCACCGTACACGCACCGCACGCACCGCGATCGCAGCCGAGCTTGGTACCGTGAAGGCCGAGCTCCTCGCGAAGCGCGCGAACGAGCGTGGTGCGGGGTTCGATCTTCAAAGTGCGCGGTGTGCCGTTCACGGTCATCGAGATCCGCGTCGTCCCGCCGATCACCTGCGGAGTGCCGGCACGCGCCGTACCGGCCTTACCCGAGAGCGTGATCAGGCTGGCGGCTGCCGCGGCGCCGGTCGTCCCGTGGATGAAGTCGCGCCGACTGAGGCCCGATGATGGAGGAGCGTCATCGTCGTTCGCCATGCCGAAGCAGCCTGGCAGACGAAGGCAGCGCGCGCGACCCGGCCTGCGCGAAATTTCGTTCGCGTCACACAACTCACGCGAGCGAATTCGCTCGGTGAGGTCGTCGCCTCCGGGACCTCCCGGGATACCGTCTCGTCATGCTCGCCGAAGGCACGCTCGCACCCGATTTCGAGGTCGCTGCTCACGATGGCACCCGCGTTCGACTCTCCGAGCAACACGGCGCGTACGTGCTGCTGTGGTTCTACCCGGAGGCGGATACGCCGGGCTGCACGATCGAGGGCCAGGGCTTCCGCGATCAGATCCGCGAGTTCGCGGCGCGCGAGGTCGTCGTGTTCGGGGCGAGCTTCGATACTCCCGAGAAGAACCACGCGTTCGCCGAGAAGTTCGGCTTTCCGTTCAAGCTGCTGAGCTTCGACAAGACCGCCGACGTGTTCGAGGCGAATGATCCGGCGGATCCAGGATGGCCGAAGCGGATCTCGTATCTGATCGATCGCGAGCGCCGGATCGTGAAGGCGTACGATCACGTCGATCCAGGCACGCATCCGCAGCAGGTGCTCGGCGAGCTACCGCGGTAGCTCGCAGGCCTCGGCGCCGCCGTCGAGGAAGTACGCATGTGTGTAGCCAAGGTCGTGGAGTTGTCGCGCCGCACGGGCGCTTGTTCCGTCGGCCCCTCAACCACAGTGCAGGACGATCGGCTGCTGGCGCGGCAGATCGGCGACGACCTTGCGGAGCGTGAGTAGTGAAGCGACGCGCTGCTCGCCTGGCAGACGTCGATCGCGCGTGCCGGCGCTGACGACGCCGACGCCGATCACGACGACCTGCTCGAGGGCGTCGAGCTCCATCGCGCTGATCGATCGCGCGGCGCCGAGGCCGAGCGCACGACGCGTCAACGAACGCACAGACGTTGGAAGCTTCACGACTTGAACGCCGGAGCGGCGAGGCCGGTGTAGCGCTGGATCAGCGACGACGGACCCGCGACGATCAGGCCGGCAAACAGATGGCCGGTCGCGCGCAGGTACGAACCGCGGCGCGCGTGGCGGCGGGCCCATGCGAGGTGGATGCGAATGTGGTCGACGGGATGGTCGTGATGCTTGGTGTGCATCGCCGCGAGGGCGGCGTCATCGAGGTGGTCGAAGTTCATCCACGCGTTGTCGCGGATTCGCTGCCGGCATCCAGTGACCGCGCGCGACAAGCGACTGACTGATCGGGACGGTTTTCAGTTGCCATCGTTACGGCGGCTAACTGTTCAAGATCACCGAACATCCCGACGCTGCTGAACTTGAAGCCGTCCCTTTCGATCGACGTGATCTTCGACGGTCGCGGCCACAACGATGGCAACTGAACACCGTCCCCAGTTCCGGGTCAGCGAAATGGCGCGGGCGGTCACTGGAGGAAGCGAGCCGGCGTGGGAGATCGCCCGCATGACGCTCACCTCTCTCGTGATCTCTGGAATGGCGCTCGGGCGCATCGCGATCGGCGTTGCTCCATTTGTGGCGGCGGGTCCGGTGGCCCGGCTGGTCGGCTTTCCGGCCTCGCACGACACGGCGACCGCGAGGCTGATGGGTCGGTTCTTCGGGGTTCGCGACATCGGGCTCGGCGTGCTGGCGCTGTGGGGATTGGCGAATCCGACCGCCCTACCCTTCGTGTTGCTGTTCAACGCGTTCATGGATGCCGGCGATCTGAGCGCGACCGCGGTGCCGCTGCTGCGGCGCCAGGGGATCGACCGAGGGGCCGCGATCTCGGCTGCGATGGCCACGGTCGGTGGTCTCGGATGGTTCGTGATGTGGCTGATCGCGCGATAATCGGACGTATGGGCTCCGTCAGCGTCGTCCTCGTGCGCCCGGTGGTGATCGCGCTCGGTCGCGCCCGGCTCGCACCGTTCTGGGCGGCGACCGATCTGACGCCGGAGCTGGTCGCCGACGACGATGCGCGGATCACGCCGGCGCAGTTCTGCGTCGCGTGGGCGGAGCTGATCCGGGTGACCGGCAATCCGGATGTCGCGCTCGACATCGCGGCGGCGATGCCGAGTGGGGCGTTCGGGATCGTCGAGTACGTGTGTCGATCGGCACCGACCCTCGGCGGGGCGTTGCAGCGCTGGGTGCGGTACCTCAACCTGCTCGACGATGCGGTGAAGGTCGGGCTGGCGGTCGAGGGAGAGCGCGCGTATCTGCGCGTCGAGCTCGAGAGCGAAGCGCCCGCGCCGGGTGCGCACGAGCTGTGCTTCGCGCTGGTCGCGAAGTATGCGCGCGAGCTGTCGGCCGTGCCGTTTCGGCTCACCGGTGTGGAGCTCGTGCATCGCGCTCCGCCGGACGTCGCGCGCTATCGGACGTGGTTCGACGCGCCCGTGACGTTCGGTGCCGCGACCAATCAATTGATCTTTCCGGCCGCCGCGCTCGAGGCCTCGCTGGTATCGAGCGATCCGGCGCTGCTCGCGATCCTGACCCGCGCCGCCGACGAGCTTCACGCGCGAGCGCCCGAGGAGCCGACGGTCTCGGCACAGGTCGCGCGGGTGCTTCGCGAGGCGTTGCGCGAGGACGAAGGCCACATCGAGATCGTCGCGAAGCGGCTCGGGATGACCGGGCGGAGTCTCCAGCGGCGCCTCAAGGACGAGCAGACGTCGTTCAATGCCGTACGCGAGCAGGTGCGCAAGGAGCTGTCCAGGCGGTACCTCGACGCGAATCTCTCGATCGCCGAGATCTCGTTCCTCCTCGGATTCTCCGAGCCGAGCGCATTCTTTCGCGCGTTCAAGCGGTGGACCGGGCAGACGCCGGTTGAAGCTCGTCGCGCCGCGCGCTAGGTCAGGCCGTTGTCGTGTGCGGTCACTGGCTGCAGTGATGGCCCGCGATACCAAGGAGCATGCTTCCGACGTACGAATCGCACGACACCTGGCGCCGCTATCAGGACCACTTCCCGGCCGGGCTGCGGATCTCCGCCGGGTCGACGCCGCGCGAGGAGTACTGGCGGTGGAGAGGGCTCGATGTGCATCTCGATCGCCTCGCAGTCCCGACCGCGCCGCTCAAGATCATCGTGCTCCACGGCGTGGGTGCCTATGGTCGGTTGATGTCGCCCGCCGCCGTGCTCGCGCAGCGCTATGGCTACGAGACCCTCGCACCTGACCTGCCCGGCTATGGCCTGACCCGCGTCCCACGCAGCGAGCTGACGTATCAGCTGTGGATCGATTGCGTACGCGATCTGATCGCGGCGGAGCGCGCGCGGGATTCGCGCCCGATCGTCCTGTTCGGCGTCAGCCTCGGTGGACTCGTCGCATATCAGGTGGCGGGTCGCGATGTCGCCGGTCTGATCGCCACCACGCTCGCAGATCCGCGCGAGTGCGCCGTGCGGATCGCGTTCTCGCGCAACGCCGTCCTCGGCACTGCCGGCTTGTGGCTGCTCCAGCGACTCCGGTTTCTGACCGATGCCTTGCCGCTACCGATCGGCGTGGTGTCGCGGATGAAGCACATCTCCAACAAGCCTGGGCTGTCCGCACTGGTGATGCGCGATCCGCTTGGCGGTGGCAACTGGGTGCCCGCGCGCTTCCTGCGCACGTTGATGAGTACGCCACCGGCGATCGAGCCCGAGCAGTTCACCGCATGCCCGGTGTTGCTCGCGCATCCCGGGGTCGATCGGATGACCGACATCGCGCTGTCGCGCCGGTTCTTCGATCGGCTCGCCGCGCCGAAGCGCATGGTCGTCCTCGACGGTGCGAGCCACATGCCGACCGAGCATCCGGGCATCGATCAGCTAGAGGTCGCGGTGCTGGAGTTCCTCCGGACTCTCCACGCCAACTGACCGAGAACACCGGGCGCGAGCCACGTGTCGGCACGCCTCAACCGAACGCGCTCTCTCGGCGCGACCTCACCCGCAGCGATTGTCGCGGGTCGATTCCATGGATCTCCCGCCAGATCCTGGTCGGGAATCGCGCTCGAGATCTTACCTATGAGATCGCGCTAGATCAGGATCAGAAACACCGCGAACAGCGTGAGCGCGAGCAAGATCGCCGCCAACGAGATCACGAACTGACGACCGCTGACCTTCTGACGCTGTGCACGCTCTTCCTCGGCCATGCGCTGCGCGAGGCCGCGAGTGTCGGAGGCGGTGGTCCGCGGCGAGCGCATAGCCTAACGTTGGGTCGTCAGAGGCTTTTCGCAAGTCATGATCTTCACGTGGGCCGAGCTACCGGGCACCTCACGCATTGTTCACGCCGTGAGCACGCGCCAGATCGGGTACTCGGCGCCCGCGGCAGGGGCCGCGATCACGCCGTGCTCGATCACGTTGTCGTCGCTCTCGGGCTCGCACAGATAGACGATGATCGCTGCGGCGCGGTGATCGGTGGAGATCAGGCGGTAGTCCGCGGGCAGCGTGCGCTTGGTGCGCTGCCAGGTGACCTCGAGATCGCCGACCTCGGAGGCCTCGAGGATCTTGCGACCACCCTCGGTGTCGAACCCGGTGACCGTCGCGACCTCGACATCGTGCTCGCCGATCGCGGACGTGTTAGGAAACCCGTGGAGCGCGAGATGATCGGCGACGTCGACGGGTACCGCGTACCCGCGCGGCCGATCGACCACCTTGGCACCGACGAAGTTGCCGAAGTATGGGATCGAGACCGTAGACTCGGCGCCCTCGAGCGTGCGCGGCGTATGCGTGGGGATCTCGATCGGCTGCGTGAACGCGTCGAGCTTGTAGCGAATCGCGATCTGGTCGCGTGGAGTGGCGCACGAGGCGATCAGCTTCAGCACCTCGTCCCGATGCGCGGCGAGGTAACGGAGTGCCTCGAGGATCGTCGCGTACGTGGTGCGCGTGCGCTCGGCGAAGCCGAGGTACGAGTAGCACTCGAGCAGGAGATCCAGGCGGCTCGCGAGACCGCGGTAGTTGCCGCCGAAGCGCGGGTTGTGTGGATAGGTCATCCAGCCTTCGCGCACCGGTGCATCGGGGACGGCGGGCTGATGGGCGTCGAGCGTGCGCTCGTCCTCGACGAAGTTGCCGTACCAGCCGGCGAGCAGACCGTGATTCTTCGCGAGGGCGGCTTGCACGGCGGGCATCATGCGCTCGCGCATGAACTCGATCGGCTCGGCGCGGCCCGAGGCGACGGTGTGCGGCACGTCGTACGTCATCCACATGCGGTGGAGCGAACCGTTGGTGGCGTGGGTATCGATCGTGAGATCGGGTTCCCAGACCTGCACGACACGCGATTGCAGGGCGCGCATCTCCGGCGCTTGCTGGCGCATGTAGTCGCGGTTGAGGTTGATGCCGCTCGCGTTGACGCGGGTGCCGACCTTCGCGGGGCCGATCTGACCGGCGAGGTTGGGCAGGTCGAGCTTGCGATTGTCCTCGGACAGCGCGTCGTTGCCGTCGGGGTTGAACAGCGGGACGACGACTAGCGTGAGCTGCGAGAGCAGACCGCCGAGCTTGACGTCGAGCAGATCGCGCAGCAGCATCATGCTCGCTTCCTTGCCCTCGACCTCGCCGGCGTGGATGCCGTTGATCACGAGGACGACCGGCAGGCCGAGGGCACGCGCCTCGGTGGGCGTCTTCGCGCCGGTGGCCGAGGCGACGACGAGCGGGAGGTCCCTGCCCTGCGGGCTCGTCCCGAACGACGTGATCGAGAGGCGGCGATCGCTGCGAGCCGCGAGCGCTGCGAGGAACGTCATCACATCGGCGTGGAGCGAGGTCTCGGCGTAGTTGGTGGCTTCGGCGCGCGTCTGCATGCCCGCTGACGCTACACGAGGACGACGATCTCGCGGAGCAGCAACTGACAGAGATGTCGGCAGGCATCGCGCATCGGCAAGCCGCAGGTGGCGAGGAGCTCGTGCGCGGAGAGCGTGCCGTCGATGCGGGTCAACAGGAAGGCGGCGCGTTGATCGATCGCGATCCCGACGAGCGCATCGAGATACTGCGAGGGCACGGCCGTGCGCGTCTGATCGCCGATCAACGAGGTCAACACGGAGAGGATCAGCGACTCGTTGGACGTGAGGAGTGCATCGGTGGTCTCGTTGCGCGCCGCGGACAGCGTGAGCTCGACCGCGAGCACGGCCGACTCGAGATCACCCTTCGCGTGCCAGCGCAGCGCGCGGCCGATCAGCTGGGCGACGTGTTCGGAGGACAGATCGCGTGGATCGGTGACGTCAGGGGCGACGGTGCGCATCAGCTCGTCGGCGCGCGCGACGATGCGATCGATCGGCACCTTCGCCTCGGCGGAGAGCTCGCCGTGTGGTGTGGGGATCGTGGCATCGGAGCTGGTGACGGGCGTGGTGCGCTTGCGTGGCGGTGGGGGCTCGCCGTTGCCGAGGTGCGCGCGAATATGCGCGGCGAGCACGTCGTTCGAGAGATCGATGTCGTGCGCGGAGATCACGCGATCGAGATCGACAAGCAGCGCACCCGCCGTGGGATAGCGATCGTTGGGTCGAGTGGCGAGGAGGCGGACCACGA
>Ga0105049_10002977_pt1 | contig 20085 bp, 11 predicted proteins | sample MAT06_FD_78087 | JGI IMG/M metagenome (GOLD analysis project Ga0105049, IMG submission 78087) | Freshwater microbial communities from Lake Fryxell liftoff mats and glacier meltwater in Antarctica - MAT-06 | ecosystem: Environmental > Aquatic > Freshwater > Ice > Liftoff microbial mat | place...
CACAGCGCGTTGAACGATCCCGGCATCGCCACGCACCCTTGATCCATTTTGGCCCTCAACGTCGCCGCCGATGTGCTCATGCCCCGATCCTACCCCCCCGACCACACCCCGATATCCGGCAACCAACCCCGCATTTTCCCATCTTCGCCAGATTTTGCACCGAGTTCACTAGACGCCCCCAAATCCGCGTGTATATTGGACACGTCGTGTCACACCCTAACTGGTGAGGGAAGGTTTTATGCCCATCCATCCTCGCAGCCGGTCGGCTGCCGTTGCGCGCTCTGTCGCCCTCCTCTCGGCCCTCGCCGCGCCGCTCGCGGCTCAGGCCATCATCATCCGCCACGATGTGCCCGACCAGGCCTATCGCGATCGCGGCAACCTCCCCGACTTCGCCGCCGTCGGCTTCGTCAGCGACAACCTCACCGGCACCCTCATCGGCAAGAAGTGGATCCTCACCGCCGCACACGTCGGCCTCCCCCAACGCACCTACGTCGACATCGGCGGCCGACGCGTCTTCACCTCACGCGTCCTCGTCAACCCCGGCTTTAATATCAACAACGTCAACGCTTTCGACATGCAACTCCTCGAACTCGAGCAAGAAATCAACGACATCACCCCCCTCAACATCTTCACCGGCAACCTCGCCGCCGGCCGCGATGTCACCAAAGTCGGCTTCGGCACCACCGGCACCGGCCTCGTCGGCCAAACCTCCATCACCCGCGGCACCAAACGCGCCTCCAATGACCGCTTCTCCGGCTTCCAAAACGACCTCGTCGGCACCGCCTTCGACGCACCCACCACCCCCGGCGCCAGTCCCCTCGAAGGCCAAGCCTCGGCCGGCGACTCCGGCGGCCCCATGCTCGTCCTCGAAGCCGGCCAGTGGCAAATCGCCGGCATGATGCTCACCGTCTCCCCCAACAACCAAGGCGCCCTCGACCGTTACGGCGCTTCAACCTGGGGCAGTCAAGTCAACCTCCAACTCGACTGGATCCGCTCCGTCACCGGCATCCCGGCCCCCGGTCCAGCCGCCCTCGCCGCACTCGGCCTCCTCCTCGCCGCCCGCCGCGCCCGCCGCTGAACACCATCCGCCTCCAGTAGCTCGCCTGTCGTCCTCCGAGCCCCCGGCTTCAGCCGGAGGTCTCATACACATTCTCGCACAAACTCCGGCCTGTCTTGGGTACCCCTTCTCTCCGAGAGGGCTCCTTGCTCTACTGTTTCTACCAACCTCGCGTAAGATTTAGCGAGAATCTATATAATAGAGAATCCGCCACCGCGCAAAATACAAATCGCCCTACCCAACCACTCTCCCGTTTCCCTGCGCGACCTTCGCGTTGCCGCCCCCCGCCTCACTCAAAACGCTCGCTGCGAAACTTGATCTCAAAGTCATACAGCCCCGCAATCTCCGCCACGCTCTTCTTCTCCAGCGGCGACAACCGCTTCACCAGCACCGACGGATCAGCCACCGCCAGCCGTCCCAAGAGCTCAAACTTGTGGCTCAGCAGCGCCCTCAGATCCGCCGTCGTGTTCCGCGCGTGCCCCGTGGGGAACATCACCAGCCCGCTGTCGTGCTCGACGCCCATATCGTCGGTGATCACCACGCTCGTCGGGATCCCTTCCGGATAACGCCGGTCATACTCCGGCCCGCCGTGCTCGAACTCCACCTTCTCCATCAGTTGACGCGTCAGCCGATTGCGGATAGCTTCGGGGCCATAATCCTCGGGCGTCAGCATCAGCGCGCCCCAGTCCGAGGTCTTCTGCCGCAGCGCCTTGTGCAGCAGCGTCGAGATGATGTACACCATCGAGTGGTCCGCCGACTGCCGCGTCTGCGGGTCGCGCTTGGCGGGGTCGCCGATGATGTGATACGCCGGCTCGTACGCCACCACCTTGATCTTCTTGATCCGCGCCCCGCCCGAATCTTGCAGCAACCCCGGGTTCCGCTTCAGCAAATCCAGCAGCGCCTGCAGCGCCCCCGCCGACTGGTGCTCGTACAGCCCCAGCTTGAAGTGCATCCCCATCACCGAGAAGTCATCGCCCGCTCGGCTCAGCATCAAGTTGAACGGGCTCTGCCCCTTCACCGGCGGCTTCAAAAACAAACAAAACACCGCCTCCGAGTTCCTGAAAATGTCCTTGGGCCCGATAAACCCGCGCATCGCCCGCTGCATCGACACCAGCGCCACCTCTGTGCTGATCGCCGCCGACGCGCCCTTGCTGTCCGAAAGCTGCTTCCCATGCCGGATGGCCCGGAACGGCACAAAGTGCGCCACCACCATCCCGATGGCGTGCTCGATCTCCTCCGCCGTCGCCCCCATCATCGCCCCATACGTCGCCGCCGACGCGATCGCCCCGTGCAGCACATGATCGATCTTATAAGTCTTCAGGCTGAACACCTCCGCCAGCCGCCCGCGGATCTCGTCCAGCAGCACCATCCCCTTGAGCGCGAACGCCCCGCCCTCGCCGCGCAGTTGCGCCGCCGCGACGGCCACCGGATAGAAGTCATTGTGCCCAAACTCACCCGCCGTGTGCCCCAGCGTCGGGTTGTAGCCGAAGTTCGTCCCGTTGCTGTCCCACTCGCGCACCGCCGACGAGTTCGCCACCACCGCCTTCTCCGGAAACACCTCGATCTTCGACCCAAACACGGGCACTCCGGCCCGCCCACCACGCCCGCCCAAGCCCGCCCGCGTCCCGAACCCCGCCGTCGGCACCCGATACCGCAACGCCTCATCACGCAGGATCGTCGGCGCATTGGTCAATAGCGCCAACGCCGACACCCCGCAGATGCACGCGTCCACGTGAAACAGATTCGTCTTCTCCAGAACCGCCTTCCCCGGCTCACCACGAAACCCCGGCTTGTTGGACATGAACGCCACCGCAAACTCGCCCAATCCAAGGGCCTGATTGCTGTCGGCGGAAAGATGGACCTGCGTCCCCGGCTCGGCGCGGCTGTGCATGGGCAATCCTGGTTCGCCCTCAGACAACAGCGGCACACCCACTCTCGCCCGAAGGGACAAACAGCGTAGCGGCCACCCACCCACCGGCAAGTAGCCCGACTGTCAAGAAGGGCTTCTACCGCCTCGTCTACCTCCACTCCTCCGCGCATGCAGCCCACCTAATAAGCAGCCCGATCAGCCCCCGCACCCGCGGCCTACTTTCTCCCCATGCCTCACCCCGCATCCCTCCACAGCGCCTTCCTCGCCCTCCTCGCCGCCGCCTCCCTCGCGGCCGCCCAGCCCACCACCCCCAACATCATCCCCTCGCCCCCCGTCGGCAAGGTCGATCAGGCCCCCGCCTCGCCCGTCCGCGGCTACTACCGCCAGCCCGCGCTCGGCGACCAGCACATCGTCTTCGTCGCCGAGGGCGACCTCTGGAAAGCCCTCGCCGCTGGCGGCTCCGCCACACGCCTCACCAGCCACCCCGGCGCCGAAGGCTCGCCCGCCATCTCACCCGACGGCAAGCTCCTCGCCTTCACCGCCCAATACGAAGGCCCCCAAGAGATCTACGTCATGCCCCTCTCCGGCGGCCTCCCCAAACGCCTCACATGGGGCACCGCCGCCCCCGTCGCCGGCTGGTCACCCGACGGCCGCATCATCGCCCGCACCACCCGCTTCAGCACCCTCCCCAACGCCCAACTCGCCCTCATCGACCCGCAGTCCGGCGCCATGTCACTCCTGCCCCTCGCTCAGGCCAACGAAGGCACACTCGACCCCAGCGCCAAATCCTCCGACGACGCCACCCTCATCTTCGTCCGCATCCCCTTCAACGGCTCCTTCACCAAGCGCTACAAAGGCGGCACCATCGAGCAGCTCTGGCGCTTCAAAAAGTCCGAAGGCGAAGCCGTCAACCTCACCGCCGATTACCCCGGCACCTCCTACCGCCCTCTCTGGTCCGCCGCCACCAACCGCATCTACTTCCTCTCGGACCGCGACGACCACATGAACCTGTGGTCCATGACCGCCGACGGCAAAGACCTCAAGCAACACACCAAACACGTCGGCCTCGATATCCGCGGCCTCTCCATCCGCGGCTCCAGCGCCGTCTACCAGCTCGGCCCCGACCTCTGGTCCATCGACCTCGCCACTGACATATCCGCCAAGCTCGACATCACCCTCGACACCGACCTCGACCAGCTCCGCGAAAAGTGGATCGACAAGCCCGCCGAATACATCACCTCCGCCAACCTCTCACCCGACGGCGAGAAAGTCGCCATCACCGCCCGCGGCCGCGTCTTCGTCGTCCCCGCCAAACAAGGACGAATCGTCGACGCCTCCCGCGATGACACCGTCCGCTACCGCGACGCCCGCTTCCTCAAAGACTCTGACCACCTCGCCGTCCTCTCAGACGCCACCGGCGAGGTCGAAGTCGTCACCATGCCCGCCAACGGCCTCGCCGCTCCCACCCAGCTTACCACCGGCAGCACCGTCCTCAAGTGGTACACCACCCCCTCCCCCGACGGCCGCTACATCGCACACCACAACAAAAACCTCGAGCTCTGGATCTACGACACCCAGTCCAAAACCGACACCAAGATCGACACCTCAATGATCGGCGATTTCTCCGATCTCGCCTGGTCCCACGACAGCCGCTGGCTCGCCTACACCGCCGACGCCGACAACGCCTTCTCCACCATCCGCCTCTGGGACTCATCCACGAGCACCTTCACCACCGTCACCACCGACCGCTACACCAGCTACTCCCCCGCCTGGTCGCCCGACGGCAACTGGCTCTTCCTCCTCTCAGACCGCACCTTCCGCACCGTCGTCGGCAGCCCCTGGGGCCAAAACCAGCCCGACCCTTTCCTCACCGAAACCACCAAAATCTACGCCCTCGCCCTCAAGGCCGAACCCCTGCCCCGATGGCCCTTCCTCCCCAAAGATGAACTCCAGCCCCCCAAGAAAGACGACAAGAAGGACGACAAAAAAGACGAGCCCAAGAAGGATGAACCCAAGAAGGACGAGCCCAAGACCGACGAGCCCAATGACGAAACGAAGCCCGAGGACGACACCAAAACAGACGACCCCAGGAAAGAAGACAAAAAGCTCAAGCCCGTCCTCATCGACCTCCCCGGCCTCGCCGCTCGCCTCTACGAAGTTCCCCTCAAAGCCGGCAACTACGCCAACCTCACCGCCAACGACAAAGCCCTCTTCTTCACCTCCCGCCCCGCCGGCTTCGACGCCAAGACTGATCTCCTCGCCCTCGAAATCAAGAACGAAAATATCGAGCCCAAAACCGTCACGGGCGACATCACCGGCTACCAGCTCTCACATGACGGCAAAAAACTCCTGATCCGCAAGAAGGACAACTTCTTCATCATCGACGCCGCCGCCGCGCCCGCCACCGACCTCGACAAGAAGCAAGTCCCACTCGCCGGCTGGTCTCTCTCCCTCATCCCTCGCCAGCAGTTCCGCCAGATCTTCATCGAGTCCTGGCGCCTCATGCGCGACTACTTCTACGACCCCGCCATGCACGGCGTCAACTGGCGCGCCATGCTCGACAAATACCTCCCCTACGTCGACCGCGTCACCACCCGCGCCGAGCTCTCCGACATCATGGCCCAGATGGTCGGCGAACTCTCCACGCTCCACCACTTCGTCAACGGCGGCGACAACCGCCAAGGCCCCGACCAGATCAGCATCGCTTCCCTCGGCGCCGTCCTCACCCGCGACGAACCCGCCGGCGGCTACCGCATCACACGCATCTACCAGGCCGAGACCGACGACCCCGAAGCCGCCGCCCCGCTCGCCAAGCCACACGTCGCCGCCAAACTCGGCGACGTCATCACCGCCATCGACGGCGTCCCCACTCTCTCCGTCCCCGACTACGCCGTCCTCCTCCGCAACAAAGCCGGCAAACAAGTCCTCCTCGATATCAAGCCCGCCCAGCCCGACTCCCCCGCGACCTTCGCCGACAACCGCCAAGCCATCGCCTACCCCATCTCCGCCAACGCCGAGTTCGAACTCCGCTACGACGATTGGGAACTCACCCGCCGCCAGCTCGTCGACCAGTGGTCCGGCGGCAAAATCGGATACGTCCACCTCCGCGCCATGGGCGGCTCCGACTACGCCAACTGGGTCAAAATGTTCTACCCCAACTTCAACAAGCAAGCCCTCATCATGGACGTCCGCCACAACCGCGGCGGCAACATCGACTCCTGGATCCTCTCCAAGCTCATCCGCAAAGCCTGGGCATCCTTCTCCCCACGCGTCGGCAACCCGCCCACCTGGAACATGCAATACGCCTTCCGCGGACCCATGGTCGCCCTTTGCAATGAACGCACATCCTCCGACGGCGAAACCTTCTCCGAAGGCTTCCGCCGCCTGGGCCTGGGCAAAGTCATCGGCACACGCACCTGGGGCGGAGGCATCTGGCTCACCTCCTCAAACACCCTCGTCGACCGCGGCATCGCCTCCGCCTCCGAGTTCGCCGTCTACGGCCTCGACGGCCAATGGATGATCGAAGGCACAGGACTCACCCCCGACATCATCGTCGACAACCCCCCACACGCCACCTTCAACGGCGCTGACAACCAACTCAAAGCCGCCGTCGACCACCTCCTCAAAGAACTCGCTGCCAACCCACCCAAACCCAACTCTCCCCCTCCCCGCCCCAACAAATCCTCCCCCGACAACCGGTAGCCCGCCAATAAGCAGCGCGCCCCCAAGTAGCCTGCCCCCACGTAGGCCCACCGTTCGGAAAGGCTTCTTCGCCCCTTCCTTCTGCCTTGTCTACTCCTCCCCTTCCCCGCCTCTCCTCTTCAATCCCCCACCCCGCGCCACAACCCTCCCTCCCAGATTTCCCTCCTCATTCCCATTTTTCCCTTGCGAAACTCCCGCCAGCGATTACCTTACTAGCGGAGTGCGTGTCATCGCGGGTGCTTATCTGCGCCCCGCCTGACCCGATTTCAGAGTTCTCGTGACGCCGCCCGGCCGACGCCGGCCATCGCCATGAGTGAAGAGGGAAGGAAGAGCCATCATGTCTATCACCGCCCGCTCGTCCCGGCTCGCGCCGGTTCTGTCCGTCATGGCTCTCCTGTCCAGCGCCGGCCTCGCCACCGCCGCCATCGACGTCTTTGTGGACTTCCTTCCCACCGTCGGCACCTTCAACACTATCTTCAACGACCCGATCTACTTATTCAACATCGGCACCGACGCCACCGGCTTTGTCGACCCCACCAACCCCGCCAATTACGTCCGCATCGAGTCTGAAGGCGACAGCTTCCGCGGCGACCTTTTCACCGCCGCTGCAAGCTCCTCCAACAACACCGGCTCCACAGTCCACGCCACCTCCGCCGCCCTCACCGAGGCCGTCAACGCCCCCGCCTTCTGGCGGCTCATCCTCACCGACGGCTCCACCGGCCTCACCTCCCGCTACTCATTCACCCTCTCAAACACCGGCTTCACCGACGACCTCCTCCGCCCCGTCCGCTTTACGACCAACGTCGCCCCGGGCACCATCATCTCCTCGACGCCCACTTTCGAGTTCACCCAAGACGCCGCCGTAGACCCCGCGTTTGCCACTAACAGTTCCGCTGCCTTCTTCTCCAACATCGACGGCACCAACGTCAGTGATCCCGTGCTGCTCCCCACTGACACCTCCTGGTCCCCCGCCGGCACCCGCCCGGTCGGGCACTCCTTCGTCGCCATCAACCAATTCACCGACAACCCCGACCAGACCCTCATAAGCGTCTCCTCATTCACCCTCCTCGACGGCCCCGACGTGCTGGGCACCTTCGTGTTCGAGATCACCACCCAGGCCTACGCTATCGCCGACTTCCTCATCGTCGTCCCCACCCCTGGCACCGTCGCCCTTCTCTCCCTCGCCACCCTCGCCGCCACCCGCCGCCGCCGCTAGCAAGTAGCGCGACCGTCATAAAGGGCTTCTCTAGCCTTTCCTACTACCTCTCCTCCTTTCCCCAACCCACAAGCAGCCCGAGTGCATCGCTGCCCGACAGCGCGTCCCTTCTATCCCCGTCCAACCACCACGCCTCCCGGCCATCCGCGGAGGCGTTTTCATTGGGCCGCTCGCCTCCACCCACGCCCAGATAAATGGCCCCCCTACCCACCCCAATCCCACTTTCCACCCTCAAGGGCTTATCCGGGCGTGGATCTGGGCCGATGACAACCCCAGCGCCGCCGCATCCTGTTCTCGGGGCTCGGCCGCGTTCGGAGGTCTGTTTCGATGCTCAACCACCGCGGCAACTCGCTCCTAACCACCGCCAGCATCTTCGCACTCCTCGCCGGCGGCTGCGCCACCAGCTATCCACTCCCACCCGCCGCAGAGGCCACGCCCAACGCCGGCCACACTGTCGACGGCCCCGCCAACGAAGACCCCCGCGGCTCCGCAGTGCACAACTCGGCCAGCACCTTCGGCCACCGCATCGCCGAACAGGCCGAGAAAGACTCCGGCTGGTCCGCTTCCAGCAACGCCGCCCTCGCGCAGCGCCGCGACGGCTGGTCGCAGCGCCTTGCCGCCGCGCCCGAACGCCTTGCGGCCACACCCACCGACGACTCGGCCTCCACCCTCGTCGACGGCCTCGAAAACCTCTCCCAGCTCACCTTCGCCCAAGAAGGCGCCGACTTCGACCCACGCCTCTCCACCGACGGCAAGTGGCTCGTCTTCGCCAGCACCCAACACCGCGACACGCCCGACCTCTACATCAAGCCCGTCGGCAGCCGCACCGTCACTCAGCTCACCGCCGACCCCGCCAGCGACATCATGCCCGCCATCAGCCCCGACGGCACCAAGATCGCCTTCGCCAGCAACCGCAACGGCACCTGGAACCTCTACCTCATGTCCACCGCCGGTGGCCAAGCCGTCCAGCTCTCCACGCAAAACGTCCCCGAACTCCACCCTTCCTGGTCGCCCGACGGCCAACGCCTCATCTTCTCCCGCCTCGGCCAGACCACCGGCCGCTGGGAACTCTGGGTCATGGAAGTCAGCAAGCCCCAGGTCGCCGAGTTCGTCGGCTTCGGGCTCTTCCCCGAGTGGTGCCCCACCGCTGGCACCGGCGCCGACAAACACGACCGCATCCTCTTCCAACGCGGCCGCGAACGCGGCGACCGCGCCTTCTCTCTCTGGACCATCGACTACAAACCCGGCAACGTCGGCAACCCCACCGAGATCGTCTCCGCCCGCGACCGTGCCACCATCAACGCCGCCTGGAGCCCCAACGGCCAGTTCGTCGTCTACTCCACCGTCGCCGTGAACCAGCAGGGCCCCAGCGCCCCTGCGGATCTCTGGATCGCCGCCGTCGACGGCTCGGCCCAGATCCGTCTCACCGCCGGCAACGCCCAGAACCTCATGCCCGCCTGGTCCTCCGACAACCGCATCTACTTTGTCTCCAGCCGCGGCGGCGCCGACCACATCTGGTCCATCACCGCCGACAAGGCCCTCGCGGCCGCCGGGGCCGCCGGCACGCCGCAGACCGGCATGGCCACCGCGCCCGCCGGCGAGTAACCGACCTCCCTCCCAGCCCCAGCGCCCAACCGGCGCCGCGGGCTGATTCATCGCGATCGGCGCACGACGGATCTTGCCGTCGCCGCCACCGCAACTCCGGGCCTCGTGGAACGAGGCCCTTTCGGCAGGACGCCCTGACAACAGAACACTCCATGCTCAACGCCCGCCCGTCCGCGCAGATTCTGCGCCGCGGCGGGACCCAAGCCACCTCCGCCCTCGCGCCGCGTCCGGCTTTGGTTATCCCGGCACGCCCGTTGCGCCGATACACCCTCCATGCCCAAACGGATCGAGTTGTTCGGCGTCATCTTGATAGTCCTGGCGGCGGCCGGCTTTGGGGGCTGCATCAATCGCTCCCAACTCGTCCCGCCAGAGAAGCTCGTCTCGCCGTATTCAACCACGGCGAGCAAACCGCTCTGGGCCGTGGCCCCCTTGGCCAATGAGAGCGGCACGACCGCCGTCGACACCCTCGCGGTGACCGACGCCGTCATCGCCCGCTCGGCCGAGATCCAAGGGATCACGGTGCTCCCGCTCAACCGCACGCTGGCGGTGATGCGGGCCTTGAAGATGCCCGCCATCACCTCGCCCGCCGACGCCCTTCGGCTGGCTCAAGCGCTGGGGGCCGACTCGATCATCGTCGGCACCGTCACGGCCTACGACCCCTACGACCCGCCCAAGCTGGGCCTCACTCTGGCGCTTTATTCCCGCGGCCAATCCAAGCCGCTGGACCTCTCCAACATCCGCTCGGCGGCGTCGGATGTGCCCGTCTCGGCCAGCGGCTTCGGCGACCAGCCGTCCTCGCTCGTCAGTGAGTTCCTCGACGGGCAGAACCACGAAGTCCTCATGAACCTGCGGCGTTACGCGGAGGGCCGCCACGACCCGTCCGCAGCCCTGGGTTGGCGGCGTTACACGGCGAGCATGGAGTTGTTCACGGAGTTCGCGGCGTACTGGTCGGTCTTGAGGCTCCTCCAAGAGGAGCGGCTCAAGGCGGCCCGCACGGCGGTCGCAGCGACTACCCCGGCCCCCGCGGGCCAAGGTCGGTAACACGACCTTTCGCGCGGGACGCCGGTACAAGCGATCGGTTCTCTGTCGGAAGACCTCGGAGTGCAGCCCATGTCCAGCCCCAATCTCCCCGCCGTCGACGGCTTCATCCGCTACCTGTCGGACGAGAGACACTTCTCGGCCTACACCGCGCGGTGCTACGGCGCCGACCTGCGGCAGTATGTCGAGTTCCTCACCGAGCAGGCGGGGATCACCGTCTCCGAAGAGGCCGAGCGCGCCGCATATGAGCACCGCGCCAACCGCGGCGTGAACAAGGCCGCCGGCGAGGTCGTCGGGGCCATCGGCCCGCGCACCATCACCTCGGGAATGCTCGACGCCAACCCCGACTTGATCCGCGCGTTCCTCACGCGGCTGGGCGAGCAGGACTATTCGTCGGCCACCATGGCCCGCAAGATCGCCACGCTCCGCTCGTTCTACAAGTGGGCCGAGCGCCGCGGCGTCGCCCCCACCAACCCCATGACCGTCATCCGCACGCCCAAGCAGGGCAAGCGGCTGCCCAAGGCCATCACGATCGAGCAGATCGAGAAGCTGCTGGTGACGCCGACCGACCGCGACGTCCTGGGGACGCGCGATCGGGCGATGCTCGAGACGCTCTATTCGACGGGCCTCCGCGTCAGCGAGCTGGTCGATCTGAATGTTGACGACCTGGACGACACCGGCGAAGCGATGCGAGTGCGTGGCAAGGGCAAGCGCGAGCGGATCGTGCCGCTGGGCTCGCACGCGCTGGCGGCGATCCACAAGTACATGGCCATGGTGCGGGCCGACCCGCGCGTGGCGCAGCAGTGGTCGGCCACCATCGGCACGGGCCGGCCTCTGTTCATGAACAAGCACGGCGGTCGGCTCTCGTCGCGCTCGGTTCGCCGCAAGCTCGACAAGTACCTCAAGGTCGCCGGGCTCGACCCGTCGATCAGCCCGCACACGCTGCGGCACTCGTTCGCCACGCACCTGCTCGAGAACGGCGCCGACCTGCGGAGCGTGCAGGAACTCCTGGGCCACCAGTCGCTGAGCACCACGCAGGTGTACACGCATCTGACGGCCCAGCGGCTCAAGCAGGCGTATGACTTGGCGCATCCGCGTGCGGAAGCGGGATGAGTTTTGGCGGTCGACGGGACGGGCAGGAAATGGCCAAAGGGCCAAGCTGCCAAAGGGTCAAATTGAACCGAGACGCTGAGCGGCGGCCGGGGGGTCGTGAGGCGCGATCGCTACGCTTGTGGCCGTGGCTGTCGTGGTACTTTATAACCCGAGTGCAGGGCGCGGGCGCGGGGCGCTGGCGGTAGACGCGGTGCGCGAATCGGCGCGGCTGGCCGGGCACGAGTCTGTGGCGCTGCAGGCCGGGCCGGGGCTCGACGGCGCGCTGAAGACGGCGCTGGTGGGCGCGGCGGCGTTGGTGTGCGTGGGGGGTGACGGGACGTTGCATTATGCGATCAGGGACGCCGCGGAGAGCGGGGTGCCGGTGTGCGTGGTGCCGTTCGGGACGGAGAACTTGTTCGCGCGGCAGTTCGGGATGCGCGGCGGCAAGAGCCTGGTCGATCGGCTGCGCGGCGCGGAGGTGCAGGAGGTCGACCTCGGTCGCGTGCAGCGCGGCGGCGAGGCGCGGCTGTTTGCGATCATGGTCTCGGTGGGGCCGGACGCGAGCGTGATCCATCGGCTGGCGCGGGTGCGGCGCGGGCCGATCTCGCACTGGTCGTATGTGATGCCGGCGTTGCAGGAGGCAGCGGCCCCGGCGCTGGTGCCCTTGCGGGTGGAGGTGGACGGCCGGTTGGTGGTGGACGGGCGGCATGGAGTGCTGGTGGTGGCGAACTCGCGGCAGTACGCGGCGCGGATCGACCCGGCGGCGGGGGCCTCGATGACCGATGGGCTGCTCGACGTGGTCTTCATGCCGGCGCGGACGACGCTGGGGGTAGTGGTGTGGGCGGCGCGGGCACGGCTTGGGCGGATGGGCGGGGTCGTCGCGGCGCGGGGGCGGGATGTGCGGATCACGGCCGCTGGGGGGCCGAGCCAGGTGGACGGCGAGGCGCTGTGGGCGGATTCGGGGGACTTGGAACTGAGCGTGGCGAGCGAGCGGCTGAGGGTGCTGGTGTAGTGGTGGCGAGTGCCGCGCGGCTGAGAGCGGATTGAACGCGAAGGACGCGAAGGGAAGGGGATGGGTTGAAGGGTCGATGTGGTTGGGTTGGTTGAGTGGCGAGAGAGACGAGCGATCAACCGCGTGCGCGTGGGGTTGCAACCGGGACGGCGCATTGGCCGTTGTGGGGATCGCGCGCGTGGTCGACGGATGATTCAACGCTTTCAGGGTTCAAGACGTTTGACGGCTGGTGTTTCGGGAGTGTCGTCGCCGAGCCGACTCTGCCCCCGGCTGTCATGTTGCGGCCCTTCGGGCTGAAGGAACGCCATGCAATGGTGTACTCACGGACCCAACCGCGCACGGCACGGGGATCGATGGTGAGCAGCATGATTCTCTTGGCGACCTTCGCGTTGAGGTGGTATTGGTTTGTGGAAGCGTTCTAGTTTTCGGGTGGGGCGGCGGCGGAGCGGCGGGCGGCGCGGATGGCGGTGGCGCGGGAGAGGGCGCGGTCGACGGCGACGCCTTTGTTGTCGCCGGTGTCTTGGCGGCGGGTGGGGGTGGCGTCGATCGACCAGTCGAAGAGGGAGAGGCGCGTGACCCAGCCTTGGCTGAGCGGGTAGTCGTCGCCGAGCATCACGCGGCGGGTGGTGGCTTCGCCGAAGAAGCGGAGCTGGGCGGCGGGGATCTGGCCTTGGCGGCGTGCGTGCATGAGGATCGCGGCGGCGGCCTCGGCGACGGCGGCGGTGCGCTTGGAGACCACGATCGCGAGCCGCGGAGGGCGGGTGTTTGAATCGGCAGGGTGGATGGTGAGCGCGACGGCCCCGACGCGGTCGAGCGCGGCGCGGGCCTGGGCGTAGTCGGCGGGTGTGCGGAGTTCGAAGCGCGGGATCTCGGCGCGGGCGGCGGCGCGGGTGGCTTCGTCGGCCAGGCGGTCGCGCCAGGCGCGGCCGAAGTAGAACCCGCCGTCGACGGGGCGGTCGATGCACCAGGCGACGAGGCGGAGGCCGGCGAAGTCGAGCCCGGCGGTGTTCTGAAGATCGAGCGCCAGGCCCGTGGGCGGGTTGGCGGCGGCGGAGCGGGCCTCGCTCATGATGCGGTCAACTTCTTCGACGGACTTGAGCAGGTTGATCGTGACCAGCGGCGCGAGGTCGGGCTCGGCGGGCTTCAAGGAGAGTGGCTGGATTTCGTCGGCGGGGTTTTTGAAGGGCGGCTGGTAGAGGGCCGGGTCGTGCGGGCGGTACATGACGGGGAGCGGCAGGCCCTCGCGGCGGCGCCAGGACATGATGGTGCCGAAGATGAACTCGAGGTCGTCCTGGGCGTCGCCGGCGACGGCGTCGAGGTCGGTGAGCAAGCCCTGGAAGTCGGGCGAGTCGGCGGCGGCGGGGTCGTAGAACTTATCGGCGACGGCGGCGCGCATCTCGGTGACGAGTTGGCGGTAGTCAGTGTCGGCGGCGGGTGATGTTGCGGAAGAGGCGAGGGGCTTGAAGGTGAAGTAGGCGAAGGCCTTGCCGTCGCGTTGGCGGATCTCGACGGGGGCGCCGGGGGCGGCGATGTAGGTGCGGGCGCGGAAGGGGCCGATGGTGGTGATGCCGATCCAGCCTTCGCCGGGGGTAGTGGAAGTTGGTGCGGAGCTGGTCCAGTGAAGGATCATGCCGCTGGGGAAGATGAAGGCGGCGAGGAGGGGGCCGAAGGTGCGTTCGAGTCCGGACATCCAGGCCCACGCGACGCCGGGGCGGGTATTGGCTTTGAAGGAGCGGCCGTCGGAGGAGGCTTGGGCGGTGAAGCGGACGGCGATGGGCCCGGCGAAGCGGCTCATTACGGTGGCGTGGTAGAGGCCGTCGGGCGCGGGTGAAGCGGCAGTGGCGGCGGGTGTCGCGGTGTTGGTGGATGCGGCGTCGGAGGTGGTGAGGGAGCTGGTGCGTGTGTTGGCGGGGTCGGCGGATGCGGCGTCGAGCGCGGCGGATTGGCCGGGGATGGCGGGGGTGACGCAGCCGGCGAGACCGGTGAGGCCAGCGAGGAGGGTGAGGGCGGCGGCGGTGAGGTGTTGGCGGGGCACGGCGGATTATTCGCGGTGTGCGCGGCCGGGGGCGGGGTGGAAGGCGATTGCGTTAGGGCGGGCGCGGGGGTGGGCGTGGGGGTGGGCGTGGGCGTGCGCGGGCGGGGCTCGCGGTAGGGGGTGAGGAAGGGTGTGCGGAGGATGGCGCGGAGGACGTCGAGCAGGGCCGGGGCGATGGAGGAGGCGAGCTCGGTCTGGGCGGCGGTGACAACGTGATCGAGCGCGACGCGCTTGGCGGCGGCGAGAGCGGTGTTGAAGGATTCGATCTGGGCGGGCGGGAGGAGCGCGGTGGCCATGAAGGGGAGTGTGCAGCCAGAACGCGTCGGGGCAAGTCGGCGCGGGTGCATCGACCGAAGTTTGCGCGCAAAGGGCGTCGATAGGGGGTGATATTTTTGAGAAGGGTGTGTGAGGCGCGTTCCGGTTGGTGGTGGCGCTTGAGCGGGCCGCAGCCGGATGCGCCGAGTTCACCGCGAAGGGCGCGAAGGGCACGAAGAGAGGCGGAAGGGTGGAGGCTTGGAGTGGGTCACAGCGAGAAGACTGATCTTCTTCGTGATCTTGGCGAGCTTCGCGGTTGATTCGGCTTGATGGAGCTGCGGCGCGTGCAAGGGCGCGGGGGGAGATGGGAATCCGGGGAACCGAGTCTGGGCGTGTCGATGTTCTTCAACGCGGGTCGATGCCCCATTGCTTGCGGAGCGAATTGGCATCGATGGAGATCTGCACGAGTGTTTCGGGGGGGATTGCGTCGACGTTTTTGAACATCATCGCCATGCGGTTGTTGGGGGCGAGTTGGTCGCGGTTGCGAATGAGGAAGTCCCAGTAGAACACGGTGAACGGGCAGGCGTTTGGGCCGGTGCGTTCGGCGGGGTCGTAGCGGCAGCCGGAGCAGTAGTTGCTCATGCGTTGGATGTATTTGCCGCTGGCGGCGTAGGGCTTGGTGCCGACGAGCCCGGTGACGCCTGCGGTGCTGCCGGGGCGGCGGTCGGCGTGCATGACCATCCCGAGGGTGTTGGGGAGCGTGACCCAGTCGACGCCGTCGGCGTACATGCCCAGGTACCAATCGCTGATGGCTTTGGGGTGAACGCCGCTGAGGAGGGCGAAGTTGCCGGTGATCATGAGGCGTTGGATATGGTGGCCATAGGCGATGTCGAGGACCTGGGTGAGGGCTTGGCGCATGCAGGCCATGTCGGTTTGGCCGGTCCAGTAGAACTCGGGGAGTTGGCCGTGCTGATTGAGGCTATTTCGTTGGGCGTAGTCGGGGCCTTCGAGCCAGTAGACGCCGTGGATGAACTCGCGCCAGCCGATGATCTGGCGGATGAACGCTTCGACCGACTGGAGCGGTGCCTGTTTGCTTTGATACGCGGCGATCGCGGCCTGGCAACACTCGCGGGGGTTCAAGAGTTTGAGGTTGAGTGCCGGCGACAGGACCGAGTGGTAGACAAAGGGTGTGTCGGTCCACATGGCGTCTTCGTGCGGCCCAAAGCCGGCGAGGCGGTGCTGGATGAAGTCTTTGAGCGAGGCGAGGGCTTGTGCGCGGGTGACTGGCCAGGCGAAGGCGTCGTGCGAGTCGAGCCGACCGGGAAGGTTGGGCAGGCGGCTGCGTACGGCGTCGATCACTGCACGGGTGATGCTGTCGGGCGTGAAGCGGGGTGGCTGGGGCGGCGGCGGCTTGGGACCGGACCGGCCGAAGGACTGGCGGTTGCCGGCGTCGTAGTTCCAGTCGCCGCCTTCGGGCTGGGGCGGCTTGCCGGCCATGAGGTAGCCGGTTTTGCGGCGCTGTTCGCGATAGAAGTACTCCATCGTCAGGCCACGGCGGCCGGCGGCCCAGTCGGAGAAGGCTTGGGCGGTGGTGATGAAGTGCTCGTCGGGCAACACGGTGACGGGGAGCTTGAATCGCTGGGACCATGACTGAACTTGCTGCAGGATGCGCCACTCGCCGGGCCAGGTGCAGAGCAGTTCGGATGGGCGCAGATCGGCGATCGCGCGGGCCAGCTCGGTGGTGAAAGAGTGCGTGTTGGCGGGGTCTTCGAGGCGGATATAGCGGACTTGAAAGCCCCGGGCCTGGAGGTGATCGGCGAAGTGTCGCATCGCGGAGAGGAAGAGCACGGTCCGTTGCACGTGGCTGGGGACGTGCTGCGATTCTTGGGCGACCTCCATCATGAGGACGGTGTCGGTGGTTGGGTTCAGCTTGGCGAGCAATGGGGCGTGCTCGTCCAACTGGTCGCCGAAGATCACGGCGAGGCGAGAAGGGTTGGCCGGGGTGGTGGCGGTGGGCTGGCGATGTGGTGATTGGCGGGGCAACGGTTGATGTTACGCCGGAGTGCTTTGAATGAGGCAGAGGTGGTTGTGGGGTCACGACGTTTGGGTCGGCGGCGGGTGATTGAGGCGTTGAGCGCGCGGGTGCGGGTGGCGGGGGGAGCGGGGGCGTTGCGGGCAGAAGTTTGGCAAGCTGCGGGACGTTTGGTCGTTGGGGTTGCACCTTGACGGGTGTGGGGCTGCAAGTAGAGGCTTTTTAGCGTGTGCTTTATGCAACTTGAAAGTGGTGGCCTGCGAATGGACAAGCGCCCGGCGAGAGCTGGGTTGATGGTTGCTGGTGGTTTGGGTTCTCGTGGGTTTTCTAAGTAAGGGCTTACATCATCGCGTAGTCGGTGCGTTGTCCATTTGAATCGACCCTCGCGCCCACAGGACGGGGGGCGGGTGCGGGTTGATTTGGGGACACGCGAGCGCGGCCGGGCAGGGCGCGGATCTGAGCGGGGTCCGCGGCCTGCCGGCTGTGCTTTTTGGGCCGGGGGGGCTGGGGGCCCTACGCTAGGGCCCCATGCTCCATCGAACCCATACTTGTGGCGAACTCCGCGAAGCGCACGTTGGTCAGACCGCCCGTCTCAACGGGTGGGTGAACGCGTACCGGGATCACGGCAACCTGATCTTCATCGACCTTCGGGATCGGTTCGGCGTGACGCAGCTGGTGTTTGACCGCGAGGACGCCGAGGCGGCGGGCGTTCATGAGACGGGCGACAAGCACCTGCACACGGGCATGATGGGCTCGGCGGACAAGCTGCGCAATGAGGATTGCGTGGGGGTCGAGGGGCAGGTGCGCGTGCGCGTGGGCGGGGAGAACGCCAAGCTGGGGACGGGCAAGGTGGAGCTGGTGGTGACGAAGCTGGAGGTGTTCAACAAGACGGAGAACCCGCCGTTCATTCCGGACGATCAGCTTGAGCTTCCCAACGAGGAGCTGCGTCTGAAGTACCGGTATCTGGACCTGCGTAGGCCGGCGATGCAGAAGGTGTTGGCGACGCGGTCGCGGGCGTACATGGCTGTGCGGAGCTATTTCCACGGGAACGGGTTTTTGGAGATCGAGACGCCGGCGTTGTACAAGAGCACGCCGGAGGGGGCGCGGGAGTTTGTGGTGCCGTGCCGGAACGTGCCGGGGGCGTTTTATGCGTTGCCGCAGAGCCCGCAGTTGTTCAAGCAGATTTTGATGGTGGCGAACGCGGACCGGTACATGCAGATTTGCAAGTGTTACCGGGATGAGGACCCGAGGGCGGATCGGCAGCCGGAGTTCACGCAGATCGATCTGGAGATGAGCTTTGTGCGTCGGGATCATGTGATGGAGATGATGGAGGGGTTTGTGCGGCATTTCTGGAAGGAGATGCTGGGGTATGCGGTGCCGGCGATCGAGCGGATGAGCTATCGCGACGCGATGGAGCGTTATGGGATCGACCGGCCGGACACGCGGTACGAGCTGTACACCAACGACGTGAGCGAGCTGGCGGGGAGGACGGATTTCGGCGTGTTCAAGGGCGCGCTGGAGAAGGGAAAGGAGCGGCCGCGGTACAACTCGAAGCGCGGCGTGGTGAAGGCGATGCGGGTGCCGGGCGGTGCGGAGAAGCTGACGCGGAAGATCACCGACGGCTACAGCGAGCTGGTGAAGCGGTTTGGCGCGGGCGGCGTGGCGACGGCCAAGCTGATCGCGGATGGCTCGGGCGGGGTGAAGTTTGACACGGGCTGCGCCAAGTTCCTCGAGCCGGCGCGGGCGGAGTGGATCGAGTCCCTGGGCCTGCAGGCAGGGGACACGGTGTTGATGGTGGCGGATACGTATTCGATCGCGACGAAGGCGATCGGCGAGCTGCGGCAGCAGGTGGCCCGGGACATGGGGCTGGTGCCCAAGCCGGGGGCGCAAGGCGGGCCGTGGAAGTTTTTGTGGGTGATCGACTTCCCGATGTTTGAGAAGAACAAGGAATCGGGCAAGTGGGTGGCGATGCACCATCCGTTCACGGCGCCGCGGGACGACCAGCGGGATCAGTTCGTGAGCGCGGGGTTGGGAGACGACGACGCGATCGAGAGCATCGTGAGTGCGGGGTACGACATCGTGCTCAACGGGAGCGAGATCGCGGGCGGTTCGGTGCGGATCCACGACAAGGCGGTGCAGTCGAAGGTGTTCCAGCTTTTGGGGTTGACGCCGGAGCAGGCGAAGGAGAAGTTCAGCTTCCTCCTTGAGGCGTTGAGCTATGGGGCGCCGCCGCACGCGGGGATCGCGTTCGGGTTCGACCGGTTGATCATGCACATCTGCGGGACGGAGAACATCCGCGATGTGATCGCGTTCCCGAAGACGCAGATTGGTCAGGACTTGATGGTGCGTTCGCCGAGCACGGTGACGCAGGAGCAGCTGGATACGTACTTCATCAAGAGCACTTGGGAGCCGCCGGCTGGTGGTGCGGGGGCGGCGAAGGCCTGAGCGACTTCCGTCACGGGGCATGAGTCGGAGTTATGCACCGCGAAGGTCGCGAAGGGGACGAAGAGAGGCGAAAGAGCGGGGCGCGGCGGTTACACGGATTCTGTTTGAACCGCGCGCGGAGGGGGAGGGAAAAGAGCCCGTCCGGAGGGTAACCAAAGCACGGCAGATTCCTGGCTGAAGCCGAGGGCGCGGAGGCGAGGGTGGGGATCAGGGTTGCAGGTGGAGGTGGTTGGCGAGGGTGTGGCCGAAGCGGTAGATGTCGTGGTAGGAGTTGTAGAGCGGGGTGGGTGCGATGCGGACGACGTTGGGTTCGCGGAAGTCGCACATCACGCCGGCGGCATTGAGGGCAGAGTGGAAGGCGCGGGGGTCTTGGGCGACGGTGAGGGAGAGCTGGCAGCCGCGGCGGGATGGATCGGAGGGGGTGAGGATGGTGATGGCGGGTGGGCCCCCACTGCTGGCGGCGCTTTGGGCGGCGCGGTGGTTGAGGTGTTCGATCCACCATTGGGCGTAGGCGGTGAGCTTGATGGACTTTTCGCGCAAGGCGGCGATGCCGAAGCGGTCGAAGAGGTCGAGGGAGACGCGGAGGGGGACGGCGGAGAAGATGGGGGGGTTGGCGATCTGCCAGCCGTCGGCGCCGATGCTGGGGGAGAAGTCGGGGCCCATCTTGAAGCGGGTGGCCTCGTCGTGGCCCCACCAGCCGGCGAGTCGGGGGAGCTCGAAGCTGCG
>Ga0105049_10002978_pt1 | contig 20081 bp, 18 predicted proteins | sample MAT06_FD_78087 | JGI IMG/M metagenome (GOLD analysis project Ga0105049, IMG submission 78087) | Freshwater microbial communities from Lake Fryxell liftoff mats and glacier meltwater in Antarctica - MAT-06 | ecosystem: Environmental > Aquatic > Freshwater > Ice > Liftoff microbial mat | place...
CTGCCAACCTCACGATCCCGTGATGGGCCTCTCACTGCCGGCCGGTGGACATCTGACGCATGGTTGGGGTGTTTCTATCACCGGAAAGTTCTTCAACAGCGTCGGCTATGGCGTGGGGCGCGACGACCATCGCATCGACATGGCTGAAGTGCGGCGCTTGGCCAAAGAGCACAAGCCCAAGCTCCTCTGGTGCGGTACGACGGCCTATCCGCGTCAGCTCGATTTCGCTCAATTCCGAGAAATTGCCGACGAAGTTGGAGCCATTTTGTGCGCCGACATCGCGCATATTGCGGGCCTAGTGGCCGGAGGCGCTCACCCGTCGCCCGTGGGGATCGCGGACGTTGTCACCAGCACCACCCACAAGACGCTGCGCGGCCCGAGAGGTGGCATCGTCATGTGCAAGGCTGAGCATGCCAAGGCCATCGATCGCGCAGTGTTCCCGGGCCTGCAGGGCGGTCCTCACAATCACACCACCGCAGGTATCGCGGTCGCTGCTAAGGAAGCTTCCACGCCAGAATTTCGGCAGTACGCGCACAATGTTGTGTCGAATGCCAAAGTGCTGGCCGAAGCACTCCTAGGCCGGGGCTTTGATCTGGTAACCGGTGGTACGGACAACCATCTGATCCTGCTCGATCTCACGCGCAAGAACGTGACCGGCAAAGTTGCGGCCCAGGCGCTGGATCGCGCTGGCATCGTCGGCAACTACAATTCAATTCCGTTCGACCCTCGCAAGCCATTTGATCCCTCGGGATTGCGCATCGGCACCCCGTGCTTGACCAGCCGAGGCATGGGGCCAGATGAAATGAAGAAGCTGGCAGCCTGGATGGACGGTGTGGTGAGCGCTCCTAGCGACGAAGCTCTCATTCTGCGCACTGCCGGAGAAATTCTCGAACTCTGTAAGTCCTTCCCGCCCCCCGGCATCTCGGCCTAACGGTCAAAAGGAGGTGCGGGCGAGCCGAGAGCGCAATGCCCGAAAGAAATCAGATCTGGGATGCCACGTTCCTGAAGGAGAGCCCGTCGCTCCGGGGGATCGCTGAGGTCGTCAAATATTTCGCCGGGTTTTCCCGCTGGCCGACGCTTGATGAGTACACCGCGTACGTGGAAGCGCGACGTCAGCGCTTTGCACCCGCGTGTGCGCCGGTTCGGTTTGTTGAGGCCAAGCCCAAGCGTCATCGCGCTCCTAAGACTCAGCCCATCTCGCTCACGGCTCTCTACGACGGCAGCATCTCTCTTTGCTCGGAGGTTCCGTGTTTTCACGAAAGCTATCATGACCTGTTCAACGTCTTGATTTGGGCGGCCTTCCCCCAATCCAAGCGTGCGCTGCATGCGCGCCAGTTCCGTGCGCTCAGCGCATGGGTTCCCAAAGGTGCCACCCGTTTGCCCGGAGCTCGCACCCGTGAACAGGATGCGCTCACCGTCTTCGATGAAGGCGGAAGTGTCGTCATCGTCTCGGATGATCCCAACATCTCGCCCCAGATTTTTTTGTTTGGGCACGCACTCTTGGAGCATGCGCTCTACCACCGACCCAAGGTTCGTTCCTCAGCCTTGATCCTGAAAGCCTGCGAGCCCTCTTTGGATGATGAAGCGCGGTTAGCCTGGGTGGACTCCAGCGTGTGCGAGCGGCTCAACTCCCAGGCTTCCTTTCAGGCACCGGGTGTCGACGGCGTGCTCGAGATTGCCGAAGACGGTTCGAGCAAACTTTTTCCTCACGCTCCGCCTTGAAACGGATAAATCGGTCCGATTTGCAGGATTCGAGTGAGCTCATGAAGCGCGACCCGCCCTTCCTCCAGCAGCCTGGGATCGGCAAGATCGGAAAGCTCCAAGCGGTCGCGGTAGTGACGGCCAATCCATTGCTCAAGCGCAGCGCCGAGAGCCTCGTCGAGAAAAACCCGACCGTTCACGCGCGCCGATTCGGCATCCGTCAAGGACACGCGCAGCCGCAAGCAGGCAGGACCGCCGCCATTCTTCATGGAAGCGTTCACCTCTACTTCAACGATTTGGTCGAGAGGATTCGCCTCACCCAACAACCGCTGAAGCAGCGCTTCAGCACTCGGATTCTGTCTCACCTCTTGCGGCACCACGATCGCCATTCCACCCTCGGGCAAGCTCACCAATTGGCTGTTGAAGAGGTAGGATTGCACCGCATCGGTCACGCTGAGCTCAGCATCGGTCACGCGACGCAGCTGCAGGCTACCTTGAAAACGCCGTCGCAGCTCCGCTTCGAACGCATCAGGATCGCAAAAGGCAGCAGCATGATACAAAAAGAAATATTCGTGCCCAACAGCGAGCACATCGCTGTGGAACGCTCCACTTTCGATGCCAAGAGGCTCCTGTTGCCACAGCAAGACGCTGTCAGCTTTCACGCGGTTGAGCCGCGCCACGGCCTCACTGGCCTCCAAGGTTTGCCGAGCTGGGAAACGCAGTGCCTGACTGGTTGTCTCGCCAAACGCACGGCGGCCCCAGCCAAAAATGTGGAGCGCAGGTGAACCCGCCTCAGCCAGCCGCGTGTGATTGGCCGCACCTTCGTCCGTGAAATGCAATCCCGTTGGAAGCGCCTCGTGCACTTCGAAGGCTGAGCTATCGGAGAAGATCGCGCGCAAGGTTGCGGCTGTTTGCTGCGCCTCCAAACTCCTGTGAAACATTGAGGCCAGGTTCGCGACGGTAAAGTGCGCTTTGGCATCGCTGGTATCTGAGCTTGGCGTAAAGCTGGCCGCGTTGGCCGCCCACATCGACGAAGCGCTGGAGCAGGCAGCCAGGAGCTCTGGCGCTCGCCGGAACACGGCATCAAGAACCTGCCCGTCACTGCCCGTGAACCCCAAGCGCCGCAGAGTTTGCAAACAGGGCCGCGGTTGAGGAGGTAAGACGGCCTGGCCCACTCCCAGCGCTGCCAGCGTCCGCATCTTAGCAAGCCCTTGCAACGCGGCCGCCCTAGGATCACCGCGTTTTCCTCGATGTACTGCGCTCGCGAGATTGCCTAGGCTCAAACCAGAATATTGGTGGGTGGGGCCAACGATGCCGTCGAAGTTGTACTCGCGCACCAATTTCTCGGCCTTACAGCGTTTTCATTTTTTCAGTCGCCAACAATGCCTGATCGATAGCGCCTGCGCTGAAACCAACCAGCAAGCGTCCGTGAACGTCGATGATCGGGATCGAAGCATTCGGGATGTGCGAACGGGCAAGCTTGTCGCGCATTTCCTCGTTCGCCAAAGGATCCGCTTCGATGTCTTTCGTAATTACTTTGACGCCTTTGGAGCGCAAATAGTTCTCGGCGTCGTGGCAGGGCTTGCACCAGGATGCGCCATAAATAATGACTGGCCCCTCCGCCACAGTGGCTGCCGCTTGCTCAGCCTTTTCGGCGCCCGGCGCTAGCTGCTCCAAACGCGCTTTGCGCTTGGCGGCACCAATTTCGTCCCAGGCCGCGCGAGTTTTGGCCTGAACAGCGTAATGCCCGCTGGCATCTTTCTGGTTGAGATCGGCAACATATACGAGCTCAGCCGTGCCCGACTCTTGCCCGGCAATCACCACTCGCACCTGAGCGCGCCTTGTGGCTGGAACATCTGCGATCTTCTCAACCACCTTAAAATCGCCACTCTCATCCACCCAAGTTAACATCAAATTCTTGGTCTCATCGGAGAGCAATAATTTAGGCAGGCCCCCCGCGACAGCACTCTTATTGTCTGCCCCAGGCTGGGCTGATGGCGCAGTTTTTGAGCAACCGGCTAGCAGCACAAGGCTCAGGCAGGGGTAGAAAAGGTACCGTCGAAGCTTACTCATCATGACAACTCCGAGCGCGTTTGCTCACCCCGTTACGGGAGGGGGAACCGAATCGCGCGGGGGGAGACTGGAATCCTTGAGCTTCACGAAGAAACTGCGAACCGTCTCGATCAATCCGATCGCAACGTACGCCCCGAGCAGCCAAACCAAGACGAACTGGGGATTGTAGCGCTGCCAAATGAAGACACTCGACCCAATCGTGAGCAGCAAGATCGAAACGGTGCCGAGGTTGAGGCGCAAATCCTTGAATGAGCGGAACTGAACGTTCGAAACCATCAGCAAGGAGAGCAAAATCGTGACGCCAAAGAGCAGCACCGTGTAGCGTTCGTGGCCAAGCGCGCCACCCACGGCGTGGTTAGCCACCAACAGCGAAATTAAAATCCCCGAAGCCGGTGGGGTCGGTAAGCCAATGATGTACTTGCCAGGCTTGGCCGGCGAGCCGCTCGCGTCCGAAGCCAGCACATTGAAGCGCGCCAACCGCACAGCCGCGCAGCCGACAAACAGGAAGCCCACAAACATTCCGACCTCCGAGTGCCGAAAGAGCACCCATTTGTAGACCAAGAGGGCTGGCGCAACACCAAAGGAAATCACGTCCGCGAGCGAATCCAGTTGGAGCCCAAAGGCGCTTTGAGTCTTCGTCAGGCGAGCCACTCGCCCGTCGATAAGATCAAAAAACATCGCGTAAATGAGCACAATCGCGGCTCGATACAGATCATCAACGGTGATCGAATCGCGCGACACGATGAGGATGGCGTAGAACCCGCAAAACACGCTGCAGAGCGTGAGCAGGTTCGGAACGACAAACAAAGTCTTCCGCAAATCTAGGCGCCGAGGGCGGCGTCGACGAAGGCTGGGGCGACCCACGAGCGCAAACCTATGCTCCTGGGACGCCTTCGTCCAGTTTCCGAACTGGTCTGACGCCCAGCGGCCCAGGGTAAGCTCGGGCCAAAGGCTGGCCAGGTGAGGATTCCGCCTATATAGGAATTATGTGGACCCTCGGGTGGGGTAGAAAGCCCACCTCGGCACCATGGATTTGGCCCAGCCCAGCCCCTTACCTACGATTAGGAGACCATGCCCTTTGCCTTTCGTTCTCAGACCCTTTGTGGAGTGCGCCCCCGGGCGGGCTTAGCACTCCTAGTTGCATTCACCGGTGCAACCGCCTGTGCAGCCAATCCGAACCGGGAAGACAAGACGAACAAGGCATTGCACGAACAAGTGGAGCAGCTTCAACGTGAGTACGACCGACTCGCGGAGCGCGTGAGCGTGATGGAAGCTGACTACACCACCGCCGCACGTCAAGCTGTTGGAACTCCCGCGGGCCTGCCTGTGGTGAGACTTCAACCAGGCAATTCCTCCGCAGCGGCACCTGTCGCGCCGGATAGTCCCGGCCCGTCACCAACGCCTGAACGAGCCCAAGCTGCTGACACCGAACGCCTCGTGATCAGCGGCACCGGTGCTGATCTAAAAGCCACTGAACCCAAACCTAAGAGCCCGACCCGAGCAGGCACGCCATGAAGTTCCATCGATCACTCGCCATCCTCACCGTTCTAGCTGCCGGCTCCCGAACGGGTTCCGCTTGGGCCGACGATTCTATCACCATCAATAGTGGTGCCGAAGGGACCGTCACAGCAGTCGGTGCCGACGGCACCACGAAAACGACGACCACCACGTATGCTCCGCCATTTGGCTTCCCGCAGCCCGGCGTTGATATTAACGCCGGGTTACCGTCTTCATCACGGCCACGTTCAGGCGATGCGCGAGATACATTTGACCTGGGGCGTTCGGCTGGCCCCGCTGTGGTCATGGGCAGCAAAGGCTCGGCGGGGGTGTTGCGCTCCGAGGCTGCACCGCGCACCCCTGAGCTCCATGTCGTGAGAAAAGGCGACACGCTCTGGGATCTTTGTGCGCACTATTACGACAATCCTTGGGCTTGGCCCAAGGTTTGGAGCTTCAACCCACAAATCCAAAATCCGCATTGGATCTATCCCGGCGATCAACTCCGCGTTTCCGACCCCAGCACAGCACTCGACACCGCCCGGTTTCCCTCCGAGGAAACACGCAGCATCGGCGGCGGACCGGGCGCCCGACGCTCCGGCTTTGGAGGGGCGCGGGCACCCGACACGTCAACGGTCTTCTTGCGCGACTTTGGTTACATCGGAGACCCCGATCGCGACGTTTGGGGAGAAGTGATTGGAGCGGTGGAAGATGCGCTGCTGCTCTCGCAAGGAGATCGCCTGTACCTAGAGATTCGACCCGGCAAGGATGTGCAAGTGGGCGACAAACTCACGGTCTTTCGTGAGCAGCACAAGGCCACAAAAGTCCCAGGCTCCCGGGAACCACCCGGAGATGTCGTAGCCATCCAAGGCACGCTGGTGGTGGACCATTACAATCCCGAAACTCACATTGCGCGTGCCTATGTGGCAGAAGCTTCGGATGTGATCGAGCGCGGTGCCAAGATCACCGGCTCCAACCAGCGCCTGGATCGAATCGCCAAGAAGCCGAACAGCGTTGACCTTTGGACACGCGTGATTGCGAGCCCCTATCCGCTGGTGTTCGTCGGCCAGCATCAGCTCGTGTTCCTCGACAAAGGCAGTGATGATGGCCTGGCGCCTGGCAACACCGTGCTCATTGTACGCAAGGGCGACACTTGGCGCCGGAGCCTCTCCACCACCTCCCAGTTTGGCCGCATGCGCGTAAGAATGACTGCTCCTGAGCCCGTGGTCACCGAAGACACACCCACCCTCGGCGACGAGAGCCGCTTTCCTTCAGAAGCCATTGCTGAGCTGCGCATTCTCCGCTCAGAAAAATTGAGCTCCGTAGCCATCGTGCTCGAAACTCAGCAAGAAATTGTAGCTGGCGACCGCGCGCTCGCGCGCAAAGGTTACTGAACCGCGAGCAGCCCTTGCGACACGTCGCAAAGCAGACAAGCTTACGCACCGAACCATATGGAGCAGCTGACCACGATCGCATTCCTATTCGGCGTCATCGGCTATTCAGCCGCCGCGACGCTGTTCTTCGTCGACCTGGCTCGAAAAGAGGGAGCGCAGAAGTTGGTCCGCGTGGCGCCCTGGATGCTCGCCGCCGGCGCTACCAGCCACCTGGTGCACTTGGTGAGCGCGAGCTTTCTCAGCCGCATCTGTCCTGTCGAGTCGATGCATTTCGGTCTCAGTTTCACTGCTTTGATCGCTACCTGGATCTTCTTGGCGATTCGAAGAAAGTACAAGTTCAATGCCCTGGGCGCCGTGGTGGCACCCGGCGCCCTCACCTTTCTGATCAGCGCCCAATTTGTCGGACTCCAAACCATCAACAGTGATATTCCCCGAGTGTTGCTCGCGCTCCACGTCACGAGCAATCTGACCGGCGTTGCGCTCTTCATTCTAGCCGGAGCGGGCTCAGTCTTTTACTTGATCGAAGAGCGGCGCCTCAAGCAACGGCGTGTTTCTTGGATCATGAACAAGCTTCCTCCGCTCAGCGCCCTCGATCGCACCGCGCACCGTTTGTTGCTGGCTGGCTTCCCGCTTCTCACGTTTGGCGTGGTGAGCGGTGGAGTTTTCGGCGGCAATCTCGCGGATGCTTCCGGAGCTGCGCTACTGCGGGCCGGGCTAGCGTACGTCACCTGGCTGATTGTTGCGGCAGTGCTGCTATTGAGAGCTCTCGCCGGCTTCAGTGGGCGCCGCGCCGCCTACGGCACCGTCGCGGGGGTGACGTGTATTTTGCTCGTGATCCTGTTGTACATTTTGAAGCCAGGCTTGGGCGGTTCGCTGTGATCGTCGTCGTGGGCCTTTCCCACAAGACAGCTCCCATCGCCGTGCGCGAACGGCTCGCCTTCGACAAAGAGAGGGCAGAGCAGCTGTTGCAGCAAGCGACCGCGTCGGGAGCCCTGAGCGAGGCACTCCTATTGTCAACCTGCAACCGCGTCGAGCTGTTCGTTGCTGGGAAAGATGGGAGCGATGCCACTCGGATTGAGGTAGCCCAGGCAGCCATGAGCCTCTTGACCCAAGGGGCCCCTGAGCTTGCCCCGCATCTCTATCGTCACAGCGGCAACTTGGCTGTTCAGCACTTATTTCGCGTGGCTTCCTCGCTGGACTCCATGGTGCTCGGAGAGCCACAAATCCTTGGTCAATTGAAGCAAGCCTACGAACACGCTCGCGCCTGCGGCAGCGTCGGCGCCTCGTTGCATCGTGCCGTAACACGCGCGCTCCGCACCGCCAAACGCGTACGAACGGAAACCAGCATCGGCGCTGGGCTCGTGTCAGTTCCGAGCGTGGCGGTCGATCTCGCGAAGCAGATTTTCGGAGATCTTTCGGGAAAAGTGGCACTGCTCATTGGATCGGGAGAAATGGCCGAAGCCGTCGCACGCCTGCTCCAAGCGGCGGGTGCGCGTTTAAGCGTGCTCGGGCGGAACCCAGAACGAGTGGCTCAGCTTGCCCAAAGCGTGGCCGGCCAACCCAGAAGTTGGGATGAGCTCCCAGATGCACTCAAAGAAGCCGACATGGTGGTCAGCAGCACCAGCGCTCCGCATTACGTGGTGACGCGCGAGCTTCTGAACGAAGCTTTCCGCTTCCGCCGCACACGCAGCCTCTTCCTGATTGATCTCGCAGTACCCCGCGATATTGAGCCAGAAACGAACGATTTTGACGGCGTCTTCTTGTATAATATCGACGATCTTTCGAAAGTTGTTTCCGAGTCCCTCGACGCACGCAAGCAGGAAGCCGAAAGTGCCGAATGCATCATCGCCAATGAAGCGGCTGAGTTCGAGCGCTGGGTGGACACGCTCCAGGTTACCCCCACGATCGTCGCTCTGCGCGAGCGCTTTAGGCTGGTCTTGGAGGGCGAGCTGGAACGCAGCCTGCGCGGACGCCTAAAACATCTCGGCGCAGTCGAGAAGGAAGCTCTAGGCCGCATGCTTGAGGCTTCCCTCAATAAGCTCATGCACGCACCCTCCACGTTTCTGAAAAAAGCGGCAGCCGAGCCTTCCTTGGATGAGGCACCGTTGGAACTCGTGGTGAGTCATTTGAGCGCCGCCTTCGCCCTTGATGACGAGAACGAGCTCGCTAGCCTGCGCGCACTCACTATTGACCTCGATTCGAACCCGTCCAATCCGTCTGTCGCGCTGCGACCCGAAGCTCACACTGGCACCGGAAACCAATGAACATCACCGTCGCAACCCGCAAAAGCGCCTTGGCACTCGCCCAATGCCGCGCCTGGATTCGCAGTTTGAAAGCCCTGCACCCCGAGCTTTCGGTCACCGAACTCCACGTCACCACCCAGGGTGACAGAATCGTGGATCGCTCGCTGAGTGAAATCGGGGGCAAAGGCTTGTTCGTGAAGGAGATTGAGCAAGCCATTTTGGATGGTTCGGCCGACGTCGCCGTACATTCCATGAAAGATCTCCCAACCGAGCTACTTTCAGGCCTGGTGATCGCGAGTGTCCCGAAGCGCGAAGATCCACGCGACGCTGTGATCACACGGCGCGGCGTTCAATTGCGAGAATTGCCCGCTCAAAGCGTGGTGGGGAGTTCTTCGCTGCGCCGAAAAGCACAGCTCCTCAGCCTTTTTCCCGAGCTTCAGGTGGTGCCCCTGCGCGGCAACGTGGACACGCGAATCAGCAAGTGTGAATCTGGGATTGTGGATGCTGTGCTCTTGGCACAAGCCGGGCTCAACCGTTTAGGTAAGGGGCAGCTCGCGACCGAGCTTCTTCAACCTGACGCCTTCGTTCCCGCCATTGGCCAAGGGGCGTTAGCTATTGAGTGCCGAGGGGACGACACGAAGCTCCGCGAGCTTTTGGTCAGTACCGAAGACCGAGAGACGCTGTTGTGCACCACTTCGGAGCGGGCCGTCATGGCCTTCGTTTCAGGTGATTGCAGAACACCCGTAGCCGCCTACGCTGAGCGGCAGCAGGATCAATTGTGGCTGCGCGGCTTTCTCGCCGAGGAGGACTGCTCCCGAGGTAGGCGGCGCGAGCTGTTGGTGCCGTGGCCAACCTCCCAGGAAGCCGCAATCGAGGCCGGGGCGCGCCTCGGCGAGATGCTCCAAGACGCGTGACTTCGCGGGAACGGCGGGTCGTGTTAGAGTCCGCGCTATGTCGCCCTCCCCACTCTTCGCGCGCCTCTTCTCGATCATTCTCCTCGCAGCATTCGCACTCCTCCCATCCGCCTGCGGCGGCCAAGGTGAGGCCAAACATGCGAACGCCCAGCCCGGCCCGATGCCAGAAGGCGGCGAATGGACGGGAGTGTACTACTCGACGACCTACGGGAATCTGCATCTCATCGCGGATGGCGATAACGGCAGCGGTGCCTGGCGAACCACAGCCGGTGATAAGTGGGGGGAGCTGCACGGCAAGCTTGAGGGCAACCTGATGCGCTACGAATGGACCGAGCACACCATCGGCATGATCGGCCCTTCGGCAACGCGCAAAGGGAAAGGCTACTTCCAGTACATTGAGGTTAAGAAGGGCGAGGCCCACGAACTCCGCGGCCAGTGGGGGCTGGAGGAAGATGAGACCGGCAGCACCTGGGACGCCCTGAAGCAACGCAATATGGTGCCCAGTCTGAAGGACGTGCGTCCTGATGAGATTGAAGGTCGTGTTACGGGCGGCGGTTGGGATGATCAGGGGTCGACACCGAGCGGAGATTCCGGCGGGAGCGAAGAGCCAGAAAGCTCGGGCGATTCATCGACGGATATGCAATAGCGACTGACTGGACGAGCAGAACAAAAGAAGGATCGGTGTCGAGTGCCAGGTGAAGTCAGTCGCGGTCTACAGTTTGATGAGGCTCCCATTTTTGAGCGAGGCTCGCCCGGGCGAAGCGGCGCATCGCTCGGAGCCTTAGATGTTCCCGAAGTGAAGCCCCAAGCCATCTTCGGCAAGCTCACGCGCAAAGTCGCAGCTGGCCTGCCTGAGGTGAGCGAGCCCGAAGCCTTCCGACACTTCGTGCGCTTGAGTCAGTGGAATTTCAGCATCGATACGCAATTTTATCCGCTCGGGTCGTGCACCATGAAGCACAACCCGAAGGTCAATGAGTGGGCCGCGCGCTTGCCAGGCTTCGCCAATCTGCACCCGCTCACGCCTCCGCACCTCGCCCAGGGCGCGCTCGAATTGATGGTGCGCCTTGCGGATCTGCTCGCCGAAATCGTGGGCATGGATCACGTTAATCTGCAGCCAGCTGCCGGTGCCCAAGGCGAGCTCACAGGTCTGATGATGATCCAGGCGCACCATCGCGCCCGTGGGCGGGCACCGCGAAAAGTGTTTGTGCCCGATAGCGCGCACGGCACCAACCCCGCGAGTTGCGCTTTAAATGGCTTTGAAGCAGTGGCTTTTCCAGCCGGAAGTGCTGGCATCGTTGAGCCGGAAACGCTGATCCGAGCCTTGGAGGCAGCTCCGGATGATGTTGCGGGCCTGATGCTCACCAATCCCAACACGCTCGGTCTCTTCGAAAGCGCGATCGCAAAGCTGGCCCACGCCGTGCACGAACGGGGTGGGCTTGTTTACGGAGACGGCGCCAACATGAATGCCGTCTTGGGGCGTGCGCGTCCGGGCGATGTGGGCGTGGATGTGATGCAGTTTAATCTGCACAAAACCTTCACCACGCCACACGGTGGTGGTGGTCCAGGTTCTGGGCCAGTGGCTTTCAAGAAACTGCTCGAACCGTATCAGCCCACTCCCGTCGTGCGACGCGAGGGGAATAGCTTCATCATCGACGAAGATCGGCCGAAAAGTATTGGGCGTGTTCGCTCCTTCTTAGGCAATTTTGGCATGATGGTGCGCGCCTACACCTACATTCGTGAGCTTGGCCCTGAGGGCTTGAAGCGCGTCAGCGAGCTGGCCGTATTGAATGCCAATTACATCGCAGCCCGACTCAAAAACGACTACTCGATCGCGTTCGCAACGCCTTCCTTGCATGAAGTGGTGTTCACCGATCGCGAGCTTGAAGCGCAAACTGGCGTGAAGACGCTGGACATCGCGAAGCGTTTGATCGATTTCGGCATGCATCCCCCAACGGTTTATTTCCCGCTGGTGGTGCGCGGAGCTCTCATGGTGGAGCCCACTGAAACCGAGACTAAGCAAACACTCGACGCGTTCGTCGACGCGATGCTGGCCATCAAGCAGGAAGCGATCGCAACGCCCGAGCTGGTGAAGAACGCACCGCACCTCACACGCCTAGGGCGGCTCGATGAAGCCCAGGCAGCTCGCAAACCCCAGCTTCGCTGGCGCCCCAACTGAGCACACGTTCGTCAGAACTTATCAGAAATAGATCAGCGACCGCGCGAGAAAGCTGCGGTCGTCTGGGTTGAGTTCGGAAGCCAGGTCGAGCGCAAAATTGTGGCTATATTGCCAGCGCAAGCTGGCCTGGCCAAGCCAGATGGTGTTCGGCTGCTGCCCGGGCAGAGCGTGCAGCTTCCCCGATACCAAACCCACGAGCTCGTCGCTCAAGCGCCACCGTAACCCTGCGATGCCACCAAGGCCGAAGCGAAGCGCACCGGCAAGCCCCGTTTTCACAGGTACCTGGAGTTCGGTGTGAGGCATGAGCCACATCAAGAGCGCATTGTCAGCAAAGGATAAACTAGAACCGGCACCCAGTTCACCGCCGGCTGCCAAGCAATCTGGACAACCCGCATCACGAATTCGACCAACACCCGTCCCGACTGTCCACGACCAACGCTTCTCGAACGCCGACATGGGATTCAACGAGAAAATATGAACCAGCTGGATGCTTTCCAACTTGAGCTGATGGCGTTCGGCTCGATACCTCAACTCCATGGGCAAAAATTCGATCTGCGCCGTCTCCGGATAGCCGCGCGGCGGATCCGCCAAATCGTGTAACGCCAGCCGAAGACTCAGCGCATGGAAGGCTCCCTCGGACTTTGACCAGCCGGAACCCAAGCCTAGGCGCCCGGAATCGTGGCCCGTGTGCGGCATTTCGCGAAAGGGCGGCAATTTCTCCTCTTCTTCGCTCACCACTGGGAGCGCTGCGCGCCGTTCCAGCAACGTTTGAGCCGTTTGACTTTCCTCGCTTCCGCCAGAGTCATCCTTGAGCAGCTGACGCACGTGGCGATAATCGATGAGGTCTAAAGCGCCGTCGAGTGCACGCGCTTTCTTCTGCTCCGAAAGCCCCGCTGGAAATGGCAGTCTCGGATTATCTGCGATGGCCAAGACCAGCTCGCGTTCAGCAGGGTCCAAATGCTTGACGCGCTGCTCAAACGCCGTGCGATTCGAAGGGCGGTAGCTAACGCGCGCTACTAAGCCCGGATTCTTGTAAAGCGCCTTCACGGTATCAGCCGGCAGCACCGGCCAACCCAGGTGCTCCAACAAACGGAACTCAGGACTGGCGGCCTCCAACAGGCTCAGAATGTGATAGGAGCAATTTTCGCCCATGTAGAAGTAGTCGAAATAAGTTGAGCCGACTTCCCAGATATGAGCCACTGTCATCGCCAATTCGATTGGCTTTAGCTTGAGCTCGTACTCCCAGATATCTCGGGATTCGTAGTCGTTGTACTCGCGAACCTTGTAATAGAAAGGCAGCCGGCGGAAGGTTCCGGGGAACAGACCCGTGAGGCCTTTGAAGGCGTAGAGCAGGGGGTTTTTGGTGTCCACGTTGGCGGCATAGTCCACGCCGTAATCCAACAGGTCTTGATGCTCGAGGCCGGCCGTGTTGCTTTTCTTGATGCGCAGGAACGTGTGGCCAAACGCAGATGCTGGATTATTCAGATAGTACGAAGAGAAGACGAGTGTGATGGCTGACGGGCGCGTCTCGCGCAAGAAGGTTTTAAACTCTGGGCAAGCGCGGGTCGTGAGCTTCCGCCAATCTATATGCAGTTGCTCACTGAGCCACAAGCGGCGTGCGGGAAAGCGACAGAAGGGGTGCTGCAGGCTTGACGGGCCACTCCAAGCTTCCACGAAACCACGCAGCGTTGCTTCCAACTCTTGACCTGGATCGTGCTTGCCATCCGGCGCTACAAAAAACGCCGAACCATCCGCCTCACTGCTGTAACCGCCCAGCCAATTCTTACGGTAGTGGCCAAGGCGCAGCCACGCTGGCTCAAAGGCAAGCTGCTTGGCACGCGCCTGACCGATCAAGCTGTTCAGATAGGCGCGCTCAGCCGCGGCGTTCGACGGAGGGGAAGCCTCCGCCGAAACGCTCACTGCTAGGAACGCCCACCCAATCGCGCTCCGGACCCTTAGCAAGCGCCCTTAACCGACGCTAGAACAAGCGAGCGTCTTGTCAGTGCGCAGAATCGAGATCACCGAAGCACCCACCTGAGAGCTGGCCACACCGGCCTTCGGGAAAACTCGCTTGAAATTCTTCTGGAGCGAACGCCCCACTGCTTGCGCATCGGCACAACCTGCCAATTGACTCAAGCTGGCAATCGTTTCGCCGCGTCCGCGAGCCATGTCTCTAGAAAGCGCCACACGATTGGTTTCCACGAAAGCTTTCGCACTCGTTTGGCCACCCGCCGTGTCATCACAATTGCTAGTTCCGGACGTAATACCGAAGGTCTGGTTTCCCGAAGTCCCGTTCGTGGTCGCGGCAAAAATCTGGACAATCCCCGGATCATCTCCAATGATGATGGAGCCCAAGCCACAGCCTGCTGTTCCGTATTTTTCTTTCGCGTTCGCTGGAATCGAAAGTGCAAGAGCGAACGCGCCTGTGAGCGCAATTTTAGTCCATTTCATGGTTTAACCCTTTCCTTTGAGCCCGATTTTAAGGCTTACCTCGGGCGCAGAGTAGTTTTTCGCTGAACGAACTGTCAACGCACGTCGCTGGCCCCTGCTGGCCCTTGCTGGCCCCTGCTGGCCCTTGCTGGCCCTTGCTGGCCCCTGCTGGCCACCTGCTGGCCCCCCTCTTAAAGTCGAACACAAGATAGTAAGCATGCTGACTATCTTCCAAGGAACGAAGAGGGCTACTTTCCTGGCACGCCTGCTGCGCGGCCCCGCAACCCCAACTCGCCTGCTGGATTCGGCCAAACGGCAATGGTTCTAAGCAACGACCAAGCGGTCGCGACCGCCTTGCTTCGCGGCATAAAGGGCCTTGTCTGCCCGCTCCAGCCAGCTCGCTGCCGATTCCCCGGGCACTAGCACAGCCATACCTGCGGAGACGGTGATGCCAATGGCCTGGCCGGCGTGAAGGATTTCAGTCTTTCGGACGGCGTCCAACATGCGGTGACCCAGCATCTCGCCGCTCTTACGATCGGTTTCGACCAGCACAATTCCAAACTCCTCGCCCCCATAACGGCAAACGAGGTCTTGCTTGCGCACGAAGGTGCGCACCAACGTGTCTGCGAGGCGTCTCAGCGCTTCGTCGCCGGCTGGGTGCCCATGCGTGTCGTTGATCATCTTAAAGTGGTCTGCGTCCACCAACAGCAAGCTCGGAGGCCGTTCGAAAAGGGAACCTAGCTCGGCCAACCTGGCAATGCGTGCGTCAAAAACGGCTCGATTCAAGAGCTGCGTGAGGGGATCCAGATCAGCCTTCTTCTGAGCGTGGTCCAGCTCCGAGTGCAGTTCTTTCAGCTGTTGCCCGAGTTCGCGAACTTGCTCGGCATGGCGCTTATTATGCGCATCCAAAGATTCCCCCACCACTCGAATCACGCCCGCTGCTGCCAAGCGGATCTTCGCCGTATCGCTCGAATCAATCGCCGTCGAGAGTTCACGCAAGTGTTCGCGGACGGTCGCATCGAGCACGCGATCTTGATCGACCGCTGCGCTCACATGACGCGCAAAAGTGCGCACCGCATCCCGTAAATCTTCGAGGCTCTGGCCCACATACGATGACTCCTCTTTGCGCAACGCAGTGAAAAACTGAAAGAGTCCCGGCCAATCGCGGCGCAAGTGCGCCGGAGCTTGGTCTTCGCCCTCCGTGTGGGCGGCGCCAATCACGATCTTGGAGGCCCAAGCTTCGCAATCTTTGCGGATGTCTGAACTGGAGAGCGTGGCCAAGTCGAAGGCATAACGGCCGTAGTCCCGCAGCAAACGCGAGACTGCGTCCAAGGCCTTCTCCGAACCATCGTCGCCGCCTTGCGCCGGAACTTCAGCACCATCGCCGCTCTTCGTCTGTGTTGCCTTTTTCGCCTTCCAAAGCATCCGTGATCTCCTGCCCGGAGGGCCTACCCCCCCTCCAACGGCTGCACCCGACACGAGCTTTACCTTGGCCCGAAAACTGCCGCGTTTCCTGACGAGTTTGGCACTCCGCGACCTCCCCTCGCACTCGGCCCAGGGAACGTACTAGGTTCCACCGCATGTCCGGTTTTGATGAATTTAAGGCACTCTTCGAAGCACCTGGTGCAAAGCAAAGCCCCTCCCGGGCGCAACTCAAAGTCGGGGCTCCCAAAGAGGGGATCGTCGTGCATATCAGTGCCGACTCGGTGTTCGTCGACATCGGTACTCCTGTCGAGGCCCGCGTGCTCAAGGAAGAGTTCCTCGACAAGAGCGGTCATGTCACGGTGACCCTCGGAGACCGCGTGCGGGGTACGATCACGAATGCCGATCCGGACGCCCCCATGCTCACTACGGTGCTTGGCCGAGGCGGCCACCTCGAATCCTCCCAGCTCGCGCTGGCCTTCGAATCCAAGATCCCGATCAGCGGTCAGGTATCCAAAGTAGTCAAAGGCGGCGTCGAGGTAGACCTCTCTGGAACTCGCGCCTTCTGCCCAGCTTCCCAGCTCGATGTGACCCGTATTTCTGCGCTCGAACCTTTTGTGGGACAAAAGTTCGATTTTCTGATCATTGAATACCGGGATAACGGCCGTTCGATTGTCGTCTCGCGCCGAAGCCTGTTGGAAGTTGAGCTGAAGAAGAATCAGTCAACCTTGCTGGCCTCGCTCAGTGTGGGCTCTGAAGTCTCCGGCGTTGTCTCGAGCACCAATAAGCACGGTGCGCTCATTGAGCTCGAAGGTTCGCTCGTTGCTTTCGCCCACATCTCGGAGCTCGCAAGCCGACGCATCGAACGCGCAGAAGACGCTGTTACTGTGGGTGATCGCGTCACGGCGCGAATCCTGTCCGTCGAGCAAACTCCACGCGGCCCCAACGTTCGGGTGAGCCTCAAAGACGACAAAACGCCTGCGGGAACGTCCGACGTGAAGGAAGATGCGCATGAGGTTCTCAAAGGCAAAGTGGTGCGAGCGATCGCCGGTGGCATCCTCGTAGAAACGAGCCGAGGCGAAGGCTTCGTACCGTTGCGCGAGCTCGAATTGCCGCCCGGCGCCGATCATCGCCGCACCTATGCCGTAGGTCGCGAAATGGAAGTTGTCATGGTGAGGCGCGATGGCGGCGGCCGCATTTCGTACAGTGCACGAGCCGTCGCCGGAGTGGAAGAAAGCAACAACTACCGCGCCTTCTCAGCCTCGCAAACCACACCCGTCACCAAAGAGGCACTTGGCACTTTTGGGGCACTCTTGAGGCAGAAGTTCGATCTTCCCGAACCTTCCCCTGAACCGATTGTTGCGCCAATTCCGAAACAGGAACCTGTAGTCCAAGCACCGCAGCTTGAGCGCCCGCTGCCGGCAATTCAGCCTCGACCCGTCGCGAACGTACCGGCGGCTGCTGCCGATGCCCGGCCACCCGTTGCTAAGTCACAGCCCCGAGTCGAAAGCGAAGCAGATCGCGCAGCGCTAGAAGCGCGCGGGGTGGTGCGGCGCAGGCAGTAGGCATGCACGGGGGGAAATTGCCGCAGACCGCTTTGCAGGAATCATCACAAACAAGTCGCACTCGAGACGGTGACATCATCCACATTCCAGCCGCTCGTGAGCCAAGGGAAAACATTCTTTCCGTTGGCATTCAGGGCGGAGGTGGAAGAGAACCCAAATCGAACGCGAAAGCTGGGGTTACTTTCCTTAGCCACGCTAATTTCCTTGCGATTCCAGGTTGTTTCGGTCGTAACCTCGTCGCCGTTTTCCCATTTTAGCTTCCATTGGACGCCATCGAATACTTCAACGGTAACGTGAGTCCAAGTTTTCTCGTCCAAGTTGAGCCAACTTTGAAACGTTAGATACATCGTTGCGGGGCCTGAAGGCAGGGGGATCAATGGGCTTGTCAAATACTCAAGACCATGCACTCGCTTGTACTGAATGTTCTTTCCGACACCCAGCGCTGCAACGCCATTGTCCGTCGACGCGCTGTGATCCATGGCTGGATCTAGGTTGCCATACTCCCATGTTGCCACAAGTGCTGGGCTCTCGAACGTTGGCCCGATTTCCCATTCTTGCTCGAGTGCCCAAGCGCGACTGTTGTCTGAAAAGTCTTCGGAAAAATAGACGGTACCGCCGCTGCACACACCAGCGCCACAGCCGCACGTTCCGTCAGAGCCGCAGCTTTGACTGCACGCTCCGCACTGAAGTGGACTCTGTAATGTCTCACACCCATCGGTACCTTTGTTGCAATCTAGCGTGCCCGCTGGACATGCGAAGCACGATCCCAAGCAAAGCTCGTTGCTCTGACAGAGCATGCCGCAGACGCCGCAATTCGAACTGTCCGCAGCAACATTCGTTTCGCAGCCGTTCGCGTCCATTCCCGCACCCTCACCATCGCAATCTTTCTTAAAATCACTGCCACATAGCGCCGCCTTCTTGCAGACGTTAGCATCGCAAAGCTCGTCGGCGAGGCACGCGACGCCACAGGCTCCACAGTGAGCCGGGTTGGCCGTGAGCGAAGTTTCGCAACCATTATTGGGGTCCGCGTCGCAATCTCCCCAATCGGGAGAACAGGAGGGCACACACACGCCGTTGGTACAAGCCGTACCGCCATTGGCATTTTGGCAGACGAGCCCGCACACGCCGCAATCCGTCACTGTTGTGAGCGTCTTCTCGCAGCCGTTAACGGCACTCTGATCGCAGTCTCCCCAACCTGGCAGGCATGCTCCCAGGGCGCAGGCTCCCTTGCCACATACTGGTGTTGCGTTGGTCGACGTGCAAACCGTTGCGCAAACGCCGCAATGGTTTGGATCTATCTCGACGTTTGCTTCGCAACCATTGCCCTTGTCATTATCACAGTCTAGCCACCCCATGTCGCAGGTGAGCACGCAGACCCCAGCGGGACATTCCGCCGCGCCGTGAAAAATGGCACAAGGCATGGCACATGCTATCTGGACTGGCGCGCCGCCTGCTGAACTGCCACCGACCGCTGTCGCTGTGCCACCGCTAGCGGCAGAACCACCGGTGCCACCCCCGGAGGCTGGCTTGCCTCCTGATGTGCTGCCCCCGGTTGCAGTTTCGTTGCCCTCTCCACCCGTTGCGCCCACATTTCCATCTACTTCGAAGTCATTGCCAAGCAAACTCGTACACGCGGCACTCCCAAAGAGCAGACCGAGAACTACCAAAAGCCAACGTATGCGCATGAAGCAACCTGGAACGTTACCACGGAGCCTTTCTGCATGGAATCCCCGTTCCCCGGCTTCTTCTCTTCCTTTGTCCTACCTCTCGCCTCTCAGCCCGAATGCATTCCTAGCGCACAATTCCTGCTGATCACGGGCACTCGCTTGGCGAATCTTGGCAGCTGCGAATAATCTAACACGCATCCTCGGCGCATCCTGATGTCTCCCGTCCTTGGCCTTCTGTTACTTGTTGTCTTCTTATTACCGGTTGTGCGGGGTGCCTGGCTCTGGTCAGAGCTATTCCGAATCACCGCGAGCGCTGGCAAGCTCACGCTCAAGCGTGGGCGATTGCCACAGGCGCTCTTTGCCGAACTCTCGGATATTGCGGAGCGGCACAAGCTTGATGATTTGCTGATCCGTGCCGTGGTTGAAGGCGGACAGCCGCGCCTGGTGCTCAAGGGCAATCAGGCTAACGCCGTTGCTCAGCCGATGCGGAACGTGCTCGGGCGTTTCACACTCGCCCAGCTACGCTCCGGGAAGCTCCGCAACTAGCCTCATCGATCAACGAACGACTTCTACGGTGCAGCCGAGCGAGCAACCGTCGCCGCTCTTCTTGTTGCCATCGTCGCAGCCTTCGCCTCCCTCAACCACGCCATTTCCGCAACGGGTTGTCAGCTGGCACAGGGGAGCGCACTCTCCGTAGCCGCCATCATTTTTACCATCGTCGCAGAACTCACCGAACAAGCTATCAACCTGGGCATCACCGCAAAAATGAGGCAACTTGCAGCCGGGCGCACAGTTCGCGCCACCACTTGTGGCCGAGTACGAAGTCAGGTTCGCACCATCATCGCAGGCTTCTCCCGAAGCGCTCTGGACGACACCGTCGCCACAGCGCGGCGGCAACGTGCAATTCGCATTGCAGGTGTTGTAAGCGCCGGTGTTCAGGCTTTGGCCATCCTTTGAGCCCAGATCGCAGGCCTCTTGTTTGGTGAGCACGCCATCGCCACA